>Ga0111195_1004_pt1 | contig 79299 bp, 57 predicted proteins | sample DeeMarSWOR324_28_FD_80367 | JGI IMG/M metagenome (GOLD analysis project Ga0111195, IMG submission 80367) | candidate division TA06 bacterium SM23_40
CCGGCCGGGCCGATCTCGCGATCGCGCAGTTCCAGCGAGCTGTCGAGCTCGAGCCGAATCGTTTCGAGAACTACGCCAATCTCGCGAGGGCCTATCACCTGGCGGGAAGAGAAGAACTGGCGATGGATGCGCTCGAGGCGGCGGTGAGGCTATCGCCGGGATTCGTTGAGGGGCGTTTCAGCCTCGCCGGGCTGTACCTGAGACGCGGGATGGCGGAGGAGGCAGTCGCCGAGTACGAGAATGTCATCAGGATAGCCCCCAGAAGCCCCTATGCAATAGAGGCACAGATGAGGCTGCAGCAGCTGTACAAGATGCGCGAGGAAGGCGGCGAAGGCCCGGCCGGGAGTGTTGACACGGGAGTGGGACCGTAGTACAATGAAATCAGTCCATCTGTCTCTTTGCGGATCAGATGCGGTGCTCGTCTCTCCGGTGGCAGGAGATGGAGGTGCGTCGGCCCGGGAGAGATCCGATAGGGGATCCGGCCAGGAACTCGAGTTGATGTTGAATCGGGCGGCGGACTCGAACGGACCATGTAGGGGAGGGGAACGATGAGACGGGTATCAGGGATGTTGGCTGTGGGGGTGGCAGTGATATGTGCTGCTCACACGGGTCATGCGATAGTCGGTGGAACCGATGCCCTGTGGGAAGAGTTCTTCGCCGCCGGGGCTGCTTACGTGCCCGGCGAGATGCTGGTCAAGTTCAACGAGCATATGGAGGATGACGCGATTAAGGCGCTGATGAATCAGGTCGGCTCGATCATCCTGGACGACAGCCCGTGGGTCGATTTCCTCGTCATATCGGTGCCCGAGGACATGACAGTACTGGAGGCTGCCGACTGGTTCGGGGCACGGTCCGAAGTCATCTATGCCGAGCCGAACTACATCGGGCACGTCTTCTTCACGCCCAATGACCAGTACTATTGGCAGCAGTGGGGTCCCGGCTGCATCGGGGCAGAACAGGCGTGGAACCACGAGCAGGGTAACCACTCTGTCACCGTGGCGGTCCTGGACACGGGAGTCGATCTCGACCATCCGGATCTCGATTTCAATGTGGATACATCGATCGACTATGATTTCGTCAACGGGGATGATCAGGCGAACGATGACTTCGGTCATGGGACGCACTGCATAGGAATCGTCGCAGCCGAGATCGATAATAGTATCGGGGTCGCCGGCCTGCAACAGGTGAGGATCATGGCGGTCAAGGTAGCTAACGTGCTCGGCATGGCTACCGCAGGGTGGATCGCCAAGGGCATCAACTATGCAACAGCCAACGGCGCGGATGTCATCAGCATGAGCTTGGGGATGACCTCCAATTCGAGCGCGATACGCGACGCCTGTCTGGGCGCCTGGAACGGCGGCGTGCTCGTCGTGGCGGCTGCAGGGAATTCGAACACGTCCACCAGGACTTATCCTGCTGCCTACTCCACCGTCATAGGCGTTGCCGCGCTGGAGACGTGCACGCAGCGCGCCGGGTACAGCAACTATGGTTGGGAGAACGTGGAGCTGGCGGCGCCCGGGAGTAATGTCTACTCGACCATGCCCACATACCCATGGTTCACGCTCTGGCTCCTTGGGTACAGCCGCAACTATGATTCGATGAGCGGGACGTCGATGGCGTGTCCCCATGTGGCGGCTGTGGGAGCTGCCTATTTCTGCTATATGCCGACGATGACTAATGTCGCAGTCCGCACCCATATGAGAGCTAACGCCGACGACCTCGGGGCTCCCGGGCCAGATGAGTATTATGGGTACGGACGGGTCGACATGTGGCCCACTGACTGAGATGAAGCAACCGCGCGGCCTGCGGGAACCGCGCCTGAGCGGACCGGCGTCCACGGCCGGCACAGACAACGGTCTTTCGCGGGCGGGGGTGTGCCTCGCCCGCGACAGCATATACTGCTCATACATCACATCCCGCTGGTTCTGGAGACCGTCGAGCAGCCTCTGCGCCCCGAACAGTCGGACAGGAGCTACTCGCCAGTCTCTCGCCCATTGGGGAGGTAGGCCATGTGGGAGCGGGTTATACAGGCAATATCAGACCACCACCGGTTCGTGATTACAACGCATCTCAATCCGGACGGCGATGCTATAGGCTCGGAACTCGCCCTCGCCGAATTCCTCGCCGATCTGAGCAAAGAAGTGAGGATCATCAATGTCCACCCTGCGCCGCACAGCTATCAGTTTCTTCCAGGCAGTGACCGCATCCTGCTGTTCGATTCCGACGAGGCGCGGGACTGGCTGAGGCGCGTCGATGCGGCATTCGTTCTCGACATCAGCACGTGGGCACGGTTGGGTGCTCTTGGTAATCTGCTCACCGAGAGGGCGGTGCCGACTATCTGCATCGATCACCATCCAAGTCCTGACCATGGACCCGGCTCCGCCGCGGATGTCAGTGCAGAGGGCCCGATACTCGTCGTCGACGTCGGGGCATCTGCGACCGGAGAGCTCGTCTATGACCTGATTATGGGGGTGAAGGGGACCCTCTCGCCGAGTCAGGCGGAGGCGATCTACGTCGCACTTCTCACGGACACCGGATCATTCCGGTTTCCCAATACCACGGCGCGCACGCATCGAATCGCTGCTGATCTGGTGGAGATGGGGATCGACCCGGCGCGGATCTACGACTGCATCTACGGGCGGTCGTCGATGCCGAGATTACAGCTTATGGGCCGGGCCCTCACGTCGATCGAGACGCGATGCGATGGGAAGATCGCCTACGTTGCCGTCACCCAGAGGATGCTCGAGGAGACCGGAGCTCAGCCGGATGATACCGAGGGATTGGTCGATCTGGCGCGCCGGGTCGAAGGGGTCGAGATCAGTCTCTGTTTTGTCGAGCAGGGGGATGGGAAGGTCAAGCTCTCTGTGCGCTCGCCGGGTGTTGTCCGTGTGAATGGGCTTGCCCGGCAGTTCGGGGGCGGGGGACATGCCTATGCGTCGGGCGCCTTGCCTGAGGGCGAGCTCGATGCAGTGATCGAGGAGGTGATCGGCGAGGCCTGCCGTCTGGTGAGAGAGACGCATTACGAGCGGGAGAGATGTGGGGAAGGAGCCGCCGGAGAGTGACCGCCGGGGGAGGAGCGCGCCGTTGCGAATGTACGAGACGGGCCAGAACGTCATTCTGGCCCGTCTATCATAGGGAAATCGTGCCGGTGTGCAGTCCTCATTCCCTCCCAGGTTCTGTCTCGATCGCCGCCGTGCCGGAATCGCTGAATGAGAGAAACGCGCGGAGCGAGAGATCGAGTTCATCGAACGGCGACCCGAGCGTCGAGAGCTGGACCCATCCAGACTGCCCCTTCCAGAACTGCCTGCCGGTGGCGGCCGGCGTGTCCTGATCGGCTGAGACGAACGGGCCGTACCCGTTCGCATCGGTCCACGTCAACACGACATGGAAATCGCCGCTTGTCATCGAGACGTTCGTCCCTACGACGATCCGCTCAGGGGGCGAGCTCGCCTGAATCGTGTACGGTCCGGCGAGCACGGTATCGGGCAGTCCGGCTGCGTCAGAGTAGATATACATGTCAGCGGAGTTGTACATGTTGTCGTAGTAGTCGATCCAGCAGCCGATCGATTCGATCGTCGCGGGGTAATGCATCGGTGTTATCCGGGCGGCCACGGCGAAGCCGGTGTCCGATGCAGCGATCGAGTTCTCATATGTGCCGTCGTCATAGTACTCCCAGAATACCGTCGCCTCTCCGACCCAGAACGGATTGCCGAACATATCCACCTTGTAAGTCTCGAACGGCGATGCCGGGACGACCCTGCCGAAGGAGATCCCCGGCGTATTGAGCGGTGCCGCATTAGGCACCTTCATGCCGATATGTCTCGAATAGAGGCCGGGCCCTGTGTTCTCCATGGCATGGGTGTCGACCATCCTAGGCTTGTACCCGGTGCTATCCTTGGCCACCGCACCGATCACGGTAAAGGTCCATTGCAGGCTGTTGATCGTGTTTACATATTCCCACTTCACATCGAGGTACAGGGAGTCACCGGGCATGTACTCACTCGTATCAGTGCTCACCTCGACCATCCTCAGATAGGCCGTATCAGGGGGATGAAACCAGTTGAGGTATCGGGCCATCAGCTCGTCGGAATCGAAAGGGGCACGGTCCAGATTGGATTCCAGCCCGCCGAATTCGAAGGAGACGCCGAGTGTGCGCGAGCCGTCAAGACGGTTGAGGTAGGCGACGCCGTGTGTGGCTCCGTCTTCGACGTTCGTGAACAGGCGGTGGTCATCGTGTGTCGGCGGGTTGTAGGTCTCGAGATGATCCATGTACTCGTTTTCGCCGACATACGAGAAGAAGAGCGTTTCGGTGAATGTCCCCGCTATCCCTTCGAGGAAGAACAGATCCGCTTCTCCGTCGTCGATCCCGTTTATGCCGAAACTCGGCCCGAACTCATGGCCTCCGATGAGGGGATCCCAGTACCAGCAATCTCCGCATTCCAGGTACACGCGTCCGCCTACGTCGAGATACTCCTCGATCTTGATTGCCTCCGGCGACCACGCAGGCACGATATAGTTGTGTGGATAGATGCCGAGACAGACGAAGAGGCCCTGGAACTCCTCGAGGTTGAACGGCAGGATGTCGAGAGTGATGAGCCCGCTGCTTCCGTTAGCGACGAGCGCGTCGAGGATCGCCTGACCACTTCCCGGCAGGATGTCCGGTTCCCAGATCAGGTACTCGACTTCGGCTGATGGCTGCCGCTCTGGAGCGGGGCCCGTCTCGCACAGCGCTCCCGTCACTGCCGCAAACAACATGACGGCTGAAAAAGCAGCAATTCCTTTCATCTATGTTATCTCCTCCTCCGTTACCTCACCCATATCAGCCCGCTCCGCTCGTGCCGAAGCAGCACGTCTAATCCCGGGCGGGATCTGAGTCTTCCTTCCTGCAGGTGCAGTATGCGAGCATACCACAATTTGGTGCCTGTGTCAAGTGCTTTGGTGTCGTCCGTCTAGGGCATCTGTTTCGTAAACGCGAAGCTGTCCTCGTCGAGGACGAAACCGGGGTGATTCCCGATGCGTCCGAAATAGGTATACTCGCCCGGCGGGGCGTAGGCAGGGACAGCCTGCGTGAGGTGCGGTTGCCGCGTCTGCCCCGGGAGCAAGGTCACGGTCACCGGGCCCACGACAGGTCCGTAGGGGTTGCCGTTCGGCAGCTCAACATCCGCCCACGCCTCGATACTCACTGTGTCGGTCGTGTGATTGGTGAGCGTGGCCACGAACCCGAAGCTCCCGCCCCCGGGCGGGATGACGATGGGGATCGTGTCCGGAGTAAGCGATACCGTGACGGGAGGGATGGTAGGCACGAGCGCCACGTCAACAGTCGCGGGATTCCCCTCGGTGACGATGATGTTATCGATCGTCTGAGTCTCGTAGCCGCTCTTGGTGACTTCGAGCGTATAGGTTCCCGGCGTGAGGAGCCACCGATATCGACCGTACAGAGGCTCGCTCGTGCGGGGCGTGACCTCAGGTCCGTACACCTCGAGCACGCTCACCGTGGCCTCGAGCGGGTCCCCCGTGTAGTAGTCGGCGATCTGTCCTGTGATGCTCGTGCCCCGAACCCGATCGAGCAGATAGACGATGCCGGGCCGGATCTTGCTGTACGCCTCGTACAGGTCTTCCCCCGGTATGATGAAGTAGGGATAGGGGAGCGTCTCGACCATGAAGTCGAAACAGCCGAGCTCACCATAGTACCAATTGCCGCTCATTCCCGACCATCCTGAGTTCGGTTCCCACGTATAGTGGCTGGTCGAATAGAGGCGCTCCATTCTGATCGCCATCTGTTGGGCGATATCCGAAATGGCACCATCGTCCGGCGCGGGTCCATTCAGATCCCAGGGATAGAAGACGAGCTCTCCGTAGCTGTGGTAGGAGATTGATAGCGACGGTCGGATTGCCTGGGCCAGATCGCGAAGGGCCTGGTTCTCGCTCTCGGAAAAAGGAGATGCGCCCCTGAAGTCATAGTCCCATGGCTCGCTGCTCCCGCCATAGATCCAGTTGAAATCGTAGTTCCGGTTGAGGTCGATCCCCTCAGTGGGACACGTCCACCAGTTATTGCAGACATACTCGAAGAGTATCTGGTTGTTATTGATGTCCCGTGCGTTCTTGCGCCAGTAGAGGCTTATGCTATCGGTGACGGCGAAATGGCCGTCTGGATTCATGAGTGGCACAAACCAGATCTCTGTGTTATCGATCCAGTCCATCACCTGGGGATTGGAGTGGTAGTCGCCGAGGAGCTCGTTGATGAGGAACATCGAGGCCTCGAGCCCCATCACCTCACAGGCATGGTGGACGCCGATATAGAGGACGACGGGCTCGTCTTCGTCGAGCTCGACGTTGTCGGATACTTTCATCGCCCATATAGTCCACCCGAGCTGGGTGGTCGTTCCGATGCTGTCGAAGGCGGCTATGCCGGGGTAGATCGTGGCGAGAGATTCGAGCTCGGCCACCATCTCCTCATACGAATGGTACTCAGGGTCGAGCGGGAGACGAGCAGCTTCGATCTCGGCAGGGGAGGCCAGGATGCTGACCTCAAAGCCGGCCGACTCGAGCGCGCTGACCTGATCCTGAGTGGCGAGGAAGTCGGCCCAGCGGACTCCTGCCTCGCTCGCCAGGATCATCCCCATCGATTCGAGTCTGGGGAGCTCGGAGAGATGATCGATGAGTTCGACGCGGATCAGCCAACGGTCTTTTTCGCCTCGCTCCGTCGGCCGTGCGTTCGTCCAGGATGTGAGAATCGCCGTTGCCAGAATCGACACGACGATCAGTCTCCAGATGTTGCATCTGGGCATCGTCGTTCCTCCCTTTCCGCGGACGGAGAGCGATCCAGCTCTCCACAACCCCGCTCCGGCCGTGGATCATGTATGTGACGGTTCAAGATTCCGGTAGCATTCTCGTCAGCCACCAGCAGATCAGAAAGAGCTTCCCGATTATAAGATAAGGGACACCGATCATGAACAGGGCGATGATCTTCATCCGTCCAGCGGGTGAGAAGCCGCCGGCGGCGAGAAGGAACGCCCCGATCATGATGACGGCACCGCCGATGCCTTCCCATCGCCAGGCCAGCCCAGAACCTCCTATCGGGATGATGAGAAGGAGAAAGATCGGCAGCGCAGGATCACGGAGGCCTACACCGAGGGCGAACAGGAAAGCGGATGCATTCCAGAGTAAGGCGGAGACGCGTGCCAGCCGGCGGATCCGCCTTGCCAGTGGAGCAGATATCTCGATGCGTGCCACCGTGCCCCCCGAGAGACAGCAACTCCTCAGCGCAGCTAGCAACGCGGAGGAGCGTATTGTGGATGTCCGTTCGACCGCTTCGCACGCCTCAGCAGTTTATTGTACACCAGCCAGTCCATTCAGTCAAGGTGGTTCTCGAGGCGGATGAACGGCGCACTCTCTGTGCATCGGGCCATGCATCGGGCTGGCGCGCAGGGCGCGGAGAGCCCGGATCGGTTGGGGCGCCGCCGTCCCCCGAGGAAGAGCACGCCTCGCGGCCCGCGCTCCTCATGGGACTATTGGTGATGAAAAAAGGTTGACGCCCCGGCGAACCGTGTATATGGTTAAAGGGCAGGAACTCCCGCGGCCTCTGTTCGTTTCATCAGAGTGAGGGTCGCGGGGCGGTCTGTCTGCGTAATCGGGCAGGCCAATACCAGCGGTGTGTGGAATTCAGGCCAGGTCCGGGCTGTGAGGTGGATAGACCGTGTGTCGGCTTCGTGGATAGATCGCGTGTCGACTTGATCGAGGGGATCGTCCCTGCTGCAGGAAACCGCGGTCCGGGACTATTCGCGGAACCCAGTGTGCAAGTCCGCCCGGGAGAGGACGTGGCGAAGCTGAGAGGTTATAGAGATGAGTAAGAGTAGAGACAAGGGCAGGGACAGAAAACGTCGGCATGAGGATGAGGCCGCCGACAAGCACAGCCGGCGAGCTGGCGCTGGGAGGCGCTCAATACTGAGGGAGTATGTTCAGTCATTCGCGATAGCGATATTCCTGGCGCTTCTGATCCGCGGCTTTGTCGTACAGGCATTCAAGATTCCGTCGGGTTCGATGGAACAGACGCTTCTGATCGGCGACTTCCTGTTAGTCAACAAGTTCCTCTACGGTAGTAACTTTCTGTTCGGACGTGAGAAGATGTTGGCGATTCGGGATCCGGTCCCCGGCGACATTCTTGTCTTTCGCTATCCCTATGACCCTGACGTGCCTCAGCCGGCACACAACTATAGGCGGATCGTCGGTCCCATCTTTTGGAACAGATCCACAAACTGGTTCCATTTCTACTCGCCCCGCGACTATATCAAGCGATGTGTCGCTGTCGAAGATCAGACGATCGAGATACGCGATAAGCAGGTCTATGTCGATGGAGTCTTGGTCGCGTCGGATCACACTCGTCATGCGGACAGACGCATCATACCCCCATTGGCCGTCGCCGATGACAGCGTCTCCCAGGTTCGTTTCCAGAGGGCCTGGGAATCGGGGGAGTTCCTCCAGGCCACCTCGATGACGCGCAGTGTTCGCGACAACTTCGGTCCGGTGACGGTTCCGGCCGGGCAGATCTTCGTCATGGGTGATAACCGCGACAACTCTCTCGACAGCCGGTTCTGGGGGCCGCTCGACAAGAATCTCGTCAAGGGAAAGGCGATGATCATCTACTGGTCGTGGAATCATCACAGAGTGAGGCCGTGGTTCGCGATCTGGAACAAACTGCGCTGGAGCAGGATAGGTACCTTGATACACTAAGATAGACTCCAGGAGGGAGGACCAGGGAGGTGTGACACCTGGGAATTCTGACCGACAGATAGACCTCGCCGGCATGGTGAGGTCTTTCTTGTGGTTACGGGATTCTCCCGGCAGCGCCGAAGGGGGAAAGATGCTTGACAAAGACCTATGGGTCATGTATATAGGAGTTGACAAGTCGGATTTAGCGCACGACGGTACTCTTCAGGCGAGAACAGGACCGAGAGGGATGATTGCACCTCTCGGGCGTGCACCATAAGCCCACGGATCACGGGGAGATGGAGAGAGAGAAAGAGGGGCTCGAGCCCCAACGGGCAGAACCGGAGGATCCCGAATCGGAACGGAGCGACGTGATCTACGATCTGACCGGGGGGTCGGCGGGGACCGAGGTTGAAGCGAAGAGCGAGAGGGACACGACAGAGGGCGTGGAGTCGGAGATCGATCGGTTGCGACGCGAGCGGGATGAGTACTTCGATCAGTATCTTCGCGCCATGGCCGATCTCGAGAATATGAAGAAGCGCGTCGCGCGGGAGCGCGCCGAATACGAGCGGTACGCCACGGAGAATCTGCTGCGCGAGCTGCTCACCGTGGTCGATAACCTCCGACGTGCGATCGATGTAGGACGGGAGTGCCACGATTTTGAGCCATTCTTCGAGGGTGTTGAGCTGATAAGCCGCCAGGTGCTGGAACTCCTCGAGAAGGAAGATCTACAGCTATTCCATTCCGTTGGCGAGGAGTTCGATCCGTCCCGCCACGATGCGATCTACACTGTCGAGAGCGATGAGCATCCCCCTGACACTATCGTCGAGGAGCTGGCCCCAGGCTATCTCATAGGGGAACGAGTCCTGCGTCCAGCTCAAGTCGTGGTGTCAAAGGCAAAGCAGGAGTCCGTTCCGGACGGGTCCGGGGGCCCGGGGGATGCCGCGGAAGAGAATAGATGACGCAGCTGATGGGTCGGCGCGACGCGTCGATCCATAGTGAGGTCTGATGAAAGATCTGATTCAGAAGAAGGAGGTAGGGTGACAATGGCGAAAGTGATCGGCATCGATCTTGGGACCACCAACTCGTGCGTTGCCGTTGTAGAGGGTGGCGATGCTGTGGTCATTCCCAACCCCGAAGGCGGACGCACAACCGCTTCGATTGTCGCATACAGTAAATCAGGTGAGCGCCTTGTGGGGCCGCTGGCGAAGCGGCAGGCGATCACGAATCCTGAGAATACGGTCTATTCGATCAAGCGCTTCATGGGGCGCAGGATCAATGAGGTGCCGGAGGAGATCGGCCTCGTCTCGTACAGGGTGGAGGCCGCTCCCAACAACGATGTGCGGGTGAAGGTCGGCGATAAACACTATTCGCCGCCGGAGATATCGGCCATGCTCCTCCAGTATTTAAAAAAGGCTGCGGAGAGCTACCTGGGCGAGCCGGTCCAGCAGGCCGTGATCACCGTGCCGGCATACTTCAACGACTCTCAGCGCCAGGCGACAAAGGACGCGGGGAAGATTGCCGGCCTGGAGGTGTTGCGGATCATCAACGAACCGACTGCGGCAGCCCTCGCCTACGGTCTGGAGAAGAAGACCCAGGAGAAGATTGCGGTCTTCGACCTCGGGGGAGGGACCTTCGACATCTCGGTCCTCGAGATCGGAGAAGGGGTGTTCGAGGTGCTCGCCACGAACGGTGACACCCACCTGGGAGGGGACAACTTCGATCAGAGGATCATCGACTGGATGGCCGACGAGTTCAAGAAGGAGCATGGGATTGATCTGAGGAAGGACATGATGGCGCTCCAGCGGCTCAAGGAGGCCGCGGAGAAGGCGAAGTGTGAACTCTCTACGACCATGCAGACGAATATCAACCTACCGTTCATCACTGCTGATGCTTCGGGCCCCAAACATCTCGATCTCATGCTGACGAGGGCCAAGCTCGAAGGGTTGGTTGAGGATCTGGTGGAGCGCACCAAGAGCCCGTGCAAGCAGGCACTGACCGACGCAGGCGTCACTCCCCAGGACATCAAGGAGGTGATCCTCGTTGGCGGGCAGACGAGGATGCCGAAGGTCTTTGAAACAGTCAGGGAATTCTTCGGCAAGGAGCCACACAAGGGCATCAATCCCGATGAGGTCGTGGCCATGGGTGCCGCGATACAGGGCGCGGTCCTCGCCGGGGAGGTCAAAGATGTGTTGCTGCTCGATGTCACGCCCCTCTCCCTGGGAATTGAGACCCTGGGTGGAGTGATGACGAGGATCATCGAGCGGAACACGACGATACCTACCCGCAAGAGTCAGTTATTCACGACAGCGGCGGACAGCCAGCCGGCGGTCTCTGTCCATGTACTCCAGGGTGAGCGCGAAATGGCTGCGGACAACAGGACGCTCGGTCGATTCGATCTGGTCGGTATCCCTCCCGCACCGAGAGGGGTTCCGCAGATCGAGGTCACCTTCGATATCGACGCGAACGGTATAGTCCACGTTTCGGCCAAGGATCTGGGCACGGGAAAGGAACAGCGCATCGAGATCAAGGTCTCCAGCGGGCTGAACGAACACGAGATCGAGCGGATGGTCCAGGAGGCTCAGGTCCATGCCGCCGAGGACAGGGCGAAGCGGGAGTTGATCGACGTCAAGAATCAGGCCGACACCTTCATCTACACCACGGAGAAGACGCTGAAGGAGTTCGGGGAGAAGGTGTCGACAGGGGACCGGGCGAACATTGAGAATGCTGTTGCGGAGTTGAAGGAGGCGGCCGGGGGGGACGACAAGGGTCGGATCAAGAATGCCATGGAGAAGCTCCAGCAGGCGTCATACAAGCTCTCCGAGGCGATGTATGCGGGCGCCAGTGGATCAGAGGGCGGGCCGGAGGGAGCGGCCAAGCCGCCTCCCGGCGGTGCACAGGCTCCCGGGGGAAGGGCCGGTGGGCCGACACAGGAGGGTGGCGGGGCGGTCGACGCTGACTTCGAGGTGATCGAGGAGCAGGACGACGAGAAGCAGTAGCTGAGTGCAGATGCCCGGTTACAGGGACACATTGGTACAGGGCATCCCCAATCTCCAGCAGAGCGGAATGGCAAAACGGGACTACTATGAGGTCCTGGGCGTCTCGCGCGATGCCGGCGAGGACGATATCAAGCAGGCCTACCGTCGGCTTGCGAAGAAGTATCATCCCGATGTCAACCGGGACAACCCCAAGGAAGCCGAAGAGCAGTTCAAAGAGGTCTCCGAGGCGTACGAAGTCCTTATGGACAAGGAGAAACGCCGGGCGTACGACCAGTACGGTCACGCGGGGGTCTCGGATGCCTTCGGTAAGGGCGGATTCAGCTGGCAGGATTTCTCTCGCTATAGTGATATCGAAGATATCTTCGGGGGCCTGTTCGGCGGCGGGAGTATCTTCGATATGTTCTTTGGTGGGAGGACGAGTACTCGCCAGCGCCGCGCGGCGACCCGGCAGATGCGCGGTGCCGACCTGCGGGTCAGGGTCACGGTGACTCTGGAGGAAGTGGCGAGCGGCGTGGAGAAAAAGATCAGACTCCGTCGGCTGGAGAAATGTTCTGTCTGCGGCGGGACCGGGGCCAAGGCTGGATCGGAGGCGAGCATCTGTCCGACATGCAAAGGATCCGGGGAACTGCAGCAGGTATCTCGCTCCGTCTTCGGACAATTCATCAATGTCTCGACCTGCCCTCACTGCCGCGGTGAGGGCAGAGTGGTCAGTGATCCCTGCGGGACGTGCGGGGGAGAAGGCCTCGAGCGCCGTGAGGCAACGCTCGCAGTCAAGGTCCCGCGCGGGGTCGGCACCGGCAACTACATCCCGCTTCGCGGGGAGGGTGATGCGGGGCGGAGGGGAGGGCCGTCGGGTGATGTCATCGTCCTGATAGAGGAGAGGCAACACCCCCTGTTTGAACGTGATGCAGATGACTTGCACATCGATCTGCCTGTTGCCTTCTCTATCCTGACGCTCGGTGGGAGGGTGGAGGTCCCGACACTCTCCGGCAGGGCGAAGATGAAGATCCCGGCGGGAACGCAGTCCGGCCGCATCTTTCGCCTCCGGGGGAAAGGGCTTCCCCGGCTGGGTGGGTACGGGGTGGGCGATCAACTCGTCAGGGTAATGGTCTGGACACCGCAGCGCCCGTCAGGCCCCTTGAAGAAAGAGATCGAGAAGCTGAAGGAGCTGGAAGAGGGCCAGGTACCGCCTCCAAGCCGCGGCCTGTTCGAAGAGTGATCCAACCTCTGTTACCCTTCTCACCGCCCGTCTCAGGTTCGGTTCCGGCACATCTTCGCATCTTCGGTGGTTCCGTTCGTAATGGCGACAGTCGAGAGCTTATCCGTGCGGGCTTCAGCAGTCCTCCAGTTGTGCGGCTTCGCGCGCGCGAGGATAGAGGGCTCAAGACGGGGTGCGGCTGACCATGGTGCCAACGTTCTACGCACCACCTGAACAGATTGCCAATGGCCGCGTCGCGCTCACCGGCGACGAAGCCCATCATGCGGTCCACGTCCTGAGGAGACGGGTCGGCGACGTCATCACTGTTGTCGACGGACAGGGTATGGAATTGGATGTGCGCGTGACGAGATGCTCCTCGTTCGGTGTTGATGGTGAGATCGTGGGGAAGCGGCGCAGGCCCCGCGATCCCATTGCGTTCGTCACGCTGGCTCAGGCCATACCCAAGGGGCAGAGGATAGATGTGGTCATCGAGAAGGCGACGGAGATCGGAGTCAGCGCCATTATCCCTATGATGACAGCCAGGACAGTTTCGGATGTCGATCCCTCGTCCCCCCATCGGACGGCACGCTGGCAGGCAATCGCCACCAGCGCAATGAAACAGTCGGGAAGGGCCATTCTGCCGCAGGTATCGCCCCCGACTGAATTCGCTTCGGTGCTGGAACTGGTCCCCGACTATACGATTGCCCTTCTCGCGACCCCGAAAGAGCGGGTGCGGACCCCGACGAAGGCCCTGGCACGCCTCCGCCCGGGCAAGCATCGGGTGCTGATCCTCGTCGGGCCGGAAGGGGATTTCTCGGCCGACGAGGTGGCCCAGGCCACGGTTGCCGCGGTCGAACCCGTCACGCTCGGGCCGCGGCTGCTGCGCGCCGAGACGGCGGGCATCGTACTCGTGGCTCTCGTGCTGCACGAGCTGGGGGAACTCGCCTGATACGCCGCGGTGGCGATCCGTAAGTTACACTTTGATAGGTTGTTATGGGCACAAGCTCATCCTATTCCTGAGTAGTTTTCTCGATATCCCGCGCGATTTTGCGCCGAAGAGGTCAAAAAGTCGCGATCGAAGTTTGACATTTCGCCTCTTTTCGACTATAATAAACGTAGCTTGTCATACGCGATAGAGCGAAAATTTCGAAGGAGATGGGGGTGACTTCAGACCGATGGCTGGAATTAGGGTGAAGGACGATGAGTCCTTCGAGAGCGCCCTAAGGAGGTTCAAGAAGGCTTGTGAGAAGGCCGGCATCCTGAGCGAGGTGCGGAAGCACCAGCACTTCGAGAAGCCCAGCGAGCGACGGAAGAAGAAGCAGCTCGCCGCAAAGCGGAAGCTTGCCCGTCGCCAGCAGAAGGCATCGTGAAGGTTCTCGTTCTTGCTCGGTCTGCTCACAGGGTCGCCCTCTAGTTAGTTCCTAAGGGTAGTGCGGCGCGTGGATCTTCTCATCACATTCGGCCCACGTGTATCCAAGGCGGGCCAACGGCGTTGCTGTACCCCATTTGGAAACCACTCCTGCATCAGGTGGGTTAGTCAGTTGTGGCGGAGGGCTTCGCTGACCGATCGCACCACTCGATAACGAGAGACAGAGAGGGGGCTCGAATCGGAGCCCTCGGTGATTCTCTGTCTCTGTTCTATTGTGCGGCTGCTGTGAGACAGGTTTCTTCTCTCCATTGCCGGGCCTTCACGGATCTCGATCCCCAACCATCCGGCCGCCGACCGCCACCGGCTCGAGTCGCTGCATGATTGATGAGCACACCATCAAGGTTCTGGAGTTCAAGAAGATCAGGGAGATGGTGGCGGACCGTGCTGTCTCTGAGTTGGGGCGCGAGGAGGCACGGCGCGTCCGCCCGGGGGCCAACCATGAGGCGGTCGCGCGATCGTTTGAGGAGATCTCCGAACTCAAGGAGAGCATCCTCTCCGGCGACGATCTTCCTCTGACGGGTCTGCGCGACATACGCACCGAACTCGAGAAGGCCCGGATCTCCGGATCAGCCCTCCGTCCGGAGGGACTGGCAGCCGTCGCCTCGATTCTGCGCGCGGCGAGGCTGGCGAAAAAACTGTTCCGGAACGGGGAGAGGTTCGCGCGGCTGTTCGGTCTGACTGAGTCGATAGTAGTACTGCTCGAACTCGAATCGGAGATCGAGCGGTCGATCGACCCGCAGGGGGAGATACTCGATACCGCCAGCAGACGTCTGGGCCGGATCCGGAGCGAGCTTGAGTCGTGTCGCCAGGAGGTCCACGACCGTCTCGCGAAACTGGCCGGCAGCAAGGTGGGCGATGCCCTCCAGGAGAAGATCATCACCATCCGCGACGGCCGATATGTCGTGCCGGTGAAGGGTAGCGAACGCAGCCGCATCAAGGGAATCGTCCACGACGTCTCGGCCAGTGGCGCTACAGTCTTCGTTGAGCCGCTCCCGGTGGTGGAGGGGAATAATCGGCTCCGCCAGCTGGCGTGCGAAGAGGAGGATGAGATCGCCCGCATCCTCGTACAGCTGACATCGCATGTGGGCGAGGCAGCGGATGCGATCGAAGAAGATCTGCAGGTACTCAAGCACCTTGATCTCCGGTACGGCCAGGCGAGACTATCGATCGATCTGGACTGCATTGCTCCGGAGATGAACGAAGAGGGGCAGATCGACATCCGCTCAGGGCGTCATCCGCTGCTCCTCGCAAGGCCTGGTGACGGCTCAGAGGTTGTACCGCTTGATGTCAGACTCGGAGACGAGGATGCGCTCCTATTGCTTCTCACCGGACCCAACACCGGAGGGAAGACAGTTGCTCTCAAGACAGTCGGACTCCTCACCCTTATGGCGCAGGCCGGGCTCCATGTTCCCGCGAAGCCGGGTACCCGTCTCGCCCTGTTTCAGAGTATCTACGCAGATATCGGAGACGAGCAATCGATCGAGGAGAGTCTCTCTACATTCTCCTCACATCTTCAGCAGATCGTGAAAATCCTCGATGAAGCCGATCAACGTTCGCTCGTGCTCCTGGACGAGGTCGGAGTCGGAACCGATCCCGTACAGGGGGCGGCGCTGGCGATGGCGGTGATGGAGGAGCTCGTTGAACGTTCGGCGCGGGTAGTCGCTACTACCCATTACGGATCGCTCAAGGCCTTCGCACACGACCGGCATGGTATGGAAAATGCCGCCATGGAGTTCGATCCGGAGACGCTGCGCCCGACATACCGAGTACGCATGGGAGTGCCGGGCTCCTCGAATGCATTCATAATAGCGAGGCGGCTCGGGATGCCGCCGGAGGTCGCAGAGAAGGCTCAGCGGTTCGTCGATTCCGACGAATTGAGAGTAGATGATCTTCTCGTTCGGCTCGAGCATCGGGTGGCGGAGGCAGAGGAGAGAGAGCAGAGGCTCGGTGAGAAGGAGCGCGAGCTGGATGAGATGCTTGATCGCTACCGCAAGGAGCTCGGCACCATCGACGAGCGCAGGCGGAATGTCACTGAGCGCGCACGCGAGGAGGCGAGAGATCTCGTCAGGCAGACGAAGGCGCAGGTTGAGGAGCTGGTCAGGGAGATCAGAGAGTCGGGCGCAGCGAAGGAGGTCGTACAGCGTACGCACCGTGAGCTGAATCAGCTCTCGAAGCACATCGAGCCCACGGTGCGCCGCGAGCGTCATCGTCCCCTCGACAAGGTCGCGGTGGGGCAGTCGGTGAGGGTCCGTCCGCTGGACTCGATTGGCATCGTGCGGACGCCTCCCGATGATCAGGGGAGGGTGGAGGTTGAACTCGGGGGGATGCGTCTCCACGTCTCCCTTGGCGATCTGGGGAGCGTCAGGCAGGACGAGGGGGCGGAGAGGGATCGCCCCAGGGGCGGCACGAGGGCCGTCCTCGACGCCTCGAAGAAGTATTCGGTCCGGCTCGACCTGCGCGGCCTCTACATTCATGACATCGCCGACAAGATCGACAAATTCATCGATGATGCCCAGGTTGCGGGGCTCGCTACCCTGCGCATAGTACACGGGAAGGGGACGGGTGCACTCCGCAAGGAGGTGGAGAGGGTCCTCCGTAACGATGTCCGCGTGAGAGAGTACCATCTCGCGGGCTGGAACGAGGGAGGTACCGGGGTCACAGTCGTGAGCCTGGCGCGCGACCATGAAGCAGGCGTAGATGAGGGCGGGGCTGATCGGGAACCGACGGCAGACGAGCGATAGAGGGAATATCCGCCATGGCGAGGATTGCGGCAGAGATCATCGAGCAGGTGCGTGAGGCGACAGATATCGTCGCTCTCATCTCGGAGTATGTCCCGCTCAAGAAAGCCGGTCGCAGATACCGAGCACTCTGCCCGTTCCATACGGAGAAGACGCCCTCGTTCTTCGTCGATCCCGAGCGTCAGATGTATCATTGTTTCGGTTGCCGCGCAGGGGGCAACGCGTTCGGGTTCCTCATGGAACACGAGAAGATGGGCTTCGTTGAAGCGGTCAGGATGCTCGCTCAGCGAGCCGGCATTCCGATACCCGAACGGGGCCGGTCGGCGGCGAGCGAGCGGTTCGATCCACTCTATGAGGCCAACGCCCTGGCTGTACGGTTCTACCACCGCCTCCTGCTGCGAACCGAGGGAGATGTCGCGAGGCGCTATCTCTCTCAGCGGGGATTCGTCGACGAGATCCTCGAGACGTTCCAGCTCGGTTACGCGCCCGGGGGATGGGATGGTCTGTTGCGGGAGGCTCGACGCGCTGGTGTTGCGCCCGAGGTGCTGGAACGGGCGGGTCTCGTCATTGAGTCGGAGAAGGGCGGACACTACGATCGGTTTCGTCATCGCGTTGTCTTTCCTATCTTCAGTCTTGCGGGTAGAGTTGTCGGATTCGGAGGACGAGCGCTCGGCGATGATGTGGTGAAGTATGTCAATTCTCCTGAGACACCAATCTATCACAAGGGGCGTGTGCTGTACGGTCTGTTCCAGGCTAAGGATGAGATACGACACACCGGCCGCGCGTTCGTCGTGGAGGGTTACACCGATCTCCTTCGTCTCGTGCAGCACGGGATCACTAATGTGGTTGCTACCTCGGGAACTGCACTGACTGCCGACCAGGGACGTCTGTTGGCACGATACGCGGGAGAGGCGGTACTCGTCTTCGATGGAGACGATGCAGGAGCTGCTGCCGCTCTGCGGGGGAGCGACGAGCTCCTGGCAGCAGGTCTCGAGGTGAGAATTGCCTCAGTGCCGCCAGGGTCGGATCCGGATGCGTGGGTCGGGGAGGTAGGGAAGGAGGTCTTCCTGAAGCACGTCGCCGGGGCGAGAAGCGCGTTCGATGTAAAGCTCGCGCATGCGGCAGCGGGACGTCCTCTGACGGATCCTGACACGAAGGTATCGGTGATTAAAGCGATGGCCCCGACGCTCGCGGGTACCGGGGACGAGGTTCAGCGGAAGGTATATGCACATGAGCTGGCGACACGGCTCCGCGTGGATGAATCGAGGATCTGGGAGGCTATGGCGCGTGCCGGTGTCCCGGAAGAGGAGAATCTGGCAGGTGAGCCGGGGCGGAGCGTCCAGGAGGAGGCCGAGATGCAGTTGCTTGGCCTGGCGCTGGCGGACAGAGATGTGATGGAACAGATCGCTGGTTCTCTCAGAGCGAGCGATCTCGTACCAGGCCTGCGGCGGAGATTGATCGAGATCCTGCTCGATGCCTGGGAGAAGGGCCAGTGGCTGGATGCGTCGAGACTGCTCGATCGTGCTGAAGACGAGGAATGGGGCCGAGTCATCAGCGACGCGGTCTTTGCAGCCGAGACGGTGAGCGAGCCGGGGGACGCAGCCTGCAAGTGTGTGGTGGCACTCAAGCGATTTCAGTTCGAGCGTATGATCAGGGAGGTGAAGAGAAAGATCGATGAGACGGAACAGGACGGAGATGAGCGGCTCCTTGCTGCTTTGCTTAAGGAGCTCCAGGAGCTGGTGAAACGGAGGAATGTGATCGTTACTGAGGGGGAGCGGGCACTACGTCCACCGAGCGGTGGTTCTCGAGGCAGTGTGAGAGGTGCTTGATAGTGGAGAAGAGTTACATCGATCGGCAGACCGAGCGGATCGTCAAGGTGGCCAAAGCTCAGGGGCGAATTACGTACGAGAAGATCAACGAGCTCCTTCCCGATGACATTGTGAGCGCCGACGCGATCGACAGCCTCATCATCGCCCTGACGGAGATGGGGATCGAGGTGATCGATAAGGGGGAGCCGGAGACAGCGCGGAGACCTCGCGAGAGGAAACGGCCGACAAAATCGGAATTGGGGATGGTCAAGTTCGACGATCCCGTGCGGATGTACCTTCGCGAGATGGGCCGGGTACCATTGTTGGACAGGGACATGGAGGTCGAGATCGCAAAGAGGATCGAGGCCGGCCAGAAGATGATTGCTGCGACTGTTTATCAATCGTCTTTGTCGATCAAGGAGTTAGCTGCTCTAGGGCAGAAGCTGCGGCGAGGCAAGTTGCCGATTGAGGACTTTGTGCGCATAGATACGAGTGGTTGGTCGAGTCGGTACTCGGGGTGGAAGGAACGTCAGACGGCCCTGAGGTCCCTCAAGCTCGTGGAGAAATACCGCAACGAGCTCGATGGCATCGAGAGGCGGCTGAAGGGGGAAAAGAACGAGAAGCGGAGAGCTGAACTCGTGACGCGGCACCAGCGCGTCTCGCAGAAGATCGTCGAACGACTGGAACGGCTCGGCATCCACCCGAACCAGCTCGATCGGCTCGTCGATCGGCTCAAGGCACTTGTCCGGAAAATCGGCGAGAGCGAACGTGAGATCGCTGCTGATGCGAAAAAGCTGAAGGTAGAACCAGCCGTCATTCTCCGCACGGCACGGTGCGTGCAGAGGGGGGGGAAGGGGTCACGGCGAGCGCTCTCCGACACGGGCTGCAGCAAGGCGGAGATCCTGGAAGCTGCCAGGCGCATCCGGAACTGCCAGCGCAAGATCCGGCGCGTGGAGATGGATGCGAGAATGTCTCACCAGGAGATACAGGGGCTCGTGGATACCATCTGCCGCTGCGAGAGGGCGATCGAGCGGGCGAAGCGTGAGATGATCGAGGCCAACGTCCGTCTCGTCATCAGTATCGCAAAGCGCTACACTAACCGTGGTCTCGAGTTCATCGATCTGATCCAGGAGGGAAACAGCGGCCTGATGAAGGCCGTGGAGAAGTTCGATTACCGGAAGGGCTACAAGTTCAGCACCTATGCCACATGGTGGATCCGGCAGGCGATAACTCGAGCGATTGCCGATCAGGCGCGGACCATACGTGTCCCTGTTCACATGATCGAGGCGATCAACAAGGTAGTGAGGGCATCGAGGTCCCTGGTACAGGAGTATGGGCGTGAGCCGACGCCGGATGAGATTGCCGAGCGCCTCGATCTGCCCCTGGAGAAGGTCAAGAGCGTGTTCAAGGTGGCGCAGGAACCTATATCTCTCGATCGGCCGATAGGGGAGGATGAGGATAGTCACTTCGGCGATTTCATCGAGGACACCGGTATCGTCTCGCCGGCGCAGTCAGCCGCTCTCCTCATGCTCCAGGAGCGAATGGAGAAGGTGCTGACGACGCTGAGCCGGCGCGAAGAGAAGGTGATTCGGCTCAGGTTCGGGATCGGAGATGGGTGTCCGCGGACGCTCGAGGAGGTAGGGAGTATCTTCAATGTGACCCGTGAGCGAGTGCGTCAGATCGAGGCGAAGGCGCTGAGGAAGCTACGTCACCCAACTCGCTCGAGGAGGCTTAAGGGCTATCTCGATATGTCGCCCTGACGAAGCGCCGGCGGTCGGGTGATGCAACTGTTGACATCGTCAGTATGGTCATCCATAATGGCGTCCAGTCGGATCGGGAGGGCCCATAGCTCAGTTGGTTAGAGCGGCTGACTCATAATCAGCTGGTCCCAGGTTCGAGTCCTGGTGGGCCCACCATTGAATAGAGCGGCTGACCGCCAGTCAGGGGCAGGACGGCCGGTGATGCCCACCTTTCCGGGGTGGGCTCCTCTCTTCCGGGACACCGCCTCACGTCCCGCACTCCTGTATGCGCCCCACAATTCGCTTGACGCGGCATCGGGCGCGGGGTATCCTGTCATGATTCTCTTTCCCGTGAATCTGTTTTCGTGGAACATTCTTGAGCGGAGGACGTAAGTTTCAGTAGAGCGGGTTTGTTGGCGCCACAAAGGAGAAGGAGGGTACGCAAGTGGCCAACGGACAGAATGAGCAAGCAGAGGCCGGCCCGTCTATGCCCTGGTACCGCCGTATCATCGCGGTCTTTGCGGCACCCGGCGAGCTCTTCGGACATCTCTCTGACAGGCCGGACTGGATCCTGCCGACCATTGTGGGGGTGGTGATCATCCTGCTCATCATGGCTGTGCTGGCTCCCCGAGTTATTCTTCCCATGCAGGAAGAGGCGATGATGGAGCGGCTGAGTTCCCGGCCCGATGTCAGCCCGGATGAGATTGACGCTATGCGGCAGCGAGTGCGCGGGCCCATCGCGATGGTGTCCACCCTGGCGGGAACGGCGATCATGCACCCTGTGGCACTTGTCATCCAGGCGGCTGTCTTCTACTGGGTATTCCTCATCCTGGGAGGAGAACTCACCTATCGCAAGGCACTTTCGGTAGCCGCCTATGCTTCTCTCATTGCTGTGCTCGGCGTGGTGCTGAATGCTCCGCTCAGGATCTTGAAGGAGTCGCTTTTCGCAGGGACGAATCTCGGGATCCTCCTGCCGCCGGAATCCGAAGGGACGTTTTTCCACACGCTGCTCGTCCAGGTGGATCTCTTCACGATCTGGAGGCTGCTCGTCATAGCGGCGGGAATGGCGGCAATCGCAAAGGTCTCCCAGGCGAAGGCTCGTCTCACAGTGGGGATCCTCTGGGTTGTCTGGATCGTCATCTCTGCAGGGGGATCGATGCTTCCCAGGCTCATGTTTGGGGCAGCGGGATAGCCGTGTTTGCTGGTTCGTCTGGCTCTCGCTACAGGAGGAGTGATAGGTGAGAGGGAAGAAGAAACTGATCATCATCCCGATCGTAGTTGTACTCGTGGTCGTCATCGTCATCCTCAATATCCGCCGCGAGAAGGGCGGGGTGCGCATTCAGACGGCGAAGGTCACGAATGCGGATATCGTCTCTGAAGTGAGCGCTCCCGGGAAGGTCGAACCGGTGACGAGGGTGCAGGTGAGCGCCTACGTGATGGGGCGAGTCGTCGAACTGCCCGTGCGTGAGGGCGACTGGGTGGACGAGGGCGATGTGCTCGTGGAGATCGATCCGGTCAACTACCAGGCTCTCGTAGCGCAGGCCAGGGCCTCGCTGGAGTTGTCTCAGGCCAGATTGAGGCAGACGGAGCAATCACTGCAGCGGACGCGTGAACTCTTCGCGCGTGATCTCATATCGAAGGAGGAACTGGAGCGAGTCGAAACCGACTGGTCGGTCCAGAGAGCGCAAGTCGCCCGGGATCAGGCCGCGCTCCACCAGGCGCTCGATCAGCTCAGCAAGACCACGATCCGGTCCCCACTGTCGGGAGTCGTGACTCAGCTCAACGTGGAACAGGGGGAGGTCGTCGTCACCGGCACGATGAATATGCCCGGCTCGGTGATCATGACAGTTGCCAATCTCTCGGAGATGAAAGTTGAAGTGGAGGTGGATGAGACTGAGGTTCGAGATATCATGCCCGGCCAGGAGGTGGAGATCGCCGTCGATGCGCTGGGGGATACGAGCCTGATCGGCATCGTCGAGACTGTCGGTGAGGCAGGTGTGGAGACGATGGTCGGTGGGGAGCCGCAGACGAATTTTGAAGTCTCGACGCTCCTGAATAAGGTGCCACCCAAACTCCGGCCCGGGATGTCGGCCGTGGCACGGATCAAGACCGCGTCGAGGAAGGATGTGCGCGCCGTTCCGATATCGGCAGTGATTCTGCGCGATTGGGAGCGCGAGATTGAGCAGGCCGAGTCGCGGTCCCCGGGGCGGAGATCCGGGGGCAGGGAAGCGACAGAGCAGGAGGAGTCTCCGGGAGAGCAGCAGCGGGAGGAGGGGGCTCGTGAGCCAGAACAGGAGGGGATAGTCGAGGAGCCGGTACAGGAACAGAGCACCGAGCAGGCGGGAGAGGGAGATGCGCCGAGCGCGGAGGAGCTCGTGTCTGGGCAAGCAGGTGGTGAGAGCACGGCTGAGACAGCTGAAACAGAGGGGACGGCGGAGGAGACAGAGCCTGACAGCACTGCAGAGGAGAAGGTCGGCGAGGTTGAGGTCGTATACGTCGTGCAGGACGGCAAGGCCATTGTCAGGCGGGTGGAGACCGGAATCAGAGATGACAATAACATCGAGATCCTCTCCGGACTGGAACTCGATGAAGAGGTGGTGACCGGACCATTCCGCGTTCTCAGGACCCTCAAGCACGAGACACGGGTCAAGGTCGACAACTCCCTCGTGAGAGAAATGGGTGACAGGGGGGGCCGAAGACAATGAGATGGCTCGAGTTCATAACGTCCGCGCTCACCGCGCTGCGCACCAACAAGCTGCGCTCAACTCTGACCACGCTCGGCATCATTATTGGAGTCTTTGCTGTCATCGCAATCATCTCCCTCATCCAGGGGATGAATCGGTTCATCGCCGACCAGATTCAGTCGCTGGGTTCGAACATCATCTCTGTCAGCAAGTACCCGTGGGTCAGCCTGGGTGAAGAAGACTGGCGGGAGATCCACAGGCGCAGGCCGCTCACCGTTGAGGATGCTGAGGCGATCTCACGTCTTCCGAGCGTTGCCATCGTCGCCCCCAACATCTACAACTGGGGGGGGGAGCAGATCAAATACCGCGATGAGACGGTACGGGATATTCCCGTGATCGGCGTCACCTCTACGTATCAGGAGGTGAATCTTCACTTCGTCGAGTCCGGCCGGTACATTCAGGAGACCGACAACGAACACCGCCGCCATGTTGTCGTGCTGGCGCAGGATGTCGTCGATGCGCTTTTTCCGACCAGCGACCCGGTCGGCAAGCGCGTGCGGATTGGCGTACAGGAGTTCTCCGTTGTGGGAGTTCTGGAGAGGAAGGGTAACTTCCTCGGGCGCAGCCTCGATAACCATATCCTCATCCCGCTCTCCTCGTTCCAGAAGATGTACGGTGCGACAGGACGGAGGGGCCGGCTCAATTCGGTCACGATCGATGTCCAGCCGAAGAATGCGGCTACGCAGGAGATTGCGATCGATCAGATCACCGAACTCCTCAGGCGCCGCCGCAACGTTCCGCTTGACGAGCCGGACGACTTCAGCGTCAATACCCAGAGCGCGCTGACAAGCGTATACCGGGCGATCACCGGCACCGCCTTCGCGGTCATGATCGGTGTCGCCTCGATCTCGCTGATGGTGGGAGGCATCGGCATCATGAATATCATGCTTGTCTCTGTCACCGAGCGGACTCGCGAGATCGGCATCAGGAAGGCGGTTGGCGCACGCCGCCACGAGATACTGTGGCAGTTTCTGATAGAGGCAGTCACCCTCAGCTGCTTCGGCGGAGGGATCGGCATCGCTCTTGGATTCATTGTAGCGAAACTTGTCGCAACCTTCACATTCATGCACGCTGCGATCTCGCCGTGGGCCGTTCTTCTCGGATTCGGGTTCTCGGCCGCAGTAGGCATCTTCTTCGGTATCTTCCCCGCCACAAAGGCGGCCAGACTCGATCCGATCGTCGCCCTCCACTACGAGTAGACTTATCCCTCTACGTATCACTATCTCGCCTTTTCATTCCCCTGGTGTCGATTGACGTTGCAAAACATGTCGGCCTGTGATACGCTCACTCCGCTCCGGAAAGAGATACTGTCCCCTCATGTGGAGATTGAGAGTTCCGGGAGGAATGAGGTGACTCGACCCACAACACCATCGAGTTCATCCGCCTCTTCGGGCGGCTCGCGTGAGCAAGCGAGAGAGAGACTGGCGGCCTTCTCCGAGTTCGCGGGTACAGGGCTTGACTCTGTCGTGAGCGACCTCGCCCGACTGGAGAAGACGTGGAACAGGATCCGGTCACGACTCGTCGCCGGGGAGCGCGACTCGGCGAGCGCGGAGCTCGAGAGCGCGATCGAGCGGCTCGCGAACCGGGCTGTCCAGATGCGGCGGGAGTTCGATGTGGTGAGCGCCGGTCTGTCGTTGGCGGTGGACGACCTGACCGACGAGGCAAGGCAGAGCGAGCGGATGCGCCAGCGCCTGGAGACGCTGCATCGGGTCGGCAAACTCGTCCATTCGGAGACAGATCTTGATCGGCTCATCGACCTGGCAATCGATGCGGTCCTTGAGGTGACGGGAGCAGAGCGAGGGTTTCTCGTCCTGGTGGAGAACGATCGCCTTGTCACGAAGGCAGTGCGCAACATCCAGACCGAGGCGCGGGGAGGCGAGGATACAGCTCTCAGTCAGACCGTGGTGCAGAGTGTTGTGGACGGCCGCGCTCCCCTGTTGATCCGCGATGCGGCAGAGGATGAACGGTTCAGGAAGATCGGCAGTGTTATCGACCTCCGCCTCCGTTCTGTGCTGTGCGTTCCTCTGCTGCTCGATGATGAGGTCACGGGCGCGATCTATATCGATAACCGGACCGCAGGCGGCATCTTCTCCGCAGATGACCTCGATCTCATGAAGAGGTTTGCTGAGTTCATCGCCATCGCGATCCGGAATGCCTCGATGGTGCAGGGTCTCGAGCGCTCGCAGGAGGCGCTTCTGCGTGAGTTGCGAGCGACCCATCGATTCGAAGATGTGATCGGCACAAGCCGGGGCATAATCGAGGTCCTCGATCTCGTGAGCAAGGTGGCAGACAGCGATGTTTCGATCCTCCTCCTGGGTGAGAGCGGGACCGGCAAAGAGCTGATCGCCAGGGCGGTCCATGCGAACAGTGGGCGCAGCAGCCTGCCGTTTGTCTGCATCAACTGCGCGGCCATCCCCGAGCACCTTCTCGAGGCCGAGCTCTTCGGCCACGAAAGGGGGGCGTTCACGGGAGCTGTCAGGTCCCGGCGGGGCAAGTTCGAGACAGCCGATCGCGGAACGATCTTCCTCGATGAGATTGCGGATATGAGCCCTTCACTACAGGCGAAGTTGCTGCGTGTTCTCCAGGATGGCCGATTCGAGCCCCTGGGCAGCAATGAAGTTCGTGAGGTAGACGTGAGGGTGATCGCGGCCACTAACCGGGATCTCGAACGTCTCGTCGCCGAGGGAACATTCCGGGAGGATCTGTACTACCGGCTCAACGTGGTCGAGGTAAGGCTGCCTCCGCTCCGCGAACGCAAGGAGGATGTTCCACTCCTGGTCGATCATCTATTGCACCAATTGAGAGCCAAAACAGGCAAATCTATAGAGTCTGTCGATGATGCAGCGCTCCGCGCACTTGTGGCCTACGACTATCCCGGCAACGTGCGCGAACTGGAGAACATCGTCAAGCGTGCCGCGGTACTGGCAAAGGGTCCGACGATCATTGTTGCAGATCTGCCCGAGAAGATGCGGAGCTCCGCCGGGGCGGGACCGGGCGCGCCTCCCGCCAACCGGAGTGAGCTGCGCCGGGCAAGGGAGGAGGCGCGGAAGGTTGCCGTCGCCGAGGTCGAACGGTCCTTCGCCATGGAGGCGATGCGGCGGAACAAGGGGAACGTGGCGCGGGCAGCGGCCGCGGTCGGGATGGATCGGAGACAGTTCTACCGTCTGCTGAATAAGCACGGCATCTCGAAGTCAATGTTCGGCGAGGGGTGACGAAGCCGGGATGCCGCGTTGGGTTCAGCACTCGTCGTGGGGTAGATCATGCGTGAGGTGGCCGATAGTGAATGGCTGGGCGATCGGTATGAAGTCCTCGGGCGGATTGGTTCCGGCGGCACGGGTGTGGTCTATCGGGCTCGGGACTGCCGGGAGGAGCGCGAGGTCGCCATCAAGGTCTTCTCCACCGCTTTGTCGCCCGCCAGAGCTACTGCGCTCCTGAGGGAAGAATTCGAGACGCTCTGTCGTCTTTCCCATCCGAACATCGTGCGGATGTTCGCTCTCGGCGAGGACAGGAGAGGTCCCTTCTTGGTGGTGGAGCTTGTCCCCGGAGATGATCTCTCGCAGCACATGAAGGCGGGGCTCAACTGGGCTTCCGCGCCGGAGAGGGTCGCGGAGATCGCCGGGCAGATCTGTGGGGCTCTGGACTACATACACTCCCGCGATGTCGCCCACCTTGACCTCAAACCCTCGAATGTCCTCCTCGATCGGTCTGGTACGGTGCGAGTCACTGACTTCGGGCTCGCAGTGAGAGTCAGCGAACTCGCCGGCGCAGGCCCCCGCGCGCAGGTATCAGGTACCCTTGAATATATAGCTCCGGAACAGCTCCTGGGCCGGCCGCCCGACTTCCGGAGCGATTTCTTCAGTCTCGGGCTTCTCCTGTACGAACTCGTGACAGGCCAGCTTCCCTTCGCTCCCGAGCCGGCCGGGGTGGTCATGGCCGAGAACCCCGGGGCACATCCGGCACGCCCTCATCGGCTCGTCTCCAACCTGCCTCCCGCGCTCGAAACAGTAATGCTCCGTCTGCTGAGACGGGAGCCGGAGGACCGTGTGCAGAGCGCGCTCGAGGTTCTCGACATACTCCGGAGGACAGCACCTATGAAGGCTCCGCCGGCCGGGGCGCCGGAGGCGCTGCAGGCGCGGGGGCTGGTTGCGGGAGCATTGGTCGGCCGGGAGGAGGAGGTACGGGTACTCGATCGATGTCTCGCCGATGCGGTGCGGGGAATGGGACAGGCAGTACAGATCAGCGGCCTCCCCGGGGTCGGGAAGACGAGGCTTGTGAGGGAACTCGTTGGCCTTGCCGGAACAAGAGGGATGGGCAGGTTCGAGATCAGATGCCATGAGGCGGGCTCTCCTCCCCTGGAGCCAGTCGCTGAACTCATCCGCCGGATGCTGGGCTGGCTTGAGCAGAGCTCCCGGGAGACTGTCTCCCGTCATCTCGGTGAACAGAAGGGATTATTGCTCTCTCTCGTTCCGGAATTCATCGATCGCGAGTACATGGCAGGCGAATCTGTCGCCGGGCGTCTGGCAGGCGCAGCGGAGCAGCAGGCACTGTTCGACGCAGTGATCGGATTCCTCGTCAGCACTTCTCAGGAGTGCCCTCTGCTCTTGGTCTTTGAAGACCTCCGGTGGGCGGATTCTGCCACGCGCCAGTTCCTGCGGCGTCTCGCTGATGCGATCTCCGACGCACATATCCTGGCTGTGGTGACTATCCGTTCGGGCGAGACTCCGGAGGCCGGCGAGGGACGGTTGCCCCCATCGATACTCCATCTGGAGCTGACTCCTCTCGCCCCGGAACAGTCGAAGGCGCTGGTGGGATCGCTCCTTGCGTCCGGTCAGGTCCCCCGAGTGCTTGGTGAATGGATTGATGAGAAGGAGCCGGGGAATCCTCTCTATCTCCAGGAGGTGGTGCGCTCCCTGGCCGAGGAGGGACGGCTCCAGCGTCGGCGGTCTCGATGGCTGTACGTCGGAGAACCGGCACATCTAGATGCGGTGCCTGATGGAGCGGCCGAGGTTATCGGACTCCGCTCGCTCCGTCTGAGAAGAGAGGCGAGGGAAGTGCTTGACTGGGCGGCAGTGGCGGGGGAGGAGTTCAGGCGCGAAATTATCGAAGGGGTCTGTTCGGGAGGCCGGGCCGGCCTCTCGGAGGCGCTCGAGGAGCTTGAGGATCGTCAATTGATTCAGGAGGAGTACGGATCCGGCGGGCGGCGGTACCTCTTTTCGCACAGCCTGGTGCGCGAAGTCACCTATGATCAGATCCCGGTGAGGCGGAGGCGTCGCCTCCACGTGGCGATGGGCGACGCGCTCGAGCGCCAGGCAGGCGGTGAGGTCGAGCCGGAGGCAGATAGACTGGCCTATCACTTCTACCTCGGCCAGAACTGGCACAAGGCTGCCACCTATGCCGAGGCCGCGGCCGCGCGTGCAACCTCTCTCTACTGTCTCGATGACGGCCTGCGATATCTCGACTGGTCTCTCGATGCCCTCGGCCGCCTGGGCGAGACGGACGAGACATTGGAAGGAAAAGCTCGAAACTGGCGGTTGAAGGGCGAACTGCTGCGGCGCTCAGGCGATTTCAGGGCGGCTGCCGGGGCACACGAGGAAGGCCTCAACTGGGCGCGCAGGGCTGAATCGGACGAGGAGATCACCCGGAACCTTAACAATTTCGGCCTGTGCCAGTGGCACCTCGGTGCGTTCTCTGATGCCCTTGCTGCGTTTACGGAAGCGACTGTCGTTGCCGAGCGGCTCGGCGAACGAGAGTTGCAGGGGCAGTTGCTGAACAGCATCGGGCTCGTCCATTGGTCCCTCTCGGAGTTCGAGCAGGCGCTCGCGCACTTCCAGCGGGCGCTCGATCTCGCGCTCGCGATACAGGATTCAAGGGGCCAGGGGATCCTGTTGGCGAATATGGGCCTTGTTTGTGCAGCCCTCGGTCGATACGAGGAGGCCATCGACCTCACGCTCAAGGGGCTTGAGATATGGAAGGCGAGGGGCGACCGTCAGGAAGAGGCGATCGCGCTCGGGAATCTTGCGACGTTTTATGTGCGGCTCGCCCGATATGATGAGGCGAGAGAGGCGACACTCTCGGCACTCGAGACCAGGAGGGAGATCGGCGATCGGTGGGGCGAGGCAGTGAGCATAGCGAACCTGGGACAGATTCTATATCATCTCGGCCGCCCCGAGGAGGCGGCGAGCCATCTGAGGAGGGCGGTCGCAGGCCTGCGCGATCTGGGCGATAAGAGGAGCGAGGCCGGCAATCTCATCAATCTTGCGAACGCCCTGATTGAGATGGGTGAGAGAGCGAAGGCGAAAGAGTGCGTTGACCAGGCCATGGCAGCTGCCGCCCAACTCGAGGACCGGTCGGCTCAGGCATTTGCGCACGCTACCGCGGGCCGATGGCACCGGCTCGCGGGGGAGATCGATAAGGCGGTCGCGGAACACCGCGCTCTCCTCGGGCTGGCGGGCGAGATCGGCGAGCCGTCGATCGAGGTCGAGGGCCGGCTGGAGCTGGCGAAGGATTTCGCTGCTCAGGGCGATCTCGAGGCGTCGAGGAAGGAGGCGGAGGCGGCCGCCCGCGCGGCGCGCTCCATGGGGATGGCTCATGAGCTGTGGCAGGCCCTGGCGCTGTTGGCGCGGGTGAGGCGGGAGACGCGTGAGGAGGTAGAGGCGGTTGACGTCTTTCTGGATGCGCTGATGGTGCTCGATCGAATCCTGGGCGGCCTGCACGAGGCGCGGGATCGGGCGAGCTACGCCGGATGGACCGGCGTCCGGGGGGTGCTCGACGAGGCAAAGGAGATCGGGACCACGGTCCGCTCCTCGCGCGCTCGGGAGCTCGTGCATGCTGCAGAGCGCCTGCTCTCGGTGATCCAGGCATGAGGCCGCCTCATCACGAGTTATCGTTCTGATAGTACAACATGATGTGATGAAACGGGCAGAAGGAGCGGCGTAAAGGGAGGGTTTTGCTTGACTTTTCCGGGCACCTGTAATAGGTTTTGCAAGGGAACGCCTCAAGAGTTCCGGGAGCCCCGTGGGCTTCCTTTTCACTATCTGCTGTGGCAGATCTTGTGTTGAGTCGAGGCGGGAGTAACGAGGAGGCGTCTATGCGAGTCCTGGTCACGGGAATCACCGGTTTTGCCGGCAGCCACCTGGTGGATTATCTATTGACTCTGCCCGATGTACAGGTCTTCGGGATCAAGCGCTGGCGCAGTCGCACAGAAAATATCAAGCACTTCGAGCAGAAAATCGCAATCTACGAATGTGATCTGAGGGATGCATCTTCGGTGCGCGATATGATCGAGGTGGTGCTGCCGGATCGCATCTTCCATCTCGCGGCACAGAGCTTCGTGCCGACCTCGTGGAGCGCTCCCACAGAGTCGCTTGTGACCAACGTGATCGGCCAGCTCAACATTTTCGAGGCTGTGCGCCGCATCGGACTGGAGCCCCGCATCCAGCTAGCGTGTTCCAGCGAGGAGTATGGGCTTGTCAGTGAGGATGAGATACCTATCAAGGAGACGAACGCGCTGCGTCCCCTCAGCCCCTACGGGGTAAGCAAGATCGGCCAGGACATGCTGGGGTACCAGTATGCGAGGAGCTACGGGATGTTCATCGTGAGGACGAGAGGGTTCAATCATACTGGGTGTCGGCGTGGTCCTGTCTTTGTCTGCTCGGATTTCGCCAAACAGGTCGCTGAGATCGAGAAAGGCAGACGGGATCCCGTGATATGGGTCGGGAATCTCGATGCGATCCGTGACTTTACGGATGTCCGGGACATAGTGCGGGGCTACTGGCTCGCACTCGAGCATTGCGATCCTGGAGATGTGTACAACATCTGTTCCGGTGTGGGACGCAAGATCCGCGATGTGCTCGACATGCTGATCGGGATGACGTCGAAGTCAGTGGAAGTGAAGGTTGACGAGTGCAGGCTTCGGCCCTCAGATGTGCCCGTTCTGATCGGAGATAACACCAAATTCAGAGAGAAGACTGGCTGGGAGTTGACGATACCGTTCGAGATCACGCTGAAGGAGATTTACGAGTACTGGCTCGAGCGTGTGTGATGAAAGACCGCGCCGTCTGGACGCTGTGATGACGTGGGGCGGCTGCCGAGCGAGGACAATGGTTCAAGTACTGGTCACAGGAGCCGAGGGATTCGTCGGCGGACATCTTGTACCTCTGCTGCTAGCGCGTGAGAGGCGAGTGAGCGGCACCGCGCTGGACGAGAGGGATGTGGAGAGGATCGAGCGTTTCGATGGGGCTCGGGGCGTGGCCTGCGATATCACCGAGAGGGAGGGGATCGCCGGCCTCGTAGAGCGCCTCCTTCCCCGGGAGATCTACCATCTGGCGGCGCAGAGTTCGTCGGCGTTCTCTTTCTCCGACCCGTATGGCACGATTGCGGACAATGTGATCGGATGTCTGAACGTGCTCGATGCCGCCAGGCAGGCTGCCCAGACTGCGCGCGTCCTTATCGTCAGTACGGGAGAGATCTACGGCGTCGGGTCAGAGAACCCGCTTACTGAAGAGGCGCCTGTCGGCCCGATGACTCCTTACGCGGCGTCGAAGGTGTCGATGGAGCTCGTTGCTCGTCAGTACTGGAAAAGCCTGGGGCTTCCGGTGGTGATCGTCCGCCCCTTTAACCATACAGGGCCTGGTCAAAGTCCTCGGTTCGCCCTCTCGAGCTTTGCCAAACAGGTCGCCGAGGCGGAACTAGGGCTGAGCTCACCACTGATAGAGGTAGGGAATCTGGACGTACGTCGTGACTTCCTCGATGTGAGAGATGTCGTGCGGGGTTACTTGCTCGCTCTCACCGAGGGTGCTCCTGGCGAGATCTACAACATCTCCTCTGGCATTGCGTCATCGCTTCGCGATGTTCTCGATCTGCTCCTGGAATCGGCGAATGTCTCGATCAAGGTCGAGATCGGCAACGATCGTCTGAGAAAGGTCGACATACCCGTGCTGTGCGGCGACAGCTCGAAATTCAGAGCTCGCACGGGTTGGAGTCCTCGCTACGAACTCAGGCAGACGCTGCACGATCTTCTGGACTACTGGCGTCATGAGCTTCAAGATTCTGGTCGTTAACTGGCAGGACAGAACGAACCCGCTGGCAGGTGGGGCGGAAATACATCTGCACGAGATCTTCGGGCGCCTGGCGATGCAGGGTGATGAGGTCTGGCTTCTCTGTTCCTCCTATCCCGGCGCAGCTCCGGTCGAGTATGTCGACGGTATTCGTGTGGTGAGAAGGGGAGGACGGTTCACGTTCAATATCAGCGCCTTTCTCGCATATTATCGGGAGTTGGCGCACGAACAATTCGACGTTGTCGTCGAAGATATGAACAAGATTCCGTTCTACACTCCTCTCTATGTGCATGGTCCGGTCCTCGCGATGGTACCGCATCTATTCGGAACGACAGTCTTCCAGGAGGCGATCGTTCCTCTGGCGGTCTATGTCTATCTCTGGGAGCTGCCGATTCCGCTGATCTATCGCCGCGTGAGGTTTGAGGTCATTTCCGAGAGCACCAAGGAGGATCTCGTTGCCCGCGGGATTCGGTCCGATCTGATCCATGTCGTTCACTGCGGGATCGATCGCATGGTTTATCATCCCGGGGGTTCAAGAGACGAAGATCCGCTTATCGTCTATCTGGGCAGGTTCAAGAAGTACAAGCGCGTAGACCTCCTGCTCAGCGCCATGGTGAAGGTGAAGGAGCGAGTGCCACGCGTGAAGCTTCTCCTGGTCGGCGGTGGAGACCATCTGGGTGCGCTGAGGGAGCTTGTGGAGCGGCTCGGACTCTCTGACACTGCGTCGTTCACCGGGCACGTGGACGAACAGGAAAAGGTGGGCCATCTCCGTCGCGCACACCTCGTGGTCAACACCTCTCCGAAGGAGGGCTGGGGGCTTACCGGCGTCGAGGCGAATGCCTGCGGTACACCTGTGGTTGCATCCGACTCGCCCGGTCTGCGCGACTCGATCGCCGATGGCAAGAGCGGCCTCCTCGTGCCTCACGGCGACGTGGGTGCGCTCGTCGAGGCCATAGTCCGCATGCTCACAGATGAAGAACTCAACTGGAGACTGTCGCGGGGAGCGGTCGATTGGGCAGCCAGGTTCAGCTGGGATGCTGCAGCGGAGAGGACCAGACAGCTAATCGAAGAGGTCGTAGGTAGCGAGAGAGGTTCGGGTCCTCGGGGCCCGGCCGGCAAAACGCCAGGAGCGAGTGTGTGAGAAAATGGCTCTGGCTCTTCGTCAGGCTCATCGTCAGTGCGGGTCTGCTCGCCTTTCTGCTGAGCCGTATTGATCTCGCTCGGCTCGTCGAGCTCGTGCGCGGGGCCGATGTCCGCTTTCTTGCCTTACCGTTTATATCGCTCGTTGGGTTCATCATCATCGCTGCTTTTCGCTGGCGGATACTCCTCCGCTCCCTGGAGAAGCGTGTCGTGATGAGGCGGCTCGTCGCGTACTATTTTGTCGGCCTCTTCTTCAACAATTTCTTCCCCACCACAGTGGGAGGAGACGCACTGCGGGGGTACTATCTCTCTCGCGAGGGTTCGGCCAAATCCGAGGCGTTCGCGTCAGTCTTTGTGGAGCGGCTTTCCGGCATTGCCGCGCTGCTGATTCTTGCTCTGGTCGCCTCGGCTCTGATCTATGCGAGCATGGGAGATAGAACGATCATCCTCTGGGTTTCCCTGGGGTTCGCCATCGCTGGAACGCTGACGCTCCTTCTCTTCAGCGTGTCTGTGGGGGCGGCTATTGAGCGCGGTCTAGCCCGGGTCACTATTTTCGGATCGGGAGCCAAGCTGACGAGGTTTCTCCGGGCATTGCGGTTCTATCGCGGCCAGAAGAGGGCGGTCGTTGCTGCAGTCGTCATCTCCTGCATCATTCAGTCGATCCACATCTACGCCAACTATCTCGTGGGGAGGGCCCTGGGTCTGGAGGTCCCACCACAGTACTACTTCCTATTCGTGCCCATCATCACCGTAGCGGCCATGTTGCCGCTAACGATAAATGGGGTGGGTATCAGAGAAAACGCGTTTGTCTTGCTCTTCGGCCGCGTCGGGATGGGGGCGGCCGAGGCGACGTCAGTGTCGTTGCTCATATTCGGAACGTGGGTCGTCGTGAGCCTCATTGGCGGCGTGATCTTCCTTTTCGGCCCAGCGACCTGGAGGGTTGCTCCCGAACCCGGGACACCCCAGCGGCCGTAGGAGCGATCGGAGAGGGCAGTCGTGTCCGCAAGGGGAAATCGGGCGATGGAACAGAATGTCGATCGGGTATCGATAATAGTGCCGGCGCTCAATGAAGAGGAGAATGTGCCGGTCGTGGTACAGCGGATCTCCGAGATGATCGAGGAGAGTGGCCTCGACTGTGAGGCGATTTTGGTCGATGACGGCAGCACCGATGGCACGTATCAGGCTGGATTGCAGGCGCGGGAGCGTTATCCCTTCCTCAAGGTGGTCCGTCATCGGCGGAACCGCGGTAAGACTGCCGCCCTTCTCACCGGGGCGGAGGAGGGTACAGGCGGGGTGCTCGTGCTGCTTGACGCCGATATGCAGTTCGATCCGGCAGAGGTGCCGAAGCTCGTAGCAGGGATCGAACAGGGCGCGGATCTCGTCTCCGGCCGGAAGGTGGGCAAGTACGAGAAACGTTTCGTATCGTGGATATACAATTTCCTATGTCGACGGCTGTTTCACGTGACGGTGCACGATCTGAACGCGGTCAAGGCATTCAGGCGAGAGGTTCTTGAGGCCCTCGATCTCAGAAAGGACTGGCATCGGTACCTGGTGGTACTCGCTGCAGAGAAAGGATTCACGATCGCCGAGGAGGAGGTGCAGCTCTATCCTCGTCTGCACGGCGAGACCAAGTACGGCGGCGTCGGGCGCATCGCAGTCGGTGTGCTCGATCTGATTGCAGTCAAGTTTCAGCTCTCCTTTATGCGCAAGCCGATGCTTCTGTTCGGCGGAACAGGAGCGTTCCTGCTCTTCTGCGGGATGATCGTCGGCTTCATCTCGCTGTACCTCCGTTTTGTGATGGAGATGGGCTTCCGGCCTCTGTTGTATCTCGTTATTTTGCTCGTCACCTCCGGGCTCCTGCTCTTCGCGCTGGGATTTCTGGCTGAGGCGATCGCGAACGTCCAGGAGAGGCTGGAGGGAGTTGAGCGGGCGGCGAAGAAGAGACACCTCTAGCCGCCCGGAGCCGCCAGAGACAGTAATCGTGCTCGGAGCGGGCTCCCGCCCCACAGTCTTCCCTAGAGTATGAATCCCCCTTCACAGGCGGACCGATGCCCGATTCACCAGGGCTGCCCCCTGGCGATGCCCCGATCGACCCGTGGTACGGCCGAGGTCTGGGGAGGAATGAACGACGCCCTATCTACCCCAGCGGAATGGGTTTTTCCCTTGACTTCCCTAGAGATATGGCATAGGTTGAGGGGCAAGTGTGAGGGTTCAGCGGTCGGTCTCCGTCCGGATTCGGGGTGGCCCACCCAGAACGGGTGTGTCGAAGGGGGGGTGGTCTATTCAGAGTCCTCTCCGCATCCTGGTCGAGACGACCGTACCGGCTATTTGACGAGGTGATCCATGAAGGTCGGAATCATCGGTTCAGGATATGTCGGATTGGTGACCGGCGCGTGTTTCGCTGAAATGGGAAACGATGTCATCTGCGTCGACAATGACGAGGCGAAGATCGACATGCTGAAGCGCGGCGAGATGCCGATCTATGAGCCTGGACTCGGCGATCTGGTAGCCCGCAACACAGCAGACGGCAGGCTCGCGTTCACAACGTCGATAGAGGAGGCAGTTGACGCGTGCATGGTGCTCTTCATCGCCGTTGGCACACCATCAAAGGATGATGGCGAGGCAGATCTTTCTGCCGTCGAGGCAGTGTCCCGCAAGATCGCGGAGTGCATGAAGGAGTACCGTCTGGTCGTTGAGAAGAGTACGGTGCCGGTGCAGACCGGCGCCTGGATCAGGCGAACGCTCGAACGGTACAACCCGGACGGGGCTGAGTTCGACGTGGCGTCGAACCCGGAGTTCCTCCGAGAAGGATCGGCGATCGGAGACTTCATGCATCCGGACCGTGTTGTCATCGGGGTAGAATCGGAACAGGCTCGTACGATATTGCTCGATCTCTATGCGCCCCTCGAGTGTCTCATCGTGGTCACAGATATCGAGAGCGCCGAGATGATCAAGCACGCGAGTAATTCGTTTCTTGCCATGAAAATATCATTCGTGAATGCAGTGGCTAATATCTGTGAGAGGGCAGGGGCAGATGTCACTCAGGTTGCCGCTGGGATGGGATATGACCATCGCATCGGCAAGGAATTTCTGCGCGCCGGTGTTGGCTTCGGCGGTATCTGTTTTCCCAAGGACCTCCAGGCGTTTCGCAAGATAGCTGAGAGTTTCGGATATGATTTCGGGCTGCTCAAAGAGGTTGAGAAGATCAACGAAGAGATGAAGCGGCTGGCGGTGGAGAAGGTGCGAGAGGCGCTCTGGGTATTGAAGGGAAAGACGGTGGGGGTGCTGTGGCTGTCGTTCAAGCCGAATACCGATGACATGAGGCGGGCGCCTGCCGTCGACATCATCAATTATCTCCTGGAGGAGGAGGCCACTGTACGGGTGTATGATCCCGTGGCGATGGATAGGGCGAAGACGATACTCAGTGATGTTACGTTCTGCAAAGATCCGTATGAGGTCTGCGCCGGCAGCGACGCGCTTCTCATTGTGACGGAGTGGGAGGAGTTTGCGAACCTCGATTACGCTCACGTGGCGAAGCTCATGCTTACCCCGATCCTGATAGACGGCAGGAATATGCTCGACCCCGACAACATGCGGGAACTCGGCTTCGTCTATCGGGGGATTGGCCGTGCGACTCGATGACTGCCTCACAGGCTCTCTTGCCGCGCGAGGCGACATCATGGGGCTCAATGAACGTGAGGAGGTATTGGAGATCGGATGGGCCGGCGCAGGAAACGTGCAGCAGAAGAATCGAAGACGAAAGGCAACAGTAGATCCAGGAAGAAGCAGCGCCCTGCGGTCGGGGCCGCCCCTCAGCGAAGGGCTACCGATGCGGGAGGGAAGGTGCAGGGTGATACTGCTTCCGAGACGGCTGCTGCCAGAGTCGCTCCGGAAGAAGGGCATCGGGACGAACGCGAAGAGAGAGCGGTCTCTCTCGATGAGAGGGCCGAATCTGGGTACGAGAGCAGGCTGTGGCTCACGTCGGCGGCCAGGAAGGCACCTCTCATCACACTCGTGGTGATCCTGCTCCTTGCAGGCCTCTTCGGCGCTCTCCTCTTCGATCCGAAGCCGAGTGTCGGCGGCGACAATGCCCATTATCTTCTCCTGGCGAAAGCCCTGGCTACCGGTAGAGGCTATCGATCGATCGAATCGCCGGGAGACCCACCTCATACCCATTTCCCATTCGGCTACCCCATGCTGTTGACCCCGCTCGTTCGTCTCATTCCGGGGAGCATTCTCCCGCCGAAGATGTTGTCCCTGGTGCTGTTCGTAGGGTCGCTTCTTCTCCTGTACCCACTCCTGACGCCGCGGATCGGATATGGCCTCACTCTGAGCGTACTTGCCTTGCTCGCCATCAGCCCCATTATGCTCGAATTCTCGCACTGGGCCCTGTCGGAAATCCCCTTTCTCTTCTTCACGATTCTGTCGATGATACTCTTCAGCGCTGCAGAGAGGGGGGGGAGAAGGTCGTGGTGGTGGTTTGCCTTGGGATCACTGTGTCTGGTGTGGACATTCTACATCAGAACAGTCGGCATTGCTCTGGTGATCGCGGTGCTAGTCCGTCTCGCGTGGAGACGGTCGTTCAAGAGGGCTGCGCTGCTTCTGATCATAGTGGTCTTGCTGGCAGCACCCTGGATGATCCGCAACGCGATACTGCCATCGGATGTAGGTGATCCGGCGACCGCGAGCTACATCTCTCAGGCGATGATGGTGAGCGCGTTCGATCCGGAGGCGGGAACACTTACGGCACGTGAGTACCTGGTGCGGGTGTTCCGCATCGTCAGCGCCTACTGCAATCGTGTACTGCCCAAAGTCATCCTGCCGCCTCTCTGGGCGAGCGAATCGCTCTTTGAGCTCCCTCAGATCGCAAAAGCATTCGTATGGCCCCTCATCCTGGGCCTCACACTGTTGGGACTGTTCCTGCAGCTGAGGAGAAGGCCCGCTCTGTTCGACATCTATGTCATTGCTTACCTCCTGGTTCTCTGGGGGTGGGCGAACAAGAATATAGCCGCGGGGCCACGGTATCTGTTGCCCGTGCTCCCGTTCCTCTTTGTCTACTTTCTCGAGGGATGTGACCGGGTACTCAAATGGTCGGTTCCTCAGCGAAGCACACTGCTTCCCCTCGTCCTCGTTTGTGTTCTTCTAGTAACAGGTACTTGGGTTCTTCTTCCTCCCGTGTCATCGAACCTTGCCGACCTATCGGCGTATATAGCCGGTGATCCCTTTGCCGGATATTCCGACTCATGGGCCAATTTCTTCTCAGTAGCGCTCTTTGCCTACGACAAGATACCTCGTGATGCCATCATCATGACGCGCAAGCCCGCACTCTTCTATCTCTACTCGCATCGGAAATCGGTGATCTATCCCTATACTCGGGATGAAGAGAAACTATATGAGGCGTTAGCCGAAAACAACGTTGACTTCGTCCTGGTGGATGCGTTCCGCTGGACGAAGACGACACAGAGGTACCTCATCCCTGCCATACTGGCAAGGGTCGATCGGTTCAGAGTCATCTGCGTTACGATCCCGCCGAAGACCTATCTGCTCCAGGTACTTGGTGATCCACGAGAGTGGTCAGGAGGAGAAGAGTGAGAGAGTCCACTGGGACTAGTGGAGAGAGAAAGCCACTCGTGAGCGTCGTCATCCCGGCGTTCAACGAGGAAGAAGCCATCGCCGATGAACTGAGAGAGATTACGACGGTGATGGACCGATCGGAATATCAGTATGAATTGATCGTGATCGATGATGGTTCGACAGACCGCACCGGCGAGATCGCGAAGGCCTCCGGCGCTACGGTGATCCGGCATCCGGTTAATAAGGGCAGCGGTGCATCTCGCCGTACGGGGATTCATAACTCGCAGGGAGAGATTATCGTGATGGCCGATGCTGACGGCACGTACCCCTGCTATCAGATTCCCGAACTTCTCAAGTGGCTCCCGGAGTACGACCAGGTGGTGGGGGCGAGACACACGGAAGAGGGCACGTTGAAGCTATTGCGAATGCCGACCAAGTGGTTCATTCGCCACCTGGCCTGCTTTTTGAGCGGGAAAGAGATACCCGACCTCAATTCGGGGTTGCGAGCTTTCAAGCGTGATGTGATGCTCAAGTTCGTCGACTTCATACCGGACGGATTCTCCTGCGTTACGACTATGACCCTTTCTTTCTTGACAAACGGGTATACCATCAAGTACGTGCCGATCGAATACTTTCGACGGGTGGGAAAGTCGAAGTTCCATCCCGTTCGAGATACCTACAATTATATGCTGCTCGTAGTGCGCATGATCATGTACTACAATCCGCTTAAAATCTTTGTTCCCGTCGGGATGGCGATCTTGGTTGCCGGTCTCGCCAAGGCAGTGCGCGATATGATTGTCTACTACTTCAAGGTGACAGGGTCTGCGATCGTGGCGATCAGTGTTGGCGTCCAGATCATCGTGGTCGGCCTTCTGGCCGATCTGATTGTGAAGCGGGTCGGGAAGACGTAATTGCTCCGAGCGGAAACCGGATTTCGAGCGGCTCTGTCTACCTGAGAGCGGATGACAACCGGAGAGCTTGTGGTGGAGGCCGATATAGTACCAACGAAGGGGTATCGCGGGCTTCGGCATCGTCTAGTGATCTTCGCCTCGGCCCTGGTTGGTGTCGGCCTGATTGTTGTGCTGTTGTCCTTCATCGATCCGAGAACGATCATAATGCTCTGCTCGCAGCTCGACCCACGCTGGGGGCTCGCGGGCGCGCTATGCTACGGTGCGACCTATCTCTTCCGTGCTGCTCGTTTTCAGGTTCTGCTTGCGGAACGTCGCACCGCGATCGGGCGTATGTATTCGGTAGCCTGCGTCCACGGGATGCTCAATCACCTCTTGCCGATGCGGTTCGGGGAGGTCTCGTATCTCTATCTCGTGAGGAGAGCCTTCGGCGTGAGTCTAGGAGAGGCGGCTGTTTCCCTCCTGGTGGCACGGCTGTTCGATTACATGGTCGTATCGACCATCTTCATGATCGCCGCCGTGCGGGTTCTCCCCGAACTTCCCGGTGGCGTGGGCTGGTACCTGGTAGGTGCCGCAGCACTCGCGGCTCTCGCAGTGCTGGGGCTGATCCTGGCCGTGCGCTTGAGCCACCGGCTACAGACGTGGGGAGCGAGAATCAGGCAGGAGAGGCGTCGTGGCGTTCTGAGCTGGGTCGGTCAGAAGCTCGACGAGGTCGCGAGGGCATTTGACTCCGCCTCGCGTGCCCGGGTCTACATGCGGGTGCTAGGACTGTCAGTACTCGTCTGGGGCGGCGTCTTTGGCACGTTCTACTGCCTGTTGCGTGGGTTGGGATTTGGTGTGAGCCCGTGGCTCGCGATCGTCGGAGGAACCTTTGCCGTCCTTACAAGCGTGCTTCCGTTGAGTGGTGTCGGGAGCTTCGGCACACTGGAGGCCGGCTGGACCGCTGGTTTTCTGTTGATCGGATTTGAGAGAGAGCAGGCGATCGCGAGCGGGTTTGCGGTGCATCTCCTCTTGTTCGCAATGGTTATTCTTCTCGGCCTTGTTGGTGCGGCTGCGATTGCCGTGGGTCGAAAACGATGAAGGTGTTGTTTATCGTCACCGCTTTTCAGCGCCATGAAAAAGACGTCATCACTCCCTGGCTTCTCGAGACGATCAAGAGTCTCGGCGATCTCGGTATCGAGGTCACGGTGTTTGCTCCCTCATACCGTGGGCTCGCCGATCACACCATTAAAGGTATCCCTGTCAAGCGGTTCCGCTACTTCTTCCGTCGATGGGAGAACCTGACCCACGAAGAGACGACGCCCGACCGCCTGAAACGCGGTCTCTTTTACAAGGGACTGGTGGCATTCTATGTCCTGGGCGGTATGATTGGCATTATGCGACTCTGCGCCCGCGAACGGTACGACATTATTCATGTCCACTGGCCCTTCCCTCATGCGCTCTTCGGCTATCTGGGGCGTTGGATGTGCGGAGGACGACTTGTCTGCACGTTCTACGGGGTAGAGCTCCAGTGGGTGCTCAACAAGATGCCGGCGTTTCGCCCATTTCTCAAATGGGCGGCACGGGTTTCGGATGAGGTTGTCGCTATCTCGAGCTACACGGCAGCGATGCTCCGCAACGTGGAAGATGTTCCGATTCGCGTCATTCCGTACGGCATCTCAGTCCGGGAGTTATCACCGCCTGTCAGACGGTCTTCCGGACCGGCGACGATCCTGTTTGTGGGGAGACTGGTAGAGCGGAAGGGTGTGGCCTTTCTGATAGATGCGTTCCAGAACCTGTGCAGGTCGTCCGATGTTCGGTTGGTGATAGTGGGAGATGGGCCGGAGAGACGGGCTCTTGAACAGAGAGCTCGTTCGAGGGGCATAGAAGGGGAGGTCCGGTTTGTCGGCCAGGTGGAAGCGGATCGACTCAAAGAGTGGTACAGGGCCTCTGATATCTTTGTGCTCCCCGCAGTCTTCGATTCGAAGGGAGATACCGAAGGGTTGGGAGTGGTGCTTCTTGAGGCGTTGAGCCACGGGAAGGCGGTAATCGCCAGTCGCGTCGGCGGTATCGTAGACATAGTAGAAGACGGCAAGACGGGTCTTCTCGTCGAGGAGAAGGACGCGACGGCACTTGCGCGTGCGATTGAGCGCCTTCTCTCCGATCATGAGCTGTATCGCCATATCGTCGAGGAGGGACAGAAGAGAGTCCGAGAGAGATTTCTCATCGGAGCTGTTGCCGGGCGGCTGGCGGAGACCTACGGGGCGCGAACGACAGCCCGTACTCCGGAATCGACGGATTAGAATAATGCGTGACTACTATCGTCAGGTTTCCGCATCAACGAGGTACCGCGATTCGCGCCGAAAGAAGGCGAAACTGATAGCGGACGTAATCGGGGAATTACTTGACGACGCGCAGATGATTATCGATCTGGGGTCGGGAACAGGCCTCATCAAGCAGTACCTCAGTCAGAAGATCAAGAAGCCGATTCTGGGCATAGAGGTGGACCCGGATTTCATAGTGCAGAAGGAAGATACCGCTATTGGAACGGTGACCGAACTTCCCGTGAAGGACAATTCCGTAGATCTTGTCCTCTGCAACCATCTCTATGAGCACGTGCAGGACCGGTCGGCGCTGTTCTCAGAGATGCGGAGGGTACTCGCCCCGTCGGGAAGGATCTATTTGACGGTCGGGAACAGGTTCCAGCTCATGGAGCCACACTACCGCCTGCCGTTTCTCAGTTGGTGTCCTGTATGGCTTGCGAACACCTATCTGCGGGTAACCAGACGGGGGAGTGACTACCGTGATATACACTTTCCCACGTATGGCGAGCTGGTTCGTGCCGTGCGTGCTCAGTGTCTTGAGGCCGACGATATTACGTTCGATGTGCTCTTCCGTCGCAGGCGTCTGATGAGCACACCGCTGAGGAGAGTCCTGTTGTGGGTGCTGCTCCGCCTTCCTGACAGGCTGCGGCGCGTGCTCCTGAGATGGCTGACACCTCAGTGGTTCTTGCTGCTCCATCATCAGCAGGCTGGCCGAACCATGTGGCACGGATCGTGAGGATGTTCTCTACCGGATCATCTGCGCGCTTGCGCGAAAGAGCTGAACGTCGTGTGTCGTGGAGGAGGATCGCCCAGGTACTCCTCGTTTCAGCTGCGGTTATCTATATCGTTCAGCGCATCATCGCGGACGCGTCGAAGCTGCTGGAATTCGACTGGCGACTGAAGCTGGGATCTCTGGCAGTCTCCTATCTGCTGCTCTTTGCCGCGTTCTCAGGCTATCCCGTTGTCTGGTGGCTACTATTGAGGGGGATGGGAGAGAGGCTCCCGCTCGGTAAGGCTTTTCGGATCTGGTATGTGTCCAATCTCGGGAGATACGTACCCGGTAAGATCTGGCAGATAGTGGGCCGTGTGGAGTTGGCGAAGGATCTGGGTGTGGCTCGATCTACCAGTGCGGCCAGTGTCGTCTACGAGACAGGATTGATCATTACGAGCGGCATCATTGTGTTTGGAGTTGCCACGGTAGCCTCCAGAGATGCTACACCCTTCTCGTCGGTCTGGCCGATCTTTCTCGTATTGCCCTTTGGCATAGTCCTGGCCCATCCGCGAGTCCTCTCCGCCGTGACGAATGTAGTTTTGAGGAAGGTGCGCAAGCCGGAGATAACGTTAGACGTGGGCCTGCGATGGGCGGCCTCTGTCTTGGCGCTGTACGGGATATTGTGGATCATCCAGGGAGCGGGCTTTTTCTTTCTTGTCCGGTCGTTGACGGCGGTGTCTTTTCGCTGGTTGCCACAGCTCGTGGGCGTATTTGCTGCAGCATGGATTGCCGGGTTTCTCAGTTTCATCACGCCCGGTGGTCTGGGGGTGAGGGAAGGTGTCATGACTTTTCTTCTCAGCCTGTACCTACCGCCATCGATCAGTGCTGTCGTTTCCATACTGTCGCGCATCTGGATTACTGTAGGCGAGGTTGTCTGCGCTCTTGTGTCGTCGAAAGCGTAGAGAGGATGACCGTCGAGTGGGACGGGCGTCCTTGGGGCGGATCCTGGGATAAATGAGCGCTCTGTGCGGTAGGAGTGTACAGTGGAAGAATCGTTCAGAATGGCCGGAGGGTCTGGGGAGTGAGCAAACGGAAGAAAAAGAATGAGCCGCAACGGCGAGCGAGCGGCGCTGGTCGCTCGGTTGCCTCCGGGGAGCAAGCGACGGATCGGTTGGTCGTCCCTCTGCTCCTTGCGGGCATGGTTGTTGCGATCGTCATTCTATTCCGGGACTTCATCTTCTCAGATCGCATGCTTCACGGTTCCGATGTCCTCACCTCGGCATACTATTTTCGCGTCTTCGGGAGCGAATATCTTCTCGAGCACCTCCGCTGGCCATCGTGGAATCCGTACATTTTTGGAGGGCTCCCCTTCGTTGACGCGATGCATAGCGACATATTCTATCCGACGTGGATTCTGCGGCTCCTGGTCCCGGTAGCGAGGGCGAACGGATACGTTTTCTGTATTCACATATTCCTCTCTGGTGTCGCGACCTTCTGCTTTGTTCGTTCGCTTGGAGTGGGGCGCACAGGTGCAGCCATCTCCGCGTTGGCGTACATGTTCTCGGCGGGGATAGTCTCGTTCATATTCGAGGGTCACGACGGGAGGCTCATTGTGACCTCAATGTTGCCGGTGGCGCTCCTATTCCTCCACCGTGGAATGGCCGGCAACGGGGCTTGGAACTACATCGTGGCAGGAGGGGGGGTTGGGCTCGCACTCCTGTCTCCCCAGGTGCAGATGTCGTACTATCTCGGGATAGCAGTCTCCCTCTTCTTCCTGGTGGAATTGTGGTATCGATGGCAGCGATCGCGTGATCCGAGAAAGGCGGTATCTGCGATTCTGCTTTTCGTTGCCATGGTGGGGGTCGGGTTGAGCCTCGCGGCGGTTCAGTTCCTCCCGGCGTATTCGTATCTCGAGTACTCTCCCCGGGGTGGTGGAGGGAGGGGGTACGAGTTCGCCACGTCCTGGTCGATGCCTCCGGAAGAGACGATCAATCTGGTGGCGCCTTCCTTCTCCGGGCTGCTCGAGAGCTATTGGGGGCGCAATTACTTCAAGCACCACTCGGAATATCTCGGTATCATCACGCTCGTGTTGGCCGGCACAGGAGTGGCACTCAGCCGGCGGAGGCCGTACGCCCGATTCTTTATCGGTCTGGCGGTCTTCAGTCTGATTATGGCCTGGGGTGGACACACTCCGTTGTATAGAATCGCATACTATATCATACCGAGGATCAAGCAGTTCCGCGCTCCTTCGCTGATCTTCTACCTTTTCTCGTTCTCGGTGGCTGTGCTCGCGGGATTCGGCCTTGACTCTTTGCACAGTGAAACCGGTGCGAGGGCGAAGCGGCTCATACGGGGGCTGGCAATCGTTCTCGGTGTCCTGGCAGTCTGCCTGATCGTCTGTGTGGTCGCACGCGAAGGTGTGACCCGATCGATTGCAGACGGGGTTATTCCCTATCTCAGGGCTCACTATGCGCCGGAGATGGTTCAGATGAAGGTACGCAGCCTGGGGGCCAACTATTCCGCATTCCTTCTCTCCTTCTTCAGATCGCTGGTCGTGGCCGGTATCTCGATCGTGATCATCTGGATGCTTGTTGAGAGAAAGATACTTCCCGCGACCGGTCTGTATCTGCTGGGTCCGTTACTTCTTTTCGATCTGCTCCTGGTGGATGCGAAGTTCGTCCGGACGGTGCAGCCAGCTGACGAGTTCTTTGCCGAGGACGAAGTGGTGAGATATCTAAAGCAGGATGACAGCGTATTCAGAGTATTCCCGTACGACCACCGACCTAACGATGACTACCTGATGCTGTTTGGCCTCCAGAGTGTAGGTGGGCACCATGGGAATCAGCTCCAACGGTATCAGCGGTTCATCGGGGGTGCAGAGACAGTGATGTTCTACGCCCCCAATCTTCAGTACCGCAACTTCCTCGATCTGCTGAACGTCAAGTACATCGTAGCATCGAAACGGGTGCCCGCGTCGGGCCTTCCGGTGGCCCACTCTGGTGCTGCATTCAACATCCTCACAAACGAGACTGTGCTCCCACGGGTCTTTATCGTGCCGGACTACCGTGTGGTGACAGATGATGATGCGTTGGATCTTCTGAAGCGGTCCGACTTCGATCCCAGTGCTACCGTGCTGCTGAGCGAGGATCCTGGCTTCACTCCTGTATCGAGTGATACGTCTGTGGGCGAGGCGCTGCTCATCTCGTATGAGCCCGATCGGGTGGTGGTCGAGGCTACCACTTCGAGCACGGCTCTGCTTGTCCTGAGCGACAATTACTACCCGATGTGGAGAGCGGTGATCGATGGTCGGCCGACGAAGATCTACAGGGCCTATTACACTCTCCGGGCCGTGGTGGTGGAGCCGGGCTCGCACGCGGTAGAATTCGTGTACGATTCGATCTATCTCAAGGTCGGTTTCGTATTGAGTCTGGTTGCATCGCTGATGGTGCTGGCGGCAGGTTGCGTGGTCATTGTACAGTGGCAAAGGAGGCGCAGAGCGTGAGGACCCTGGTGGTCGTTCCGACATACAACGAAAAGGAAAACATCGAGCGGATCATCGAGGAGGTGCTGGCCACCAATCCTGAGGTAGAGATATTGGTCGTGGACGATAACTCGCCGGACGGTACAGGGGAGATTATCGACCGCCGTTCAGAACAGGAGCCCAGAGTGCACGTCCTCCACCGGGAAGGAAAGCTCGGTCTGGGATCGGCCTATGTTGCGGGCTTCAAGTATGCAATTCGGGAGGGGTATGACGCCGTATTCGAAATGGATGCCGATTTCTCTCACGATCCGAAGGTGATTCCGGAGTTCCTCAAGAAGCTTGTTGACTACGATCTGGTCCTCGGGTCGAGGTACCTCGACGGCGTGAGCGTCATCAACTGGCCGATGTCAAGGCTGCTGCTGAGCTATTTCGCCAATATCTACGCTCGAGTTGTCACCGGCGCTCCGATCCGTGATCTCACGGGTGGATACAAGTGTTTCCGGAGGGAAGTGCTCGAGGCTATCGACCTGGATAAAATCCATTCAGACGGATATGCGTTCCAGATCGAGATGGACGTCAAGACCTGGAGGAAAGGGTTCAGGGTGCTGGAGATCCCCATCATTTTCGTTGAGCGGGGAGTAGGTACGTCCAAAATGTCGCGGCGCATCATATGGGAAGCGCTGTGGCTGGTGTGGCGTCTGCGTTTCGCCTCCTTGCTCGGGAGATTGAAGTGAGGGAGTTGGATTTATCGATAGTGATCATACACTATCGCATGGTTGATGATCTTCTCAGGTGTCTCGCCTCGATCTATGATCGGAAATGGGACGTCGCGTTCGAAGTACTCATCATCCACAAGCCCTCCGGTGATCGCTCCCGACAGACGATCGTCGAATCGTATCCAGCTGTGAGAATAGTCGAGACCTGTCGATTCGGCATCGCCTCGATGCGCAACCTGGGGATCGCCGGTGCTTCAGGTCGCATTCTGTGTACGCTCGATGCGGACGTCGAAGTTCTTCCCGGCGCGTTCGATCGATTGGTGGAGTTCATGGATACGCACGCCGGCGCAGCAGGTGCCGGACCGAAGACACTGCGGCCCGATGGTAGCCTCGAGCCGAGCTGTCGGAGGTTCTATACGGTGCGGACGTTATTGGCGCGGCGGACACCGCTGCGCCCCCTGATCGGAGGTGACCGGCTCGAACGAGTCCATCTGATGGAAGACTGGGATCACGGCAGCGTGCGTGAGGTCGACTGGGTCGCCGGAGCATGCATTGTGATGAGCAGGGACGCTGTCGGTGCCATCGGGATGTTCGATGAGTCGTTTGTGTACGGATTTGAGGACGTCGATTGGTGCTATCGAGCTCGCCTTAGCGGGCGGACGGTCTACTACGTGCCGGATGCGAGTATCATACACCACGTGCAGCGGAGGAGCGCGAGAGGTCTTAACTGGATGACCCTCCAACATCTGAAGAGCGCGTTCCACTTCTACCATAAACACCGTCGGCAACGTCGATGGTGAACAGAGGCCCTGATTCGATGACTGCGACCTTTCTCGTCCCTCCGCCGCTGGAGGGGACCCGCGTGCCGGAGCGCGTCTTCGGGTGCAACTACGGGCTGTACCCCATACCCAATATCTTCATGCTTATCGCGGCAGCATTGCTGGAGAGGAATGGATACCAGGTCTCCGTGGTGGACGCCGCCATCGCCCGCTGGACACGGGAGCGGTTTGCCCGATTCCTCGCCTCCGACAGCAGTTCGGTCTACGTCATCTATTCCGTCGAGTTGGCGAAGAAGACGGATCGTCTCGCCTGGAACATGATCCGGGAGGCACGCGGCTCGATACCGGTCATCTTTGCCGGACCGGCTCCCACGTATGATCCTGATGGGTATCTCCTCGACGAGGAGACGATCATCGTAAGGGGGGAGGTGGAGATGACGATCGATGGGATCGTGGGGGCGATCGCCCGTGGTTCTTCGTGGGGAGGAATCGCCGGCATCTCCTACATGCATGGATCGCGCGCGATCCATGCACCAAGTCGAGCGCTGATCGAGGACCTGGATTCGCTGCCCTTCCCTGCCCGGCACCTGGTCGATCGGACGAAGTACTATAACCCGAAACTGGGATTGACGCCCAATACTGCTGTCCTCACGAGCAGGGGCTGCGGTTACTCATGCATCTACTGCGTACCCTGTTCGCTCAGTTTCGCCAGAGAGCTTGAGTATAAGGCCGCTCACGGCCGGAAACCGCCGGTCCGGCTCCGTTCGGTCGACAATGTGCTCGCCGAGCTCTCGCAGCTGGCACAGGCTGGTTATCGCAGCGTCAGCTTCCTCGATGACCAGTTCGTCTGGGGGGAGCGGCGCACCGTTGCCCTATGTGAGGGAATCGCCAAACTCGGGCTCACGTGGGGATGTCTCGCGCGGGCAGATGTCTTGACAGAACCCATCGTACGGGCGATGGCTGTGAGTGGCTGCCGGTATGTCGATGTCGGCGTCGAGTCATTCGACCAGCGTGTGCTCGACTTCGTGCGCAAAGACATGACGGTAGGGGAGGCCGAACGCGGTATATGCCTGCTCACCGAGCATGGGATCATGGCCAAGTTGAATATTCTGATTGGCGCCGCACCGTTCGAGACGAAGGAGACGTTCCGCAACAACTTCGCGGCGATCGACCGGCTGAGGCCCAATGCGGTAATGTTCAGTATCTGCACGCCGTTTCCCGGTACGGATCTGTACGAGCTAGCTGTCGAGAATGGGTGGCTTGCCCGTGACGGGTATCGGGCAGTCGATGTCCAGAAAGAGGCGTTGCTCGATCTGCCCTTCTTGAGCGCCAGTGAACTGGAGAGACTCGCGCATCGGGCCAACATACGCTTTTATCTCAATCCGGCGGTGGTGTGGCGTAACATCCGATCCGCACAGAGTTCGGAGTCGCTCGTCCAGATGTTCTCAGTTCTCCGGGGGAAGCTTCGTCATTCGGGCGGAACCTAGACAAGGAAAGCAGCATGGCCACAAGGGTCGACGTGCTCGCCTACCTCATAGCAGCCCTGCTCGCCGCTGTTCTCGTTATGATGTTGACGCCAGCGGTGAGACGGCTTGTGATTCGCTTCGGATTGCTTGACAGACCCGCAGACCGCAAAGTGCACACGTCTGCGATCCCCCAACTCGGCGGGATCGCGATCTACGTGTCGTTTGTCGTCGCCGCGAGCTTGGGCGTTCTCGTTTTGGGCGCCAGAGATCTGATCCCTGGCCTTGGAGCACTGCTCGCCGCCGGTCTGATTGTTGTGGGCCTTGGCATATATGATGATCTGATGACGGCTTCAGCACGTGTGAAACTGCCGGTTCAGATCATCGCGGCGCTCCTCATCGTGGGGTTCGGATTCCGGATCCACTCGATAACGAACCCGGTGGGCGGCGTGATCAGGCTGACGTGGATCTCAGTGCCGGTGAGTGTCGTCTGGCTCGTGGCGTTTATGAACGCGCTCAACCTCGTCGATGGGCTGGACGGTCTGGCGGCCGGTCTCGCAGCCATTGCGGCGGCGACGCTCTTCGTGGGTGGATTGATGTTCGGGAATCAGTTCTCGAGTGTATTGATGGCTGCCCTGTTTGGTGTCTGTGTAGCCTTCCTCTACTTCAACTTCCACCCCGCGTCGATCTTCATGGGAGACACCGGCAGCCTGTTCCTCGGGCTCGTGTTCGGCACAGTTGGGCTGGCGGAAGGTGGGAAGAGTGTGGCGTTGATCGTCCTCCTCGTTCCGCTCACTGCACTGGGTGTGCCCCTCATTGACACCGTGATGGCCGTCTGTCGGCGGACGGCGAGACGTCGCTACATCTTCGCCGGTGACAAGGAGCACATACATCATCGCCTGCTCGGTCTCGGGTTCTCTCATCGGCAGGTCGTCCTCATACTCTACGGTCTGGCAGCGCTCTTGGGTATGGTGGCATTAGCACTTGCCACGGCAAACCGAGCAATCATCCTCTTCTTTTCGGCGACGGCAGCCGGGTTCGCTGGATGGGGTGCAGTCCGCCTCAGGATAATCGGTCCGGAGCGGAGGAATCGGATCAGCTCACAGGCCGGATCTCCTGGCGAGAGCGGGTCGGAACAGGTATCTACACTGCCGGGCAATTCCTCCCGGTCGCCGATGGATGGGGTATTGGCGCGCGGCGATCGCCATCCGGGCAGGGGTGAACTGAGGGGAGATGATTGATGCCGGAGGAACCTGAATGATGCAGCGAGTTTCGGTCCGCCTGGCATACATGATGTCCCTGGCCGCAGGGCTCATCTTCGCCTCAGGCTGGATGATGCAGGTTGCGGCGAGGTCATGTCAGGGCGAGAGCTGGACCACGTATACGAATGCCAACTTCGTCGAGGACATAGTAGACGTCGATGATCGCCTATGGTGCGCTACCGGTGGCGGAGTCGCCCGCTGACACCACTGAACTCGATTTCACGGTCTTCACGAATGTCGATGGGCTTCCTGTGCTGGAGGTACGCGCGGTAGAGGTAGATGAATGGGGCAACATCTGGGTGGGCACAGAGGGAGGGGGGCTCGCCGTCGGGCAGGGCGAGGGTGCCACCTGGGCTACCTATCCCTCCTTTCAGCTCGAGCCAGAGAATATCCGTTCGCTCCTGGGCCGCGCTGATACGTTGTGGGTCTGCACAGACGAAGGACTGGCGCTCATCACGACTCGGATGACGGCCGACTGGAGCGACGACGAGATCGATCTCTTCACTGAGTCGGACGGACTCGCCAACGCGGACGTGAATGTGGCTCTTGTGGCCGACAGCATCCTGTGGGTGGGGACTGTGGACGGCCTCAACAGGGTGCGGCTCGACGGGTTGGGAGATCCGGCTCAGTGGCAGGTGATACGGATGGAGGATGGGCTGGCGAGCGACGTCGTTCTCAGCCTCGCCGTGCAGCCCGGTCTCGTATGGGCCGGAACGGATGAGGGGATCTCTCGCTGGGATGGGAGCCAATGGGTATCGCAGCTGGCCGGCCTCGAGGTACGCCAGGTGGCAGTTGGGGGTGACAGCGTCTGGGCAACTACCGACGACGGGGTCTGGCGTTACCATGTCGACGGAGGGTGGTCAGACGTCACCGGCGAGCTGCCATTGCGAGATGCGGTAGCGGTCCACGTCGACAGCGGAGGTCACGTCTGGATTGGCTTGGGAAGCGGGCGAACAAGCAGCCGGCGTCTCTATGGCGAGGGGTTGGCCAGAAGAGGAGGGGACGGCTGGGAGCGGTATCTGTCAAACGGACTGGCATCGAATGCAGTGGCGGACGCAGTACTCGACCTCGACGGGACACTCTGGTGCACCCACTTCCCCGGCGGAGTGAGCCACCTTACTGCCGAGGGGTGGGAGACATTTACCAGGGCTACGACCGAGGGCATGTTGGGAAGCGACTTCGTACTCTGGTGCGCGGTCGATAGCAGGGGCGACAAGTGGTTCGGGACCTGGGGCGGGGGAGTCTCCCGGCTGACTGCCGATGGTCAGTGGCTGCTCTATGACCAAGACAACAGTCCGCTCCAGACCGAGCTCGTCGGCGCCCTGACGGTCGACAGGCATGACAATGTCTGGATCTTCGACTATCAGAATGCTCTGTACGTCCGCTCCGGAGATGACTCGACCTGGACCCGACTCGATCTTGCAGGGGAAGATGCCATCTTCGACATCGCGGTCGATGAGCAGGACATCGTATGGACAGGATCGTACGATCGGGGGATCAGGCGGCTCGACTACGCAGGTACGCTGAACGATCCTTCGGATGATGCGGTGACTGCTTACTCGGTGGAGCACGGCCTTGCCAGTCCAGGTGTGAGGGCGGTAGCGAACGGCGCAGGGGCGACAATGTGGTTCGGGACCACGGGCGGTGCGAGTCAGTTCGATGGGACAGATTTCACAACTTACCGAAGGGCGACGTCAGGCCTTCTGTCGGACTTCGTGAGCGATGTCGTCGTCGACGGGTGGGGATGCGTCTGGTTCCTTACCGATGGCGGCGTCTCCGTGCTCGAGCCGGGCGGGATCTGGCGCTCGTACACGAGCCAGAATAGCGGGCTCGTCTCCGGGACGATAGGTGATTGGAGCAATGCCCTCCTCATTGATGAGTCACAGGAGCGCGCCTGGATCGGAACAGTGTGGGGGCTCTCTTGCCTCAGTTTCATCCCCCCGTTTCCGCGTCCGGACGGCCTCGCCTCGGTTCGGGCCTATCCGAATCCCTTCGTGCCGTCGCTGGGACATCGTATAGTGCACTTCGCCTCCTTGCCCGAAGATGCCGAGGTATGCATCTTTGGGTTGGGCGGGGAGCTCGTCTGGGAGTCGGGCAGGGGTGCGGTCTCGAATGGGGAGATCAGCTGGTCGGTTGTGAATTCCCGTGGGAAGGAGGTTGCAGGCGGCATCTATATCTATCTTGTGCGCGTTGCCGGGGGCGAAGTGCGAACAGGACGAGTGGCCGTGGTCCGGTAGAGGATGCCGGCCCTGAGCCCGTCAGACGTTCGGAGCTTCTGATGAACGAGACCTACATACATCCAACAGCTGATGTCTCCGATAAGGCGATCGTCGGCGCGGGCACGAAAGTCTGGCACCAGGCCCAGGTACGTGAGAATGCAGTGATCGGGCCCGACTGCATCATCGGCAAGGGTGTCTATGTCGACCACGACGTCGTGATAGGGTCCAACGTGAAGATCCAGAACAACGTCTCGCTATACAATGGCGTCACGCTGGCTGACGACGTCTTCATCGGTCCACATGTCACATTCACGAACGACCTGTACCCTCGTTCCTTCGATCCGGAGTGGCATGTCTTGCCCACGCTCGTCGGTCGGGGAGCATCGATCGGCGCCAATGCCACGATCATCTGTGGAGTGACGATAGGTGCATTCGCCATGATCGGGGCAGGGGCAGTGATTGCCGCAGATGTGCCGGACCACGGACTGGTGTATGGGAATCCCGCGCGGCTCAGGGGGTTCGCCTGTCAGTGCGGCAGGCCCGTGACGTACGAATCGAGGAAGCACGACACGGTTGTGCTCTTATGCCAGTCGTGTGGGGAAAGACTTGAGGTGAGCCGAGAGCTGTACGAACTCTCGACAAGGCCTGAGCATATTCCATAGCACCGTCGACAAATTCCATCGATAAGCTGCATCACATGGAGGGAGCATGGACGTACCGGTTGCCAAGCCGTTCTTCTCCAACGAGGAGGTGGAGGCAGTTCGCCAGGTCATCGCCAGCGGATGGGTCTCCCAGGGGCCCAAGGTGCGGGAGTTCGAGCAGGCATTTGCTGCCTTTGTCGGCACGCGGGAGGCGGTGGCAGTCTCTTCCTGCACCGCAGCCCTTCATCTCTCCCTCGCCGCCTTGGGCATCAGGGAGGGGGATGAAGTGATCCTTCCCGCATTCACGTTCGTGGCGAGCGCTAATGTCGTGCTCTATCAGCGCGCCGTGCCCGTTCTCGCCGACATCGACCTCGACTCGTATACCATCGATCCAGACGATGTGGAGCGATGCCTCTCGCCGCGGACCAAGGCGATCATGCCCGTCCATCTCTTTGGACTTGCCGCTGACATGGATCCGCTGCTCGAGACTGCCGCCCGCCATGGGGTATCGGTTGTGGAGGACGCCGCCTGCGCTCACGCCGCGACTCATCGTGGGCGAAACGTGGGCACCTTCGGCACAGTAGCCTGTTTCAGTTTTCACCCCCGCAAGCTTTTGAGCACCGGGGAGGGTGGTATGATAACGACCGATGACGCGGATCTCGCACGAAGGCTGAGGTCCCTCCGCTCGCACGGGGGGTCGGTCGAGGCCTACGAGAGACATGCGGCACGGTCGGTAGCGGAACCGAAGTTTGTGGAGCTCGGCTACAACTATCGGTTGACGGACATACAGGCCGCCATTGGATTGGTGCAGCTCTCGAGGGCAGGTCAGATGCTCGAGCAGCGGCGGAAACTGGCGGATAGGTATGGAGAATCGCTCAAGGGGCTCAGGTGTCTGAGACTGCCGATGGAACCAGCCAGGGCTCTGCACACGTTTCAATCATATGTCGTGCGCGTGACGGAGGAATGTCAGGTCACGAGAGATGAGGTGATGGAGCAGCTTCAGTTGCGCGGGATCAGCACCCGGCGGGGGACTAACGCCATTCATCATGAACCGCTGTACCGTGGTCTGGTCCCTGCGGAGCCGGCGAAACTGAAGAGAAGTACTCATGCCGAGCAGAGCACGCTTGCCCTCCCGCTCTATCCGTCGATGACCGATGACGAGCAGGATGCGGTGATAGAGGCTCTGAGGGAGGTTCTTGCAAAGGAGTAGGGTAAGCGCGTGAGCACGAGAAATCGAATTGCTGGTTCCCTGATCGTATCCCTGTCTTTGCTCGTCTCGATTTCATTGGCAGAGAGCGAGTCTGTCGCACAGGACGATGACCGCAAGGTCACGTCGGCCGCAACGGTCCAGACGCTTGATGCAAAGGCCAACGTTCAGCTGGACACGGGGGAGTTCCCCTCTGCTCGGCGAACCTACCGTTCGATTCTGAAATCACTTGAAGGTGAACCAGTCGAGGCGCGTGTGGCGCCGTATCTGGGACTGGCGAGGTCGCTCATCGGGCTCCGTGAGTATGAGGAGGCGAGGGGAATCGTCGCTGCGGTACTCGACTCAGTGCCTTACGATGAGTGGACGGCCCAGGTGAAGCGTCGTGCTGGCGATATCGCGCTCCTTACCGGTGACTTCGCGAAGGCGGAGACGTTCCTTAGAGATGCGCTCGCCGATTCAGTCGATCGCGCTGCCCGCGACACTCTTCTCATCCAGCTCGCCGAGTGCGCATTCCGCCAGGAGCGATGGCGCGAGGCAGCGAGCCTGTTTGCATCGCCAGTGATCGGGGACTCACTGCTCATTCCGTTCGCGCGGTATCGGATCGCGGCAAGTCTGGCACGTGACGGAGCAGTCGATGAGGCTCTGGCCGTACTCTCGGAGCTGGCCGACCGGCATGAGGATCGCTGGCTGGCGGTGCGGGCGCTGCAGCAGGCATTTGAGATTCAGTGTGAACATGAGATGTGGGATGAGGCGCTCCGCTCGGGCGCAGCTCTGCTGGCTCGGCATCGGGATCGGGTCGATGCAGGGCTGGTCCTCTATCGGATGGGCAGGTGTGAGGAGGAGCGGGGGAGGAGGGGGAGCGCGACGAAGTTCTACGCCCAGATTCTCCGAGACCATTGGGAGAGCGAGGGATCGATGTCCGCACGGGATCGGCTCGAGGAACTGGGCCAGCTGAGCATCAAGGATCGGTACTACGCAGGCAGGATCTCTTATGCCGCCGGGCGGCATAGGACGGCGATCTCCGACTTCTCGCGGTATCTTCGGCGCTACCCAAACGGACCGCATGCGGCAGAGGCACGCTACTGGGAGGGGAGGGCACAATTCGATCGCCGGAGGTACAGAGATGCAGAGGCAGCATTCAGGAGCCTCATATCTTCCTCGTCGGGGCCTGATTACGGAGCTCGCGGGCTCTATTTCCTCGGCCGCACCTATGTGCGGGCGGGCAAGGATGAGGATGCGATAGCGTCGTACCGGCGGCTCGCCTCCAGGTACCCAACAGATCGTCTTGCTGACGATGGGCTCTATTGGGTGGGACGGATCTACGAGGATGCCGGGGACTTTGCTGATGCCTACGAAGCATACGCCCAGGTGAGCGAGCAGTTCCCCCATGGCGACATGGCCCCTTCGGCGCTGTACCGACGTGCGCTCATCGCTATCCGGGATTCAGAATGGGATGACGCCATACGGGTGCTGAGTGGGTACGTGAGGCGGTATCCAGAGGACGGGGACCTCCCGGCAGCGACCTACTGGTTGGGGAGATCCCACCAAACGAAGGGCGATACGGATCAGGCCGCGGCCGCGTATGAGCGAGTTGTCCAGGATTGGCCGCGTCACTACTACGCGTGGCTGGCGGCAGGTCGGCTGGACGAGATCGAGCGGTCGGGCAGCAGCAATCCCGTGAACGAGACCGGCCATGCCGGGCGGGACAGAGTGCGGTTCTTCTCGATCATCTCTCCACCGCCGATCGACCCAGCACGGTGGCTCTCATCGTGGGTAGATCGAGGTGCGAAACGGGAATCGAACCGTTCGCTCCCTCCGGCAGGCCAGCGCGCCATGGCGCTTGCTGCTCTCGGGCTCATCGAAGCTGCCCAGGAGGAGTTCGAGGGCTTGGATCAAGCCGCGAATCCACATCAAGCGCTCCTCGCTGCGGAAGCAGCAAGTGGGGCCGGGCTCGACCTCGAGGCGATCTCCTTCGCGCGGGACGTATTGCAGCAGGCCCAGCGGGGCGGCCGGCACGATATTCCAAAGCGCCTCCTCGAACTCCTCTATCCGGCAAGCTTCGCAGAACTGATCGATGACGCTGCGCTCGAGAATGGTCTCGACCCGTGCCTATTGCTCGCAGTGATCAGAGAGGAGAGCAGATTTGACCCGGAGGCCCTCTCCCGGGCTCGGGCGATGGGCCTGATGCAGATCATCGCGCCCACCGCGAAGAAGCTGGCGAAAGAGCTGGACGTACCGAGTTTCGTGATCGATGATCTGTATCGCCCTGCGGTGAGCATCAGGTTCGGTGCTTGGTACCTTCGCGGATTGCTCGAAGAATTCGGCCGTCCGGAGCTCGCCCTCGCTGCCTACAACGCGGGCGAGAGTAGGGTGAGGGAATGGCTCGAGAAGAGTGGTACTGATGAGCTCGATCTATTCGTGGAGAGCATCCCGTTCCAGGAAACGCGGCAATACGTGAAGCGGGTAATGGGCTCGTACCATGTCTATCAGGCCCTGTGGGGCAGTCGTTTCGCCCCGCAGGCGAAGTGAACGATGCGGTCTACGCTACTGCTGGTACAGACGATTATCGTTACCATCTTGGTACTGGCGGCGACGGGTCTGGGAGACGGATACGATCCGACGACCCTGGTCTTTCCACCCTATGGTCACACTATGGGGTATCACAAGGCCACGTCGTTCCATCTCCGCCTTCTGTTGGGCTCGACGGTTCGATTCCGAAACCCGCAGGGTGTTGCGGTGGTGCGGTTGCGATCGACGGACGACCCTGTCGATCATCATGATGATGACGAAGTCTCCGTGTACGCTGTGAATTCGGATGCCCATCAGATCGTTCACAATCGGTCATTGACGGACGTCGATATCTTCGGGCGTTTCGGTAGGGGGGAAGGTGAGTTCTGGAGCCCGCGGGGCATCGCCGCCAACGCCGATGGTGATGTCTACGTGGCCGATACGGAGAACCATCGCATCGTGCATCTGCACGATGACGGTGAGGGGCTCTCGTTCGCGAAGACGATCGGGAAGTTCGGTGCCGCTCCAGGGGAGTTCGACCGCCCGAGAGGGGTGGCGCTCGACGCACGAGGGACCATATACGTGACCGATACCGGGAATCATCGTGTACAGGTCTTCTCGTCGGAGGGCGATTTCGTGCGCTCGATCGGAGACCCGCGAGGGGGCCGGGGGCGGGTCGAACATCCTGATGGGATCGCGGTCTACGATGGACGTGACCAGTGGTCATTCTATGAGGATCGGTCTCTCTATGTCGTCGATCAGCACGGGGAGCGTATTCAGCAGTTCTCTCTCGACGGTAGACTCATTGCCGCGGTGAAGATGTCTGACATCGGGGTGACAGACGCCGACATCGCATATCTGGCTGTCGACTACTACGGAAACCTCTATGCCACCGACATGAGTAATCATCGAATTCATAAGTTCGATCGGTCGCTCCGCTACATCATCTCTTATGGACGGTACGGCACAGGCGACAAGGAATTCGATTCGCCGCGAGGCATCGGTATCTGGAAGCGATTTGGACAGGTGTTCATAGTGGAGAGAGAGGGTGCACAGTACTACTGGGTTGGGGTCGACGCATCGATCCGGGGGATCTTTCCCAGGACATTCGGGATCGAGCACAGCGGGACGACGCTGTCGCTCTATCTCACAGAAGCATGCGAAGTGAACGTGAGCATCTCGGATGAGAACAAGAATGTGGTGCGGCGGCTCGTGCCGGAGTTATGGCGTGAACTGGGTGAGCACGAGATCGTCTGGGATGGCCTCGATGATGCACGTCGGCCGGTCCCTCCGGGCGTCTATCGCCTCAATGTCACCGTCGAGCCGACCTACTCGTCCAAAGGGTATTTCAAGAAAGAGCTGACAGCGACAGTCGTCAAGGTCGAGGAGACGGAGGATCTATCCTCGCGCGGATAGGCGACTGGCCCACTCACCTGTGTCAGAGCTCGTGAGCTGAGGAGCGAATATTGCGGGGGAATCGAATTCTCTGGGGCATTGTGGGCACCGTCACTTTCGCGTTCTGGTGTGCGGAGATGGCAGAGGGAACGAAGTATGCAGGTGAGTACCTCACGCTAGGTGTCGGCGGTCGTGCACTCGGACTCGGAGGCGCCTATGTCTCCATGGCAGATGATGTCACTGCCTCCTATTGGAATCCGGCCGGTCTGGCACTGCTCGACAGGCGTGAGATGTCATTCATGCACGCGGAGAACTTCGCTGGTATCGTTCAGTACGACTTCCTGGCATATGGTCAGGCATGGGGCGACTCTACGAGGCCGTCCGGCGTCGGGATAGGTCTGGTGCGTCTCGGCGTCGATGAAATTCCGGTAACGAGCACTCTTGAGTTGCTCGATTACGGGCTGGATGGAGAGCCCAACACGGGTGACGAGGGAGAGGGAAACGGTCGCCTGGACGTAAACGAGCGGATCGTATATGACGAGGACAAGATATCATGGACAAGCGACAATGAGATAGCGGTCTACCTTAGCTACGGCCGTGGCATGTCATCGTCTCTCTATCTCGGGGGAAGCGTGAAAATCCTCGGAAAATTCCTCTACGAGAATAGTGCGGTCGGGATCGGCGCCGACGTTGGGGCACTATACAGACCTCGGTCCTGGCTCACAGTAGGAGCTGTGCTGCAGGATATGACGACAAGTCCGCTGGTGTGGAATACTGGTACACGCGAGACGATAACGCCGACTCTGAGGGCCGGCCTCAGTTCCCGCCACCTTGTGGAGAGGTTCGAAGGCGACCTGACGCTGGCGGCAGGAACTGATGTGCGGTTCGAGGAACAGAGTCTCGGCAGCACTCTATCTTCTGGCGGAGTAAGTCTTGACCTCCATGTTGGCGCCGAGTACCGATATCGTGACATGGTTGGAGTCCGCCTGGGTGCTGATCGTGGCCGACTCACTGCCGGGGCGGGGTTCTCGGTGCGGATGTTCCTGGCGGATTATGCGTTTCTCGCCCACGAAGATCTGGGAAATAGCCACCGCGTCTCTCTTGGTGTTCAGTTCTGAGGTTTTCCCTGATAGGGGCTGACCCGTAACCGCTACCAGGCCGGTACAGGGGTCGGCATGACAATCTGGGCCCGGTCGTGCAACTGCCCGGAGAAAAGGGCGACTTCGGCTCGACCGCATCTCAGTGCCGAGGTCGACCAATCGTCGAGCGGGTGAGTGCCGCTGGCGGGAGGGGTGATCGGTGCGCGAGTTTGAATGGAAACGAAAAGGCGTGCACCTGGGAGCGATAGTCCTGCCCATACTGTACTACCTGCTCCCAGTGCCGGTCGGTCGGGCGTGTTTGCTCGCCCTGACCGGCATCGTGATCATCTTGGATGTCGTGCGGCTCCGACACTCCACGGCCCACTCAATATTCGTCCTCGTCTTTGGCCCGGTGATCCGGCGCCACGAGGTCTGGAGTCTTACCGGTGCTACGTATCTGCTCTTCTCTTCTCTGATCTGTGTGTTTGTGTATGATAAGCCGGTGGCCGTTGCGGCTATCTCCTTTCTTGTCCTTGGCGATTTGATGGCCGCCATCGTCGGGACGCGCTGGGGGCGTGTCCGTGTGTGGGGAAAGACGATCGAGGGAGCAGTCGCATGCTTCGTCACATGCCTGATCGTCGTCTGGGTCATCCCGGAATTATCGCTGCGAGTGGGGTTGGCTGGAGCCTTGGTCGCGGCTGTCGTCGAGATTGTCCCCGTGCCGCTCGATGACAACCTGAGCATCCCGCTCATGAGCGGTCTGGCAATGCAGCTCCTCACGTTGTGACCTTAGCGATCGAGACTGTCGGCAGACGTAGCGATCACCGACGGTACTTGCCGAAGGGCGATCAAAAAAGTCGAAAAATATGGTTGACATGCTATTGACGCTGTGGTACCTTAATCAACTGAAGGCACCGCGTGTTAAGAGCTTCCAGCAGTAAGGAGGGTCAGAGGGTCATGCCTAGGGGAAGAGTCAAGTGGTTCAATGAAAACAAAGGTTATGGGTTCATTGAACGCGAGGACGGTGAGGATGTCTTTGTTCACTTCTCGGCGATACAGGAAGAGGGATTCAAGACACTCACTGAAGGGCAGGAAGTCGAATTCGAGATAGTGGAGGGTGATAAGGGACTTCAAGCGTCGAATGTTACCAAAGTATAGAGGGTCGATGTGAGGCGATAATTGAGGTGGCGAGGACTCCCCGAGGCTATTCAGATGCCAGGAGAGCCTCGCGTCTTGAGATGAGGCTGGAAGTGAGAGCTGGCCCCGGAGCGCAGATCTGCTGATAGAGCATACTGATGGGGCGGGGCGATCTTTCGGCTGTGTCCCGCCGGAAGATCGGTAAGCCCCATATCCATAATCGTCCGGTGGCGCCAAGATAGAGCTGACGTGTACAGCGATCGTGCGTTGCGAAAGCAGGCGGGTGAGCCGGCTTTCCGGATGGAAGGACCAGTGCGAGCGGGAATAGCTCAGTGGTAGAGCGCCACCTTGCCAAGGTGGATGTCGCGGGTTCAAGTCCCGTTTCCCGCTCCATCTGTTTGGGTGGCATCGTCGTTCTGTGCGATAGGCGCATTCTACACGAAGTTCTTCCACAGAACGGAGTCGGGGCGGCATAGCCAAGTGGTTAAGGCGACGGTCTGCAAAACCGTTATGCTCCGGTTCGAATCCGGATGCCGCCTCCAGTGGGGGTAGCCGGATCAGAGTGCATGCTGCCCTTCCGACAACCGATAGGTCGGGAAGACAGAGGTACACAGGGCACCGCATAGCCTTGCGGCCTCGGTACCCGATCTGCCTGTCGAGGGTGAGGAGAGGGGGAACTGGGAGGAAGGCCCACTTGCGTCGCCCGGCACGAGTGGGTTTTTGCTTTGAGAGGAGGAGGAAGATGAGATACCGTACACAAATACTGCTGTGCCTTGCGGTCCTGACTCTGGCGTACATTGCGGGCACGGACCTTGCTGAAGGCACTCCCTATTGGTCGCTGGAAGACATGTCGAAGGCGGAGCTGCAAGGGGCGATCGACGGTGGGACCTCATACGCGGGCCCATTCTTACAGGACAGGTCTTCTCGGTTCCTATCGCCCGGTCTCGAGACGCCCGATTACCTGGAGCACTATACACTCCTTGCCGGCTTTCTCCGCGGCCTTCAGGTCTGGAATCCAGGGGGACCGGATCATGGGGGAATGCGCGAGGGAGAGCATCTACCGGATATCATAGAGACGGACAACACGGCGGAGGCGATCTGGGTCTGGTCGCACTATTACGAACTGACAGGAGACGATTCGTACTACCCGAACGTCGAGGCGGCTTGGGAGTACTGTATGGCCCATCCGGCTTATAATGAGGAAGGGCCACCGCCGGGACCCCTTGCCTACTATAAGGTGTACAACTGTGCCTGGGCCCTGGCTGCGGAGGTCAAGTATCGGAATGTCTATGCAGACACCACCTACCTCTGGTACTCCGATACCTGCGCAACTTTCATCATCGCCTACCCTCTGGACGTCCACGCAGGTGCTCCATACTTCTCGCTCAACGCTCCGGTCCTGGGTTGGGCAGTGGGGAACCTGTATTCCTATGGAATGGACGTGGGGAGTACGGCATACCAGGAAGGCGCCGTGGAGTTGGGTGATAGTGTCCGCACGTGGATCGAGGAGGCACCCGTGAGATTGGCGATCAAGTACTGGGCGATGTCCGGCGGGGCGCCATTCTGGGGCGTGCTGAATTCATGCTTCCGGATGTACCCCGATGGAGAGCGAGCCTGGGCCACTGAATATGGTCCCTATCTTGATACTGAGGTGTACAGCGGACAGTTCCAGAATGCATATCGCGGCTGGTATGCGCTGGGACACGATGCCTGCTGGGAGGCGACTGCAGACACGACCTACAAGCGGGCGCATGTCCACCTCGCGGATACGCTCGTGCTCAACGATGGGGATGTCGACGGCGGCATTCCTGCATCTGACCCCGAACCCGACAATCAGGATCAGTCATGGGTATCGAACTACCTCGGCTATATGGGCCTCGACATCCTGATTCCCGTGGTGGATGTGGCAATCGCGCCCGATACGACCGTCGTGCCGCGCGGAGGTACGCTCGGCTTCCTCGTCTCGCTGGCGAACAACACCGATGCGGCGCAGGCCTTCTACGGCCAGACAGAGGCCTACTTGCCGAACGGCCAGCCGTATGCCGGCAATCCTCTCATCGGGCCGCTTCCCGTGGCCCTGCAGCCGCTTCAGGTGAGGACCGTCCACTTCTCTCATTCGATCCCATTGAACGCTCCGCTCGGCACGTACCACTACCGTGTGAAGATCGGGACGCCGCCGAACACGCTGATCGATGAAGAAGAGTTCGCCTTCACCGTAACCGAATGATGAACTGAGACGGTCACTCTACTGAGAGCCCGGGCCGCACGGTCCGGGCTTCTTTATCGACTCGCATGGTATCGATGAAGACGTGGGTGAGAGGGCGCACGTCTCTCAGGGGTTGCCGAGTGTGGAAGGCGGGGAGATCCGCCGGCGCTGATGGTCTAGTAAAGCCTCGCACGCGCAAAGAAAGTCTGAGCAAGCAGACCGGCGATCGGAGGGAAGAAGAATGTGCACGCAGTTCGAATGAGCCAGAATCGCCAGCCCACGATTCCTATCTCCATCGGCAGCCGGTTCACTCCCCACACCGCCCAGCCCGTGAGAAAGGCGACCATGGTCCCCACGCCGGCCCCGGAACGCAGGAGCCCGGCAGCGATGGGAAAACTGAGATACGGCCCTCCCGGCGCCAGACCACCCGCAACTGCCCCGATGAAAATCCCCCGCAACCCCGACTCGGCCCCTACCCACCTCGACAAGAACTCGTGAGGAAGGAGGACTCTAACCATACCTGCCACGACGAAGGCGAGGATCAGCAGCGGGAGGATCTCGATCGTCATTCTAAGTCCCTGGCTTATGCCGGCGATGTGCTGTCCCTCACCACTGCGGTATCCCAGTATGATCAGGATGACTGCGAGCACTCCCATGATGAGCGTAGGGATCAACATGGTCGACCTCCTCCTGCCTTGTGCCGTACTACTGCTCCGCTGTGCCATCGGTCCGGTTCTCGCGTCTTGAGGATGAAAAAGTCTGACGTGCCGCTCTAGAAGAGCTCGGATACCATTCTGCAGACCTCCTCGAGAAACCGAACGTCTTCCTCGGTGAACGGCGAGATGGTGTGTGAGTCGATGTCTAGCTCGCCCACGAACCGTTCGTGCTTGAGAATTGGGACCGCAATCTCGGACTGCACTCGCGGACTGCATGACAGGTAGTTATCTTCATCAGTTACGTCCTGAGCGACGACTGTCTTGCTTGCTGCCGCCGCCTGGCCGCATATCCCTCTCCCGAACGGTATGCGAACATGCTCAGTGGGTTCTCCTGCGAATGGTCCTAGAACGAGTTCCTCCTTATCCGCATCGGCCACGTAGAACCCCACCCAATCGTAATGCTCAACGCCGTCTCGCAGCATCGTGCAGATGATCTTGAGCTTCTCATCTCTGTCCAGGGAACCGTTGACAGTGTCTCTCACGCAGCCCTGTAGGCGATTGAAAAGATCCGCTCTGTCAGTCATCTACTTCCTCCGACGTATCTCTGTAATCTACGGGGACCCGACTCCTTTGGCTGGTCCGACGCACGAAGAGCTCTCCTGAGATGCGGGATCATAATCGATCCCCCCACGATGAGGATAATGGCGAGCGTCTCGTCGACCTCTTCGTCGTTCATGCTCTGCGTGCGACAGTGGAATCGCTTGACGTCCCCGGCCACCGTATTTCATCACGATCTCACTGGGTTTCTCTCTCTCTTCCATGAATTTCAGGATCGGGGAATCGGACATACTCAGAGTCTCCTCTAGAACCTATACCCACGCACCTCTTCAGGCGTGAGTTCCACACCGAGACCGAGTGCAACTCGGTTGACAAAACAGAAATAGCTGGTGATCAGATTAATGTTGAGAATGTCCTCATCTGAGAATCCGGAGCTACGCAGGGCCTGGATGTCTGAGCTGTCGATCTTCTCAGGGCTGAGACTGAGTGTGAGGGCATAGTCGACCAGGAGGCGCGACCTGTCAGGAAGATTTACGGATCGAGGGTCGTTGATGAGCTTCCGGAGCTTCTCGTCGTCATGCCAGTAGTGACGCAGCGCCTCAGCGTGATGGCGCACGCAGTACTCACAACGGTTTGCTGCCGATACGATTACGGCGATCAGTTCACGTTCCTCTCGGGACAGCCCGGAGGTTCCGAACATGAGCGTCAAATACAGATCAATATGTGCGTGAAGAGCGGAGGGGTTCAGACTGTGCACCCTCATGATGTTTGAGATCTTGCCCCGTTCTCGCTTCAGGCGTTCGTACAGCTCCTTGAGCTGTCCCGTCGCCTCTCTGTCATCTATCGTAGAGATCCAGGGCATAACCTGGTACCTCCGGCTATCGTGAGTTCTGAGTCCAGGTCGGCAGGGGTGGTGGAACTCCGGTCTGACTGCTCCGGCCCCGCGGAGGGGGGGGTGTGACAATGGTGTGAAGCATACCAGATGAGACATATGCGAAGTCCCAATCCCGGCACAACGGACTCATCAGTTGCCTGGCTGGTGTTCACTTGAGCAATTCGAGCATCGTGTCGATATCGGTAGTCGGGAGTCTGCAGGCGTGGTCGATGCAGACATAGGCGGTTGCTTTGCCGTCGATGCTCGTCTGATGACTCACGTACCCGGCGAGTTGGTCCATGTGAGATGACTCAGGCCCGAGCGGGCGAAGCAGTACCACCTTGTTCGGCATGAACTGCCCGTTGAGTGCGCTCAGCATCTCTTTTGTGTCGCTGGCGTGTGGATCTCCGACGATGACCACTTCGTATGTTGGCCCGACTGCGAAGTCGACGGCGACCATGAGCTGAGTGTGAGCAGTGACCGATCGGCTGACGATTCCGGAGAAGGCACTCCCGATCTGTGCCGCCCTCTCCTCGAAGTCAGGATTGGCGGTCAGGTGTGCGAGGCGGAGAAGGTTGAGCATCGATATTGAATTACCGGACGGTCGCGCACCGTCGTACGACTCCTTCCTGCGAACGAGCAGTGACTCGGCCTCGTCCGCCGTGAAGTAGAATCCGCCGTTGCTCTCGTCCCAGAAGTGCTCAATCGTGTAGGCGTTCAGGTCGAGCGCGGACCGGAGGTAGGAGACCTCGAACGTGGTTTCGTACAGCTCGAGCAGACCCCAAATGAGAAAGGCGTAGTCATCGAGGTGGCCAGCTATGGCGGCCTCGCCGTCTCGGTACCGGTGTCGGAGTCCACCATCCTTGGTAAGCATCTGTTCGAGGATGAAGTCGGCGGCACGACGCGCAGCCGCAGCATATGCAGGATCGCGGAGTACGCGGGATCCTCTCGCCAGCGCAGCGATCATCAGACCATTCCAGTCGACGAGGATCTTGTCGTCTTTGCCCGGGCGGATGCGTTCCTCGCGGTGCGCCAGGAGCTTCTGCCGCACCGTCTCCAGGCGCTCCCGGAACTCCTCCTCGGAGGCTCCATATTGAGCGGAAAGTGCCCTGGTGGATTCTGTCAGGTGCAGGATGTTACTGTTCGTCCTCGTTCCAGTGGCCTCGTCAGAGAAGTTACCGCCCTCCTCTATGTTGAAGGTCGCCTCGACGAAGTCTGCCTCCTTCGGGGACAGTGATCCCCGTATCTCATCCAGGGTCCATACATAGAACTTTCCCTCCTCGCCCTCGCTGTCGGCATCCTCTGCGGAGTAGAATCCCCCCTCCGGAGATGTCATGTCGCGCAGCACATAGGCGAAGATCTCCCGCGCGGTCGTGGCATACTCCTCGGCCGCGCTTGCCTGATACGTTTCCAGATACGCCAATGCCAGGAGGGCCTGGTCATACAGCATCTTCTCGAAGTGGGGGACGAGCCACCGGGAATCGGTGGAGTAGCGGTGAAAGCCGAATCCGAGGTGGTCGTACATGCCCCCCCGGCGCATCGCCTGGAGAGTCTTCTCGACCATCTCCAGGGCGTGTTCCTCGGCAGTTCGTTTCCAGTAGCGGAGCAGAAAGAGGAGGTTATGCGGTGTCGGGAACTTGGGAGCGCCGCCGAACCCGCCGTCGTGCTCGTCAAACCTGCCGGCGAGCTGTTCGTATGTGAGCTGCAACGTCGCTGCGTCGAGCGCTCGGCCCGGTACGGGACGGGCTGTCTCTCTAAGCGCCGCACTGATGCGATCTGACTGCGTTAGCAGCTCGTCGCGCCTTGTGGCCCACAGCTCCCGGACGCGCGGGATCAGTTCCAGCATTCCGATGCGTCCCAGTCGAGCTACCTTCGGGATGTACGTGGCCGCGATGAACGGTCGCTTATCAGGTGTCATGATGATGGTTAGTGGCCATCCTCCGCTCCCTGTCATTAGCTGACAGACAGTCATGTACACCCCGTCTATGTCCGGCCGCTCTTCGCGATCGACCTTGATGCATACGAAGGCGTCGTTCATCAGTGCTGCCACGTCTGGATCTTCAAACGACTCATGTTCCATCACGTGGCACCAGTGGCATGTCGAATACCCGATGGAGAGAAAGATCGGCCTATCTTCTTTTACAGCTCTCTCAAAGGCTTCCTCGCACCATGGATACCAGTCCACCGGGTTATCCGCGTGCTGCACGAGATAGGGACTTTTCTCCGACGCGAGTCTATTCTGTTTTGCCGGGCGCTCGCCAGCTCTGTGCCTTTCTGACATCGTTCGTTCCTTCAGTAGAATGGCTGTGACCGCCAGCACGATGGCGAGCGCGAGCAATGAGCCAGCAAACCAGATACTACGCCTGAGGGCCAAACCTTGTTCTCACTCTCCAGCCACACTCCCGTTCGCCATGATCGGGGGCCCCGGGAGCCTGGGACCTGCTGCCCGACGGAGCAGCTTGTCGGTCAATCCTTCCGCATCACGAAGATAAACTGATAGGCGAAGTGCATGGGGAGAAACGCCCACAGTATTCTTCTCAGGGCTTGCTTCGTGACCGCAGCCGGGTTCGGCGACACTAGCAGGGGGGTCTGCTCGGCAAACCACCTATCCTGGTACACTCCAGATATTCGGAGGCGCTCGTTTGTGAAGATCCTCCTCCACTCCTTCAGGGACAGCAGGCGTTCCAGGATATCCTGTTGGGGGGTGCCTTTCGTCCCGATCCAGAAGAAAAGGTGGTTGCTGTTGGGTACTACGATGCAGAAACGGGCGCCACTCTTCGCGACCCGCACCATCTCTCTGATACCTTTCTCCATGTCGAGGAAGTGTTCGAGCGCCCCGATGCAGACGATGTAATCGAAGAAGCTGTCAGGGTATTCGAGATATTCTCCTCTTCCCACACGTATGTGGGAGTGAGGCGAGATCCTTTTCGCGATTACCACGCCCTCTTCTGAGATGTCCACTCCGTACGTGTCCAGGCCTCGTTCGTCTGCTATCTTCAGTAAGTGTCCAGTCCCGCAACCGATATCCAGCAGTTTCCTGCCAGGTACTACGCCCAGGTGATTCAGGAAGACAGCGTATGCGTACGGAGGGCGCCATGCCTTCTCGCCGAGTCGCCGGTGCCGTTGGTCGTACCAACTCTTGATCTCTTCTTCTAGCACCATGCGTGTTGCCCCGTCCGTCGGACAGTACGTATCTGAAGAGTTAATGCTCAAGAGCTACCGTGTGAATAGATATGGCAGTTCACACCCGGTTATAAATCTACCGGCCTCGGAGCAGAGAAAGGCTATGCCCTCAGCGATGTCCTGAGGCGAGGCACTGCTGCGCTTCTGCCATGCAGGTCCATGGCCGCACTGCTCGATAGCCTCTTCCAGCGTCTCGATCGCCGGGACGGGTCCGGGTGCGATCACATTGACGGTAACGTCATGAGACCACGCCTGGTCTTGCGCCAGCAGCAGCGCTCGAGCTCGTGCCGCCTTGGCTGTATTGTAGGCATAGGCAGGGGGGAGGTTCGTGGGGTGCACGGCGATGCCGATGATCCTTCCGTGTCTTCGGTCGTACATGCCGGGGAGCAGGAGGCGCATCAGGTAATAGAGCGGCGCGATCTCCTGGTGCAGATCCTGGAGGGCGGCCTTCGTGTCGAGCGCATCGATCGGCTCCGGATGCCAGCCCGCACCGGGGCTCACGACACAGATATCGACCTGGCCGAACTGCTCGATCGCTGCATCGACGAGTTCCCTGCACCCTTCCTGGTCGAAGACATCGGCGCGGATGGCGACAGCGTTGCTGCCCCGGCGCTTGATGTGCGCCACGATCGCATCCGCACTCTCACCGCTTGTGCGGTAGTTGACCACCACCTTCGCACCCTCGCGAGCGAGCGTCAGCGCCGTGCTCCGTCCAATGCCCTTGCCCGTCGCTCCCGTGACGATCGCGACGTCGTCGCTACACGTCATGCCCATCTGACCTCCGAAGCTATTCGGTGTTAGCGTGTCTATCTGATCTGAGGCCCCCGGGATCCGTTTTCAGCACGAGATGAAGCGCGGATCGGTACGAAGGGTCGATTTCTCTTCTGCATCACGCAGTCTTCTGCATCACGCAGGAAGAATACCGTCTGTCGTGTCCACTGTCAACACCGATTGCGATTGACCGGGTTCCGGGGGAAGGAACGAAGATCGAGCCCGGACCTGATGGCCCGGGCTCTTGTGCATCTATGCCCGCCTTGAGGCTGGAGTTCGTGTACAGAGTGGCTAGTCGAGCAACATGAAGCACTCGTTAGTGTGCCACTTGTACACCCCTGCATCCCACACATTGCCTCCGAACGTGAGTATACCTTTGATCCCGCACTTGGCAAAGAAGACCACACTCTGATTTCTCGCCGGCATCGGCAACTGACCGGCACCCGGAATCTGGGACCATGTCAATGTGGCGAGATCGAGCGCCCACACGTCTCTAAAGAACTGGAACCAAGGATAGTTCCAGCCTCCGTGCACCAGCATTCGATGGGCGACCCAGTCATAGGTCACATCGTGACCTCTTCTCACTGCGGGAGGCCCACCGCTTGGAGTGAGTTCGACCCAAGACATAGCGCTGCCAGGTCCCTCGAGGTTCAGGGCCCATGTATCGTTGAGGAATTGCTCCGGGTCATTGTACCCACCGAACACTATCATACGGTGTCCTTCGGGGTCGTAGATCGCTGCAGCCTCGCGCCTGCCAGACGGAGGAGTTCCACTCGGGTAGACCTGTGTCCAGTCGGACGTCGCCAAGTCGAACGCCCATACGTCGTTGAAGAACGTCGCGTACTCGCTCACACCACCGAAAATCACCACTCTGTGGGTAATTGGATCATACACAGCGACTGGCCCGAGCCTCGGCTCAGGGGCCTGCCCGGGTGGCGATAGGTCGGTCCAAGTCTCGGACCCTGGTGTGAGAGTTAGCTTCCACACGTCATTCAGGAGGGTTCCGCCGGCGTTGCCTCCGAACATGATCAGAGCATGATCCCCCGTATCCAGCACAAGTGCGTACTGCATTCTCCCTGGCGGAGCTGGACCCGCGGGCATGATATGGCGCCAGTAGAGTCCTCTCTCGCAGTGGAGCCCCCAGACGTCATTCATATATCCCGATTCCCCCCAGCCTGCAGCAAGTACCATTTGCCCATTGACAGTGTCGACAACAGCCTGATGCCCGCATCGCGCCTCGGGGGCGAAGCGCTTCCACTCGTACGCCGCACTTGCTTGTGCGAGTACGAGCACCAGGCTCAGGCAGACAACACACAGACTTCCCCGGAGACGAAGGGGTGTCAGTGTCGCTCTCACGAGACAACTCCCGTAGTGTGCGGTTCGTCCCTCGCGGCCGGCGCAGTTGTCCGGCCGATTGCCCTTCTCGGATACGCGGGGGATCTGTCGGGAAGTGCGATCGGACGCTTGGTGCCAGGGAACAGAGCGCCTACTGCGGAATAGGAATTCGGAGAATGCTCGGCCTGATCTAGACCAGACGAGGTGGCAAAGGCCAGCCCTTGCCCTTGTATCCCTGCGTTCTTCCACCAATATACCCTATCACACGGCCGATACGGGGTCAATGAGAAAATGCCGACCTGATCAGATCCGTCCACGACTGGTCACAAGCCAGGGGAACCGCGAAAGTGATTGACAGTGACTGGCGCGTGTGGTACAAGGAGCTATGATTTCATAGGAGGAGCAGCGCATGATCACGAGGAGGTTGCCCGTAGGGGTGCTGGCATCGGGGAGAGGCTCAAACCTCCAGGCGCTCATCGACCATATAGAGGCCGGGCGGCTCGATGCAGAGATACGGGTGGTGGTGAGCGACGTGAAGGATGCCCAGGCGCTCGAGCGTGCCCGGCGGCACGGTATCGACGCCTGCTATATCGACCCCGGGCCGCGCCGAACGATCCTGACAGCAGAAGCAGAGGAGCGCTACGTGCAATGCATGCGCGATCACGGTGTGGAACTCATTGCGCTGGCCGGTTTCATGCGCATACTGAAGGAACGGTTCCTCGCCGCCCATGCCGGGAGGATTCTGAACATCCATCCAGCTCTGCTCCCCTCTTTCCCCGGCCTCCAGGCTCAGCGTCAGGCGTTCGAGTACGGGGTGAAGGTATCGGGATGCACGGTCCACTTCGTCGACGCGGGCATCGATACCGGTCCGATCATTATCCAGGCGAGCGTGCCTGTCCGCGATGACGATACCGTGGCTTCTCTCAGCGAGAGGATCCTCGAGGAGGAACACCGTATCTACGCCGAGGCGATTCAGCTCTTTGCCGAGGGCCGCCTGCGCGTGGAAGGGCGCCGTGTGATCATAGAGGGCCCTCGTGTTGAAGGGTAAGCATACGCCTTCAGAGCGGCCGCGATGTGTGTGCACTCGCACGCCGTCGGGCCGATTCCATTTCAGATCAGGTCAGACACCCTGATCGGCGAACCGCCTGCAGAGCGGTCTCGGGTTCAGGTCGTGGGACGATGTTGTGGAGGAGGTGTCGCGGGAGTTGACCGAGGGGGAGCGCGGCGCAGGCACGGACTGAGTCGAGGTTCCTGAGTGTTTGCACATAACACAGCGAGGATCGTGTCGGCGGTCCTCTCAGGGGTTCTCCTGGTTGCTGCCTTTCCCCCCTTCTCCTTCAGCGCGCTGGCGTTCGTGGCGCTCGTGCCGCTTCTCGCTGCCATCGACGGAGTGCGTCCGGCCGCCGGCTTTCGTCTTGGTCTGCTCGCCGGCTTCGTGCTGTCGTTCGGATTGCTGTACTGGGTGAGCTTCGTGGAGGTGCGTGGGACCGTCTTCCCGCTGCTGCTCACCGGCGTGGTAGTGCTCTGCCTCTACCTCGGGTGCTGGTGGGGGCTCTTCGCCTGGCTGGTGAGCATCTGTCGCAAGGGAGGATCTGACCTCGGCCTCGTGCTCGCCCCACCTCTCTGGACGACATTCGAGTTCCTCCGAACGCTCACGCGTCTCGGCTTTCCCTGGGGATCACTCGCCTACACTCAGACCGATGCCGTTCCGTTCGTCCAGTTCGCCTCTTTCACCGGTATCGCGGGGGTGACGCTCTGGATCGTGATCCAGAATGTACTCGTCTATCGTCTGCTGTTCCGCGACACCGGCGCCCGGCGAGTCTGGACTGGATGCATCATCGCAGCGCTCTTTCTCCTTCCCTGCGTTCACGGGCGTACCGTGTTGGGGAGAGTCCAGCCGCCGCGGGAACGCACGGTCATCCTCGTCCAGGCGAACATCGATCCCAACATGAAGTGGGAGGAGGGGTACCGAGATACGTCGTTCGCTGCGTACGATGCCTTGACACGCGACGCCGTCCGCAGATGGCAGGAGGCGGGTGGGGAGGAGGGCGGGGAGTATCCTCCGCTCGTAATCTGGGCGGAGACAGCCGTCCCATCGGCGGTGAGGTTCGACGCGAGCGCCCGGTACTTTGTCACAGGGCTCGCGCGCGAGCTCGGGGTCCCGATCCTCACGGGAGCGCCGGATTTCCAGTCCGAGAGAGGGAAAGTATCACACTACAATGCAGCCTTCCTCGCTCTTCCGAGCGGGGAGATGGACGGCGAGTACCGGAAATTGCACCTCCTTCCCTTCGGGGAGATGATCCCATATGACGAGGTCATCCCGATCCTCCGGAGAGTGGACCTGGGGGAAGGCGACTTCTCGCCCGGAGATGAGGCGACAGTATTCGAGGAGCCGGGTGGGACATCGTTCGGCGTTCTCATCTGTTTCGAGTCGGTCTTCCCTCGTCTGGTGAGGCGATTCGTGCTCTCGGGAGCGGAGTTTGTGGTCAACATCACGAACGATGGCTGGTTTGGCAGGAGCGCGGGTCCCTATCAGCATGCATCGATGGCTATCTTCCGCGCCATTGAGTACCGTATGGGGCTCGCGCGGTGTGCCAACACCGGGGTATCGATGATCGTCGATCCCTATGGGAGGATCGTGTCGAAGACCCGGATCTTCGAGCGGGCAATCGTCATCGATGAGGTCGCACTGAGACAGGGTATGACCTTCTATGCCCGGCATGGGGATCTCCTCGTGCTGGCGGCAGGGGCCGCCAGTCTCCTGCTGTTGCTCGTGCGGGTCGCGCGGACGAGGTTCACTCGCTCGTGAGATGGCGACTCTCGGGGGCGGTCGAAGCTGCTCCCAAAGACCAGTCATCAGGCGGCAGAAGGTGTACCATGACCATGCTGAGGGTCGTTCCCTACGACAGATCGCGCGACCGCGCCTGGCGGCGATTCCTGGATGAATCGACCAACGGGACGATATTCCACGATCTCCGGTTTCTCGCCTATCACCGAGAGCGGGAGTGGTCAGATCACCATCTGCTGTTCTACGATGGGGAAGAGGTTGTTGCTCTCCTCCCCGGTGGCCTGGTCCCCGGGGAACCGCCGCGTTATGTGTCTCCGTGCGGGGCATCATTCGGTGGATTCGTCGTCCGCGGGCAGCCTCCGGCGCGCCTGGCGACTGCTCTCGTTCGCACGTTGATCGAGCATGTACGTGGAGAGGGTGCAGGGGCGATCGAGATCAGTCCCTCTCCGCCGGTGTACCAGGCATCGCCGGGGCATGCTATCGAGTTCGCCCTGTCTGCCGCCGGGTTCCGTAGACAGGTACGGGCCCTTACCCATGTCGTGACTCTTGGCGGCGTAAACAACCTTGGAGAGACGTTCGTGAGCAGTGCGCGGCGCGCGGCGCGCAGGGCGGGCCGGCTCGGTGTCAAAGTAGAATCGTCAGAGGACTATCGGAAATTCTATGATCTGTTGTGGGCCGATCGACAGGCACTCGGTGCGGAGCCGACGCATAGTCTCGAAGATCTCATGCGCTTGCGGGAGCTTGTTCCGGAGGCGCTCCACCTGTTTCTGGCGAAGGCGAAGCGCGAACTCGTGGGAGGCACCCTGCTGTTCGTCTGCAACAGGCGGGTCGTGCTCAATTTCTATCTCTGCCGCAAGCGTGAACGTCAGGACCTGAGGATGTCTAACCTGCTCGCCTCCCAGACCATCGACTGGGCGAGCCGGGAAGGTTTTCTCTACTACGACTTCGGCACGTCGACGATCGACATGGAGCCGAACTGGGGACTCGTGCGCTTCAAAGAGGGGTTCGGAGCGACCCCCTATCTCAGAGAGCACTGGAAACTCGAGTTGGGGTGATCTGTGAACATCGACGGACATGTCCACCTCGGCAGGTGGTCTGATGAACGCTTCTTCGGAGTCGAAGCATCGATCGATGATGTCGAGCGGGCGCTAATCGGAGCCGGGCTCGATGGCGCGGCCGTGACCGCTACCGATCTGAGGAGAAATGACTCGGTCCTCTCCTCCCTGGATCGTGCACGCGAGCGGGGATCTGCCTCCGAGGTTCGTGTGCGGTACTGGTTCTTCCCCTGGGTCGATGTCAATGATGTGGGAATGATGGACTTCGTCGGCCATCACATCGATCGCATCGACGGCCTCAAGTTCCACCCTTCATTCGATCGGACTCCCGCCACAGACCGGCGCTATCTGCCGTATGTGGAGCTCGCTGCCGAGCACGCTCTCCCCGTTCTGCTGCACTGCGGCCGCTGGCAGGAGATGGCGAGCTACAAATTCGGCATAGAGCTCGCTTCCGCCCACCCGGGGGTCGACTTCATCCTCGCCCACATGGGAGGAGACGACCCGCGGTTGCGTATCGCCTGTGTTGAGGACGTGGCCGCAGGGGATCTGCCGAACGTCTATCTCGACCTTGCAGGGGTGCGCGAGTACTGGTGTCTGGAGCGGGCTCTCGACAGGGTTGGGAGCGAGCGGCTCATCTTCGGGAGTGACTTCCCGTTGGGACATCCCCGCGTCTACCGTGCGCTCATCGACGTGCTCGATCTCCCTGATGAAGTTGAGGCCGCGGTCATGGGCAGGAACCTTCTGGGATTGCTGTCGAAACGCCGCATGAGCGAGTGAGGGGAGGGCTGTTCTATGAATGTCCTTCCCGTGCGAGCGGGGGGAGGAGCGGCCGGTTCTCCCGAGGGCCGGCCCCTCTGGCTGAGGATAGTACCTCTCGCCGCCCTTCTCGTCGGTCTGGCGCTCTTGAGGAGCATCTTCCTCACGCACGATCCCCCGGCCGAGCTCGTCGAGTGGGGGCTCAACGTCGGCGGATTCCTGTATGATGAGGGATGGTGGACCGCCAATGCGCGCGACCACGCAGTCTTCGGCGAGTGGCTGAGCGGAGAGTTCGATCCGATCATCATCTCTCCCGTATCTTCGCTCCTGTTCAGAGCGAGCTTTCTCGTGCTCGGGCAGGGGCTGGTTCAGGCGCGCGTGGTCTCGGTCGTGCTCGGCATGGCGGGCCTCGTGTTGCTCTTCTCGATCCTCAGGCGGACGTCAGGAGAGAAGGCGGCGTTCTGGGGCGTTCTCCTCGTCGGCCTGTATGTGCCCCTTCTCATCGTTCACCGCACAGCTCTGCTCGAGTCCTCAGCTCTGTTCTTTGGCATCCTCAGCGTCTGGCTCTGGATGCGGGGTTCGCCCACCGCCCATGTCGGATCCGGTCTGGCCATGGCCGCTGCCATGTTGACGAAGCCCACGGTGATCGTCGTTGCCATACCGCTCTGTATTGCCGCCCTGTGGGTGCCGGCACGCTCGCGACGCAGAGAAGTGCTGAGTATTGTGGGGGGGCTCGTCGCAGGGGGCCTCATCTGGTGGCTTGTATGGGGACTGGTGCAGCCGGGAGGTATGGTCCGGATGCTGTCATTCTATACTGGGCCACGTTGGCGGCCGATGAACGGAGGCTCCGCATCCTGGCTCTTCTCTGGCAGATTGGAGGCGGGTCCCTCCTCTCGCTCTCGGCATACCAGCCGATGCGCTACTTCGTCAAGCTCTCGCCCTCCATTGCTGTGCTGGCAGCGTCCGTCGTCCTGCCGGCGCGGCGGGATGGGAGGCTGTCCAGGGGTGAATCGTTACTCGCACTGGTCCTGGTAACGGCGGTGGCGAGCCAGGTGGCATACTCGCTTACGTTCGGCATCGTTCGCCGCTGGCTCGCTCGTCTCGACCTCCCCCAGCGGTCGATCGTCGACCCCGAGCCGTTCAGCCTTACGTCGGCGCTCCTCTCGCTCCCCGGAAACGGGATCCGTGCCGCGTTTCGGGGGCTGTACGCACAGGACGGTCTGCTGCTCGGGGCAGGGCTAGCCGCTCTCGCTGCCTTGGCGATCGGCCTGCCCGTCGCGCTCCTCGTCTGGCGGGTGTGGCTCCGGAGGCGCGCGACAGGAAATTCTGGTTGGATCGAGGCCGGCGGCCGACTCTTCCTCGTCCTCGCCCTTGTGAGCGTGGGCACCGACCTCATGAGATTCGGTTCGTGGGCCTCCTCCAGCAGGGCGACGGTCCGAGCGCTGGGACAGAGTCTCTCCCGGATGCTCCCTGAAGACGCCGTCATCAGCCCGGGGGCACGTACGCCCTGGGAACAGAACTCCGTTTCGATAACTCGTGCCTGCTCCGTCGTCGCATGTGGTCTCTTGAGCCTCCGGCGACTCACGTCTTAGTATTGCTCGTACATCCTCTCGTCGGGAGCCGGACGGCGCAGGAGTTCGTTGCTCGCCATCCGGAAGTACGATTCGTACAGCGATTTGAGACCTTTGCTGGGCGTGCCGAGCTCGGTCTGTTCGCGATAAGCCGGGACGTGCCCCAATCGGCCGGGAATCGACCCGAACGGGGAACGATTCCTCTTCGCACGGGAGTTGGAGAAGCAGCGATGAAGATCGTGACGGTCCTCGGGACAGTGTATGAACTCCAGGAGTATGCGTTGTTGGCGGAGGTGCTGGGCGTTCGTCACGAACTCGTTGTAGTGCTGGCAGGAGACCCGCACGAGCAGGTGGGCGCCCTCGGCACGTTGCCGATCGTGACCCCCGACTATCGGCTCGATCCGGGGCGCGGGAGCCCTTCGGATCGGACCGCGAGGGTGCTCGTGGAGATCGAACGGCTCTTCGTAAGGGAGGAGCCCGATCTCGTCATCGTGCCAGGAGAGACGAGCGCCGCCCTCGCGGGAGCCCTGGCCGCCGCGAAGCTCGTCATACCTGCAGCACACATCGGGGCAGGTGTCCGTTCCTTTGACCGGGCCGCGCACGACGAGATCAGCAGAGTGCTCGTCGATCGCATGTGCACCGTCCTCTTCTCGCCGACGGCGCGGGCGGCCTCGAATCTGGGCGGAGAGGGGATCCTCGATCACGTCCACCAGGTTGGCGATCTAACCTTCGATCTATTCATCCGTCATCGCACTACGGTCCTCGGGGGCTCATGCTGCGGCGTGCCGAGGGTGGCATCGCGGTTCGATCTTGTGCCCGGGAACTTCCTCCTCCTCTCGCTCCGGCGCATGCCGGAGATGGGCAGGACGGCACTCAAGGGGATCATAGACGCGGTGCTGTCGGTCGACGAGAGGATAGTTCTTCCGGTGGGCCGTGAAGAGCGTCAGGTTCTTGCCGAGATCGATCTCCTCGATCGGCTCGAAAGCGCTGCGCATGTGATGCTCGTTGACCCTCTCGCGTACGAAGATGTCGTCGCTCTGCAATATGGAGCCCGCATGGTTCTGGCCGACTCCGGGCGGGTGCAGAAGGAGAGCTACTTCGCCTGCACACCGTGTCTCACGCTCAGCGCGGCGAGCGAGTGGCCGGAGACGATAGAGGACGGCTGGAATCTGATAGTGGGATCCGATACTGGCCGAATCGTCGATGCCATAGGCAGGTTCAGGCCGGGAGAAGAGCGCGGAAGTCTCTTCGGGGACGGCCGCGCGATCGAGCGTATCGCCGAGCATCTGGAGGAGTGGGGTAGGTCCCGCCGGGCTCGAGGGTCCTCTGCGAAACGGTCTTGACGTCCGGGAGAGCCTCGGCTATCCTGCCGCTGCGGCGAGCGTACACGATGAGAGGCCGCAACGACCTGTATAGATCGTGGGGTGCGCATCACGGGTGGAAGCGACGGCGGTCCGCATCGTGGTCGGAGTTTCATCTGAGCGCCTGAATGAGCGGCGCGGATCTGCTCTATTGCAGGTGACCGAACTATGTGGAACGGAAAACGCTTGTTGAAGATCATTATTGCCGTCGCGGTTGTGGCCACGGCGGGCTCGGCACGTGAGGGTGAGGAGATCTATCGGCTTGCGGAGCGCCTGGCGGGGGAAGGGCGGTACGCGGTGGCCGCAGAGCAGTACCGGGCATTCCTTGCGGCTCACCCCGAGAGCCCCCGGGCAAAGGATGCGTACTGGGGGATGGCGGTCGCACTCGATTCGCTTGCGAGCCACGCTGAGGCAGCGCAGGCGTACGAAGACTTCGCGATCTTCTATCCCGGAGATGAGCGATCGCCGCGCGCCCTCCTCAGTTCGTCGCGGGCGCTGGTTCGTCTGGGAGAGGTACGCCTGGCGGTCAGCCGATACCTGAGGACAGCTGATCGTTATCCTGATAGCCGCGAGGCGGAATCGGCGCTGTTCGAGGCTGCCTCACGGGAGGTCGAGCTCAACAGGCCCACGGGCGCGGTCCGCCTCTGGAATCGACTGCTGACCGATTATCCACGCACCCCCCTGGCATCGACGGCACGGTACCGTCTCGGAAGCCTTCTCTATGAGCTCGGGCGGATTCAGGAGGCCAGGGCCGCGTTCGCGACCATCGTATCATCTGCACCCTCCGATTCTCTCGCTCCCCGCGCCATGCTCGAAGAGTGTCGCCTTCTTGTGGCGTTGGGAGATTCCGCCGGTGCTGCAGCGAGGTACGCCTCCTTGCTCTCTTCATACCCCGGCAGCGGGGCGGTGGCGCCGGCTCTTCTCGAGTCGGCTCAACTGGCGCTTCTCCGCCATCGATGGGCTGAGGCCCGTTCGCTCGCCACACGTCTTGCCGAGGGCCCTCTGGAGGGCCCCCACATCGCCGAGGTCTACATGTTGATCGGCCAGGCATCTCTCGAGCTGGGAGACGCGGACGCTGCACTCATTGCCTACGGGTCGCTTGCGCAGGCGCAGGGAGAACTGGAGGAGGCCCTGGTCGCTGCCGCGGGATTGGCCCGCGCTCATCTCATGCGTGGCGAGGCTGCCGAGGCAGTCGACACACTGGAGGCAGTCCGAGAAAGGTCGCCGGAGCTCTGGGCCTCGGG
>Ga0111195_1007_pt1 | contig 62985 bp, 42 predicted proteins | sample DeeMarSWOR324_28_FD_80367 | JGI IMG/M metagenome (GOLD analysis project Ga0111195, IMG submission 80367) | candidate division TA06 bacterium SM23_40
TGAGCGCGTCCGTGTTGTGTCGTTCCCTGCTGAATCGGCGGCACCTACCTCGATCGTCGCAAATCCCGCCTCTGCGAACCGATAATCGCCCTGGTAGGTCTGGAGCACCACCTCATCCATCTGCAACACGGTCTCGGAAGAATCGACCCTCACCGTCGTTGTCGGACCACTTGCGAGCGGCTCGTCACTCACCACCCAGACGTCCAGATACCGCGTGAGGAACGAGTTGTGCAGCAACGCAATGCCGAGTGAAGGCGGCGTGATGTCCATGAAAGTGGTTGTCAGGGAATATGGTTCCTGGGCAGACCACGAGCCCTCATACCCGAATACCCTCACATAGAAGATATCACCAGATGTCCCAACATGCCAGTTGATATCCTCGTCCTCTCCCACTCCATTTGCCGACGTGGCAACGAGTGCTGTACCCCTCCAGAGCTCAAGGTTATAGTCGAGGCCGGAGGGAACATCGAGATGAACGTCGATCGTATCGTCCGCTCCAACGCTGAACCAGTAGAAATCCACATCATCTTCGCTGAAGATATAAGAGATATAGGCCTCTCCCGGCGGATTTATCGGGCCGTATGCCTGTGACAGACTGTCATTCGGCTCGTACAAGTCCGTGCCGATCGCCACGGAACAGGTGATAACGTCCCCATCCTCGCTGATGTCCCACACGGATACGCCAGTATCGCTTCCATCATAGGCGTTACTATTCGGATTAGAGAACGCATCGAACGTCCGGTTCTCTGTGCTGCCGGGATAGAAATCCCCGGCATCTCCCCTGTTCCAGTTGGACCAGTCATCAAGGTGGTTGAGCCCGTCGGCCTCTTCGAGATCGACCCCCTTGTGATCCTTGTCGCCGTTGACTGTGTTGCTGGGGAGACCGGCTGCGATAACGGTCTCGTCAATGTGCCAGATGAGAAGACCGTGAGATCCCGGGGGGTAGCTCTGATCGAACCCGATCTGCTGTCGGTTCTCGAGCAGGAAGTACTCGATTGTGTCCGACGGACTCGACGCACCTATCATGTACACATCGCCTGCCGTCTCGACGGGAGGGAACGAGATACCCAACAGATCCGCAGTAGCGACAGTCGGATCGATCCATCCCAGGAACTTCTTAGACCAGGCGCAGAGATGGACCGGGTAATGAGGAGTGTTGCCATTACCTCCCCACGCTCCAGTTGACATCAACCCGTAATTTCCGATCCCATCGGAATCCGGCCACGTGGCCGGCGTTGTATCGTACAGATCCGGCAGGCCCAGGGCATGGCCGAACTCATGGCAGATGACGCCGATTTCGATCATCCCGTCGGCGACAACAGAACTTATCTCCGGACAGATGAGATATCTGTCTACGATCACACCATCGTCGGTCCCGTACGCACTCACACCTGTCCAGTTGGAGAGTTCCCAGTTGTGTGACCAGATATCGTACCCGCTCGCCGAGCCCTCAGCGCCCTCTCCCGCGTGGATCACGATGAGCGCGTCGACCTGATTGTCGTTGTCGTTATCGAATAGAGAGAAATCGACTCCCGGGTCAGCCAGCTCCAGCGCGGCGACGATGAGGCCGGCGGCATTATTCGGATAGTCGCTGATCCCCAGTCCCCAGTTCCCCCCTGATGAGTAATAGGATCGATCATACGGTGCGTGGTACCAACCATAGGCATCACCATCGACGGTATACGCTCCGTACGAGACCTCATGGTAGTACTCCTGCATCGTCCCGGTAGCGTGCGGGCCATCGAACAGCTCACGCTGGAAGTTCGTCCGGGAGTACGTAAATGCCAGATCGGTATAGTCGATCAGGAGAACCGGATAGTATTCAGTCCCCTGGACCGGGCAGGTCCGAGAGAGAACCGGTAACCCTTCGGCAGTCATCTCCACCGTGACATGGCTGAGGACAGGCGATTCCATTCCCCTGATCGCATGGGTCGGATCGGAGATGTCCAGCCCCGGACGCGGAGGCATGCCGAACGCCATACCACAGAGGACGGCACAGATTACGCCAGCCACCATAGGCCCTTGAGCAAAACCTCTCCTCATCATTTCTCCTCTTCTGCCCCGCCCACGACAATGGCGGAAAGAACCTCCAGCGCAAAGATGGGCTCACCCTCCTCCTTCTCTTCCACCAGTCTGCCCTTGAGGAGGAGCGTCTTGTTGAGGAAATCGCTCAGCACATGCGGCCGCTCCTTCTCCTCCTGAAGGCGATGAGGTGGCACCTCGAGCGGCACCCACGGCCTCACAGGAATCTTCGCCCCGCCCCAGTCTTCGAGCACGAGGTCAAGATCCGTGAAGTAGTTCGTCCCTGCGTTCCGCAGCATCCCGTAGACCACCACCACACCACCTGCATATTCCTGCGGCGAGGCCGCAAGCGCGGCCACACTGGCCACGCGCCCCGTCTTCCCTCACACTCCGAGCCTGCACCCGGGCGAGCCCATGAGAAGTGCTGCCGAGAGCGCAAGCACAACCAACATCCCGGCTTTGAGCCATCCGGGACATGCGTTTCGTGCGGGCGGTCTATGCTGTCCGATGTTCCAGCTCACCATTTGTCGCTCCTTGAGGTACGCGTCGATAGGCCGAAAGAGACGATCCATGACGTTGTCGCAGGCGGCGCTACAACCCCATGAAAAGACTAACCGACAGTATCAAGTTTGTCAAGGTTGGGTCTCCTGTTTACTCACAGCGCAGCAACGAGGCCTACGGGCGAGCAAGCTCCCGCCACCCAGATCCGATCAGGAGGGTAGATGATCCGGAGTCCGCCCAGAATGCCCAGAATCCAGCTCACAACGGCCTTGACATCTCCACACCTGGGTAGCATTATGGCGATATGCTGCCTCACCCTGAACATTCTCTATACCAGCCCAACTCGAATGACAGTATGGAGGGAAAAGATGGATCGGAAGATCGTTGACACCTCACAGGCGCCCGCGGCGATAGGCCCATACAGTCAGGCGATCGTGGCCGGTCCTTTCGTATTCACCGCCGGGCAGATCCCTATCGACCCCGCGACGGGCGAGGTTGTCGGCGGCGGCATCGCCGAGCAGACAGACCGCGTATTGCGCAATCTCGCCAGCGTGCTTATCGCCGCCGGGTCAGACCTTCCGAACGTAGTGAAGACCACTGTCTATCTATCCGATATGGACGACTTTCAGGCGATGAACAAAGTGTACAGCCGATTCTTCGAACAACTGCCTCCAGCAAGGAGTACAGTGGAGGCATCGCTTCCCAGAGATGTCAAGGTGGAGATAGATGCCGTGGCGCTGATCGCGGACCGACGATGAGGATCCGGTCTCTCCCGCCGGAAAGCACTGTCTGGCGGTGGAGCGACATCCAGCGGCAGAGCGATACTGAGCGGTGGAACGACACTATACGATGGAGGTAGAGATCCGTGAGAGTTCTAGGTGTGGTGGGCTGGCTCGCCGCCATCGGACTGGTCATCTTCGGCTACGTCGTCTATGACCGTCAATACCGTCCAGCCCTTGCCGAAAACGATGCCCTGCTCCGCGAGAATGCGATGTTTGTCGATCTCGTGTCGGAATTGCGAGGAATGCCCCTCGTCTCGAGAGATGCGCCGGAGAGCCGACCTGACATGGATGCTGTGACCAGGGACCTGGAGGCCACACTCCGCGATGAGATCGCAGACGGCGGTGCCGAAGTCAGACGGGCGGCGGGGCGGCTCTCGGTGACGCTGCTCGACGACCTGCTGTTCGAGTCAGGGGAGGCGGAACTTGCCGATGAAGGTAAACGGGTGCTCGATCGGCTCGGCCCCATCCTCACCGGGCTTCCCGGCCATACTGTATCGGTCGAGGGTCACAGCGACAATGTCCGGATCGGTCCCCGGCTGAGGGAGCGCTACCCCACGAACTGGGAGCTCTCTGCAGCGAGAGCCACACACGTGGTACGCCATTTTCAGAACGAGCTGGATATCGATCCCGAGCGACTGGAGGCAGTGGCGTACGGCGCATATCGCCCAGTCGCAAGTAACAGAACGGAGTCAGGCCGGGCAAAGAATCGCCGCATCGAAATCGTGCTCATCCCCCAGGCGGCTGTGGAAGGAGGAACTGACTGATGGACCGGCGCAACCCGATGTCCGTCTGTGCCTCCCGCTGTGCCTGCCTGGCATTCGTCGTACTCCCTTTCTTCGTCTCTGGCGCATCGTGTACCACACCCCTCCTCCAGCAATCCCCGGATGAATCTACACACGTCTCCCTCCGCCTCCCCGAAATCGATCTCCCGGATCGTCCCCTACCCACGAAATCGCCTCTCTGGGCGATGTTCGCATCCGCCATCATCCCGGGAGGCGGACAGCTGTATACCGAAAACACCCTCCGTGGACTCGCATTCTTTGCCGCGCAGACTGGCGTACTCACTAAGCTTCTCCTCGAGCATATCGAGACCACGGATAGCTGGGCACGGTATCAGCATACGAACGATCATTCCGCGTACCTCGACTACGAACATCACTTCGAACGCCGGTACGACTACTTGTGGTGGTGCGGGCTGATCTGGGGACTCTCCATTGCCGATGCGTACGTCGATGCCCATCTGTACGGCTTCGAGGAGAACGGTATCCCTTCGCTGTCCCTATCGCCGACGCTATCTCAACCCGGTCTTCGGATCTCGCTCGCCGTATCCTTCTAAGCGCCCAGTGGCGGGGCTCTTGTGTCCGACTACCCAGTTGCGGCATGGCACGTTCTTTCCGCGCAGGCCCTGTGATGGCAAGGCCATAGGCCCGCACGCGAGTCGTTGCAGATCGAGACTTCGCTCATCGCGGTCATAGATATCGCTCACGGAGAGGAATGATAGTAAGAACACTTGACAGAAGGAGCGACTCCCATTAAGATTATGGAAAGCGCGGTCGGCGCGCGGTGAGAAGAAGGTCAGGGTCTGAGGTTCGGGGGGTAACGTCGGCCGCAGGAGCGAGGCCGACGTTTTGACTTTTCTGCCCCAGGGGGGAGACGTCGACCACACGTGATAGTTCAGCCTGCGAAGCGCTACTCATTGGACGACCTTCATCCGGCTAGTGCTATTACATTCGAGTGCGGGCCGGAGATGTGTAATGGGTCGCCACGGAAAGGAGGTGGGGCACTGACGAGCTAATTACGGTTGGAGGGGTTCGGACGCTGGGCAGAAGACAGTTCGCATCGATCACACACCCAGGATGCCGAATAAAAAAGGAGGACTTCGCCCATGAGACTGGCCGTGCGCCTTTCAACTGTCCTCGTAGTTGTCGGATGTCTCATTGTGTGGGCGGCACCGATCAATGCGGAGCGAGCCACTCCCCATGAATGGAGGCTCCTCCCCTCTGCGAGGGAGGACCAGGGAGTGACGCCGATGTCTCCTCTTATCACCTCGGCCGGCGGGGGCGAGGGATTCGACGGAACATGGATCCCCGATGGTTGGATCGCCCTCAACTATGGAACAGACCCTGCCGGGCTCACCTGGATCCAGACAACGGGGAATCCCTTCTGGGGCGAGGGCGCCGCGTTCGTGCCGTATGGCTTGCCGGCTGAGATGCAGAACGAGTGGCTCATCTCCCCAGCGATCGATCTGAGCTCAGGTCCTGTGGCGGTCGGGCTCATCTTCCGGAAGACCTGTTCCTGGTGTAGCTACGCGACGCACCTCAACTACGTCAAGGTGTCGACCGCAGATGACCCTACCGACACCACGGCATATGTCCAGGAGTGGTCATGGGACCCATTCGGGACCTCGGACTTCGTCTGGTCAGCCGATACGGTGAACCTGACAAGCTACGCCGGAGACACGATTTACATCGCGTGGCAGTATCTCGGGAACTGGGCAGAGAACTGGTACCTCGACGACATCAGAGTCGTGTGGCCGACTGTCGTCGACCTCGGAGTGATATCCCTCGAAGTACCCGATCCCTGGGTGCTCGTCGACTCCACGTACACCCCTGAGGCGATGGTCGAGAACTTCGGCATCGGGACACAGCAGTTCGATGTCATCTGCCAGATCGATACCGTCGGCGGAACTGCGTATTGCGACACGGTCAATATCGCGGCCCTGGCGGCCGGGGATGTGACGATAGCGTCGTTCGATCCCTGGACACCTGATGCGGCGGACATGGCCTACGCAATCACCGTATCGATCGGAGATATCTCTGACGGTGTCGCCTCCAATGACACGATCACGGCGAACGTCTGGTGCGGCGACTCCTATGAGTACGTGTACGATGACGGCACGCCGGAGGCCACTATCGCCCAGTCAATGAACTGGTACGGCAACTGGTTCGACGCGTACTACACCCCGATATACCTCCAGTACCTCGACTACTATGTCATGGACTACACAGGCGATTTCATCGCCGTCGTCTACGACTCGGTCGGGGTCTCGGAGCTGTTCCGCGACACCGTGACGGTCAGTGTCACGGACGACTGGTATAGAGTCGACCTTACGTCGCACCCGCTCGAGGTGACGAGAGGCTTCATGGTCTCGTACCACCCGCTCTCCGCAGGCAGTCCGCAGCTTGCAATGGACGCGGGTGCGCCGATCAGCGAGCTCGGCTACTCGTACTACAGCAGCCAGTGGAACACGCTCGACGGCGACTATCCGGGTGTGGACCTGATGATCCGCGCGACCGCCAGCATCGATTCGACATCAGCCGCCTACGTGGACGCGGCCGTTGTCTCTATCGATGCACCGACGGACACGGTCATCCCCGGCGTACCGGTCGACCCGATGGCCACTGTGGCCAACTACGGGACCGCAAATGCCACGTTCTGGACGTTCTGCATGATCGACTCCCTGGGAACGGAGATCTACATCGACTCCCTCGAAGTCGTCGATCTGATGCCGGACAGCATGGAACAGCTCACGTTCGCCGCCTGGACACCCGGTCCAGCCGGGACGACTTACGACATCGAGGTCTGCACGTATCTGGCCGGCGACATGGATCCCGGCAACGACTGTCTCACAGCGCAGACCTCGTCCACCGGCGTCTCGGGGGGCGACGATGATCTGTTGCTGACGCCAAAGACCTACTTCCTCGGTCAGAACAAGCCCAATCCGTTCCAGATGACGACCTCGATCAGCTACGCGCTGCCGCATGGTTCACGAGTGACGCTCGGTGTGTACAATATCGTGGGCCAGCTCGTCCGCACCGTAGTGGACGAATGGCAGCCGGCGAACGTCTACTCCGTCGCGTGGGACGGAAGGGATGAGCATGGGCGCGAGGTCGCGAGCGGTGTGTACATCTACCGCCTCGAGACCGAGGACTTCACCGCGACCCGCAAGATGGTCACGCTGAAGTAGCGCCTGGATTCGCAGCAGTACCCCGAGAGCCCGCCCTGTCCAGGGCGGGCTCTCTCTTTTCCTGCGCCCTCTCTCCCGGAGTCGGCAGGAGCGTACATCAAGATCCCGGCCGCATTCCCGGGTGCGATCTACCCCTCTGAATCACTCCACCCAGGTGCAGATCGAACACCGCACACGGCGGAGCCGCACACAGAATGCCCCAATCCTATGCCGTTCTCCTGGGCCAGTACATGTGAATTGACAGGCCCGAACAAGGATGGTAACATGGCGAGGAGCGAGTAAATCGATTGCTGCACCCTGCATCGGTCAGCATACGGAGCGCACTATGGAACGGCCGGTCATCAATAACCGGTATGAAATGCTGGAGAAAATGGGCGAAGGGGGGAGCGGAGAGGTCTATCGGGTGAGGGATCTGCTCAAGGAGCGCACCGTGGCCCTCAAGATGCTCTCGCGCCTCGGCGGGGCGGGCGAGCGCTATCTGCGCTTCAGGCACGAGTTCAGGACCATGACCAGGCTCCGCCATCCTCACATCGTCGAGGTGTACGACTTCGGCGTCACCCAGGATGACATTCCCTTCTTCACCATGGAGCACATAGCCGGCGGGACTATCACAGAGTACCTGGCTCGTGTCGGCCTCGAGTACCCGACCCTGGCAATGCTGCTCACCCAGATCTGCCAGACCCTCGAATACATACACGGCAAGGGGCTGGTCCACGGCGACATCAAGCCCGGCAACATCCTCGTACAGGAGGGAGAGACACCTGCTGTCAAGCTCATGGACTTTGGCCTGGCAGCACGGATAGCCGATCTCGCCCGGGCCGGGGTCACGGAGACAGCGCAGACCGGTCTCCTCGCCGGTACGCTCGAATACATCGCACCCGAGATCGCCCGGGGCCGGTATGCCGACCGCCGCACCGACCTGTACTCGCTGGGGGTCGTGCTCTACGAGATCGCCACGGGCATCTGCCCGTTCAGGGGAGACAGCCCGGTCTCTCTCATTCGCCAGCACCTCGAGACCGCCCCCATACCTCCCAGCGAGCAGGTGGAAGAAGTCGATACAGAACTCGAAGAGATCATTCTCCGGCTCCTGGAGAAGCGACCCTCGCACCGCTTCCAGTCTGCTGCAGAGTTGATGAATCGGCTGCTCAGCATCGGTGATGAGGAATTGGCGGTCCTTCCTCTCCCTTCTGATCACATCATGAGTGCGGAGTTCGTGGGCCGCGAGGAAGAACTGCGTGCTCTCCAGTCCGTACTCGAAGAGGCGACAGGTGGGGCGGGAAGAACAGTTCTTGTCGAAGGTGAAGTCGGCGTTGGAAAATCACGCCTCGTCGAGGAGTTCAAATTCAACGCTCAGCTCGAGCGGGCCGCAACCCTGGAAGCGACCTGCTTTCAGGGACAGAGAGAACTCCACGGTGCGGTGCGCGACATCATACTGCAGGCAGTTGGACTTGTCGAACCGAGAAATCCAGACCTCGTATACCAGCATGCGAGAGCGCTCATCAGGTTCGTTCCCGAACTCCGCGAGAAACCCTATCTAGCCTACATCGAGGAGCCGCCCGAGCTCGAGCCAGCGCAGGAGCGGCTCCGTTTCCTCGACGATGCCGCCCGCTTCCTCTCGGCGGCATCACACCACCAGCCACTCGTAGTCTTCATCGACAATCTCCACCTCGCAGACAGGATGACCGTCGAGTTCGTGCGCTACCTTGCGAGAAACGTGAAGCGGAACCGTATCTTGCTCTGCGCCACGTACAGAAAAGGAGAGCTCCCCCTCGCTGACGAAAGCGAACGAGGGACTCGTGTGGCTCAGCTCATCTCGTGGCTCGCCGAGCGCACTGACGTCCGGGAGATCACACTGGAGCGCATGCGGAAGGACGAGATCAAGGTTCTCATCAGCACCCTGCTTGGAGCTGCCGACCCTCCGGCCGAGCTCGCCGGCTTTCTCTTCGAGCGCACCGGAGGAAACCCACTCTTCTGCGTCGAGATGCTTCGATCCATGGTCGAAGAAGGCCTGCTCGTGCGTCGGAACCATCAGTGGCAGTTCTCCAGGCCCGGCGTGCCCGCCGTTCCCCGCACGGTACGGACGATAATAGGCCGACGTCTCGAGCGTCTTGATAGGACACGAAAGGAGATCGTTGAGGCGATAGCGATTGCCAGGAAGGACATTGAGGTAGAGACACTCCGCGAGATGGTAGGGCGCGATGAAGAAGAGCTTCTCGACTGCCTCCACGAACTCGTGCGAGTAGGCATAGTCGAGGAGAGGAGGCCCGATGCCTCGATCACCTATCAGTTCGCCCACGCCCTGCTCAAGCAGACAGTGTACGAAAGCATCTCCGAAGACGCAAGACGCGAACTGCACGGAAGACTTGCACATCTCCTAAGGGCGGCGTGTGGCGACGATGAGGCTTTTGCCGGCGACCTCGCCTATCACTTCCACAATGGAGGCGATATAGAGGAAGCGCTCCACTACTCCCGCGTTGCTGCAACACGCGCGGCGAACGCCTACGCAAACGAGGAGGCAATCGAGCACTACAGCCGCATCCTCGCCCTGCTCGGCGATGACGGGGACGAGTATCGGCTCGAGATCCTCCTCACGTTGGGAGAACTTTACGATGTGACCGGGTGCTATAACGAGGCAGTGAAGACCAACGAAGATGCGCTCGCTCTTGCCAAGCGCCTGAAGGCTCCACCAGCGACGGTGGCCGACATCCACCGCCGCCTGGGTCACATCTGGTTCCAACAGGGACAGTACGAGCAGGCCCACAGAGCCCTCCGGAAGGGGATCCAGCGGCTCGGAGCGAAGAGCGAGACACCGGAGATGGCTCGTCTGCGGAACGAGATCGGGTGGATATACGTGCGCCAGGGCGAACACGAGAAGGCAATCGAAAGTTGTCTCAAAGGACTCCGGCTCGTCGAGGCTACCGACCACTTCTATGAGCTCGCCCAGTCCCAGAATCTGCTCGGCGTGATCTATCTCAACAAAGGCGACTACGAGCGCGCGACGAGATATCATCTCGAGGCGCTCGAACTGAGGGAGAAGGTTGGAGCACGACGCGACGTGGGGGGATCATACATCAACCTCGGGGTCTGCGCCTCGAGAGCAGCAAGATGGGAGGAGGCGGCCGACTACTATCGAAAGGGTCTGAAGATCATGCAGGAGGTGGGCGCTGTCCGCGGCATCGCGATTCTCCTCGACAATCTCGGCAATCTCGCGAGCCGGAGAGGCGAACTGGACCAGGCCCTCGATTACTCGCTTCAGGCGCTGGAGATCGCCGAACGAATCGGGGACCGCCAGGGGATCGCGCGTCTCTACAACAACCTCGGTTTGACATGCGAACGGCGGGGAGAGTATGAACGGGCTCTTGAGTTCCAGATGAAAGGGCTGGAGCTGCGGCAGGCAATGGGGGATTCGAGAGGGACCGTGATCGGACTGCACAACTTGGGGTCGATCCAGATGAGAATGGGCTCGTGGGATCAGGCACGCGAAACGCTGCTCCAGGGGCTCGCCATGAGCAAGGATGTTGGAGAACCTGGCGTGGCGGTCGCGTGTTCCCTGCTCCTCGGTCAACTCCACCACCGGATGGGCGCCTGGGACGATGCGCTCGACCACTACCTCAGTGTCATCCGCGATTGCGTGCGAATGAAGGACCTGCTCAGAGAGGCCAACGCCTCAGGACTCCTCGGCCTGCTGCACCTCGACCGAGGCGACACTGAGGCGGCACAACCTCTGTTCACCCGTCAACTGGAGGTCGCCGAAAAGGTCGGCGCTCGCGACGAGCTCGTCGCCGCCCACATTGGTCTCGCACAGTACCACCTGGCCCGAGGCGAGGATGACGAGGCAAACCGTCTGGCCCTGAAAGCGGTGGATGTATCCCGCCAGATCGGCATTCCTGTACTCAAGGGTGAGGCGCTCACCGTCGCAGCCACAACATGGAGTGCGCTCGGGGAGAGGGAGCAGGCCCGTGAAGCGTTCGATGAGGCCATTGAGCTTCTGCAGTCGACCGGCGCACCGTACGAGCACTCCCGCGCACTGGCTGCCTCGGGATGGGACAGGATAGATGCCGGGGAGACAGAACGAGGGTGGGAAGATCTCGGAGAGGCCGAGACTATTTTCCTGAAGCTCGGTGCAGCACGAGAAGCGTCGAAAATCTGGGATGGCGTGAAGGGCGCCGACGATTCCTACGTCTCGAAGCTTCGTAAGGAGGGGAAGGAGCTCGCGACCCTCTACCGGATCAGCCAGGTTATGAACTCAATCCTCGATCTCGATCGCTTGCTTGACAAGGTCATGGATCTCGTCGTCGAGACAATGCGTGCAGAGCGCGGCGTCCTGATGCTCCTCGACAGTCAGACTGGCACTCTCGACGTACGGGTCGCGCGCAATATGGATCGGGCTACGATCGAGGATGCGCGTAACATCAGTCTCGGAATCATCAGAGATGTGGCACGACGCGGACAACCCGTCGTTACTGCAGATGCCCAGACCGATGCCCAGTTCAAGGAGCGGGAGAGCGTCGTTCTGTACGGCATCAGATCGCTACTCTGCGTTCCCCTCAAGATCCGGGGAGAGATCGTCGGCACGATCTATCTCGACAACCGACGCGCGTCCGACATGTTCGGCCCGGACGATGTCGAGTTCCTTACGGCGTTCGCCAACCAAGCTGCCATCGCGCTCGAGAATGCGCGTATCTATGTGGAGCTCAAGGAGGCCAAAGAGCGTCTGGACCAGGAGAACATTGCTCTCCGCAAGGAGGTAGTGGGCCGCTATCGGTTCGAGAACATCGTCGGCCGAAGTGCGAGGATGGAGGAAGTATACGATCTCGTAGAGAAAGTGTGCCAGAGCCGAGCCAACGTACTCATCTTCGGGGAGAGCGGCACAGGCAAGGAACTTATCGCCAAGACGATCCACTATCACGGCCCGCGCGCCCAGGGGCCGTTCGTCCAGATCAACTGCGCTGCCCTGCCCGAGACCCTGCTGGAGAGCGAACTCTTCGGCATCGAGCGGGGAACGGCAACCGGTGTCGACCGCCGGATCGGGAAGTTCGAACAAGCAGACGGAGGAACGCTCTTCCTCGACGAGATCGGCGATATGAGCCCTGCCGTCCAGGCCAAGGTGCTGCGCGTATTACAGGAGCGGGAATTCGAGCGCGTGGGCGGGCGAAAGACCGTCTCGGTCGATGTCAGGATCATCGCCGCAACGAATAAGGATCTGGAACGCCTGGTGAAGGATGGGACCTTCCGTGAGGATCTGTACTACCGTCTCAACGTGGTGCCGATCATCATTCCTCCCCTGCGCCAGCGGCGGGACGACATACCGGAGCTTGCAGATCACTTTCTCATGCGATTTGCTGCGGAGAACGACCGGGAACTCACCGGCATCTCACCCGCCGCCATGCGCCTCCTTATGTCCTACGACTGGCCGGGGAACGTGCGCGAATTGGAGAATGCAATCGAGCGAGCCGTGGTGATCGAGTGCGAAACAGCCATCGCTCCTGAGAGCCTGCCCCAGGCTGTGGTCCAGGCCGTGGAGGCGCCAAGGACCGAGCCGACCGAAGAAGATCTGCACCATATGGATTACCGGAAGGCGAAAGAGGTGCTCATCGATCGATTCGATCGCGACTACCTGGAGGATCTTCTCTTCCGTAACTGCGGCAACATATCCCAGTCCGCCCGGGAGGCAGGTATGGACAGACGAAATCTCCAGACCAAGCTGAAGCGGTACGGGATCGATCCAGAGAAGTTCCGCAGGCAATAGGATACCACTACCTGCCACCACTTCCTGTTCTCCCCGATCGACCACAGCACTTCTCCGTTCCCCCTCAGACATCGATGCCATGTCAACCAGCGTTGATCCCGGAGACGGCGACGAGCCCCGAGCCGGCGATGACCCAAGAGACGGCGACGAGCCCCGAGCCGCGGAGATCCGCCCTCGGCTATCAGGGCCATTGAAGCCTTATCCGGCCGTGAACATCTAGACTGCTGCGGCGTGCAGGCTACACCCGATACTACCTCTCCGGGCGCGTAACTCACCGACTGGTATGAGGATGCCCCTGACCGACGAGCAGCAGGTGCGGCACCCAGACCGCACCCGGCCGGGCATCACATATACCTGCGCCTCGCGTCCATGGCTATCGTAACAAAAGGGCAGACAGTAAGTTATGATCGTCACGCAGAAACGGAGTGGAGGGATTCATCCCGTGGCACAGGTCTTGCTTTACCAGAATAGTGCGCGGGGAGCAGTGATGGCCCCGCAGAGGAAAGTGGAAGCGACCCGGCGGCACAGAGCCCAGGCGTTCTCTCTTGAAGGAATGGAAACGTTATGATAGACTACTCGCGGCCTCTGCCATTCCGATCAGAGGAGCCGGTCCTGCGCCGCCGGCCGCAGACCGAACCAAGGGGAGTTCGAGGGCTCCCCGGCAACAGGAGGGAAGGAGAATGCGTAGACAGAGAGGAATCGGATGGTGGCATGGTGCCATTGCAGGACTTCTGCTCCTCGCGGGAGCAGCGGCCTCATACGGCATCGACATCGAGCCTGATGATGACTCCTGGGTCGATCAGGCTAACCCGCCGATGAACTACGGCACTGACTGGGACATCCACGTTGGATACTGGAACGGGATCCAGCGCGGGTACTTCAAGTTCGATGTGAGCGGCATACCTGATGCCGACACGGTATACGAGGCCAAGGTCTATCTATACCTGTACGGCTCGGGCGGCCCTGTCGTCAACTACGGGATGCATAAGGTGTACGACGACTCCTGGAGCGAGACAACGATCAACTGGATAAACCAGCCCATGACACACGGACCGACGATCTCGGTGAATGCGATCGGCGGCATCAGCCCGCCCGGCTGGTACATCTGGGATGTAACAGATGATGTGGAGATCGAGCACCTCCTCCTGGCAGATGACATCCTCAGCCTGGTGCTCAAGCTCGAGGACGAGGCCCCACCGCCTCCCAATTGGCCGTGGGCCGAGTTCTACGCCAAGGAGAACTTCACCAACGAGCCGTACCTTATGGTCGCTCACGGGCACCGGGGGTTCGAGCCCTCGACCGAGGTGTTGACCGGCGTATGGCAGGGAGATGCCGCGTGGTCCGACACGGACGGCGACGGGGATCTTGACCTCGCGCTCCACGGCAACTCGAGTATCACCCAGCCGGGCACGAATGTGACCGAGGTGTACAAGAACTTCTACCTCGGGTTCACCTATCTCCACCAGAACCAGTCTCTTGACGGCGTGTGGAGCGAGGGATCGAATTCGATGGCCTGGGGTGACTACGATGGAGACGGGGATCCGGACCTGGCGGTCGCAGGAGACACGGGCTCGGGATTCACAACTTCAGTCTATCAGAATGACGGCGAGGGCAACCTCACGCTCGACGCGAATCAGAATCTTCCGGGTGTGAAGAATGCCTCACTCGCCTGGGGTGACTATGATGGCGACGGCGACCTCGACCTGGTACTCGCCGGACATGACGGTACTGCCAACATCTGCCGCATCTACGAGAATGACCACCGACACCGGCTGGTCTGGGACCCGAATCAGAACTTGACGGGTATCAACGCCGGCTCGGTAGCGTGGGGCGACTACGATAACGATGGGGATCTCGACCTCGCCATCGCCGGCGGCTCCGCCGGCGGCCGGATAACGGAGCTGTACAAGAACGGACCCACCGGAACCCTGACGCTCGATCCGAGCCAGAATCTGGTCGGAGCCAGTCTCTGTTGCCTGGCGTTTGGCGATTACGACAACGATGGCGATGTCGATCTGGCACTGACAGGATCGACTGGCGCCGGAGCCCAGAAGTCATACCTGTACGAGAACACAAATGCTGTCTACTCCCTGACCGACAGCCTGCGCCATCTGTACCGCAGCTCCCTCGCATGGGGAGATGTCGACGGCGATGGGTACCTCGACCTCGGGCTTATGGGGTATGACGGGGGCACGCTCCACAGTTACGTGTACTACCAGTCGCGGTGGCCTCTGATCGGCATCTTCACCGAGCGCGATTGGGGATTCTCGGGCGTTCGTGAAGGCTCGCTCACATTCGCCGACTACGATGGAGATATCGATCTCGATCTCCTCATCACGGGGGCGACATGGGACGAGCCGCGCGCAGACCTGTACGACAACCGGGGGACGATCAACACCGCGCCGTCCCCGCCGACGAGCGGTTTTTCCTCGAGCCATGCGGCAGGCGTGCTCACGCTCGCCTGGGGGAACGGCAGCGATACCGAGACTCCGTCTTCCGGCCTGTACTACAACCTGAGAGTGGGCACCAGTTCCGGTGCGGACGACGTGAGGAGCGGCGTGCTCGCCACGCCGATGCTGGGGAACTACCTCCAGACGAATTCGATCTCGCTCAACGTTCCGAGCGACATCTACTACTGGAGCGTACAGACGGTCGACCCAGGCATGCAGGTCTCCAGCTGGTCGGGCGAACAGGTGTTCACTCCTGGCGTCACCGTACAGATGGTCCCGGATACGACCCCGATCATCATCCCGCAGGGAGGCGGGTCATTCGGATTCACCGCCATCCTCACTAACAACACGGCGTCTCCACAGACGGTCCAGGGATGGATCGAGGTGACACTCCCCAACGGCAATCCGTATGGGGGGAACCCGGTCATCGGTCCGCTCAGTGTAACGCTCAACCCCGGCCAGGTTTTCTCCAAGCACATGACGCAGAGCGTCCCGGGAAACGCACCTGCCGGTGCCTACGTGTACGACGGCGTGATTGGCCAACCCTATCCCATACAGCTCGACAGGGACGGAATCGAATTCACCAAACAGTAAGACTCCTCCCTCCACCCTCAGCTTGCAGAACGAAGGACCTGGGTTCCATTCCCAGGTCCTTCGCCTCCCCCCAATTCTCAGGATATGAGACACTTTCCCGGACGAGTGAGAATCTTAACACTGCTTCTTCTCTCGAACATATGTGTCGCGTGCCCGGAAATCCCCCGCTGCCGGGGCGCAGACGGGTTGATCCCCGATTTTTGCACTCGCCGTGTATCTGGTACGATGATTGCTCCCTCTATAAGTATGATAGGAGTCCTTCCTTCTCCTCTTCTCCGGGAACAGACTCCATCGTACGTCGACCAGCGTACGTCGACCAGATGCGCCACTGAGGGAGGTTATCGCATCGATGTTCGGCAAGCTCACCCCAAGCCCCCCACCCATAGCAGTGGCTCTCACTCCGGACAGGGCGCTGGTCGCGCGAGGTGACCTGTTGGGATGGAGCTACACCATATCCAACATGACCGATCGGGCGTGTGACCTCTGCGCGTGGTTGTCTCTCCTGTTTCCCGATCTCAAGGAGCGACGGCTGGCCGGTCCTCTCGCCCTGAGCTGCGGCCCGCGGCAGATGTACGACGGCCATCGGACCCTGCTCGTCCCGGCGGATGCGCCCCTCGGCCAGTACAGGCTTGCTCTGCGCGTCGGCCCGGCGGGACGGTACCCACGCCTGTGGGATGAGGACGAATTCCGCTTCCGCACAATCGCATTTCCATCCTGGCCCTAAATGCAGCCCGCCGGAGACAGGCCGATCCCGCCCCACTCTCCTCCTCAATTGTCCGGCGTCGATGTCCGACGTGCCAATCGACATCGCCCCCGGGGCGCCGGCTCTATTCTCTCCGCGAGCTCTGCCATGACCGGCTGATGTCGGCAAGCGTTGGTGCGGTGTCTGCACCGCACCCAAGGCTCCCGGCGACGCCGTACCGAATGCGACCATGCCCGTCGCGTGTCCATAATCTACCACTGCGCATATAGTTCCGTCCATCGGGTCCACAGATCACCGGTCCCACGGCAGACTGGCACGGTGCTTGCTATGATGACTCTATAGATGGCGATGCGGACCGCCATCTGGTGAGGATCCGGAATCCAGCCGGAGAAAGCGAGGTGAATTAGGATCATCCCGGGAGCGACTGAGTTCCCACAGCGGCAGTCGGCCTCACCACGGGTCTCTTCGGTTGCACATCTCCCCTTCGCTCGGAGGGCGTCCTTCGCCCTCCGAGCTCCTAACTCTATCGGGCCTGTCCTCCAGACAGAAAATTCCATTGCCAAGGGGCGAGCTTTCCGGTAAAGTAACGGTAAACGGGCCTCGACGCCCTGACGCGGTATGGGGCGGACGGACGTTCCCCCGATCAAGGCCATCTGCCGGGGACAGGAGGGACCTCTGATCGAGCCCATGCGGGCATGGGGCGCCTATCCGGGCCCCCGCACCATGAATAGGAAATGACTTGATGATCGAGGTACGCGATCTCCATTTTTCCTACCGATATGCCGGTGGATCGATCGATGCCCTTCGCGGCATCACGCTCACCGTCGACCATGGCGAGTTCGTCGCCGTAATGGGCCCCAACGGCTCCGGGAAATCGACACTCGCCCTCTGCCTCAACGGCATCCTCACCCCGACCTCGGGCGCGGTCATGATCGACGGAGAGGATTCAGGTGCACCTGGCATGCGCTGGAAGATCAGACGAACGATAGGCCTCGTCTTCCAGAATCCGGACAACCAGTTCATCACGTCCACTGTAGAACGAGAGATCGCCTTCGGCTTAGAGAACCTGGGCCTCCCCTCACGCGACATCCGCGACCGTGTCGAGAGGACTATGGCCGCGTTCTCTCTCGAACGGTATCGCCACACTGCTCCACACAACCTCTCTGGCGGCGAAAAGCAGAAGGTGGCGTGTGCTGCGGTGGTGGCGATGGAACCGAAGTGGATCATCCTCGATGAGCCCGCCGCCTTGCTCGATCGCCGCGGAGAGGATCAGGTCTTCCAACAGATAGAGCGTCTGCGCGATCTCGGTGTGGGAGTGATCCTCATCACCCAGAATGTCCGGGAGGCACTCTCGGCAGAGAGGCTCGTCCTCCTCGACAGGGGGCACGTCAGTGCCGACCGTACTCCTCCGTCGTTTGAGCCGGGAGAGGGGCTTGAATCGCTGCCTGCGGTACGCCTGGCCACACAACTGAAGCAGAACGGTATTGGCATCAGTGACCTCCCGGTGACGCCACAGGCTCTCACAGATGAGCTCCATCGGGCCTACGGTAATCGTTCCTTTGAGATCAGGGTCTCTGAGGCAGATCATCCCGGTCCGGCGAGCCCGTCTCCAGCGCTCGCGCTCTCGATGCCCCCTCAGCCGACCGGTACGTCTTCCGACACAACCGGGGCAGGCGCGACCCCGCGTTCGCCTGAACAAGCGCTCATTGAGATGCAGGATGTCGATTTCTCCTACCGGCACGGACTTCAAACGGAACGCCCCGCACTCTGCGACGTGGACCTCAGGATCGGCGCCGGCGATTCCTTCGCCCTCGTCGGCCCGACAGGTTCAGGGAAGAGCACCCTCGCGCTCCACCTGAACGCGCTCCTCAGGCCGGATCGCGGTCGGGTATTCGTACAAGGAGAGCCGTTGACCAATGGCAAAGGGAGGCTGGCTGAGGTGAGGCAATTTGTCGGGGTCGCCCTCCAGTACCCTGAAGATCAGTTCTTTCTCGACACTGTATTCGATGAGCTCGCGTTCGGCCCCAGGAATTTCGGTCTCTCAGAGTCAGAGCTGCCCAACCTGGTGGCCGAAGCGCTGACTATGGTCGGACTCGACCCCGATCAGTTCTCTTCGCGCTCCCCGTTTACTCTCTCCTATGGTGAGGCGAGGAGGGCGGCGCTGGCGGCGGTGCTCTCGTGGAAACCGGACGTCCTCGTTCTCGACGAACCCACGGCCGGGCTCGATGCTCAGGGGCGAGGAGCGATCGTTCAGCTCATGCGATCTCTCGGCGCCGCAGGGCGGACAGTCATCATCATCTCTCATGACGTTGACCTTGCACTCGAGGAATGTACAAGCGCCGGCATACTGGATCAGGGCAAGCTCGTACGGGCTGGGCCGCCGGGCACACTGGTAGCTGATGATCTCCTGTTACAGGTTGGACTGGCCCTCCCCGAGGTGACCCAGGTCATGCGGCACCTCAACGCTCTCGGATGGCCTGTCTCCGGTGCTGTCGCCTCGGTCAGTCACGCCTGCGCCGAGATCCTCGGCGCCCTCTCGTGAACGCGTTCGGCCGCACCTCTCATGTATGAACCTGGAGGCTCTTGTGCAGTGCCACGATAGGCACTACGATATTCAAGACTCGAACCCGATCGGCGCTGAGTGCCAGGGGTTGCCCCGCAGTGGGTTTTGGGGACATATTGTCGTATGGGCGCGCCGAGGCTGGTCCGGACGTAGAGGGTATACCATGAGCAGGTCTCTCCTCGCGATTACGCTGCTGCTGGCGCCAACGATCGCCCTTCCCCAGACAGCACGCATCACCATCGATACCGCTACCGATCTAGGGGCGGTGAACAAAAACGTTCTGGGCACCAACATCTCGGTCCATTTGCCTGAGTATTACATGCTGAATCTGATGCCTCAGGGGAAAATGCAAGACCTCAGGCCCACCGTTGTGAGGTGGCCTGGAGGCAACGCAGCCTGCGAGTACAACTGGAAGATCGACGGAGATTTTCGAGACACCCTCGGCGCAGAATACGGACTGAATATCGTCGACATCGCCCAGGTCTGTGAGACGATAGGTGCGGAGCTCCTGATAGTAGCCAATTTCGGGACGATGAATGCAGAGGATGCCGCCGACTTCGTAGAGTTCTGCAACGGTCCAGTGACCTCTGAGTGGGGACACGTGAGAGATTCGCTCGGGATTCCCGAACCACTCAATGTACAGTACTGGGAGATCGGCAACGCGCTCTATGATGAAGAGATGTGGCATTACTGCTGGACCGCCCAAGATCCGAGGAAGTACTACTTCGGCGGAAGCGAAGAGAGGAGGGGAAGCCTTTCTCCGTTTCCCGCCTTTCCCGCGGCAAAGGGCGACCTGCTCGTGAGCGATGGCTCGCCGAATCAGCGGATCGTGATCCGCTTCCCCGATGTCGTGGAGGGCTCAGACACTCTCTGGGTGGGCCCTGATACTTCCAGTCTCGAGCCATGGACACGGATCGAGAATCTCGGCGAGGTTCAGGAGGGGAACTACTACCAGATGGACTACGAGAACGATGTCGTCACACTCGGCAACGGCAGGCACGGAAACATCCCCGAGTCAGGCCACATCGTACTCTGTGAATACACCACCACCAACCATGATGGCTATGTCGATTTTGCCGATGCAATGAAATCCGTCGATCCCACGATCAGGATCGGCATCTGCCTGGACCCCGACCCGACCTGGAGCCAGGATACCATCGAAACGGTACTGGACCGGATCGACTTCTACTCAATGCACCAATACCGCCAGGAAGATACCACATTCCCTGGCGAATATCTGCAGCGAATCCGCGCTCCGACAAGATACCTCAGGTTGGCGCATGAAAAGAGAAAGGCTATCGACGAATGGGCCGGCCCCCATGCCGAGGGGATCGGCCTCGCCATCACTGAATGGAATTGGATGCTCTGGAGGCACACCCGCGCCACTCCGCTGGCAAACGTGAGCCTGGCCAATGCACTCGTCTCCGCAGAGGTGCTGGGGAGACTGAGCACAGAGGCTGACAGCCTCCATCTGGTCGTGGCAAACCACTTCTGTGCCGCCACCGCCTGGGACCTAGGCTACCTCGCCCTCATAAGCCACGAGTACACGCGGCGGCCCGCCTTCTATGCGTTCATGTTCTTCAACGACTACTTCGGGGAACGACTCGTGCACCGCGAGGTCGAAACGGACTGGTACGTTGCCGGGAACGACACAGTGCCCCTGGTGACGGCCTTTACGAGCACGAGCCTCTCCGGCGATACGCTCCATCTTATCGCCATCAACAAGCACGACACCCTTGACTACGAGACGGAGATCGAGATCTCCGGCTTCGAGCCTGATTCGATCGCCTTTGTGTACACCCTCAATGGAGATAGCGTGTACGCGACGAACGAGGAGGACTCAGCGAATATCACCATCCAGGACACCCTGATCACATATGCCTCGGAAAACTTCACCTACACGCTCCCAGCACATTCCCTGACTGCGATAGCCTTTCTGAATCGCCACATGGGCGAGGACAGCATCACTTCCTATCAATTGCAGCAGAACGCGCCAAATCCATTCGCGTCCTCTACGACGTTCGACTATGCGATCCCGGAGCCGGGCCCTGTCGAGCTCAGGGCGTACAACCTCCTCGGCCAGCGGGTGAAGACGTTCCACAATGGCGGGATGCAGCCCGGCCGGTATACGATGACGTGGGACGGCAGGGGAGACGATGGCATAAAGGTGGCGTCGGGTGTCTACTTCATCGTGTTGCGGGCAGGGGATCTCGTCGTCGCAAAGAAGGTGCTGCTAGTGCGGTAACTCAAGCAGCCAACATTATGGGCCCTCCTGAAATGCCTGGAGGGCCTTCTGTTCAGTCACACCGGTTGGAGGCTAGCGCTCGAGGACAACGAGCGTGTCCCCTTTCTCTACTTTCTCCCCCTCGCTCACATGGATCTCTTTCACCGTCCCCGCAGAGGGGGCCCGGAGTTCATTCTGCATCTTCATCGCCTCCAGGATCAGGAGTCCCTGGCCCCGGTCGACGGTCTCCCCGGGCGCGACCTCGACGGCAACGACGAGACCGGGCATCGGCGCCTTCACCACTGCCCCGCCTCTCCCGTGAGCTTCACCACGCCCTCCCCCGATCCGCGCCCGTCGCGCCTCCTGCACGCTGGCCAGATAGACATTCCCATCGATCGACAGCTCATAATCGCCCTGTACCGTCTCCACCTCCAGCTCGATCTGGCGCCCCTCTATGATCGCGGACAGGAGTGAGCTGCGAACAGCCTCGATATCGACAGCGACCTCACGCCCGTCCACCGACACCGCCAGCCGGCCATTGACCTCCTCGACATCGACCTGGAACTCCCGGTCTTCGACTCTCACCACGTACTTCATCGCTCTATTGCAGTCCTTCCCTGCGGGCTACAGCCTTCCAGCGGCTCATGCGCTTCTGCTCGCCCGCGAACCGACGAGGCACTGTCCTGCCGCGCTCGCGATGGGCGAGCACGGCGGCCACTATCGCTGCCGCAGCCAGGTGACGCCCGTCCCCTTCCTGCGCCTCCAACTCATCGACGATACCTGTATCATAGTTACCGGATCGAAATCGGGGATTGTCGATCACCCGGCGGTGGAACGAGACTGTCGTCTTGACCCCCGTAATGGCATACTCGGCAAGAGCCCGGCGCATGCGCTCAATGGCTTCCTCGCGGTCCTTCCCCCAGACAATGAGCTTGGCGATGAGAGGATCATAGAAGACTGGAACCTCATACCCCTCGTAGACCCCACTATCGACCCTTGCCCACGGACCGGAGGGCTCACGCAGCTTCTCGATTATCCCCCCCGAGGGCATGAACTCGTTGTCGGGGTCCTCAGTGTAGATGCGACACTCAATTGCCGCACCGCGTGGTGCGAGACTCTCTTTCGAAACGGAGAGAGGTTCACCTGAAGCGATCCGAAACTGCTCGTTCACGAGATCGACACCCGTCACCAGTTCAGTCACCGGATGTTCGACCTGAAGCCTTGTATTCATCTCCAGGAAATAGTAGTTGTGTGCCTCGTCCATGAGGAACTCGACAGTCCCCGCACTCTCGTATCCCACGGCTCTCGCCGACTTCACGGCTGCCTTCCCCATCTCCTCCCTGCGCGCCGCATCGAGGACAGGGGATGGAGACTCCTCGATCAGCTTCTGATGGCGCCTCTGGACGGAGCACTCGCGCTCTCCGAGGTGTACGGTATTGCCGTGTGAGTCGGCAACGATCTGAAACTCGATGTGGCGTGGCCTCTTCAGCAACTTCTCGAGATAGATCGTGCCATCGCCGAATGCTCCTCGTGCCTCATCGGCGGCCATGGCGAGCGCCCCCGCCAGACTCTTCTCATCCTGGACGACCCTCATCCCCTTACCACCGCCGCCGAGCGCTGCCTTGATGATGACCGGAAATCCCAGCTTCTTCGCCCACTCGGTGGCCTGACCTTCGTTCTCAATCGGCCCTTCGCTCCCCGGCACCACGGCAACACCCGCCCCTGCCACCGCCCGCCGTGCGAAGAGCTTGTCCCCCATCGCCTTCATCGCCTCAGGGGAAGGCCCGACGAAGACAACGCCGGCTTCTCTGCAGGCGCTCGCGAAACTCGCGTTCTCCGCGAGAAACCCGTACCCGGGGTGAATCGCCTCTGCCCCCGATGCCAGCGCAACCTCGATGATCGCGTCGCCCCGCAGATAGCTCTCCCGCGAGGGGGCGGGACCGATGCAATAAGCCTCGTCCGCTACTCGCACATGTAGCGATGTACGGTCTGCTTCGGAAAAGACCGCAACCGTCTGGATATTCATCTCCCGGGCGGCTCGCATCACGCGGACTGCGATCTCCCCTCGATTGGCAATAAGTATCTTGCTGAACACCCTTCCTACCCGCCTCCTCGTTCCAGCGCGACCTGCTCCTGCCGCTGCAGGAGACGCGACATCTACATTGCAGCGGCCTCTACACTACAGCGGAATGGACCCATGCTTCTTGGGCGGATTCTGCTGTCTCTTGTTCGTCAGCATCTCCAGAGAAGCGATGATCTTTGGACGCGTCTCTCGCGGCTCGATCACCTCATCGATATATCCCATCTGGGCCGCAACATAGGGACTGGCGAACCTCTTAGTAGGCCAGGCGAAGTTGATATCACCCCTGATGTGCTTTGAGGACATTACATCGTACGCTCCTCCGTACGCCTTCCTGGTGATCACTGTGATTTTCGGAACCGTCGACTCGCAATATGCATAGAGAAGCTTGGCCCCGTGTTTGATGATCCCGCCGTGCTCCTGAGCGGTCCCCGGCATGAACCCCGGTACATCCTCGAATGTTATGAGCGGTATATTAAACGCATCGCAAAACCGTACGAACCGAGCCCCCTTTACCGAAGAGTCGATATCGAGCACGCCGGCCAAAAAGGACGGTTGCTGAGCCACGATCCCCACAGGCATCCCGTTCATCCGGGCGAATCCGACGATGATGTTCTGAGCATAGTGCTCGTGCACTTCCAACAGATCTCCATTGTCGACGACCATTGTTATTGCATCTCTCATATCGTACGGCTTGATCGAACTCTCCGGGATAATAGTATCCAGATCTTCCTCCATGCGCAATGGGTCATCCGATGGCTCGATGCTCGGTGGGTCCTCGAGGTTATTCTGGGGAATGAACGAAAGAAGCCGCCTGATCTGGGTACTGCACATGCCATCGTCGTCGGCGATGAAGTGACATACTCCGCTCTTGGTTGCATGCACCTCCGCTCCGCCGAGCTCCTCGAAACTCACTTCCTCATGAGTCACGGTCTTGACAACATCGGGCCCTGTAACGAACATGTGGCTGGTACCGCGAACCATGAAGATGAAGTCAGTCAGCGCCGGCGAGTAGACCGCTCCCCCGGCACACGGCCCCATGACTGCCGAGATCTGTGGTATGACGCCGGAGGCCAGCGTATTCCTGAGGAATATCTCCGCGTACCCCCCCAAGCTGGTAACCCCTTCCTGAATGCGTGCCCCGCCGGAGTCGTTGAGGCCAATCACTGGGGCTCCGACCTTCACCGCCTGATCCATCACCTTGCAGATCTTCTCGGCATGGGCGAGCGATAGGGTCCCGCCGAACACAGTGAAGTCCTGGGAGAAGACGAAGACAAGACGTCCATCGATCGTCCCGTACCCGGTCACGACGCCGTCACCGGGTATTTTCCGATCCTCCAGGCCGAAGTCATGGATCCGGTGCGTCACCATCGCATCGAATTCCTGAAAACTCCCCTCGTCGAGGAGGAGGTCGAGCCGCTCGCGGGCCGAGAGCTTGCCCCGCTCGTGCTGCTTGGCCATCCGTTCTGGCCCACCCCCCTCTTTCACCTTCTCCCTGAGCTGCCGCAGTTCCTGGATCTTCTCCTTGGCTGTCATTGGCTTGCGTACTCCTTGATTATTCTTGAGGCGATCACAAGCCTCTGGATCTGATTGGTCCCCTCGTAAATCTGTGTCAGTTTCGCATCCCGCATCATCTTTTCCACGGGATAGTCGCGCATGTACCCGTACCCGCCGAGAATCTGCACAGCGTTCGTCGTCACCCTCATCGCCATGTCCGACGAGAAGAGCTTCGCCATTGCACACGCCCTGCTGATGTCCTTGGCCCCGCTGTCGATCCACCGACAGACCGAATAGACGAGAGCACGGGCCGCCTCGATCTCCGTCGCCATGTCGGCAAGCAGGAAGCTTACCCCCTGGAACGAGATGATAGGCTTGCCGAACTGAACCCGCTGGCTGGCGTACTCGGCAGCCGCCTCATACGCACCTTGTGCAATGCCGACAGCAAGCGCCCCGATCATGGGGCGTGACTTATCCAGCGTCTTCATCGCCACCTTGAATCCATCGCCCTCCTCGCCCAGCAGGTTCTCCTTCGGGATCCGACAGTCCTCGAAGATGAGCTCTCTGGTCGACGAGCACCGATGGCCCATCTTCTTTTCCTTCCTCCCGAAACTGAAGCCCGGCGTGTCTTTCTCCACGATGAACGCCGCGAGACCCCTGACCCCTCGGGAGCGATCGATGGAGGCGAATACGGTATAGATTTCGCCTTCACCAGCATTGGTGATGAACTGTTTCGTTCCATTGATAATGTACCCGTCCCCATCCAGCACCGCGGTCGTCTGTATGTTACTCGCGTCACTCCCGGCCTCCGCCTCAGTGAGAGCGAATGCGGGAAGCCTTTCTCCCGCAGCGATCGGCGGAAGGTACTTCTGCTTCTGTTCTTCTGTCCCCGCAAGGAGAATGGGGAATGATCCCAGAGATGAGACTCCGAATGTCGTGGCCACACCGCTGCAAACGCGCGCGAGCTCCTCGCCCACGACTCCCAGCTCCATCAATCCGCCGCCGGTCCCTCCGTACTCCTCGGGAAGAAAGACGCGGAACAGATCGGCCTTGCCGAGCTCCTGCACGATCTCCCAGGGAAACTTCTCCTGCTCATCGAGCTCTTCACGAACTGGTTTGATCCGTTCTTCAGCGATCTTCCTGGTCAACTCTTTGATCATCTGCTGCTCTTCCGTCAGGAAGTGGTCCATCCCTCCCTCCTTTCTCCAACGCCAGCCATCTCCGATGTACTGCATTCTCTCCATGCCCGCCCCACAGAATTCAGGGACGGATGGTCTGGCGAGTCATTCTCAGTCAGCCCGGTCCTCGAACGTCTCTTCGAGATAGCTGATGATCTCAGTGGTCGGCGTCCCGGGAGTGAACAGCCGCCCGATGCCGAGTGCGTCAAGTTTCTCAATGTCCTCATCGGGAATGATGCCCCCGCCGAACACAAGGATGTGCTCTACTCCTTTCTCCCTGAGTAGTTCCAGGACGCGAGGGAAGATCGTCATATGGGCCCCGGAAAGGATGCTCAGGCCAATAGCGTCAACGTCCTCCTGGATCGCCGCATCGACGATCATCTCAGGTGTCTGGTGAAGGCCGGTATAGATCACCTCCATGCCGGCATCACGCAGCGCCCTTGCCACCACTTTTGCTCCTCTGTCGTGGCCATCCAACCCGGGTTTGGCCACGAGTATTCGAAGTTTCTTCACCCTGCATCCTCCTTGGATCGCACTCCTCCTCACCGATCTATCATCGAGAGAATCGCGCCGCTTGCATCTGCCCTCGTCTAGCCAGCCCGGTGCCCGATGAATATGGTTTCCGCTCCGCCGTCTCTGCCCAACGAACCAATCCGCGTCGCGTGATTGCGCTCCCGATCCCACTCAACAGAGGAAACGCGGGCCAGGCTACCCGCCTGCCAACAGACAGGCGACTGCGATCGCATCGATCTTGTTTCCCACTGTGTCAGACCGAGATGTGACCACAATCGGATACCGGCCGCCGACCACCAGGCCCACAGCCCGGGCCCCCGCGAACGAGACGAGCGCCTTATACATCCCGTTGCCCACTTCGATCTGACTCACAATGAGAATGTCTGCCCGCCCGGCTACGTCACCGCCAACTCCCTTCTGCTGCGCGGCATGCTCGGACACGGCGACATCGAGAGAGAGTGGGCCATCAATCCATGCCCCTTTGATCTGCCCCCGCTCGCCCATCTTGGAGATCACCGCCTCCTCCATCGTCACAGGCATGGTCGGATAGACGGTCTCCACCGCAGCGAGGAGCGCAACTCGAGGACGTTCGTTCCCGAGGGCCCTCGCCACGGCAATCGCGTTCTCGATAATCCCGATCTTCTGTCCCAGGTCGGGCGCGGCCACCATCCCACCGTCAGAGACGAGGATCAGCCGCGGAACTCCCTCAATCTGAAAGATGCCGACGTGCGTGAGGAGCCGCCCGTGCACGCGGAGCCGACTCCCGTCTTCGAGGACGACCTGCATCATCTGGGATACGGGTATGCGGCCTCTCATCAAGATCGCCCTGGTGTCCGCGCAGACGAGCTCCACCGCAATCCTCACTGCCGATCTCATGTCGGTCTCCTCGACCAGTTCCGTCGTGCTGAGGTCGAGCCCGAGCCCTCCTGCAGCGGCTTCCGCTTGCTCTCTATCTCCGACCAGTACCGGATCGACCAGGCCGAGGCGCCGTGCGGCATCTACAGCCTCCAGATCGTCGGCATCGTTCGGCGCAACGAGGACAAGCCGCAAAGGCCCCAGACCTCCGACAACGGTCTGCGCGCGATTACGAAGCTCCTCAAATGTCCGCACTGGATCGCCCATGGGAAGACCGCTATGCCTCATGGAGCAACTGAGATGAGACAACTGCTGCTACCGACAGCGCCGCCATCTTGTTCATCCGTGTGTCGGAGCGCGAGACGAGGCTGACCGGCAGGCGCAATCCCCAGATCAGTCCTCCGAAGATTGCTCCGGCGAATTCAATGATAGTCTTGGAGATGATATTCCCCTCTTCGATGCTCGACACCGCGATGATGTCAGCATCTCCGGCGACTTCACTCGTGATCCCCTGGAACTCTGCGGCATCCCGTGACACGGCAACATCGAATGAGAACGGGCCGTCGACGACCGCACCCTCCATCCGGGCACTCCGGCACATCTTCGCCAGAGTGGCACTCTCCATCAATTCCCCGCTATGCTGATTGACGACCTCAGAGGCACCGAGGAGGACCACTTTCGGCCTCTCGACTCCGAGTGCTCGCGAGACCTCGACCGCGTTCTCGATTATATCGCATTTCTGCTCGAGATCAGGCCTGATGACGACGCCGCCGTCAGTGATGATGAGGAGTTTATGGTATCCGGGGATGCCTAGCACTGCCGTGTGGCTGACTGTCCTCTTCCGCCTCAGTCCATACTCGCCGGAAAGGAGGATCCTGAGAATGAGAGAGGTACTGATGAATCCCTTCATTACTATGTCGACCGCCCCCTCGCTCGCCAGCCCGGCGACCGTATGACAGATCTCCTCGTCCCCGGCCACGTCCTCCACAGCCGGTTCCTCACCCCCGATCCCGAGCTTCTCCCAGAGCCCCAGAATCTTGTCCCGATCCCCGACGAGATGGGCCTCGACGATACCCTGGCGCCCTGCCTCCGCCACCGCCTCCAGCAAAGACACGTCGAGGGCTCCGGCCACGGCGATCCGCCGCGGTCCATCCCTCCTCCCGCTCTCCTTCGCCCGCTCCACCACCTCATCCATTGTTCGCAACGCTTCACAAGCTTTGTTCATAGAAGCGCTCTTTGTATCCAGTAGCTCAGTTCTTTCCCCGGACCGGAGTGATCAGCCGACTCCGTACTCCATCGCCTCCTCCATACGATCAATCACCCGGAATGCCCCGTCGGCGAGAGCCTCCATCTCATGCTCACCTGGTATGACATGGACCGGCGCAAGGAAGCCTATGTATTCCCGTACAGCGGCAATGACCTTCTTCGATCTGGCCATTCCCCCGGTGAGCACGATCGCCTCAAGCGTGCCGGCCAGCGCCGCCGCCATGGCGCCGATCTCCTTCGCCACCTGGTAGATCATCGCATCGAAGATGAGCTCAGCCTCGGCATCCCCCTGTTCGATCATCTGCTCCACCTCCCGGACGTCGGCCGTGCCCAAATAGGCATACAGCCCACTCCCGCGGGACAGAAGATCGAGTAACTCCTTCTTTCCATACCTCCGTGAAAAAGAGAGCTCGACAAGCGGCCCGATGGGAAGGCTCCCCGCTCGGTTGGGTGAGAACGGTCCCTGTCCCAGGAGCGCATCGTTCACATCCACGATCCGGCCTTGCTTAAGGGCGCAGATCGAGATGCCGCCACCGAGATGGGCAACGACCAGGTCGATGTCTCCGATGCTCCTCCCCAGGATCGCCGCGACCTTCCTCGCCGAAGCCTTGATGTTCAGCGTATGAGAGCGACAGCGTCGCGTAATCCCCGGGACCCCTGAGATCCTCGATCTCTCCCAGAATTCATCGACGGTAACCGGATCGACGATGTAGGCGCGGACTCCGTGGCGAGAGGCAAGCCGGTCTGCAATGAGCGCGCCGAGATTACTCGCATGGTCTCCGTAGCGCCCCGAGCGAAGGTCGTCGAGCATGGCCTCCCCGACGAGATATGTGCCACCCTCCATTGGCCTGAGCAGACCTCCCCGTCAAACAATTCCGACGATCTGCCAGTCTGATTCCGTAGCACTCTCCAGCCATTCCTCGACGAGCCTGAGGCGGCCATCCAACTGATCAGTCGATCTGGCGTCCCGCACAAGGGGCGAGCCGACATGATCAATGTCCTGACTCTTGAGCTCGCGCTACCGTGTCCGTATTGCAATCCTCGTCGACGTCGATCCCGGATTGACTACGATGACCACCTCTTCGCTCATCGCTCCTCCCCGCCTACCCCCCGGCAAGGGGCAGCAAAATGTCAATCTCGTCCCCACCCGAGAGCGTTGCCCCCGCCCCGGCGAGAGACCGCGCCAGCACCCCACGATGGAAGATGACCAGATATGGTTTGAGCTCTCCCGTCGTCCCGCAGAGCTCGGCGCCGAGTCCCGGATACGTATCGCACAGGTGTGAGATGAGGCCGTGGATATCTCCGCCCCCGACATCCGCCTCGATCTCTTCCCTCCCCGCCGCCCGGGCCAGCGGCCCAGCCAGACGCACCGTGATCCTCATCGATTCTCTCCCGGTCTCATAGACGATGCCCGATCTGTTCACGTTCGAGTTCGCGGCGCGCTGCTCACCGGGGCGGCGACGACCGGATACTGCATCTAGGTCCCAGTGAAAGAAGGCTTGCGCTTTTCCAGGAACGCACTCGTCCCTTCAAGTTTGTCTTTGGTCTCGAAAGTATCACCAAACTGGTCGGCCTCGTACCGCAGCCCCTCCTCAAGAGAAATATCCAGGCCGTGATCGATTGCCCGCTTCGCTGCAGCAACGGCAAGGGGCCCCTGGCCTGCCATCGTTTTCGCGAGCTCGATCGCCTTTGCCAGGACCTCCTCGCGCGGCACGACATGTTCAACAAGCCCGATCCGAAGTGCCTCCTGTGCGTCGATCATCGATCCGCTGAAGATCAGTTCCTTTGCTTTCCCTTTGCCGACCAGCCGGGACAGCCGCTGCGTGCCCCCATACCCGGGGATGATCCCCAGTGTCACCTCTGGTTGTCCGAGCTTCGCACTCTCGGCAGCGACTCGCACGTCGCACGCCAGAGCGAGCTCACATCCTCCCCCCAGCGCGTACCCATTGATGGCGGCGATCACGGGCTTGGGCAGACGTTCGATCTTTGACAGCACGGCCTGACCAGTCGTCGCCAGCCGAATGGCCCCCTTGCGATCGAGGTCCCGCATCTCGGCGATATCTGCTCCCGCGACGAACGCCTTCTCACCAGCCCCTGTGATGACGACACCGCGTACTTCACTGTCGGCCCCCAGCTCTTCGACACTCTGATCGAGCTCTGCCACAACCTCGTGGTTGAGCGCGTTCAGGACCTTCTGTCGGTCGATCGTCAGGATCGCGATCGCCCCATCGCGCTCGACACGGATGTGCTTGTACTCCATCATGACCTCCTTACATTTCTCTCCGCCATCGATCCGGCATGACCGGCCGCATTCAATTCACAAAGAATGTAGTCGCTCACTTCGTGTAGTCGTAGAAACCCTTTCCCGCTTTCTTCCCGATCGTGCCCTCCCTCACCATCTTCTCGAGAAGCCGTGGGGGCGCGTACTGCGGCTGCTTGAACTCATCGTGCATAATCCCGGCGATATACAGTATCGTATCGAGCCCGATGAAATCGAGCAACGTCAAGGGTCCCATGGGGTACCCGCACCCCAACTTCATAGCGACGTCGATGTCCTCCACCGACGCCACCTCCGCCTCAACGGCACGGATCCCATCAAGGAGATATGGAATGAGCAGCCTGTTGACGACAAACCCGGTCGTATCCTTGCATGCCACGGGAGTCTTCCCCAATGAGCTGACAAATCCGAGGCCGGCCTCGAATGCCTCATCGCTCGTCGCCGGAGTCCGCACCACTTCGACAAGCTTCATGAGCGGCACCGGATTGAAGAAGTGGAGCCCGATGAACTGCTCGGGTCGCTTCGTCGCACCGGCTATGTCGGTTATCTTGAGGGAGGACGTATTGCTGGCAAATATGGCATGAGGAGGCGAGATGCCATCGAGCATCTTGAATAGATCCTTCTTCACATCCACGTTCTCGGTCACCGCCTCGATGATGATGTCACAATCTCCGAGGTCTTTGAGCTCAACCGTCCCCGTGATCTTGACCAGGGTATCAGCCATCTCTTCCTGCTTCAGTTTCCCCTTCTCCACACCCCTGGCCAGGACCTTCTTGATCTTTCCCAGCCCTTTCTCCAGAAGTTCATCACTTATCTCCCGCACTACTGTCTCGTATCCGGACTGGGCAGAGACCTGGGCTATGCCCGAGCCCATCAGCCCGCATCCAACGACACCGACTCTGTTAATCGCCATCTCGCCTCCTCCTCGCGTTCCCGATACCATTTAACCTTCATCTCCGACGGCGCGCTCCTATCTTGTCGCTGCTCCTCCTTGAGTCGCACCTGCTGCCTCGGCTGCCGCCCCGCGGACGACTCCTACGGAGTAGCGGTCGAGGTCCAAGTACTTCTTCGCCACACGTGCCACATCTTCCTCTGTCACACCGGCGATCCGCTCCTGATACAAATCAACAACCTCGAACCCGATCCCCATCGCCTCAGTCCTGGCATAGAGAAGAGCTTGCGACGAGTTCGTCTGGAGCCGGACATCGCGACTGCCGATGAGATGCTTCCTGCCGCGCGCGAATTCCTCCTTGGTGAGACCTTCATCGCGCACCGCCCGCAGTTCCTCGAGGATACCCGCCTTCGCCTCTTCCTCCTGTAGAGGGTCGGTGCCGATATAGATCTTGAACGCAGCACCGTCAGCGTGAGCATCGAGATAGGAGAATACAGTATACGCCAGTCCCTTGGCGTCCCGCAGGTTGACGAAAAGACGCGATCCCATCCCCGTGAGCGCATCATTGAGGACCTGGAACGCGTAATAGTCCGGGTCGCCGATCCCCGGCCCGGGCATGCCGACGACGAGGTGAGTCTGCCGCTTCTCCTGAGCCTCGGCAATCTCTCTGGGAATCTCCGGGCGCTCCGTCGGGCGCAGACGGAGCTTCGGCAGCTTGCCCGGCCTCATCGGAGCGAACGCATCTTCGACAATGGCCTCGACAGCCTCGCGATCAATGTCGCCGACGACAGCGACGACGAGGGTATTGGCCAGATAGAATTTCCTGTGCCATGCCCTGAGATCTGCCTGACCCAGCCGCCCGATGCTCTCCTCGCTCCCCTCGACGGCCAGTCCGTACGGGTGGCCGCCATATACGGCCTGATCGCACAACTCGAGAGAATGCGACAGGAGCTGGCTCTTCCCGATCCTGATCTCCGCCGCTATCTCCTGCTTCTCTTTCTCGATCTCTTTGGGATCAAACGCCGGATGGAGGACTATGTCGGCGAGAATCTCTACTCCATCCTCCAGATTCTCGCTCCCGATGTTGAGGAGGCACCCCACATACTCGTGGTCGACATGTGGCTCGAGCGCAGCTCCGAGCGCCGCCAACTCATCGGCCAGTTTCTCTGCCGACCGCTTCTCCGTTCCCTTGACCAACACCTCTTGCATCAGATTGCTGATCCCATTATTGCTCTCCCGCTCATACTTGACGCCGCCCGGAGCAAGGATTGCGACAGAGACGAGCGGGACCGCATGATTCTCCTTGAGAAGGAGAGTAATCCCATTGTCCAGGTTGACCTTCTCCGTAACCCATTCGTCGGGCGAGGGCTCGACCGCAACCGATGCCATGGTCCGGGATAACCGCCCCTCGAGGTCGGCGGCCGACAGATCCTGCTCGGGGACAGTCTCCCCCGTCGGCACGTACGCAACCACGGTGCAGTTGTCGACTGTGAGGTACTTCTGCGCCACCCGCCTGACATCCTCACGTGTCACGCGCTGTATGCGCTCGTAGAACCGATCGAACAGACGGTAGTCCCCGTACTGCTCGCCGATGATGAGCCAGATGGCCTGATCCTCCACCGTCTCGTTTCCCATTCGATGCTCTGTCTCAACCTGCGCCCTTGCCTGCCGCAGCTCCCCCACAGAGACAGGAGACCGCTTCAGCTGTTCGATCTCCTCGACAACCGCATCGAGCGCCTCGCCGAGGTTCTGGGACTCGAGCTCCGCAAAGACCGTGAATACACTTTCATCGAGATCTGTCGAGTTATACGAGCCGATGGAGGTGACGAGCCCCTTCTCTTCCTTCACCACACGCTGGAGGCGCGACGCCCTCCCCTGCCCGAGGATAGTCGCAAGAACATCGAGCGCGTATGAGTCCTCATGATTGACATCAGGGGTGTGGAATCCGATGCGGAGAAAACTGTACTCAATGTCGCCCTCGTACCATCCGACCCGCATTCCCTCTTGCTCCGGCTCAGGAGGGGAACGGAAGAACGCGATCTCTCCCGGCTCGGCCTCCCGATAGACCTTCCGGACCTTGGCGAGCACATCCTCGGTCTCAACGTCGCCGACCACCGCCACGATCATGTTGTTCGGCTTGTAGTAGGTCTGATACCAGCTGACAAGGTCTTCTCGAGTAAGGTTCGCCAGGACATCTTCATATTCCTCGATCGTCACGCCGTAGTGGTGTTCCGTGAATGCCAGTTCGTACAGCTTTACCCAACTGTATCCCCAGGGATTATCGAGAGCAGCCTTCTCTTCATGGAGGACCACCTCGCGTTCATGATCCACCGCCTCCTCGGGGATGGTCGCGTGCATCATCGCATCCGCCTGGATCTCGAGGCCGAGATCGAAGTGGCGTGACGGCAAGATAATGATGTAGTTCGTGCCGCCCGGGTAGGTGAACCCGTTCAGATACCCGCCGAGACCGTGCACCTCCTGGGCGATCTGCCCGACCCCACGCGATTCAGTTCCCTTGAAGTACATGTGTTCGACGAAGTGAGATATTCCGATCAGGCTCTCCGGCTCCGTCACTGCGCTCCCGACCTTCGCCCCGGACAGGATTGCAACGACCGGAGCGGCGTGGGCCTCCTTCACAATCACCGTGAGCCCGTTATCGAGCACGACTCTCGTCATGTCCTCGGCCGTCGACGTTCCTACAAGAACCGTCGCAGCAATGAGGCCCACAGCCAACAGCACGCGAATCACATTCATTCTCGGCCTCCCATGTCATAGATCCCGGGTGCCTCTAAACTCCCTGCCCTGTGAAGCTCCAAGCTCCTCTCTCCCTTGTGCCTGCGGTCCCGCACACCGCGCGCCGCCGCGATCCATGCAGAAACGGGCGGGAACCATGGACCGGACCCGGTGGAAATGGCGTGCGAACCTATTATCTTAGACCGCCTTCCAGCACCTGTCAACCCTATTGGGGCGCGCCCCGAGCCACCTGTGATCTGCCCGCTCAACCGGTCTTCCCGCCGGGTCTCGATCCGCGACGGCACAGCTGGTCGATCAACTCATCGGTCGTCAAGACAGAGGCGAAGCCGAAGGCCAGGTTGAGAAGAGTCGCCAGGTGCATCTCCTCACTCACGGAGCCCGTGGCATCTGCGGGGAAGAAGACCCGATGGTCGCGGTAGTAGGCATCTCTCGCCGTCGACTCGCAGCAGAGGTTTGTCATGATCCCGCAGAGAACCAGGTCCTCGACCCCGAGGCAGCGGAGAACCGTCTCGAGGTCGGTATTGTAGAATGCAGAATAGCGATGCTTGATGATGACCTTCTCCCCGGGGAGGGGAGCGATCCCGACGTCTATCTCACTCTCCGGCGTCCCCTCGAGGCATCTCCCTTCCCACCACCAGCCCATGATTCCCACGTCCAGGCCGTCCGGGTGGTGCACGTGGCGCGTATAGATGACGGGCCGCCCCTGTCTCCGGAAGGCGGCGATAAGCTTTTTCACGTTCGGCAGTACGGCGAGTCCACCACATGTGAATGTCGGTGACGCCGGATCGAGGAAGAAGTTCTGCATGTCGATCACCAACAACGCCGCGGCAGCGGGATCAAGCTCCAGTCTGTGCTGATTGTACGCCTCGATTCTGCGCAGCCACTCCTTCGTCCTCTCGGGAAGAGTCTCCGTCGTCACATAGTGCCCCATATCCCGCCTCCTTGGCGTTCTACCCGATCACCAGAACCGAAGGGCGGGAGCACCGGGCTCTGTCTCCCTTCTGGCGTTCCCCCACTCTCCCACCGTCCTGCTGTTCCTGCGAAGGTACCGCCCGATCGTGTGCTCGTCGAGCCGACAGCCCCCATGGCGCCCCCCATGCATATATCGACTGCCTTACGTGCTCCCTCTGTCCCCTGTCCTCCGCCTTGTGCTGGTCATGACCTCTAGAACATCGGGGGCTCCCGGTATTCGCCGAATTCCTTGCGGAGCACATCCAGCATCTCACCCAACGTGGCATACTCTCTCACAGCATTCAGTATGTGAGGCATCAGGTTCTCGCCGTTGCGTGCTGCCTGACCGAGCCGCTGCAACGACGAGGTGAGTGCCTTATTGTCTCGCGCCGCCTTCACGGACCTCAAGTTGGCCACCTGTTCCTTCTCGATCGCAGGATCGATCTTGAGAAGCAGGATCTCGATCTTCTCACCTTTTTCCACGAATTCGTTTACCCCGACGACGACTTTGCGTTTCCTTTCGATCGCCTTCTGATAGTCGTACGCGGCCCTCGCGATCTCCCGCTGGAAGAATCCCATCTCTATCGCTTTCACCACCCCACCCAGTTCGTCGATCTTGCGGAAGTACTCCTCTGCTTCCTCCTCCATCTTGTTGGTGAGCGATTCGACAAAGTACGAGCCCCCGAGAGGATCGATGACGTTCGCAACACCGGTCTCGTAGGCGATCAACTGCTGGGTCCGCAGAGCGATGCGGACTGCTTTCTCTGTGGGGAGCGCAAGGGTCTCATCCATCGAGTTCGTATGGAGGCTCTGCGTTCCACCCAACACCGCAGCCAGCCCCTGGTATGCCGTCCGCACAATGTTGTTCTCCGGCTGCTGCGCGGTGAGCGAGCACCCCGCGGTCTGCGTATGAAACCTCACGAGCCACGAGCGTGGGTCTTTTGCTCCGTATTTCTCGCGCATCCGCCGGGCCCAGATACGCCTCGCGGCTCGGTACTTCGCGATCTCCTCGAAGAAGTCCACGTGGGAGTTGAAGAAGAAGGAGAGACGCGGAGCGAATGTGTCGACGTCGACCCCGGCGGCGATCCCTGCTTCGACGTACGCGAACCCGTCGGCTAGCGTGAACGCGAGTTCCTGAACCGCCGTCGATCCTGCCTCACGGATATGATACCCCGAGATCGAAATCGTGTTCCAGCGGGGGACCTCCTCCGCACAATACCCCATGATATCGGTGATGATCCGAATCGACGGCTCGGGCGGAAAGATCCACGACTTCTGTGCGATATACTCCTTCAGGATGTCATTCTGAATTGTCCCCGTGAGGAGTCTGGAATCGACGCCCTGCTTCTCGCCTACGGCGACGTACATGGCAAGGAGAATCGAGGCCGGGGCATTGATTGTCATCGAGGTGCTGATCTTTTCCAGGGGGATCCCATCGAAGAGGATTTCCATGTCCTTCAGGGTGTCGATGGCCACTCCGCAGCGGCCTACCTCGCCCCGCGACAGAGGATGGTCGGAGTCACGACCCATGATCGTTGGCATGTCGAAAGCAACCGACAGACCGGTCTGTCCCCGATCGAGCAGGTAGTGATAGCGCTCGTTCGTCAGTTTCGGTGTGGCAAAGCCCGAGAACTGGCGCATCGTCCACAGACGACCGCGATACATGTTGAGCCGCACTCCCCTTGTATAGGGATACTCGCCGGGCAGCCCCAGGTCACGCAGGTAGTCGATATCTTCGGTATCCGGGGGCGTGTACACGATCTCGACCGGTAGTCCGGACACAGTCGTGAAGTCCCAATCCCTATCCTTCGCCCCGCTCGCCCGCCGCTGATCCCACGCCTCCCGCGCCTGTTCGATCTTCGCCCGTTCCTCGTTAGGTCGTGCCGCTGCCTGCCCCGCGCCGTGCGCCTCAGCGTCCACTCCTTTGTCCGCCTCTCGGGTCTTGCTCATATCTCATTTCCTCCGAATACTCCCACTAGACCTTTTGCCTCGAGGATCCTCCTGGCCGCACTCACCGGTGTCTCCTCCCCATCCACCACCAGGTCAACATAACTGCTCAACTCCCCGTACCCTCCTGGTCCCCAGAGCTCCTGGCGGAGCCGCGTCTCCACGAGCGTGCGCACCTCCGACTCGATTCGCCTGCGTCTCCGATCCTGAAGCAGCGCATGGGTCTCGAGGAACACCCGATGCCGACCGATGGCCTCGAACAACTCGTCGATCCCGCCGGCCTCTGTGGCGATGGTGCACAGCACGAGCGTCTCCCAATCTGTCTCTGCCTTGAGCTGCAGTATCGATTCGATCTCGAGCACCGCGCGATCCGCACCGTCATGATCAGCCTTATTGACGACGAACAGATCGCCTATCTCCATCAGACCCGCTTTCATCGCCTGCACGGCATCGCCGAATGCCGGAACGAGCACAACAATCGTCGTATCGGATACCTCGGCGATGTCGAGCTCCACTTGCCCAACTCCCACCGTCTCTATGATGATGACATCCTTCCCGAATGCATCGAGTACATCTGCCACCTGACGTGCGGTCGTCGCCAGCCCACCGCGGCTGCCCCGGCTCGCCATGCTCCGAATGAAGACGTCCGGGTCAGTTGCCACATCGGCCATGCGGATTCTGTCGCCGAGAATCGCGCCGCCCGAGAACGGACTTGTCGGATCGACGCCAATGATACCGATTTTCGAGCCCGCACTTCGGAACTTCAATGCGAGCTTATCGACAAGGGTCGATTTCCCAACCCCGGGCGGCCCGGTGACTCCGATCCGATATCCTCCTCCCGTATGGGGAAAGAGTGCATGCATGAATTCAGTCGCCTCGGGTCTCCCGTTCTCGACTATAGACATCACCCGGGCGGCGGCGATGGCGTCACCGGCAAGAAGTCGATCGACAAGATCCTTCAATACTCGACTCCTTCTCGTGCCTCGAGCCCTGAGTGATAGTGATGCTTCACCTCTCTCACTTCGCTCACCAGATCAGCCCGCTCAATAATCTCGCTGGGGGCGTATCGGCCGGTTAGTATCATTTCTACACGCAGTGGCTTCACATCGATCAGGTCCACCACGTCCTTGACCGACACCAATCCATAGTCGATAGCGACGTTGATCTCGTCGAGTATCACTATGTCGTACTCCCCGCCGGTGACGGCGTCACGTGCCAGCTTCATTCCTTCTCTGGCCAAGCGGAGATCCTCCTTGCCCGGATTCCCCTTGGCGACGAACGTCGGGAGCCCGGACTGGACGATGGTAAATCCCGGGATCTTCTCTGCAAGCAGGAGCTCCCCGTAGTTGGGATCCCCCTTCATGAACTGGATCATGCAGACGGTGAACCCGTGACCGAGAGCTCGCACCGCGGCGCCGAGGGCGGCAGTCGTCTTCCCCTTGCCTTTCCCGGTATAGACCTGAACCGTCCCTCTCGACAACGGCGACATCGCTGCCCCCTCTATTTCCCCTCCTCGCGCCGGACAAGGCGCGTGACTTTGCCAACTACTGCGTCGAGTGTGTTTTCGATCTCGTCGCAAGTCGAGCGGTAAACATCGAGATCGCCACCTATCGGATCTTCAACCGACCCTTTCCCGCCGGCAAGTTGCTTGAGCAGATACACCTTCGATTCGCCGCCGGGCTCAAGCTCGAGCACCCGCTCGCGATGATATGGCTCCATACAGAGTATGATGTCAGCCTCCCGGACCAGACGCGCGTTGAGGGGCCTCGAGGAATGACTCCTTATATCGACACCCCGCTCCGAGACGACCATGATTGCATTCTCCGTCGGCGGTTCCCCTGCGATGGCCGCGGCCCCGGCAGACGCCACCACAACCTGCCGGGCGAGCACTCTATCGAGACGAGCCCTGAACAGGCCCTCGGCCATAGGGCTGCGACAGAGGTTCCCCGTGCACACGAACAGGACCGTCAGTCGGTCCTCGACGTTGCACTCGGCACCGAGCGACCGCTCCACATCCTCGAGAGGCACCGCCCCCCGCCGAACCAGATGCGCAGGGCTCCTGGACAGATCCACAACCGTCGACTCCACCGTCCGTCCCGCAGATCCGCCATCGAGGATAAGATCTACCTCGCGGCCAAGGACAGAACCCACTTCCTTCGCACTACGGCTTGCCGGTTTTCCAGAGAGATTGGCACTCGTCGTCGCAAGGGGTGAGCTGAGCCCTGAGAGGAGAGCACGTAGGGGCTGGTGGCCAGGTACGCGGATCCCGATGTTCCCGGCGGAGGAGATAATCGCCTCGGGAACCTCAGAAGATGCGCGGAGTATGAGTGTGAGAGGTCCCGGCCAGTGCTCCTCCACGAGTCTTACGACGTCGTCGGAGACACCGTCGGTCCACCGAGCCAATGACTCACTGTCCGCAAGAAAGAGAACGAGCGGCTTTGAACGATCTCTCCCCTTGATCCGGTAGATGCGCTCGATCGCCCGGGTCTCCGTGGCCAGGGCACCGAGCCCATACACAGTGTCCGTGGGGAATGCGACGACACCTCCGCTCTCGAGGATCTCGGTCGCCCGTGCAAGCGTCTTCCCAAGCGATCTGCCTTGATGCAACTTGACCGTTTTCGTCCTGCACATCACCCTGGACACCATTCAGATCGTCTGGGCACCATATTCGACGTATGCGCGTGCGTTACGAACGATTCCGCTTCATCGCGATCCCAAACGTTCACGATAGGCATTGAGACGGAGCGCGATATCCGGATCGGCCAGCGCCAGAATACGAGCCGCAAGCAAGGCAGCGTTCTTCGCACCGCTCCGCCCTACGCCCACCGTCGCGACGGGAACTCCGGAGGGCATCTGGACGGTAGAGAGCAGAGCATCGAATCCGGCAAGAGGCGTCGATGCAAGCGGCACTCCGACTACCGGGAGCATCGTCTCGCTGGCGATCGCGCCGGCAAGATGCGCCGCGCCGCCTGCTCCAGCGATGATGATGCGCAGCCCACGATCCGAGGCAGTCCTCGCCCATTCACGCGTGCGCACCGGATTGCGATGGGCGGACGATACGAGAACCTCGTGGGAAATGCCGAGCTCTTGTAAGATCTCGGCCGCCCCATTCATCACCTCGGCGTCGCTCTGGCTGCCCATCACGATGCCGACGATCGGCTTCTCCATTACTCACCTTCGATTGCAGAAAGCCCTCTCGCGCCGATATCCTTTCGATAGTGCATCCCCTCGAACGAGACTTTCGCCACGCCCTGGTATGCACGGTCTATCGCATCCCTGAGATCGCTGCCCACGCCGGTCACGCCGAGCACCCTCCCCCCGGCCGACACTGATTTCCCCTCGACGTGCGACGTCGCGGCATGGAAGACGTAGACCCCCGAGATGCTTTCGGCATCCTCAATGCCAGATATCTCGAAGCCGGTGCCGCTCGGCCCCGGGTACCCGCCCGAGGCAAGCACCACACACGCGGCAGCTCCCTCAGACCACTCAAGCGTGATGTCGGCGAGACGTCCCTCGCAGGCCGCCACCATCACCTCAACGAGGTCGGTCTCGAGCAGCGGAACGATAGGCTGGGTCTCGGGATCGCCAAACCGGCAGTTGAATTCGAGCACCTTCACCTGCCCTTCCGAGACGATTACGCCTGCGTACAGAGCTCCCTTGTATGGGGCACCGGCATCTCTGAGGGCGTTGACAACCGGCGCTGCAACATCTCTCTCGATCGTCTGCAGCAGCTCGGGAGTAATGACAGGTGCTGGAGCATATGCGCCCATCCCGCCCGTATTGGGGCCGCGGTCACCGTCGAGGATCCGCTTGTGATCCTGGGATGGCATGAGCGGGACGAGGGTCTCTCCATCGGTGAGAAAGAGAACTGAGGCCTCCTCACCCGTGAGATACTCCTCGACAACCACCTTCGCCCCTGCCTCACCGAACGCAAGATGGGTCATCATCCTGTCGACCGCGTCGCGCGCCGAGTCGTAGCTCTGGACGATAATGCTCCCTTTCCCAGCGGCAAGGCCATCTGCCTTTACGACGACCGGATATGAGCACTCCTTGAGATAGGTCAGCGCTTCATCGCGCGATGTGAAGACGGCGTACGCGCCAGTCGGGATGTCATGGGCGACCATGAACTCCTTGGCGAAGGCCTTGCTTCCTTCGATGTGGGCGGCGGCCTCCGTAGGCCCGAACGTCATCAGCCCGTTCCTCTCGAACCGATCAACGATCCCGTCGACGAGCGGAGCCTCGGGCCCTACGACGGTGAGATCGATCGCATTGGCTACCGCGAAGTTACAGAGATCATCGATCGCGCCGGCCGGGATATCTATGCACTCGCCGATGCGGGCCATACCGGCGTTGCCCGGAGCGCAGAAGATCTTCTCCGCCTTGGGGCTCTGCCTGATCTTCCAGGCGAGTGCGTGCTCCCGCCCCCCTCCACCGATGACGAGGATCTTCACGTGCCTTCCCTTCTTGCCTTGTGATACACGACCGTCCAACCGATCCCTTTCGGTGCTGACGTCGCTAACGAAGCTATCACACCCATCTTTCGAAATCAAGCAGAATTTGAGGATAGCATCCCGTGCTCCGTTCCCCGGTCCTGGCCCATAGCCCACGGGGCGCTTCTCAACGAGCTGGCATCCCTGCGCCGGCACCTGCCCAGAGGGTCCCTGCCAGCCCCCCCTCCCCCCCCCGCCTGTGATCGGCGGTAATTCCCGAACGGAGGACGCCTTTTTGGGGTTGGCACGATACCGCTTTTGGGGTAGACTGGCTCGACTCATCCGGGGAATCACGCCAACGAGAGGGAACCATGATCAGCCTCAGAATCGGTAGACGAGATCCCCTGCCCCAGAGAGAACGGCACAAGCTGGGGGCGTTTATCGGGGTGTTCACGCCCTCGATCCTCACTATACTCGGCGTCATCATGTATCTCCGATTCGGCTGGGTCGTGGGAAATGTGGGCCTCGTTGGCGCCCTGGTCATCGTCGTAATCGCCAACCTGATCACGCTCATCACTGCCCTGTCCGTCTCGGCCGTAGCCTCCAACATGGACGTGGGCGTCGGTGGTGCATACTATCTCATCTCCCGGAGTCTGGGGCTCGAGATCGGCGCAGCCATCGGACTCCCACTCTATCTCTCTCAGGCCTTATCCGTAACACTGTATAGCTTTGGTCTCGCCGAATCGCTCCGCATCGTCTGGCCGGAGGTCCCGCTCCAGCCGACAACGCTCGTCGTCATCTTTGCGGTCACCCTCCTCTCTACCAGGGGGGCATCGATTGCCCTCAGGTCGCAGCTGCCGGTCATGGCAGCGATAGGCCTCTCCCTCGCCGTCTTCTTCGTCGGAGGGAGCTCGGGCGGCCATGTCCCGGGTTCCTTTCTCGACGTGGGCGGCCCGCTCGGCTTCTGGGCGGTGTTCGCCGTCTTCTTCCCGGCAGTCACCGGTATCATGGCCGGAGTGAGTCTCTCTGGCGATTTGAGAGACCCGCAGAAGTCGATCGCCAGGGGGATCATCGCCGCTGTACTCGTTGGCTTCGCCGTCTACCTGCTCGTGCCCATAGTGCTCGCATTCAATGCTGACCGCGAATCACTGATTCGCGATAGCCTCGTATGGACCAAGATCGCCATCTGGCCGGCGCTCATCTTCCCCGGACTGTGGGGTGCGATCCTTTCCTCGGCAGTGGGGAGCATCCTCGGGGCGCCGAGAACTCTCCAGGCCCTGGCCATGGATCGCGTTGCCCCTCGATTCCTCGGGAGGGCGTCCGCCAGGGGCGCCGGGCCGCTCGCCGCCATCCTCTTCTCAGGTGCCATCGCCATGGCGGCCGTCGGACTGGGAAACCTCAACGCGGTCGCCCGGGTCCTGACTATGTTCTTCCTCACCACCTACGGGATGATCAATCTCGTGGCAGGACTGGAGAAACTGGTGGGGGATCCGTCGTACCGGCCCACGTTCAACATCCCCTGGTGGGTCTCGTTCGCCGGGGCATTCGGCTGTCTCGCCGCAATGTGGCTGATGCATCCCCTGGCATGTGTGGCGGCGATCGTGATAGAGCTCAGTCTCTGGCTGGCCCTGCGGCGGCGTGCAGTCAAGGCAACGTGGGGGGATCTGCGGCGCGGGCTATGGATGGCGGGACTGAGATATGCATTGATCAGACTCAAGGGCACGCCTGAGGATCCCCGTAACTGGCGCCCCAACATCCTCGTTTTCGCCGGCGAGGTCGAGAGACGACCGGAACTCGTGAGATTTGCCTCCTGGTTCAGCCAGAATAGGGGAATCGTCACGGTCTGCGATCTCATAGAGGGCGACTTGGTGGAGGGCGACATTGCTATCGACGAACGCCGGGAACAGATGAACCAGTTCCTGGATGTCAGAGGGTACCTGGCCTTTGGCGAGGTTCATGTCGTCCACGATTTCGAGGACGGAGTCGTAAGCGTCTCCCAGGCGAATGGGATTGCCGGAGTGGCATCGAATACGCTGATGTTCGGCTGGAGCCGGGATCACGAGCGAATGGCATCATACTTCCGGATCATGCGCCAGGTGTCGAGACTCCACAAATCGATGATCCTCCTGAGACACAATCCCAGAAACATGCTCGCGCGCACAAAGCACATCGACATCTGGTGGGGCGGCCTGCAGCAAAACGGAGATCTGATGCTCCTTCTCGCCCACCTCCTCTCCCTCAATCACGAGTGGAGCAACGCCAAGATCACCATCAAGAGCATCGCCTCGAATGAGCTAGTGCAGGCCGAGACCGAACGGCGTCTCGCCGTCATGATCCCCCAAGTCCGCATCAAGGCCGAACAGAAGGTACGACTCAGATCAGACGACCGCCCGGTCATCGACACCATCCATGAAGAATCACGCGATGCGGAGGTAGTCTTTCTCGGTCTGGCACAGCCAGACCCCGGGGAGGAAGCCGAATACGCCGGACGGCTCGCCAAGATGATGGAGGGCCTCCCCACTGTCGTACTCGTCAAGAACTCCAGCATGTTCGCCGGCGACCTCGTCTAACGGGGACGTTGGTAGGTTCAGAAGGTTATCTGCAACGCACCTCAACTCTTAGACATCTGAGTTTCTCTCACACACCCTCCCTCGCGCTGCATCCTACCTGCTGCCCAAGACGCCGGATACCCAATCCAAATCTCGCCTTTTCTGTGCAGCTGGCCTGCGGTCTGAGCAAGGGTATCAACGTCCTATAACGCAAGAACCTCGATAGAAGGTCGAGATAGAGATTTCTTTTGACAGGCTGTGCCACCATACGTATACTCGATGGCACTAGTGTGGCAGATAGACGGCAATAACCTTCAAGATCTAGATACGTCCCTGGTTCGTAACCTTCTGAACCTACCAACGTCCCCGGAAGGAGGTAGAGATGCGTAGTTATGTATGGGTGGTATTGGTTGCGGTTGCTGTGGGCGCCGCCCTGGGTGGGCCGGCCACAGCGCAGGTCGATACGCTGTACGCTGAGTATTTCACCGATGGTGGGTTCGATATCACCTGGGTTGCGGCATTTGAGGGAGACAACATGGATGTTACCTTCATGGCCGGTAACCCGAGTGGCGACGGATGGGTCGGATTCATCATCAACGAGATCGCCGCGCCTGTCGGCCTCACCTACTCTGGCGAAGACACGCTCGCCGACTACAGCATCGAGGCGCAGATCTACACCCGGGTCGACACCACAATTAGCACAGGTTCGTACAACGGGATCCTCGCCCGATTCGACACGACCGAAGCAGGAACCGAGCTATATTACAGCATGGTGAGCGATTTCGATAGCGACCGTCGGCTCCGCCTCCGGCTGTACGATGGGAGCATGTTCCCCATCGTCATCCGCGACTGGGTTGGAGGCGAGATACCGGGCGGCGCGCCGACCGAGGACGGGTGGCACAAGTTCGAGCTGGCGTTCAATGCCGACACGATCTGGGCCTACTACGACGACATCGAATTGCCGGACTCCCCGTTCATCGAAGGCACCCTGCCGGCCGGCCACTTCGGCGTCTATGTCTTCAATTTCGCGGGCACCGACACAACGTACTGCGACGATATCATCGTCACTGCTGCAGGGCCTCCGGTATCGGTGGATACAGGTCCGGACGTTCCACTCGATCTCTCGCAGGGCCTGCGTCTTCTCCCTGCAAGCCCCAATCCGTTTGTAGGATCGACGAAGATCGGATATGTCCTGCCGCCTGACGCCGTCTCCCGGCACGTGAGCCTCCGGGTCTATAACGTCGCCGGCCAGGCAGTGGCGACCCTCGTTGACCAGGAGATGGCCCCAGGGCGTCACTACGTCATATGGGATGGAAGAGACCATTCAGGCAGATCTGTCGCCAACGGCATCTACCTGGTCCATCTCGTGACCGACCGCGGCGTCGACTCAGAGAAGGTAGTGCTCGTCCGGTAGGAGTCGGCATCGCATTATACGAGGCGGAAGTCGAGTCGACATACGAAGGCCTCGCCACGACATGAGATCGACTTTGCGTCGGCGCGCCGTCGATCCGGATCCCGTATTCCATAATGCCGGTGTGGGACCGGCCTCGAGGGGCAAGGGAGAGTGGTGTGCCGTGAGCCATAGGTTTGTCATCCGATCGCAGTACATCCATGCGCGCGATTCCGCATCGTGCGTTCCCCTCCTGATCCTCGTCGCATCCACGCTCTTGGTGTCGCTCCTCTCTCTCCCGTTGGCCGCGGGTGCAGCGCCCTCAGCCGGGCCCGGCGATCATGTGCCGGGCCGCCTCATCGTCAAATTTGCGGGGGGCTCCATACCAAGTGAGAGCAGCGAAGCGGACGATCGACTCTCGCCGCCCTTCGCCACTGGCATCGCCCGCCTCGATCAGCTCAACCGCACCTACGGGGTGAGCACACTCTCTAGACTCTTTCCCGGCAGCCTCCCTCCGGAGGATCAGTCGCAGGTCGATCTGTCGCGCATCTACGTCCTCCAGGCTCCGATGACAGCCCCCATAGCCGAGATGGTCCGTGAGTACAGCCGCCTTCCCGAGATCGAATACGCTGAACCACTCCCTCTCCGTCAGGCCTTCTACGTCCCCAACGACCCGCGTCTGCCAGCTCAGTGGCACCTCTGGAAGATCGATGCACGCGGGGCATGGGATATCGCCCGGGGCGACACCACGGCCATCATCGCCATCATCGACTCGGGCGTCGCCTATGATCACCTCGATCTCGCGGCGGACATCTGGATCAACCCGGGCGAGGATCTGAACCACAACGGCATCGTCGACCCCGAGGACTTCAACGGCATCGACGACGACAGCAACTTCTTTATCGACGATATCAGGGGATGGGATTTCGTCGACATCGACTCCTCTCAGGTATGGCCCGGCGAAGATCCCGGTCCACCCGACAACGATCCATCAGACTTCTCCGGACACGGAACCCACTGTGCCGGCATCGCGAGCGCAGCCACCGACAACGAGATCGGCGTAGCAGGCATCGGCTGGCGCTGCAGGCTCATGGTCATCAGGGCAGGATACCTCTCTATAGGCGGCCTCGGCCTGATTACGCATAGCATCGCCGGCATCTATTATGCCGCCGAGATGGGGGCGGACGTCATAAGCATGAGCTATGGCGGTACCGGATGGAGTCAGGCAGAGCAGGACGCAGTGACCTATGCGACGCAGAACGGTATCGTCTGTGTCGCCGCAGCAGGCAACGACAACGCCGCCAATCCGCACTACCCGGCTGCCCTCGACAGCGTAGTCGCCGTCGCTGCCACGGACACACTCGACCTCAAGACAGACTTCTCGAACTACGGCAGCTGGATCGACGTCTCATCGCCCGGCGTCAAGATCTTGAGCACCGAGGCGAACGGCAGCTATGGCATGATGCAGGGGACATCGATGGCCTGCCCTCTCGTCGCAGGCCTTGCAGGGCTCACCGGCGCCCTTTCCCCTTCGCTGAGCCCCGAACAAGTGGCCGACCGGATCATAACTACTGCAGATGACATTGACTCGCTCAACCCGGGCTACGCCGGACTGCTCGGGGCGGGACGCATCAACGCCGGACGTGCTGTGGACAGCGTAATCAGGATCCACTCCTACGAAGTGGACGACGGAGCCGGCAATGGCGACGGGCGGATCGATTTCGACGAACCGATCTCTCTCACGATTACACTCGTCAACAACTACCAGTTCGTTGCCGGTATAAGCGCTACACTCTCCTCGACCTCTCCCCTCGTCACCATCACAGACGGGACCTCGGACTACGGGTTCATTCCGTACCAAGGCGTAGGAGACAATGCAGGCGATCCGTTCGAGTTCGTCGTCTCGCAGAGCACTCTCCCGTTCCTCCGTATTCCGTTCGAGCTTCTGATCAGCGCCGACGGCTGGGAGTACACCCAGCAGATCGAACTCCCTGTCGGACGCGGCACCGTGCTTGTCGTCGACGACGACGATGGCGAGAGCCAACAGCACTGGTACTACTACACCACGGCACTCGACGAGCTCGGGATCACACCAGAGGTATGGAGCACCGACGAGAACGGAAGGGTCGGCACTGAGCTTTCACACTACCAGGCCGCTATCTGGTATACAGGGGACGCCGACTCACAGATCCTCACACCTGACGATCAGACTGACATCGCGGCCTACCTCGACGCCGGAGGCAACCTCTTCCTCACCGGCCAGAACATCGCACACGATCTCTCCGAGCTGGGCGGCGGCCCCGAATTCCTCACCGATTACCTGTACGCCGCGTATCTTCTCGACGACGCCAACGATGGGGGACTTGTGGGAGTGGCGGACGATCCCATAGGGGATAGCGTATCGCTCGTCATCGTAGGTTCGGGAGGGGCCGGCAATCAGGATTCGCCAGATGTTATAGAAGCAATGCCGGGCGCGTATCCCATTCTGCTGTATGACGAGGACGAGCCTGACAGCCTGGGCGGGCTTCGCTACGAGGCGACCTGCAAGCTTGTCTACTTCTCCTTCGGGTTCGAGGGAATAAATGACGACGCCCCAGGACATACCAAACGCCACGAGCTTCTCGCCCGCATCCTGGGATGGTTCGGTCTGGTGAAGATCAGTAAGGATGACCCGGGCTCTTTCGAACGCGCTCCCCGGCTAACCCTGGGGCAAAACTACCCGAATCCGTGCAGCCGATCCACGACCATCGCCTACACCGTGCCGGCCGGAGATCGCGCCGCCCCGGGATCCTCGACAGGAGAGGCCGTCTCCAGGGTGACCCTCAAGATCCATAATCTTCTGGGCCAGCTCGTGAGAACCGCAGTCGACCAGGAGCTGCCGCCCGGCAGATATGATTTCACCTGGGATGGAACCGATACGGCCGGGCGGCGCGTGGCCAGCGGCATCTATTTCTATACCCTGAGCGTTGGAGGGGAGTCGCTTACAAAGAAAATGGTAGCCCTCCACGCGCCACGCTAGCCACCTTCGAGCCTGCCTGTCCCACCTCACCCGCCATCGGCGATAATCTCGCCCCCGCAGGAGAATCGAACGGGGTCCGGCACCTACCGGACCCCGCAATGCTTCTTCATCCCCCGATCCTGCGGCGGGACCGGCGGAAACCTGGGTTTCAGGCCATCCCGGGGCGCAGACCGCAGATAAGTTAGGGTTACGGCCCCATTCTCTCCGAAGGTCTTGTCGTTATCTAATGAGGTGCCCTAGCAGATCCGCAGCGGCTGTCCCCGAGATGGCCCTTCCTTCAGCGAGCTCGGCTATCCCGCGTGTTAGGGCCACTGCCCCTCCCCACCACCCAATCGTGCCGAGCTCAACCTGCACCATGCTACCCGCATATTCGGGCTTCATGGGCTCGATGATAGAATTTCACTAAGTCCCGGATTCAGGAAGGCTACTCTTGCTATACCATAACATCGGAATTCCCCATTCTGCTCCCGGAGATTTCATTTTGACACTCCCTCCCACCCTCGATATACTGAGCGTGTCCATCCGCGCAATCGACCGATCGAGCATCGCCATCCGATTGCACTCTATCCGGAAATCTCTATACCTGACATCGGCTACAAGGAGGTCATCATGTGAGAACACCTCACCCCACATTCTAGCCCACCACCATTCATCTGTTCAGTCAGCCCTGCGACCCAGCACAGTCAGACACGAGAGAAGGAGGTACATCGACAATGGATTTCACAGCCAGCACCGTCTTCGACTTCCTCAAGCTCCGTCTTATCGACGCCGCGGGGAAGATAGTCTTTGCACTCATTATCCTGTTGGTTGGCTATGTCCTGTCGCGCGTTGCCGGGCGATTAGTAGGAAGAGCCCTCGATAGAACGAAGATCCGCGACAACAAGATCCTCATCAAGTTCCTCATGGACGCAGCGCGCGGCGTCATCATGATCTTCACTCTCATCATCGCCCTGGGCAAACTGGGGATCGACGTAGGAGCCCTGATCGCGGGCGTCGGGGTGGCAGGATTCGTCATCGGCTTCGCGTTCAGGGACTCCCTCTCCAATTTCGCATCCGGACTGCTCCTCGTCTTCTATCAGCCGTTCCGGATCGACAATTTCGTCGAGGCGGGCGGAACGATGGGCATAGTCAAGGAGATCAACATCCTCACTACCGTGCTCCGGACCCCGGACAACAAGGAGATTATTATCCCGAACTCGAAGGTATGGGGAGACACCATCACGAATTTCGCCGCGTACGAGACGCGGCGCATGGAGCTCAGGGTAGGAATCAGCTACGACGCCGACATACCGACTGCTCTCAAGACGATCAGAGATGTGATGAAGCGGGATGAACGCATACTCGAAGATCCCGCGCCGTTCGTCGGCGTCTCTGAATATGGTGATTCGAGCATCAACCTCGTCGTGCGGCCCTGGGTCCCGCTTGCTCAGTACTGGGACATTTACTTCGACCTCCACGTGGCGATCAAGAAGGCCCTCGACGAGGCCGGCATCGAGATACCCTTCCCCCAGCGTGTGGTGCATATGAAGCAGGCGGGAGGCTAACAGCAGCATCCCGGCATATCCGGCAGGGTGTGGACTACTCCTCTTCGGGGCGGACGTTCAGAGCCCAGTCGTAGAGCATATAGCTGACCGTCACATCGTGCTCGCTGACGAAGGCCTGATCCTCGACCGAGAGGTAGGGGGAGACAAAGGAGTCGACCGATCCGGCGACCTGGGAGAACTCCTCGCCAAACCAGCTGAAGATCGCCGACAGGTCGAGCCTGGCCTCTTCCCTATCAAGGATGGCCATTCCATCGTCGATTATGCTCCTTCTCGCGGCCTCCTCCAGGCGTGCGTCGAGACCGTCTGCTAAGAAGGCATCCCGGGCAAGAGTGGGGCCGCCGACTGCTGCCAGAGAGAGCACGAAGTGGACGCGCGGATCACGGAATCGTACCCACATCTCGTTGCCCATATCATTGAGTGTCATCGCCCGGCCCGCCACCTGATGCTCGACGCCGTCGAAGAATCCTGCAGACATGGCGATACTCCTCACGGGGTACCGGACCGCCACGGCATGTAGCACAGTCGCATTGTAGGCATTGATCCAGAAGGCCATGCTCTCCTCACGGGTGGTATAGAACGAGAGATCAGCGTTGGCGACGTCATCGAGATATTCAGTCAGCGTTTCGTCGTCCGCGAGCGCCTTGTAGTCGACGAGCCCATCCTCAACATGTCGCTTGAGCACTTGATCGTACAACTCGTGCGACACCCGGACCCCCCCCTTCCCACATCCCACCAGTGTCACTAGTGCCGCCGCCAGCACGATCGCGAAGGAGACGAGGCTCGCCCTCCGCTCCACAACACACAGTCCTCGAAGCATCATTCGATTCCTCCCCTAGAGCATTCGAACGGCAGATCTCAAAAGACCGTCCGGTTACCGGAAACGACTCACATCAGACGCGGCTGCCCCCGGTTCATGAGCCACGCCTCTGATACGCCAGACGCCCCGAGATGATACGGCGATTCGCGCGGGCAAACTCCTCCAGCCAGGTGCGCAGCCGCGCATGATCCTCCCGCGATATCCGTTCGCTCAGAAACGCGATCCTCCTCGTGAACACTGCTTCAACATCCCGTATCGTTACCCCGCACGTGAATTCGCCGAACGGTTCATGATAGGTCACAACCTCGGGACTCGTCTCAATCTCAAACCCGGGCGGCAGCTTGAGGACCACGCGATCGCTCAACGTCTCGGGGTATCTGAGACGAACCGGATAGCGCCGCTCTTCGGTAGCCACGGGATAGGTCACCACGGGCTGACTGAGGACATCGGGGAGAAAGAAGACCGACCCTTCGCTCTTCTGCGCATAGGACGGAATGCTGAACCGGAACGATAGTGTGAGGGGCTCGGCGCTGCTCTCCAGCGATCCTATCTCCGCCTCCTCGACTATGACCCCGGGACAGCGGTACGCGAGATAGCGTTCCAGCCATCGGTATCTCTCACCGGGCGACAGCCGACCGAGATCGAACCGCGCCTCGATCGCCGGCTGCCCCGACATCCGGACCGTTCCCTCGCAGACGAGCCTCCCGCTGGGATCCAGGAGAGCCTCGAGCTCTGTCCTCGTCTGGTTGGCCCGGCACACCGCCCCTCCTATCTGGCGCACCGCGCCGCGCTCCCCCTGTACGACGAGGGCTCCCGCTCCAAGGTCGACATAGGGAAGCTCGCCATACGGACAGGCCGTGCATGTAGGATCAAGCCAGACCTCGCCTGACGGCAGGGAGGCGAGGACGATGGCATGGTTGAACTGGAGCGAAGGCAGCGTCTCGTCGAACCTCCCGATGTCGGTTGTCCTCACCAGGACGAGCGATCCCTCGATCCCGGTAGCTCTCAGCATCGCGATCAGCAGAACCGCCATGTCCTTGCAATCGCCGTACCGCTGCTGGAGCACGGATGGTGCGGGATGGGGCTGCACCCCGCCGATGCCGATCTCCACGGCGACATATTCGATATTGTCGCGCACCCATTCGTACAAGAGGCGGACCCTTTCCTCCTCTTCCTCTGCGTCAGCTACGAGATCGAGGGCAAGGGCCTCTACGGCCGCATCGGGTCCCATACGGTCCTCTGCCAGATCGTTGACCCACCTGGCAAGATTGTCCCAGGACTTAGTGATCTCGTACCCCAGCATGTCCGCGATAGAGAAGGAGATGTGAGCAGCCACCTCGCTCATCGGAGGCATGAGCGGTTCTGGCTCGATGGCCGGGACCTGTTCGATCTCCCAACGAAAGCTCTCGACGTTACGTCCCTCTCCTACCTCTCTGACGGGGGAGATATCGAGATTGTACAGGCGATAGTCATATAGCCACCCGAGCGGAACAGTGAGCTGGAAGGTCGATCTCGCAACCGGAGCCCATCCCTGAATCCACCAGTCGAAGGGGAAAGGACTTCGGCGCTCGATCGCATACTCGTACTCTATGACCGACCCCACCTCTACACCGGGGATCATGAATCTCCTGGCGCGTGCATCGGAGAAGAAGATGTAATCGGGAAAGAGCGTAATATCATAGATATCTACTGGATCGAGAAGGGAGATCGAACCATCCGGTGAGATGGACCGCCCTCTGATATCTGTCACGCGCGAGCTCCCTCCGTAGGGAATCGTCACCTCTGCGTACCCACGCCCCCGAGCATCGTTCACCTCGATGATTCGATGGTGCTCAAAGCGTGACTCCCCTCCACGCTCCAGGACCCGTAGCTTCCCCTCATCCAGAATGACCACCGCCCCCGCATCTGGATAGCGGGGCGAGTCGGAGGCCATCGCAGAGATCTCGGCGACGGGGAGCCAGCCCCGCGTGCCGCACCCGGCAAGCGCCATCAGCACGGCAAGCAGCGAAAGAGCTATGATGACCCCGTGCACCCGATCCATGCCTCTCTCTCCTCCTGATTCCCTCCAGCGCTCCACGCCCCTCGTCTTCCCGGCATCGTGCCTCCCTGTCGAGACCCCTCCCCCTGTGCCCTCAGATCGCCACTCCATTATCCTCGGAACCTTCTCCGCTCGTGCATAGTTGTACCATGCCGCACTGCGATTGTAGAATCGATACCATAGCACGTCAAGGCGAAACAGGTTCCCGCACGACCCCCTTGATTTCCTGGCCGTTTCGGAGTATGCTCCTTTCGTTGGCGAAAAAACACCCACGGAACAAAGGAGAAGGAAAACGCCTATGGAGTTCTACGATGTCGTCAAGGATCGCCATTCGGTGCGCGTCTTCACGGCCAGGCCCATCGAGGAGCAGCGAATAGAGCGGATCCTCGAGGCGGCCAATGCTGCGCCCTCGGCCGGCGACCTGCAAGCGTACGAGATATTCGTCCTGAGGGACAAGACTATGCTCGCCAGCCTGGCCAAGGCTGCATACGGACAGGCATTCATAGCCCGGGCCCAGCTGGCGCTCGTCTTCTGCACGAACGCCCGCCGTTCCACGGTGAAGTATGGCGCCCGCGGAGAACGGCTGTACGCCATCCAGGATGCGAGCATCGCCGCCACCTTCGCCATGCTCGCGATAGCGGCCGAGGGTCTGGCTACAACGTGGATCGGTGCATTCGACGATGACCGGGTAGCGGAGGTGATCGGGAATCCGCCGGGGCTCGTCCCGGTGGCTATTATCCCCATCGGGTACCCGGGCGAGGATCCGCTCCCCACGCCACGGCGGCCGCTCTCCGACATCGTACATGAACTCTAGTCGACTCAGTCACACCCCGACACCTAACCTATAGAGCAGCTCGATATCGGGTGCCAGGTCATGGGCGAGGGAGACAAGGAGGAAGTGGACAATGTCTGTCGATCTCACACGGTTCGAGGTACCGGTCGAGAACCTCTGCTGGATCTGTCCGGATGAGCACTTCCCGTTCGAAACCACGGATGATCTCAGTGCCAGCTATGAGATTATCGGGCAGGACCGGGCAGTAAGGGCGATCGAGCTGGGACTCAACATCGAGAGCGTGGGGTACAACATCTTCATTACCGGTCTAGTGGGGACAGGGAGGAATACGACAATCAAGTTGCTCCTCGATGGCATCGAGAAGGACCGGCCCACCCCTGACGACAAGTGCTATGTACACAATTTCCGATACCCAGACATGCCTAAGGTCATTAGCCTCCCTGCGGGGAAAGGCACCGTACTGGTCAAGGCGATGGACGATCTGCTGGACCGGATCCCCGAGCATCTGCGTGCCCTGCTCGAGAGCGAGGAGTTCCAGGAGCGGCGAAAGGCGGTCGCCGAACGATTCCAGAAGAAGCAGCGCGAGCTGATCGAGGAGTTCGATAAGAAAGTGAAAGCAGATGGGTTCACGCTCGTCCAGGTCCAGGTCGGCACATTCACGCGTCCTGACCTGGTCCCAGTTGTAGATGGAGAGCCAGTCGACCCGGCTCAGCTCGAAGCGCTCGTCGAGCAGGGCAAGTTCCCCAGAGACCGGTTCGATGCGCTCAAGGAGCGCTACCGTGAGCTCGCAGAGGAACTCGCCCAGACCTATAAACAGACGACCGCGCTTGAGCGAGAGGCGCGATCCGCCCTCGAATCCCTCACTCATGAAACGGTGGCCCCGCTCATCGACCATCTCCTGGAAGAGATCAAAGAGAAGGTGCCGAGCAAAGAGGTCTTCGCCCATCTGGACGAAGTGAAACAGAGTGTCCTCGACAACCTGGAGCGTTTCAGCACCGGTGCAGAGCCCACCGCCGAAGCTGAACCTCTTCCTCCGGAGGCCGATCCTTTTCTCGAGTATCGGGTCAATCTCATCATAGACAACTCGCGGACATCCGGCCCCCCGATCGTTTTCGAGAATTCACCCTCGTACAAGAATCTCTTCGGGACGATCGAACGGGTCACGGATCGCTCCGGCCAGTGGCGAACGGACTTCACGCGGATCAGAGCCGGCTCCTTTGTCCGGGCAAACGGAGGGTTTCTGATCGTCAATGCGCTCGACGCCCTCACAGAGCCAGGCGTTTGGGTAGCTCTGAAGCGAGCGCTGCGCAATCGCACCGTCGAGATCCAGAGCTATGATCCATTCTACATGTTCACGACATCGGCCCTCAAGCCGGAAGCAATCGAGTGCGATACGAAGGTGATCATGATCGGGGATCCCGGACTGTACCAGCTGCTGTACGAGAACGACCATGATTTCAGAAAGATATTCAAAATCAAAGCGGACTTCGACTCCGTCATGCCGCAGACGATGGATTCCATCATGCAGTACGCCCGGTTCATCAAGAAGATCTGTGACGACGAGGGCTTACTCCCATTCGACAAAACCGGCGTCGGAGCAGTCGTCGAATATGGCAGCCGCCTCGCGGGCAAGCAATCGAAGCTCTCGACGTGGTTCACCTACATCGCGGACGTGCTGCGTGAGGCCACATACTGGGCAAGACAGCAGAAGAGCACGGTGGTGCGGTTCGAGCATGTCGATCATGCGATCCAGGAACGGATCAAGCGGCTCAATCTCGTGGAAGAGAAGATCCAGGAGATGATCGACGAGGGATCGATCATGATCGACACAGAAGGACGCATCGTGGGGCAGGTGAATGGTCTATCAGTCTACCTCATGGGCGACCATGCATTCGGCAAACCGTCGCGGATCACGGCGCAGATAGCCATGGGGCGCTCGGGGATCATCGACATCGAGCGGGAGGCAGAACTCGGGGGCAGAACGCACAATAAGGGCGTGCTCATCCTGAGCGGCTACTTACGCGGCAAGTACGCTCAGGACAAGCCGCTGGCGATCAGCGCGAGCCTCTGTTTCGAACAGTCATATAGCGACATCGATGGTGACAGCGCGTCGTCGAGCGAGCTGTATGCACTACTCTCCAGCATCTCCGGCATACCTCTCCGCCAGGACATTGCCGTCACAGGCTCGGTCAACCAGAAGGGCGAGATCCAGCCCATCGGGAGCGTCAACCACAAAATCGAAGGTTTCTTCGACGTCTGTAAAACCAGAGGCCTGACAAGCACACAGGGAGTGATGATCCCGCATCAGAACATGAAGGATCTGATGCTCCGCAGAGATGTCATCGAGGCGGTGAGAGAGAAGAAGTTCCACATCTATGCGGTGAAGACGATCGACGAGGGGATTGAGCTCTTGACCGGCATGCCGGCGGGGGAACGGGGCGAGGATGGGACCTACCCTGAGAAGACGATCAACCGGCTCGTCGACGACAGACTCACCAAGCTCGTCACCGGGCTGAAGCAGTTCGGGGGCGAGGCAGAAGAGACGCACTCCGAGTGAATCCTACTCCGCACCGCCATACATATCTGTCAATCGGTATTCTCTGAGCCGGCGGTTTTCCAGCCGAAAGATGAATGTCCGCTCAGGATCGAGCAACAGGCGACCGGAACCCCCAATTCCCTGATATGCCTCGGCTTGCGTCCCGGGGGATCCCTCGATAACCGCACCCTCCCGGCCGAATCTCAGGTACTTCTCCTCGTACACACCCAGACTCGTATCCCCATACCAGAGCCGGGGGCCGGAGTCCTTATCGAATGCCCAGACGTCGACTCCCCCGAAGATGAGAACGGCGCCGCGAGGCAGGGTAGGGTGAGCCTCGCGGAGACCGGCGCGCACTATCTCCACTGTCGCTCCCTTTCTCACCAGATCATTCGTCCCGCTGAGCCACATACCGCCCACCCCCTTCCTATCCATTGTCTGGAAGAGCCGCGCCGATGAGAGGAGATGTGCTCCCACGAAGACCGTCAGGATGACCGGAACGAGACGCTTGCTGTGCCTCCACCCCCGCAGCGCTCCCGCCACAAACCCGACGACCAGAACGAGAAAGGGAGTAAACGCATAGAGGAGATAGTAGCGATATGAATGGTTGGGAAGAAAGAGGAACGGCCCGATACCGAAGGCCAGCCATACTCCCCAGAACAGTGGCAGGGCCGCGCCCCTAAAGACTTCACCCCTCGTCTTCCCCCTCGCGCGAGCGGCCCAGAGGAGCGCAAACAGACCCAGGACGACGACCACGAGAATAGCCGCGAGTGCGGCGATGGTCGGGTTGGTCCTCAGCCATACCAAACCTTCTCTGGTTCCCATACGGACTCCCTTAACCGGGGATATCGCATCTAGCCCCCACACGAAATACCGACAGACGTTCCTCAGCACGTGCACTCCCACCAGCCGAACCTTGTACGGATGCGCCTCCGGCAGCGCCAAGGGCGATGGAGCTTGGGTCTTCACTATGATGTAGGCGGCGAGGACAAGACCCTGTGGCCAGAGCTTCGCGAGCGAACTCCGCATGCGCCCAAAGAGTGTCTTTTCTCCGTCGCCAACCAGCAGCGCGTATGCAACGTACACGGGGAGAAGAGCGACGATCGACTCCTTCATTGATATGGCAACCAGGAACGCCACGGCTGATATCCTGAACCGCCCTCTTATGACCAAGAGCAGAGAGAGTGAGAAGAAGAATGTTCCTCCGACATCGTTGATACCCACGCACCAGAGGAGTGGATCGAGATGGACCGGCACGGAGGCGGCGTACAGAAATCCGACCATCCAGGCAAGGAACCAGTCGAAGATGACCGCCCGCATGATGAAGACGATGAGGAGTGACGTAATGAAGTGGAGGACGAGCGCAGTCAGATGGTAGGGGATCGGATTGAGCCCGAAGAGCTGGTGGGCAGCCAGAAAGTAGAGCGTGCTCCCGGGGCGATAGAGAAGCTTACCTGCGGGCGAGAGCCCCTCCCTGAGGAACGCAGCCGGCCCGCCGTCCGCTATCGAGTTGAGAACTCCCCAGTCATCCTGGATAAAGGGATAGCCGATGACTCGCCAGAAGACCACGCCGATCGCTAGCGCGAGGAGGATGGGAAGACCTATCGTCACCAGGGGGGAGCTTCTGGGCTCTCCGCTCAAGACTCGCCTACCCTCCGTCGTTGACGAAGTGGGGAGGTCACGGCGTGATCCGCAACGTTCCGAGATACGGGGTTCGGAATGCCGGTCAGGCTCGCCACACATCGATCATCGGCTGGCCATTATACCCGCTGGCACCCGAAAAAGCAACATCACCTTGGATCACGCTATCCCTGCACAAGATCACACTACCCTAGATCAGCCCACAATCGAGTAGGAGGGGGCCTCACGGCCCCCGTCCTCTCACACCACCGGACATACTTATCGTATCCGGCGGTTTCTTCCAGTGGGTTAACTCGACATACCTCTCGGTGAGGCTCACGAGTCCCTGCTCCCGGAACCAATCGAGCGACATCGCTTGCGCTGCCTGCGGGCTCCCTGCCAGGCGCCACCAGCCTTTGCCGGACAGGGCGAGCAACCAGGCGCGCCATTCGGGCACGCCCTGCTGTCGCAAGAAGTCCGCAATCGGCTTGGCACGCTTCCGCTGCTTGAGACGCACACAGCGCAGCCTCCGGCGAGTCCATTCATCCAACCGGGATAGGTGCTTCCGACACTCCGCATACCGGAAGTAGGTCACCCACCCCCGCAAGAACTCGTTGAGCTCGCCGATCATCTTCCTGAGGCTTACACCTCGGTTGCGCCGTGTAATGCGCCGTATCCGATCCTTCACGCGTCTGAGACTCTCGGGCGCTATCACCAATCGCCCACCAGGGAGAACCCGGTGGCCGAGGAACTTCCTCCTCCCTACCACGTCCACCCCGCTCTTGTCCCCGTTCACGCGCAACCGCAGCCTCTTCTCCAGAAACTGCGTTATCGAAGCCATCACTCGCTCACCTGCCGCCTGCGACCGAACGTATATGTTGCAATCGTCCGCGTAACGGCAAAACGAGTGGCCTCGCCGCTCCAGCTCCTTGTCCAGATCATCCAGCAGGAGATTCGCAAGCAGCGGAGAGAGCGGCCCGCCCTGCGGCGTCCCCTCGTGTCGCCTCACACACACCCCATCTCGCATAATCCCCGCTTCCAGGAAGCGCCGGACTATGCGCAGCAGACGCTTGTCAGCAACACGGCGGGCCAGACGGGACATCAGCACGTCGTGGTTCACCCGATCAAAGAACTTGTCCAGATCGATGTCCACCACGATCAGACGCCCGTCAGCTACATACTCCTGCGCCTTGCGGAGCGCCTGATGGGCACTCCGCCCCGGGCGGAACCCGTAGCTCGACTCCGAAAAGGTCGGATCCAACAGCGGTTCGAGCACCTGGAGTAGCGCCTGCTGCACCAACCGGTCAACCACGGTCGGAATGCTCAATGCTCGCATCCCTCCGCCAGGCTTCGGTATCTCCACCCTGCGCACCGGCTGTGGTCGATACGTCCCGTCGAGCAACGAAGCTACGAGCTCCTCCTTGTGCTCGCTCAACCAGTCGCCCAGACCCTCGACGGTCATCCCGTCTGCGCCTGGCGCACCCTGGTTGCGCTTCACCCTCTTATAGGCCCGGTTCAGGTTACCTCGCTTACATACCTCCTCCATCAAGGCACTCGTCAAGGCTCGTTGCTGGCCAGACGCCGTGGACACTTGCCGCTCCTCGAACGCGCTAGCTCCGGTTCCGCCTTCGCTCCCCGCGCCGTGGCGCACAGAACCCTCTACATCCCCAAACAGGTGCAGCTGGTATCCCATGCCTTGCTGCTGCTCCGTGTCCATCGAGCCTCCCAGACTGACTCCTTGCACCGGAAGATTCGGCCCTTCGTCCCGCTCAGTACACCGGGACTACTATGGCCTCTGCTGACTCCTCTCCGTCCATCCCGCTCCGTCACCAGAGCGGTAGTCCATTCCAACCGGACAGACCGAGAGGCCTCCCAGGGTAACTCACGCATCCTTCCTTCGGTGCCCGCCGGATTTACCTGCGCGCGTGCCCGGATGACTATCGGGCATCCCCGTCCCATGCCGGGTTACCCCACCGCGCCGGCCTAATATCCGGTTCCTGTTCGTCGGGCCCGAAGTGTGCCGTCCGCTTCCTTCAGATTCCGCCTCGCGACGGACACCCTTGCCTGGGCTCACGGTTCCGGTCATCACGGCCCGTAGAGGACTCTCACCTCCTCGATACATGACATGCCTGGCACACCAAAAAGGAGATCCGCTCAGCGCATCCACCTGAGCGGATCCCAGTAGGGCTCTCAGCACGTTTGGGTGGCCTATCCCATGGCCACCTGTATCCCGTATGGACAGGAATGGCCGCGTTCCTAGACCCCTAGCCTTGGGAGTCCCTCTTATCCTCACTGTGGCTGCACGACCGAGAACTCGAAGCTGTCCTCGTCGTACAGCGTCGCTGGTGGTATCCCGATCTTCGACTGATATGTGTACAGACCGAGCGGTGCCACCAAGGGCACCTCGTGGCTCAGGTAACGCTGCACCGTGAAATCAGCTGGCAGGGTATGCGGGTCCGGCCCCATCACACTTAGCGTATCACCACTCGGCAGAATAACCTGCGTCAGCAACCAAAACGGCTCAGGCTGCCCCCAGCGGTTGATGGCAGTATAGGTCACCCCAAGGACGCCTCCAGGTGCGATCTCAATAGTATCGGGCGTCAGATACAGTGTAACGTAGTCATCCTGGTCGAAATAATGCGCGCCCATATCGGCTCGGGTGCCGTCGGGGTCGAGCGATCCTGGATCCCCGGCGTCTATACAAGGGGAGTCCCAAAGGAGACGATAATCTGTTCTCTCGCCGAGCACAAACATGGGATCGGCATTGATATTGCCCGTACCCGGCCACCCGCCCGCTATATCAGAGTAGTTGACGGAGATTGCGCTGGAGCTCAGATGAATCTCCGGATCCGTGTCGGCTTCGTTAGCCCAGAGGATCGAGTTGATAATCGCCGAGGAAAGATCCCAGTGGATGAATATGCCACCGCCCGCGGAGTCGGCCAGGTTGGCTGTGATCGTGTTCTCCCCCATAGCCAGAGAGGATTCGTCACTGAATATGCCACCACCATAGTCGGCTCTGTTGTGGGCCATGGTGTTGCCATGGATGGTCGCGTGAGACGACCAGCCACATGAGATCCCGCCTCCGCGTTCCCCCGCAACATTCCCAGCCATAGCGTTGTTGGCGATGGCGGCAGCACAGAGATCATAGCAGAATATGCCACCCCCCTCAAGACTGGCGGTGTTGCCTGTGATAGTATTCCCCTCAATGATCGGGCAACTGACCCAAGAGCAACCGATCCCACCACCCCAACCGTCATGGGCATCGTTCCCGCAGATCCTGTTCCCGATGATAGCCGGAGAAGACCAATCAAAGCATTCGATGCCGCCGCCGGAGGACGCGGCATTGCCTAGGATGGTGTTACGCTCTATGGCTGGAGAAGAGCTGAACACGCAGGCGATTCCACCACCTGACCAAGCTGCTACATTCGCTATGATCTTGTTGTCCGCGATGGTCGGAGAGGAATCGTCGCAGAGAATCCCGCCACCGTAGTTGTCTTTCCAGTCTCCACGTGCATGCCCGTTGGTAACCGTGAATCCCTGGACCACTGACGACGACTGCTCACCGCTATGAAAGTGGAATCCGCGATGAGGATCTTGCGCGCTTCCTTCGCAGTCGATAATTGTGACTTCCGCGCCGTTCGAAGACATGACCACGATCGGTTTGCCACCGAAATCGATATCTCGGTTGCCGTCGCCCCTGTAAATACCATTGGCTACTAGCACCGTGTCGCCGTACCACGCGGCACTAACTCCTGCCTGGATGGTGGCATACTGGCTCGGCACGTGCAAAACCGTCGCCGAGACATTCGCGCCCAGCCCGACAGCCAGTGCTGCCACTACTTGAGTTGTCCGCTTCTGCATGGGGTCACCCTCCTCGCTACAGCCCCCTGTGACGACGTGCGTCTACACGCCTCCTCAATCCCACATCCTCACCTCGGTCCCGGTGCTCATGCACCGCCCCCAAGAATTCACGGCTACTTCCTCTGAACTCTCACTAGCGAGTCTGAAGTGCGTAGCCGCTTACTTCCACGTTATTCTGTTGATTTGAGTCGACCGCGCAGCCTACCCTCGCCGAGCCAGTGCCTCGATACTCAACCCTAAGCACCTTCCCAGACCCACCTTTCTGGTCGCTGTATCGATGCGCACCTGTCTGCCCCAACGCCAGAGGCCGGGGCGGATCATGCTTTATTCATTCTGGTCTGACTATCGACCCAGACCCTATAAGCCGAAATTAGCTCTGTCAAGAGAAAAAAGAGCGGTCCCTTAGGAAGTCTTCTAGACATAGCACCCCTTCAGAGCTCTATTGTTATGGGCCTGGCCGCCCTCGACATCTGCAGATGGCGAACGCTTCCCCAAGAGGAGTTCTACCTTCTGGTCACCAGGCTCCCCGGGTTGGTGTCCCAGAGCGTACTTTTGTGGGATCTGTCAAGAATTGAGATGAGGCGGGTCGCGAGGGGACGTACCAGGATGAGCCTTCTACCTC
>Ga0111195_1003_pt1 | contig 56195 bp, 54 predicted proteins | sample DeeMarSWOR324_28_FD_80367 | JGI IMG/M metagenome (GOLD analysis project Ga0111195, IMG submission 80367) | candidate division TA06 bacterium SM23_40
CGTGTGTACGGGAATGGACTATGTCGACGAAAGAATCACCACGCGGCACGAATCGTACTGCCGCTCATCGCCCAGTCCAACGTCTCGGGCCCGAGACCAACGCCCCCCATGCCGAGGACGGACGGCGTCACGTCGAACGTGAAGTACTCCTCGTTCCACACCGTATCGGTCTCTCGATCTCCGATCTTGAGGATGTAGACATACCGCCCGACGGGAGCACCACCCGGTATCTCCTGCGTCAGATGGACAGTCTTGCTGGCACTCGGACCGATCGTAATGCTGTCGAAGGACATCACCGGATTCCTGGCGTACTCGTTGCCATTGGGAAGCCCGACGTCGAACCAGACATCGAAGGTCTGGGCCTGAGGCGTCTCATTCTGAGCCGATATCGTGAATCCGAGTGTGCCACTCTGCGGCACAACCGCCTCATCGGCCTCAAACTGGGAGACGTCGATCGGGCTCGCCGTTACACCGACCGTAAACCCTCCGGTCTGGTCGACGAGAGCGCCATTACAGCTGTTGTAGATGTACTCGATCACCGTCACATACCCAATTGTCCCTGGCTCTTCATCCGGCGGCGAGGTGACGTGGAGGGTGGGGGTGATGACCCCCTCGGGAGCCATCTGGAACCGCGCCGGATGCTCCGGCACATCGATCGAGGCCTCCCATCCTTCGGGAAGCTCTGACCGGTCAACCTCCACAGAAACCATGCCTTCGGTGCACATGCTATTGCCCACCAGGAACTCCTGCTCCCACTGACCGCGTCCTCCGGTGTCTTTTGTCGTTACCCAGTAGTTCCGCGCGGCGACATTGTTGTCAGACCATGGCCAGCACGAGAAATGCTTGTCCAGGTTCGTCGCCGTATCGAGATAGACGACAAGACACCAGTGGCCGGACGGGGGGTTCCAGGTGACCGGGCCGGCTATCTTCGAACCATTGGCCGCCACATTCGTCACCGTCGTCGAGCCGAACCAGGTGACGCAGGTGTCGTTGCAGGTCTGGAGGTGGATATCGGGGTCCTTGGTATATCCGAATGTCGCAGTCACCTGCGCGGCGGCAACCGTACCTCGATTCCTGACCTCACAGTACACCTTGTTGTTGTAGTTGGCGTACGCGCTCTTGCCCCTGTTCGTCCCGGTAGAGTCACCAACCCAGATGTCGGGACTCGACCAGGGCCACGGACAGAGACTGCATGCGGGAGGATTCCAGGAGGGCTCCGCCCCCGTGTCCGCGGTGCAGTCCTTGAGCCAGACGTCTGGCTTGGGCAGCGACGGTCCGAAGCTGCGGAGCACCCCGTTGTAGTATCCCGGGTCCCACCACATCTCTGTAGCGGGCCACACACCATGGTAAAGCTCCTCGAGCCCGTCGTAGTGCATCACGTACAGCCAGCACCCGAACTCCTCACCTACAGAGGTATTGAGATCTTCGAGATCATCCCCCCAGGGGATGCCGATCTCGCACTGGAGCTGGCCGCTCTCGCCCGTGCAGATGTCCGCTCTCACGTTCTGGATCTCTTCCACCTGCCCTTGGACGCCGCCCTCGTACATCGGAGCACGGTAGACCTGGACGCCGCTGGTGAAGAAACTGATCCAGTACACACCCTCGGAGTCATCGCCCATCGGAGGAAACTGTCCATCTCCGTTGTCGTCGATGTACAGCCCGACCTGGTCGTAGTCACCGGGTTCTAGATCGTTCAGATTGTCGAAGGCGAAGTAGATAAAGTGATCATCGTACTTCACCCACATGGTAACCGACCAGGGAGGCGCCCACGTGCCGAAGATGTGCTCTGTGTTCGAGACATCCTGGTCGAGAGCCTCATCCCAGAGGTCGGTCGGACAGATCCGCCCGTCAAACAGCAAGGGCGTGCGGCCCTCGGGCGGCTCGATCGATTCACGCATAGCCGGATTCCCCGGCGCATATACTTCGAGTGCCTTACCGGCGCCGGGAGGAAGAAACGCCGGATGCACCGATGCCTGACACAGGGCAGAAAGACCGCCCACCAGGCACAGGGCCAAGGTCAGTGCCACTAGTCTATTCCGTCTCACGTTCGATCTCCTTCCTGTTACGGTTCTCATTCTCTGTTTCTCATCGTCACCGGATTTCTCTCGGACTCTCCATTGCATTGCTTCTCCCCGGCAGGGTCCCGGGCCGATCTTTCCGAAATGCTCAGAGCCCTGCCTCATATCTCTCCATAGCAAGCGGGATGCCAGACAAGCCACGGCCCGACCCCGATGAATCTAAGTCTCGGTTTCAGAGGGGATTGGACGGGAGAGCGAGGATCCGTCCGGACAGAGATGGCGAGACGAAACGCGATCACACCAGTCACGAAAAGAGCACGACATTGTCAATATCTTATTCTGTATCAGTACCATACGCGGGCGCGACCAGCACCTTCGCAGTGCGACCGGCGCAGTCGCATATACACATTCGCTCGACCCCAGCCACATCCTTCCCAACCGTCTCCCGTATAACTCCCTGTTTATCAATTAGATGCGGCGGCCGTCCGGACGTGGATGGAACTCCTCAGAACAATATGCTTGACACCATAGTGTAATCTGTGATATCCTCGTATACGCGAGAGGCTCGACGCAGCGAATACGGAGCCTCTCCTGATAATCCCACGGGGTCGGCGTTCCATACTCGCTGATCTGTGGGATTTCACGTATGTGGAGGGATCAGATGCGGTCGGCCCCGGGCCTGCAAACGGTCAGGGTATCAACGAAGAGAGGGTGGACCAGACAGATGAGGGTGTGGAAGAAGGACGCGAGGGCAGTCTTAAGCGTGCTGACAGCGCTGCTGCTTCTTGCTCAGCCAGTCGTGGGGTTCGAATTCAGCGACCCTCGTGATGACAGCTGGACTGAGGTAGACAAGATAGCACACTTTGTCTTATTCGCCTCCGCCAGCGCCATCGGGTACGGCCTGGAGAGGACGATGACCCCCGAGACCCGCTACTCCGATGGGGAGATCGCCGCGCTTATCGCCGCAGAGACCCTGGCCTGTGCGCTTGCCATAGAGCTCGTGCAGGGAATGTTCGCTCGAGACGGGGACGGCTTTTCCTGGAAGGACATGACCGTCAACGTCGTGGCAATCGGGGCAGGATTGGCCCTGGCAAAACCGTTGGCGAAGTACAATCCAGACTTCCTCGGAGGGGCGCCGTTCGAAAGAGAGCTGCGAGGACAGGATCACGATCCGTGATCGCAATAGAGCGGGGACGCCAGACAGCTGACCCATGATGGCCGTCGTCGAGCCTACGAGGGCCAATCTCGAGAATGAGCGACAGGGCAAGCTCTCACGAAACTGAGCTCGCCCTGTCGCCCTTTCCCTCTACTCGTTCGGCAGGCCGCCACTATGGAAGGACGGCCTCCCGGCACATCTCTACGGCACTACAGTGAAGACGAACCTCTGTCTATCAATCACCTTATCCGGCGGCCGGCCTATCGTGACCTCGTACACATAGTCGCCGAGCGGCGCCGCACCAGGGATCTGATGAGTCATGTGCCGCTCCACGGTTCCCTGCGGCCCCACTGTCACCCGCTCGGGACCAACAAGCGGATTGCCCGCGAAATAGACACCACCCGGCAACGAAACCTCGCTGATGCCGTAGAAGGTCTGGCTCTGGTCGAGGTTGCTGGCGAGAGTGGCCGTAAATCCGAGCGTCCCTCCCCGTGGAACCGTTGTCGCGTCCGGAACGAGATCGAGAGCGATTGTCGGCCACGTGATCACAACATCATCAACATACCAGCCCTCATCGATGACCCCCGAGTCGCTATCCATCCGGAATCGCACGCGCACCGCCACGCTCCCGAATGCCGACAGGTCATAGATGTGGGCGGCGAATCCATCACTGTACCCATTGACGGAGCCTATCTTCGTCCAGCTGGAATCCGGCCCGTCAGCTACCTCGATATACCCGTAGTCGTACCCGCTTTCGAGGGCGTACCACTGCCAGACATGGAGCTCGCCCCCCGAGGGCACGGTGACGAGCGGACTCACGAGTGAGGCATCCATATTGTTGAGATACTGCCAGTTCATCTGGTTTCCGCAGTACCAGCTCGTGTTCGGCGTGTGGACACGGTGGTCAGTCTGATCCCAGTAGTCGAGCATCCCGCCATGCGTCCATCCGCCAACGCCGCCCTCCATGTTATCGAACAATCCCGCCGTGTTATCGACCGTCACCCAGAACGAATCGGCGACTGCGTACTCCTCTCCGCTGATATCCAGGTCCAGCATCGCCGAGTGCGGCTGGGGCGTGCCAGCAGCTACCTGAAGCACATACGGATTCAACGACGGAACCGTCATGTAGGGTTCGATATCTCCGAAGTCCGCGCTGTCCGTGGGGATGCTGATGTAAGGATCACCCGTCGAAAGGATCGCCGCGACCGAGTGCGCGGCGGCGTTCCCGGTGTTCTTGAGCGACACGGTGAGACCCACAATTTCACCCGGCTCCGCTATTCCGTTCCCGTTTCCACCGGGCCCGTCGTCGACCGATCGGCCCACAAACTCCAACCGCGGTATCGGATTGATCCACGCCATCCCGGTCTGAAGAACTTCTCGATTCCCATCCATAAGCGTTGGATCGCTCTGCACGAATACGACCACCGCACACCAGTGATCGTCCCAAGTGTGCGCGATCGTGAACGGCTGTGATAAGTTGAGGGTGTCACCCTGTGCGATCGTGATCGGCTCTCCCGTCGCATCCGGGATCATATCCCGCATTACCTGATTGTGTATCTTCTCACCGTTAGGAGCATTGAATGGTATCTCCGACTCAGTGATGACCCACCGGACACGAAGATCGCCATGGGTGATCGGTTGAGTGGCAACGATCTGAGCGTAGACAGTGCCTGCCATGCTCAGACTGTCGTACTCTACTGTGACCTCGATCGACAGCGGGCTTTCCTCCTCCGCCCGCACAGTAACAAGCGAATCCCATTCAGCAGGAGCGCCATTGCCGTCAACGATGCCGTCAATCCACAGATACGGAACGTAGTTGAAGACGTAGTAGTTCTTCCGGGCGGTGTTCTCGGGAATGTTGGCCTGATAGAAAGGGTCGCCCGAGCTCGGCCACCAGACGTGATACCTGATCACGGTGAGTTGCTCGTGACGTGCCTCGGCGATTTCGTCCAGCGTACCGCTGGCGCCTGCACACCCTCCTCACCCGGTATTGGTGAACATCTCGGCCAACACCATCCGCTGTGTCGCGTCCGCCGGCGCCACGGAGGCCAACAGGCAGGCCGCAAGGACCGCCAGCACTGCACAGGCCGGTCCAATCTCTCTCATCGGCTGTACCCTCCCATCTCTGTTCCTGTTCTCTTCAGTGCTCACCTACAGTAGAGCCACTTCTCACTCGATGTCGACTGGCGGGAGCACCGCCTCCAGATTGCTCTTCCTTCCACCGACATCGAGGCTCCTCCCGGAAGGCGCCCATTCTATCACAAACGGGGGAGCAGAGTCAAGAGAGTAGGCCCCTTCTCGGTCATCCCCTACGCCCCCGAAGGGTAAAGCGATCCTCAAAAGCAAATAGGGCCTTCCGACATCTTCCGACGCCGCGATGGCCCAGCTTTCGTTCTACCCATGCTAACAGAGTGCCGGCCCGCGGAATCAGGCGCTCTCAGAACGGAGGTCGCCCTGGAGCAGTCTAGCCCTGTCCCGTCCGATCGCGCACCGACAGCCCTTCCCAGATATTGAGGAGAAAAGCGATGTTCCCGACGAGGTACCGTCTCCACAGATTACGTGGATCGCTGAAAAGCCGGAAAACCCATTCCAGCCCGAGATCGACGAGCAGCGCCGGACGACGCCAGCCTCCAGTACTCAGATAAGCAAAGACACCGCCGACACACCAGACCACAGGGGAATCCATCCGCGGGGAATTCGCTGCCACCCACTTCTCCTGGTATGGCACCCCGAGACCTACGAGGACGATATCCGCACGGGAACGGGCGATCAGATCAGCGACGTTCTCTCCCTCTTCAGGGGAGAAGAATCCGTGGTGGGTTCCCTTCACCTCGAGCCCGGGGATTTCCTCAGTGAGTATTTGCGCAGCCGCTTCTGCAACGCCGGGCTCACTCCCGAGGAGGAAAAGACTTACCCTCTCTGCAGCAAAGCGACGACAGAAATCGACCAGAGACGCCGTAGCCGTTACTCTGGCCGGCAACGCAACTCCGGCCAACCTGGCCCCCCATACAACACCGACCCCGTCGGCATAGACGAGGTCGGCCTCTCGCAGAATTCGTCTGTATTCGCTATCGCGCCACGCTAGCCGCATACAGTGGGCATTCACGTACATAACCTGATGGTGGTTCCCATCTCTGACGTACCCCATAAGCCGCCGATAGAGATCCTCGGTCGCAATGGCATCCACCTCCACTCCGAGAAAGTCTACTCTTTTGTTCCTCGTCTCGCTGTCCTCCTCGAAGCCTTGGTGTATGAGCATGAGACGCCCGCATGCGCGTCAGTCTGTATCCTCTCCGTGTCTCGCGAAATCGAGCAGGTGGCCGATGACGGCCTTCGTTCCGCGAGCCACATAAGACAGATCTTCCACGCTTCTGATGCTCGTCAGGTGCCGCCACACGAACCTGGGCGCGAAGAAGCTCTGATAGATCCCACCGCACATCTTCATCACTTCATCGGGTTCCATATCAGGAGTTTTCAACACAGGCTCTGACATGTCGTAGCGACTGTATTCCATCGGGTCGAATCGAAACCAGCCGTTCTCGATGGCCTGCTGATGGAGGGGAGTTCCTGGATAAGGGACGACGACAGTCGACTGGAGCATCTCGGCATGACCGCGGCTCATCAGTCGTCTCGCCAGTGCCAACGTGCGCTCGGCATCCTGCCTCGTTTCCCAGGGATAGCCCACCATTATCGTCAGATGAATGTCGATCCCTGCCTCACTCAGGAACTTGCTCTCTTCTTCGATCTGCTGCACAGTGACGTTCTTGTCGATCCGGTCGAGCGTGGCCTGATTCCCGGACTCCAGTCCCATCTTCAGTTTCCGGAATCCCGCCCGTCCCATCAACTTCACGAGATCAGGCTTGAGGTAGCCGTAGCGCATGTTGGCAGAAAAAAGAATCTCTTTGTCGAGACCGCGCTCGATCATCCCCTCACAGAACTTCTTGAGCCACCCCCCTGCGGGAAACGTGCCGGTATCATCGAATACCTCACGCGCTCCGTACTCTCGGATGAGCATCTCGATCTCGTCGAGGAGACTCTCGGGCGTACGCGTGCGGAAGCGGGGATAGAGTGTCGTCCACGAACAGAACGAGCACCGTGCCCAGGGGCAGTCTCGACCTACCATAGTATAGAGAAACGGCTCGCGCTTCTTCCATTTCTCTCCATAGAGATGCGATTTGGTCAGCCTTCTATCGATGAATGGCAGTTGATTCAGATCATAGGTGAGCTCGAAGCGACCTGTGTCCTTGATCTCGCCATCCCCTCGATACCAGAGACCCTTGGGGAGCTCCTCCCCGTCGCGAATGTGCTTCGCAACCGCCACCACGCAGAGGTCGAAGTCCCCACCGGTGATGATGTAGTCGACCTTGCACTGTTCCATTGATTCACGCGGCAGCGCCGTAACGTGGTCGCCCACCAGGACCACTCTGCACGTTGGCTGCCGCTCTTTGAGTTGGTCGATGATCTTCCAGTGCTGCTCTACGACGGGGGTCTTCGTCTCGAGGACGATCAAGCCGGGCTTCTCGGCGTCCACATATGAAAAGAATTGATCTATCGTCCATCCCTCGGCTATGCAATCGTTCCACAATACATCGAAGCCTTCCTGCTGCAGCAGGGTCGCCGCCATCGCAGGGACGAGAGGGTATATGAACGACGGCACATGAAACCACTGGAATTGCCGGTTCTGGCCGAGCGTGGCGATTCCCTTCCCTTTGAGCGGGGGGTACCCGATCAGGACTCTAATCGCACTCACCCCCCTCTGAAGTCGAGGATTTGCCGGAGAGGGGTCCCGGCACCCTCTCTGTAACCGTCTCATTCATGCTCTGCCTTCCCCTCATAGAGAGCGAATCATCGCTCCATATCGATCGATCTGGCGCTCGAGAAAGCCGAGTTCTCCTTCCAGGTGGATCGCCTCGCTCGGACACACAAAGTAGCAGTACAGACACCCGATGCACTCGACCCCGGAGAGGGCGCCCTCACATGTGGGATCGAGTCCGACGGGACAGATCTCCCGGCAGCGACCGCTCCCCTCACATCGGCCTGCGTCGAACCTGAGCGTCACACTGGCATCTCGCTCGTCGTAGATATCCTGGATCAGCCCCGCTTTGTATAGCAGGTTCATCGCGATCCGCGTGGAATGTATCGGGCGAAGTAGATCCTTCGGTCTGTTGAAGACCGGGTGCGACAGAACCTCTGCGAGTCGGGTCTTCGGAGGTGGTTTCTCCAGCAGCCAGCCCCTCGGTATATCCGCCAGGGCCTCCACATCTCCACTTCCTAAATAACCCTTCTCCAGAGATCGCGCAAGAAACCTCACCTGCTGCGGTTCGTACCCCACCAGGTGCGACACGACAAGATCCACTGCGAGCGCATCCGTCCCCGCGAGAATCGCGTCGAGTCGCTTCGGGGTACCATCTCCCGGGCCATTCCCCTCCATCGCCACGAGCCCGTCCACTATGTGGAGGTGCGGCTTCACGAGCTCGTACAGGCGAACAAGGTTGCCCGTCAGATCCCGATGGAGCGCCTTCTTAGAAGCCCGACCGACGAGACAGCCGACCATATTCTTGACCGCACAACTCATATCAGCATCGGAATGCATTTTGATCTTGGGTAGACTGATGCACAGATCGGCATCAGAGCATATCTCGGCTATCAGTGCGGGATGGCCATCGGCGAAGGTGATCTGGCGACCCGGAGCGCGGTTCAGGTCGAGCGTTCTCGCGCCGAACCGTGCCGCGAGGCGGTCGATCCGGAGCCGCCCGATGACGTCGATCCCCCGCCGCAACACCCCGACATTGCAGCCGTCAGCTATGACAATATTACTATAGCCTCGCTCGACGAGCGAAGTAAGCACTGCCGCCATGAGCCGGAGATCGGTCGAGTTACCCATGAGAGAGTTGAGGTCGCTATTGAGATTAGGCTTGATAAGAATCAATGCCTCACGGGAATCGGGAAGGAGTGTACTGTGAGCGGCCAGCATTCGGTCCACAGCTTCCCACAACTCCCGCCGTGTGGGAGTCCTGAAGACCGAGACCTCGCCTTTTTCCAGAGTGTACGTGTGGGACCCCATCATGTCACTCTCCAGGGGAACAGGACTACCCCCGGTTTCCCCGGCGTCTCAGCGCCATCCGATAGACGTTCTGCAGGCCTTCGTAGTGGAACTGGGCTGCGTACCTGGTCTCTGCCACGTCTCTGGCGTTGCGTCCCATCGCCTTCCGCTGACCTGGGTCGGCGGCAAGGCGCGCCATCTTCTCGGCAAGCTCCTCGACATTCCCCGGCTCGAAGAGATAACCGGTGCTACCATCTTCGACGACCTCCGCAAGGGCTCCCACGCGGGAGGCGATCACCGGCTTCCCCAGAGCGTAGGTTTCAATCACGCTTAATCCAAATGTCTCGTAGAATTCAGAGGGTGCAACCACAAACATGGCTCCGCCCAACAGTTCTTTCACCCGGTCTCCGGGGACCTGTCCGCAGAATTCGACATTTCTGGCCCCATGTCTGGAGGCAAGCTCAGTCAAGGATCCTTTCAGAGGGCCATCCCCCACCAGGATGAAGCGAATATCCGGTACCAAGCTCGCTGCTCTGATGAGCGTCCCCACACCCTTGGTCTCGGCAAGCCTCCCGACATAGGCAACGTATCCATCGCTCACGTCGCTCACCGATCGATGCACTTCCAGATCCGTGAAGTGCGGGACTACACAGATCCGTTCTGGCGGTACGCCCCAGGAGACGAGCTTGCGGAGAAGGAATCTACTCGGTGTGATGAAGACATCGATCTGCTTCAGAAACAGATCGGATAGATCGCTTATGTAGCAGATAATCGCATGGAGCAGGCTCTCATCAATGCGATCATTGACACACCTGAGCGATACCGCGTGATAGTAATGCCCGCCACAGCAGCGTTCGCAGATCTTACCACGGACAAAGAGATCTCTCCCCGGGCACCGCAGGTGAAAGTCATGGACCGTCATTACCGTGGGAAGATCTAGCCTGCGTAATTCGTCCAACACCGAGAGAGAGAGAAGTGGAAAGAGGTTGTGCAGATGAACAACGTCTGGTTGCCAGGTGTCGACAAGGCGGGCAATCGTCTGCTTCGAACCGCTGGAGTAGATAGCTTGTAGGAAATATTTCGACCGTGACATGAGGCCCGTCGGCCGGATCTCCTTGCTGTCGACATAGAACGGCCGGACGTCGTGACCTCTCGATCGGAGCAGCCGAATCTGATCGCGGCAGTACCGCTCTTGGCCGCCTTCCAGGCGCAATCGATTGTGAGAGACAAGTATCTTCGTCTTCGATCACCTAACTAGAAAGAGGCTGTGAGAGAGCAGACCCTCACAGCCTCGACTCACTGGTCAGCCTCGGTGAATAGCAAGAAGATCATCATGCTGACCGTTGTCATGAGCGGCTGGCTCGAGTCGTCCTCTCGGCATGTCCTGGACCCACCGTCCTCGACTGCCCTCGAGCCCCCCTCTAATACACCTCTCCCCCCGAACACACTCAAGACAACAGTGCGATGGGATATACCCATCGGCGCTGTCCGAGCCTCTACGTCGCCATGAACAACCCCCGAGATCGGGAGATCGCTCTCATGGCTCGGATGGTGGGCACGGCCAGCGGCCCGAACCTACCCGTACACGTATCCTGGATAGATACTACGCGCCTGCCACTGGTTTGTCAAGGGCAAAATGGGACAGATATCAAGGCAAAATAGGAGAGAAGGGCTGCACCTCAACACTCGGGACTCCTGGCGGCCGATAGCAGCCGGCCACGACGTCCACTGATGCACTGAGCTGACGCCCCCGCAGAGCTGGAATAGTCTTATGCCTACTCGGCACCTGTCAGACGCTAGTCTCCTAGGTACGGCCTCTTTCAGCTATCCAGAATTCTGTCAGCTTCTTCCTTATCGCAGTCCATCACGTGCGGAATGCCGCTCACAGCTTCTGCCTCACGGGTGAGCGAGGCGATGTCCGTCCGGTCAAGGTATCCCAACGAGAACTTTCTCGCCCCGCACATCAGCTGTCTCAGGCCCTGTTCGAGTCGCCTCATGTAGGTGTAGAGCCCGATCGCCCCCGAAGGGATCCTGTCGAAATCTTTGCCGAATCTGCGCCTCAGTTCCGGCGCCGTGACGAATATCTCCTCTCTCGTCCTGCCGAACCGTTCCACATAGACGGGGACTTGGGCATTGTCGATTGCCTTGCCGATATTCTTACCCACCATGCATGCAGCCAGTGGACCGCGCGCCATACCTATCAGCTTGGTGTAGGGAGCACCCAGGGCCAGGCCCTTGAAGAGGTGGTCCTCCAGTATGAATCCGCCGGCGAACGCCACATCTGGAACATACTTGCCCTTCTTGGCAAGCCTGTCCACATACTGATAGGTGAGGGACCAGAGTTCAACTCCGGGAACACCCCATTCGCACATCATCCGCCACGGGCTCATACCCGTCCCGCCCCCTGCGCCATCGACCGTCAGCAGGTCGATCTTAGCCTCGGAGGCACACTTCACCGCAAGAGCGAGATCGCGCGGCCTGTACGCACCCGTCTTGAGCGTGACATACCTCGCTCCAGCCTTCCGCAACTCCTCCGCTCTCTTGAAGAACGCTTCCTGATTTACCATACCAATTCTCGAGTGGCGCTCGAATTCGTGGAAGACGTGACGCTCGAACGCCTCGATCACACTCTCGTTGTACGGATCGGGCAGAACGACATATCCTCTGTCTTTTAGCATCTGGGCGCGCTTCAGATCCTTGATCTTCACCTCGCCGCCGATGTCCTTCGCGCCCTGACCCCATTTCAGCTCCACCACCTGAACGCCCAGCTTCTCGATCGCATATTCCTGCACGCCGAGCCTCGTGTCCTCGACATTTGCCTGCAGGACAACGGCCCCGTACCCATCTTGCTGCCAGTCGGTGTACAGCCTCACGCGCTGCTCGAGCTGTGGCGACCGCACCACTCTCCCATTCTTGAGCTCCGTCTCCGGATCCATCCCGCAGATATTCTCGCCGATCGTGAGGATAATCCCGGAGAGCGCTGCGCCCGCTGCCAGTCCTTCCCAGTTATTCTTGGCTATCAGTGTGGAGCCGAGCCCGGGAACGACCATCGGCAGCCGGACCTTGATCCCCTGATCGTGGCCGATCGTCTGCTCCAGGCTCACGTTAGGAAAGATCGCCTTATCGGGATCGGCCTCCGTTCCATAGGCCCCAACACAGGAGCCGAGGATGGTAAAATGGGACAAATCCACCGGATACTGCTTCTCACTCGCGGCAGTTATGATACCGAAAGGCTGAGGATAAATGGCCTCAACGCCCCGGTATGCAGACTTGCCGATCTCACACATCCCGATGCATCCATCCACACACGTGACACACATGCCGCTTATTGGGACAATGGAATCTTCTGTCCTGTTCTTCGTCAACGTCGCGGCTGTCGCGTTCGTCCTCGTCAGACTCACTGCAATCCTCCTTCCCTTACGGGACCACCGATGGTTCTCCCGTCTCGATTACGCTATCGATCGCATACCTCTCCTTGATCCATGCCCTTAGAATCACTGCTACAGAATCCCCTACTTCTCGGCTCCCTCCTTCACACATGTTCCACAGTCACCCGTAAGCCCCATCCAGCAGGCATAGTTGTCGTGGACCTCCAGGCAGGTAGGCTGAGTTGAGCTCTCGCATCTCCCGCACAGCACCTCCTCCGGCTGTGCGCCCTCGCACCTCAGCGTACACGCCGGGCAGATATACATGCAGCCTCCACATCGTCGGCACTCCTCGGAACTCTTGTCAAAGGGGGTGCTGATCCGCAACTTGTTGCCTCGGTCGACGAATCCCAGCGCCTTCGCCATCATCTGCTCTTCACACATCCGGACGCAGAGACCGCAGTAGATACAATTCTCCCACTTCGGCTTGAACCGTACTTCCTGCACTCCCATTTGCGCCGCGAGATCCTGTAATCTCTTCGAGGTGGGGCACTGCGCAATCAGAAGCTCCAGTATCAGCTTCCGCGCCTCCACAACGCGCTTTGTAGCCGTCCGCACTACAAGCCCCTCTTCGACAGGGTATGTGCATGCAGTCACCAGTTTGGTTCTTTCTCCCTGTCCTATCTCGACCGTGCACAGGCGGCAGCCGCCCCAGGGCGACAACCCCTCCACATAGCAGAGAGTGGGGATCTCCAGCCCGAGGAACCGAGCAGTCTCCAATACTGTCCAGCCCTCTGGCGCATCGATTTCGATTCCGTCGATGGTGATTCGCGACATCCTCTCCTCCTATGATATGATAACCGCATCATACTTGCAGAGATCGTGGCATATTCCGCACTTAATACACTTCTCCTGAATTATCGTGTGCAACTTCTTCGGTTCCCCCAGGATCGCCTCCTGTGGGCAGTTCTTCTTACACAGTACGCAACCGGTGCACGCTTCCTCGTCGATAGTGTACTGAATCAGTGCCTTGCATACTCCAGCAGGACACTTCTTGTCCCTTATATGGGCCATATACTCATCTCTGAAGTACTCAATCGTCGACAGCACCGGATTGGCGGCAGTCTGGCCGAGCCCGCAGAGCGAGGTATCCTTCACCGTTTCACCCAACTGCTCGAGGAGATCGAGATCCTCTTCGCTCCCTCTGCCTTCCACTATGTCGGTGAGTATCTCATACATCCTCTGCGTTCCTTCTCTGCAGGTAACACACTTACCACAGGATTCATCCTGCAAGAAGTGGGTGAAGTACCTCGCGACATCAACCATGCACGTATTCTCATCCATTACGATCATGCCACCCGAACCCATGATCGACCCCGCCTCGGTCAGCGACTCATAGTCAACCGGCAGGCCAAACAGCTCGGCGGGGATGCATCCTCCGGAGGGACCACCTGTCTGAACCGCCTTGACGCTTTTGCCGCCCGGTGCGCCTCCCCCCACGTCGAAGATAACTTCGCGGAGCGTAATCCCCATGGGGACCTCAACGAGCCCCGTATTCGCTATCTTTCCCACGAGAGAGAATATCTTCGTGCCCTTACTCGTCTTTGTGCCGATGCCGGAGAACCAGTCTGCTCCCTTCTCGAGTATCTCCGGGACATTCGCCCACGTCTCGACGTTGTTTATGTTCGTAGGTCTGCCAAAGAGCCCCCGCTGCGCAGGGAACGGCGGCCTCTGTCTCGGCGTTCCACGCAGGCCCTCGATAGAATAGATGAGCGCAGTCTCCTCGCCGCAGACAAACGCACCAGCCCCTCTCGCCACCTTGATGTCGAAGCTGAAACCTGAACCGAGTATGCTCTCGCCCAGCAACCCGAGCCCCTCTGCCTGCTCGAGCGCCAGCATGATATGCTTTACGGCCAACGGATACTCATTACGAACGTAGATCCAGCCTTCGTTGGCGCCGATCGCATACGCGCCGAGAATCATCCCCTCGATAACCGAATGGGGATTGCTCTCCAGGATGCTCCTGTCCATATATGCCCCGGGGTCACCTTCGTCGGCATTGCAGATTATGTATTTGACCGGCCCTGGCTGCTGTCGTGTCACCTCCCACTTCTTGCCGGTCGAGAAGCCGGCGCCTCCTCTCCCGCGGAGTCCGGAACGTTTGATCTCCTCTACGACCTCTTCGGGCTCCATCTCGAATATCTTGCCTAGCATGCGATAGCCGCCCACTGCGATATAGTCATCTATCCGGGTGGGATCTATCAGGGGATTGTCCCCCATGATCGCGCGCACCTGGCTCCTGTAGAAGGGGATCTCACACAGGTGAACGAATCGATCGCCGTTCTCCGACACCACGAGGTTGTCGACGATCTCCTCCTTCAGCACGGACTCTACCACCCTTGAAGCATCGTCGGGCTTGAGGTGCTGGTAGAAGATTTCACCCGGATAGATTATGACGTTCGGCTCTGCGTTGCAGAACCCGTGACAACCGGTCACCCGCAGGGATATCCTATCCTCGTGTCCCCCGATCGCTTCCTCAAAAGCCTGCACGATATCGAGCGAACCCCGGGCCTGGCCGCAGGTCGCGGAGGATATCGATATGACCGCCCTGTCAGGATCCCGATCCTTCACTATCTCCTTCCGCAACCGCTCAAGGTCATTAATCGATCGCAGGTTAGCCATTACACTCTCTCCGCCTTCTGGATCTTCCTTACCAGATTCACGGCCCCCTGCGCCGTCATCTCACCGTGGTACTCGCCGTCGACAACGACGATCGGCCCTATGGCGCAGCAACCGAGGCAATTGACAGTCTCTAGAGTAAACTCGAGGTCGGGCGTCGTCTCGCCAGCCTCGATCTCGAGTTCTCTCGCCAGTGCCTCAACTATTCTCGCTCCGCCACGGACATGACAGGCAGTACCCAGGCAGACCGTGACGATGTGCTCCCCTTTCGGCGCGAGACTGAATGAACGATAGAACGTAGCAACTCCATAGACGTCTCTGAGCGGAATGTCGAGTCTGGCAGCGACCTCCTGGAGTGCCGCCTCGGGGAGATAGTTGTAGTGCTCCTGAATATCCTGTAAAACCGCAATGAGGAATTCTCCCTGTCTCTCGATACTCTCTTCCACGACCATCGAGGCTTCCGCAACCGCTACTTCTGTCATCGATACCTCCGTCTCCTGCTCAATTGTTACTCCCGCGATTCATCGGGACAATGGAGAGGTGGATCGGTGACCCACCCCCCTCTCACCCCTGCTACTGGCTGGTGTCTCGGGACCGACCCCGCGGATCATCCAGGTGACGAAACCGCCAAGCAAGGAGGAATCACCGGACATCGCCAGGAATCGGCGACCACAGACTATGTGAAAGATATCACGTAGTTATCCGGATGGCAAGAAGAATTTCTTCCGTCTGCAGGAACACATTCACCTGCCGATAGTTCCCGATGTCTCGCCTAGCCGTCAGTTTTGCGGTCCGACACCCGGCCCCGGCCCGATCGCCCGGTGATGCGAGTCCGGGCCTGGGCCCGGATACTGCACCCCCCACTGCCCTGAACGTGCTTGACAATATGAACAGGGACGTTGTATCACTGTGTACAGGCGGCGAAGCCGTCAGGATATCGGCGGACCTGCCACCGCTCCAGATCAATCGTTCCGAGACCGACATATTCGCCGGCGATGCTCAGGTCCACCGGCTCCCGAGCCACCGTCCAGCTGCTCATTCAGTGGCTCTTGACGCCGGTCTCCACAGGCATCGCGTCGTATGGGCGATCATGCAACCGGGCGAGCATGCCAAAACAGCCGGGCAACAGGCTGCTCTACTGAGGAGCGACTCACATGCCGCAGACGTCAATAGGTGATATGACCAGACAGCAGCTCAATCGCGCTGCGCAGACCGCCGACCTTGATCCCGATTTCCTCGCCATAATCGCCCACCCCAAGCGCGTCCTCAGGGTTTCTGTGCCCATTGAGATGGACGACGGCACAGTGCAGGTCTTCACGGGCTACCGCTGCCACTACAACGCCCTTCGAGGACCTGTCAAGGGTGGGGTCAGATTCCATCCCGACGTCACGGAGGACGAGGTCATAGCGCTCGCAGCCTGGATGACATGGAAATGTTCCCTGATCGACCTGCCATACGGTGGAGCAAAGGGTGGCATAGCCTGCGACCCCGACGCGCTGTCGGAGCGCGAGCTGCGACATCTTACACGGCGATACACCACAGAGATCATGCCGATCCTCGGCCCCGACATAGACATCCCTGCTCCCGACGTCTACACCAATGCTCGCAACATGGCATGGATCATGGATACCTACAGCATGCTGACCGGCCATACCGAACCGGGCGTGGTCACCGGGAAGCCGGAAATACTCGGGGGGTCCCTCGGACGCAAGGAGGCCACGGGCAGGGGCGCGGCGATTATCGCCCGGGAGCTGGTACAGGCCCTCAAGCTCGACATGAAGGACGTGACCGTAGCAATTCAGGGATTCGGCAACGTGGGCTCCTATGCAGCCTGCACACTCGCCGGGATGGGAGCCAGGGTCGTGGCCGTGTCAGACAAGACTGGAGCCATCACTGACGAGAATGGATTCCCCGTCGAGGACCTCTGTGCCCACGTCGAGGAATCTGGCACGATCGACGGCTTCCCGGGCGCCCGTCTTCCCGGAGAAGAGTTATTCAGCCTTGACGTCGACCTGCTGGTGCCGGCAGCTCTGGAATGCCAGATCCACAAAAACAACGCTCCCCACGTGAGAGCGAAAATGATCGTGGAGGGCGCCAACGGGCCCATCACCCCCGAGGCCGATCATATTCTGGAAGAGAAGGGCACTATCGTCGTGCCGGACATCCTCGCCAATGCCGGCGGGGTCATCGTGAGCTATTTCGAGTGGGTGCAGGCAAGACAGGGAATGGCCTGGCCACTGGAGGATATCCGGGCCAGAATGGAAGGCCGGCTGAAGACCACATTCTGGGAGGTCTGGGACGAGGCGGCCACCTGCAAGACCTGCCTCCGCATGGCGGCCTACATTCTCGCCCTCAAGCGCATCGAACAGACCTACATGTTCAGAGGTCTCTTCCCCTAGACTGCTAGAGATTCACCTCGCCGTCGATGTGGAGCGCCCGGCCGGCCTCCCTTCCAGCCGAAGGGCTCAACCCACTCGTCGCCCCGCTCCCACACGCAGAGAGACGACACAACCGCTCGGGCCGAGGTCGCAGCGCCGAGCACTATGAAATCTACAACTCTGGAGGCACTCAGGAACTTCGTCGGCATGACTCCTCGAGCCACCGACATTATGAGAGCGTTCCCGCGATGCGCCCGATCTCCTCGTCGAGATAGGCTGCAAGGCCGGAGACCTTCCCTCCCACATAGACCTTCTTCGCTTCCCTATCGTGCAAGAATGTGAGCTTATAACTGGGGAGGAAGACGCGCACTCCCATGCCGAGCATAAAAGTGATGAACGCGAACCAGAGGAGCGGAATGCCTGGATCACGGCGCCAATTGAGGCCGCTCGCCTCCCTCACCTCCGTCAGCGTAAACGTCAGACCCAGCGCCGAGAGGGGTTCATCCTGCACCAGCGTCCCCAGCTTCTCCCTCCCCATCGGCGCATCCTCCTTGTACACATAGAGCGTGGTATTGGGCACGATCGGTTCGGGCTCATCGCCCTTATCGAACAGCGTTCCCACGTAGATCGTCCTCACCATGAACTCCTCGATACGCCCCGGTACCCTGAATTTCTCGTACGCACTTCCGCTCACAACCGACGGAACGGGGGTCGCCCCAGCCTGGAGGGCCCCGGCGCCCTGCCCCGACTCCATCGTATCATCCACAGATACCTGAAGCTTGAAGTCCTGGCGGAAATCGTACTGGTACACCGTGATCCCGGCATAGCGGAGAGGCGTATTCACCTCGATCGTCTCTCTGGTCTTCTCCTCTCCGCCTTCGTACACGACCAAGCTGCTCTTCCAGTCCCTGGGGAAGTAACTCTCGTTGAACCAGGTCTGCTCGGTGATGAACTCCTTCAGTTCCAGCTCGAAACTATCGCCCTCGGCGGTCCCTCGGGCGAACTGCCCTTTGGGCAGAGAGCGACGCTCTCCAGGATAGAGATAGAAGTCCCCCATCTGGACATAGCGAGCGGTCAACACGAACCCGATCACGAACAGGAAGAGTGCAAGATGGTAGAGGATCGACACCAGCCGGGAGGGGAGGCCACGCTGGGCGACGACGATATCACTGCCGCCCTCAGAAAAGGAAGTGGTCCGGAAGCCACGCCTTGCCAGAAAATCACACAGCCTCTGCATGCTGTCATCTGTGACATCGAGTACGCGGCGGGCTCCCATGCGCAGGATATCCGGCGATGCCACCGCCCGCCGACGCAGTGTTGTGAATCCGTCGATCGTGCAGAGCAAGAGCTGGAGAAAGGTAACGAAGCCGAGGAAGAGGAACCATGGAGTATGGAAGATGTCCATCAGTCCCCATGCGTACAGCCGCGCGAACTTACCGAAGCCCCAGGAGGCGATATAGTCCTCTTCTGATCCTCCCAGCGGCAGCTGGGGGACGATTGTGCCGACCAGCATTACGATCGCCAGGAGAGCCAGGAGAAATAGTGAGATCTTCGTCGAGATGAATGCACGATAGAACTGTCTCATGGTATCTCCATCATGTCAGAATTGCACCGATCTCTCTTCGACACCCACTCCAGACTTCAGGGATATCCACTCTATACAGCATAGAGGTGGAGGCTCTGGAGGCCGAGCAACTTGGCCAGCCAGTTCACACCCACGAACGTAAAGATCATACAGATGAAACCCAGAATATTGAGCGCCGACGCCCGCCCGCCGGACCATCGCGGCGTCACCTTGGCGTGGAGATAGATGGCGTAGACGGTCCACGTGATGAGTGACCACGTCTCCTTCGGATCCCATGCCCAGTACCGTCCCCAGGCAGTCTCAGCCCAGGCAGCGCCCGAAAAGATCCCAAATGTGAGTAGCGGAAAGCCGAACAGTATGAGATTGTATGCCATGCGGTGGAACACGATCACGGAATCCCGATCGAGACCATATGCTAAACCTCTCCCCCTCCTCACCTGGCGCGCGGCTACAAGGTAGCTCACTTCGACAGCAAATGCGACGACGAAGATCGCATACGAAGCAAATGCGACGGAGACGTGCCAGAAGAACCAGACGCTCTGGAGCGCGGGGTACAACGGCTTGACGCCATGCGGAAGCGTGTTGGCATAGATGCAGGCAGCAGTGGCAACAGCTGTGACGATGACTCCTGTCACCCTGATCTTCCGTCGCCACTCCGCGAATAGATATGCGAGAACGCTCGTCCAGGCGAACCAGGAGAGGCTCTCGTAGAGAGTCTGGAAGGGTGGCCGTTGTGCCTCGGCATAGCGCAGAACGATGACGGCCGTATGTGCCACCAGGCAGAGGACGAGGACAGACGTGGCCGCCCTCCCGGTCAGCCGCCTGGGTACAATCAGATAGATAAGATACAGAAGACAGGAGAGCCCATATCCGAATAAGAGCAGATCGAAGATGCGGGTTTCAACGACCGATAGTGCACTCACGTTCGTTCCTCCTTCGCGGTCAGCAGACTCTCCGCCATCCCTCTCTGCTGCTGCTCACCAGATGTATCGGCCCCGCTGGGCCGGCTCCCGAAGTGCTTCCTCTGGCGAATCGACGTCATCACGGCCGGGGAAGGGGACAGGAGACCGATCTTCATCAGATGTCCAGCGCCTCGTCTGTCAGCGCAACCAGCTCCCGACGCTTGTCCACCACCAGTGCCATTTTATTGATTACATCCCGACCCAGGAGGCTCGGTATCTGATTCTTGATTTCGTCAGGCAGGTCGGCCTGACGGCTTATGAAGATACGGTCGAGTCGCTCCTCATATCTCCGGTGTTCTTCGGAGAAGAAGCTGAGGATGGCATCTTCGACGTAGTACGTATCGGCGAAGCCGCCGATCCCGAGCATCCCTTCCTCCATCCTGGCGATAGACTCGAATTCTACGCCGAGCTTCAGCGCATCCCTCTCACTGATAATCGTGCGAAGCACACCAGTATCAACGACAAATGAAACGGCTCGTCTCACCCGCGTCTCCGGGAGTTCAACCATCACGTCGAGACATGCCGAGCCGTCCCAGTGGAAATATCCCTTGATCTTCACAAGCTGATGATCATCCTTTCTTTCCCGATGAACTCCGTGGCAATGAATCTCGACTCTTCGCCAAAAAGCTCATCGAGCTGCCTGGTGAGCTCCACTATGTCTGTATGATGACACACCACCTCCCCATCGAGTACGGCCACGAAGCTATTGAGGTACTGAGTCTTCAACTCATGATACTGCCTCGCGATCCACTCAGAATCCTGACGAAGGCGAAGCATCTTCTTGCATTCTATTTCCTCGCCACGCGGCCCGCTCTCTCCACGTTCGCTGGAAGCGTTCATCGCGCGCCTCCTTTCACTCCTGGAACAGAATGCCCCACCACGTCTGATTGCCGCCACACTGCCCCGACTCAGGGCACCAAATCTCCCCCTTTGTAACCCCTTTCACCCCTCCTGTCAAGCTTCAATCTCCTGCCGCATAGTCTCACCCCGCCCGCCATCTCCACAGATCGCCAGTGCGCATATTCACGTGCCGGCACCGGGCTATCTCCTAATCAGGTCCCGGCGGAGGACGGCCCGCCACTCTCGCCACCCAGATGCTCACTTCGTATAGTATGAGAAGCGGGATGCCCAGGGCCGCCATCGTGACGACATCGGGCGGGGTGAGCATTGCTGCCATGAGGGCGATAGCCACTACGGCCGCCCGCCTCTTCTCCCGGAGTCCGTCGGCTGTCACGATCCCCAATTTGCTCAGGAAGAGTACGATGACGGGGAGCTCGAACACGACACCGAAGCCGATCGATAACTGGAGGACGAACGACAAATACCGGTCAACGCTGATCAGCTCCTCCAACGACTCGGCACCGAACCGGAGAAAGAAGCGAACCGCCAGCGGGAGGATACCGAACAGCGCGAATCCTACACCGACGACGAACAGGAGCGTGGCGCTCACCACGGCAGGGAGGGCGTACCCACGCTCGCGCTTGCTCAGGGCCGGCACGACGAATGCCCAGGCCTGGTATAGAATGACCGGAGTGCTGGCGGCTACCCCGACTGCGATGGCAACCTTGAGCCGCGCCAGAAACGCTCCGGTAACGGTGAAGAAGTACAGCGCTCCAACCGGGCGGGCGAGGATCCTGATCAGATAGGGAGAGAGGAACCAGCCGACAATGGCGAATACGGCAACGGAGATGAGGCAGACAATGATCCTCCACCTCAACTCCTCGAGATGGTCGAGAAGGGGCATCACCTTCTCGTCTCGTTCCTCATCCATCGATCCGGCGCCCCTTCACATGCTGCACGCTATTCTACATCTTGATCAACCCGGTGAAGCCGAGAAACGCAATAGATAACAGGCTGGCGGTAATCAGGGCGATCGGCACGCCTCTCAGGGACTTCGGGACATCAGCGAACTCGAGCCGCTCGCGAATCCCGGACATGATCAACAGCGCCAGCGTGAATCCGATCCCCGCCCCCAGTCCGAAGATAACGCTCTTCAGGAAATTGTAGGACTTCATCACATTGAGCAACGCCAGCCCCAGGATGGCACAGTTAGTTGTGATCAGGGGGAGGTAGATCCCCAATGCCTTGTACAGGGCGGGAACAGTCTTCCGCAACACGGTCTCCACGAACTGGACAAGCGAAGCGATGACGAGGATGAAGGCCACAATCTGGAGAAATCCCAGATTGAGGGGAACGAGGACGTAGTTGTACAGCAGGATAGTGCCTACTGAGGCGAGCGTCATCACGAAGATCACCGCCATGCCCATCCCAAACGCCGTTTCAACTTTCTTCGAGACACCGAGAAACGGGCAGATGCCGAGGAATCTGGCAAGTACGAAGTTGTTGACGAGTACAGCGGCGACGAAGATGACGAACAATTCTCCCATTGCTATGACCCTTCGACTCCGGTGAGTTTGTTCATTGCCCCCAGGAGCAATCCCAGAGCGAGGAACGCCCCGGGCGGCAGGAGCATAATGATGGCCGGCTCATAGGCTGCGGTGACTACGGAGACGCCGAAGATAGTCCCGTTTCCCAGCATCTCGCGGATCCCCCCGAGCACGACGAGAGCGAGTGTGAACCCGATCCCCATGCCGAGGCCGTCGAGAATCGAGGCGAGGACGGGATTGCGCGATGCGTACGCCTCTGCCCTGCCGAGAATGATGCAGTTGACTACAATGAGCGGCACGAACAGGCCGAGCACCTTGTGCATCTCGTGAGCAAACGCGTTCATCACGAGATCGATGACGGTGACGAATGAGGCTATGACGACGATGAAGATCGGTATGCGCACAGCGGGGGGGATAGCCTTCCGAAATACAGCGATGACGAAATTCGAGCAGACGAGCACGAACGTTGCCGCCAACCCCATGGCTACGCCGTTTGCCGCAGCGGTCGTGACGGCAAGTGCGGGACACATGCCGAGCACTAGGCGCAGCAGCGGGTTCCTCGAGACAATTCCCTTGTTGAACTCATGCCACAAGCTCATCGATCCTCCCCCCTCACAGGGATCGGCTCCTGCCCGGCATCGGGCCCCGTGCCCGGCTCGGTCCCCGTTGATGCCGGACTCGGTCCCTCCCGGGCCTCCTCGAGAATCCGACCACGATATTCGCTGAAGATCTTCAACCCCCAGCTCACGCCGGCGGCCACACCGCGCGGCGAGATGGTGGCGCCGGTGAGTGCGTCGATATCCCCTCCATCATTGATCACGGCCAGGTTACCTGCGACGAGCCTGGAGTTTTCCAGCGACTTACCCTTGAACCGGACAGTGAAAGATGATTTTTCGATGTTGGCGCCGAGCCCCGGTGTCTCCAGATGCTCGAGTATCTGGATGCCGCTGATCACGCCCTGGAGATCAACGCCGAGCATGACGGTAATGAACCCGCCGTATCCTTCACCCTTCACTGCAAAGGCCACGCCGGTCGGTTCTTCACCGCGCTCGCCCACATAGACGGTAACCGTCTCCGGCACCTCCTCCCCGGGAGGGATGACAGGCATGTGCAGAGCCTCCCCGACCGGATCGTTATCGAACGGAGGCAGTGTTTCCTCGACTGCCCTCAATACCTCGAGCCGTCTCTGCTCCGCGATCGGCGCTTCCGTGACCGCGTTGACGAGCGCGAGACCGAACGCAGCGGCAAAGCAGGCGACTGCGAGCGAAATAATCAACCGTCCCATCTACCACTCCTTCGAATCTCTGTTGCCAACCGGCCGCCCAGCTCTCTCACACAAGTCCCTCAACTCCGGGCCCACCCCGCGTGGCTGCCGCACGGCCACCTCCCGATCATCCCCCACTATTGCGACGCTTTCATCAGCGTCCGCTCGCCCAGCTTCTTGGGGCGTGTCCAGCGATCGAGGAGCGGGGTCGCCGCGTTCATCAACAGAATAGAATAGGAGACGCCCTCTGGATATCCTCCCACAAGCCGGATGAGCATCGTCAATACCCCACAGCCAACTCCGAATATGATCCGACCGTTCGGTGTCACCGGCGAGGTCACCATATCGGTGGCCATGAAGATCGCCCCCAACAGGAGCCCCCCGGACATGGCGTGGAAGAGCACATTCCCGCTGAACAGGCCCTCCGTCCCTCCCGCCACCCAGGCCAGAACGAGGACCGTGCCCACGTATGATACAGGAATGCGCCACTCTATGATCCGCTTGTAGAAGAGCCAGAGGGCTCCCAGAAGGAGCAGCACTGCGCTTGTCTCCCCGATACATCCGCCAACATTCCCCCAGAAGAGATTGACGAGTGTGCCCCTCGACCCGAGTGCGGCGAGCGCGACTCTCGCCTCTTCCACCTGCCCGGCGAGAGCGTTGGGGTCGCTGAGTACCTGTTTCGACATCTTGAACAGATTGAGCGGCGTGGCAGTCGTCACTGCATCGAGCCCGAGATCCTGCGCGATGCCGGACATCACCCCCCGTGATGGCGCCGCCCAGTCTGCCGTCATGTGGACAGGCCAGGAGGCCATCAACAGTGCTCTCCCGGCCAGTGCCGGATTGATAACGTTGTACCCGAGTCCACCGAAGAGTTGCTTGACAATCGCGATCGCGAAGAAGGAACCGACCACGGGGAGCCATAGCGGAGTCTTGCCGGGCAGATTGAACGCCAGAAGGATCCCGGTGACGACGGCACTGCCATCAGCAATGGTAATCGGTTTCCGCCGGAGCCACTGCACCAGAGCCTCAGTCGCCACTGCCGTAGCGACGCTTATGAGCGTGAGCCAGAGAGCTCTCACCCCGAAGAAGAAGATCGCACCGACAAGGGCGGGCATGAGCGCGACGACGACCTGGAACATGATAGTCTGGACATCCTGGTCGGTGCGCACATGAGGCGATGTCGATACGATGAGTCTCGCTTCCATAGTCAGCGGCCGTCCTCCGTGCGATCTTCCATACCTCTCTCGTCCGCAGTCGCACCACAGATCCAGCTAACGCATCGAAGTCTCTTCCCGGCACCCACGTCTGTTTGATGGAGGACACCGCCTCTAGGAGGCCGCGCTCTTCTTCCTCCGTTCCATCACCAGCGCTTTGCCATACTTGAAGAACCCGACGAGCCGTCGCCGCGCCGGGCAGACGAACGCGCAACAGCCGCATTCAATGCAGTCCATCAGCCCCCAATCAGTCGCCTCGTCGAGCAATCCGTACTCTACGTAGTCCTGGATCGTGCACGGCACCAGGCGCATGGGGCAGGTATCGACACAGCGGGCACACCGTATGCACGGCTCAGGATCCGGGACGACGGCCTCTTCCTCCGTGAGCACAAGGATGCCGCTCGTTCCCTTTATCACCGGCACCTCATCGGTGAATTGAGCAAGACCCATCATCGGCCCTCCGACGATGAGCTTCCCTACTTCCCCACGATATCCTCCGCACGCCTCGATCAGTTGCGCCACCGGAGTACCGATCCTCACCATGAGGTTCTTCGGTTCGGCGACCGCTGATCCGGTCACAGTGGCGACACGCCTTGTCAGAGGTCGCCCCTCAGTGACGGCCTCATATATCGCCAGAGCCGTCCCGACATTCTGTACGAGCGTCCCCACATGAAACGGCAGGCCGCCGCATGGAACTTCACGCCTCAGAAGGGCCTTGATCAGCTGTTTCTCGGCCCCCTGAGGATAGCGCTCCGGCATCTCTGCCACCCGAAACCCGTTCCCGCCCGCGACGAGTTTCTCCATCAATGCAATGGCATCGGGCTTATTCTCCTCGATGGCGATGAACCCCTGACGAGCGTCGAGGACCTTCATGATAATCTTCCCGCCCTGTACGATCTCCTCCGCGTGTTCGAGCATGAGGCGATGATCGGCAGTAAGGTATGGTTCGCACTCCGCGCCGTTGAGGATAACAGTGTCCACCGGGTAGTCCTTAGGGGGAGAGAGCTTGAAGAACGTGGGGAACGCAGCTCCCCCCAGACCCACTATCCCCGCCTCCTTAATCGCCCCGATCATCTCCTCCCGGGTCTGCTCCGCGGCCGGCTTCAGGACGGCCTTCTCCTCTTCCTCGTCGCTTCCATCGTTGGCGATGACGACCGAGAGGATATTCGCCCCGAGCGGATGAGGTCGCGGCTCGATCTTCTTCACTTCGCCGGCGATCGAGGAGTGCGTGGGCACCGAAATCGCGCCCGCAGCCTCGCCGATCTTCGTCCCCACCCTGACACGATCCCCCACCTTCACGATCGGCTCAGACGGCGCCCCGGTGTGCTGATGGAGGGGAATGACGGCCTCCTCCGGCGCCGCGAGTTCCTCGATTGCCTTGCCTGAACTCAGGTCCTTATGGTAATGAGGATGTGTCCCCCCGGGAAATCCTCGTCTCCACATCGATCAGTGACCTCCTGACGCCTGGACCCCCCGACTCATCGATATCGATCGATGCTTCACTCCTTGCCCAACAGCCCTTTCAGCTCCTCCATGAACTCGCTTGTATCACGAAACTTCCGATAGACAGAGGCGAACCGCACATAGGAGACCTCATCGACGCGGCGGAGGCGTTCCATCACCTTCTCCCCAATCTCGAGAGAAGTCACCTCGCTCACCGAAGGGTTGGACAGCTCGGCCTCTATTTCATTCACCATCGCTTCGATGTCATCCATCGAAACTGGCCGCTTGCGACAGGCCGTCACTATCCCCGCGAGAAGCTTCTCGCGGTCAAACGGCTCCCGGCGGCCATCTCGCTTAACGACCATCAGCGGCGATCGCTCGATGTATTCGTAGGTCGTGAATCGCTGGTGACAACCGAGACACTCCCGTCTCCTCCGCACTGCCCTCCCCTCCTGGCAGGAGCGGGAGTCGATGACGCGATCCTCCTCGAATCCGCAAAATGGACACTTCATTGGGCTTGCCCTGGGAAAAAGTAGGACGGTACTGGAGCACGGATACTACCCCAGCCGCTCTCGCGCTGTCAACCCAATAATCCCGCGATCCCGGAATGTACCCCGAAGAACGCACTCCTCTCGTGCAGATATGACGTCACAGACCCCGCACAGCACGAAACCCCCGGGAGATGCGCCCCACTCAGCAGGGGCGGCAGCCCCCTCAGGACTTGCCGTCTGCGATGAGGAAATCTCGATTGCGCGGACAGTCCGCGCAACGGCGGGGAGGACCAACATCAACAGAAAGCTCCGGACCCTGAGTCGACAGAGTGCCGCCGTCGATGAGATTCGGTTAACCGACGTGCCGCCTCTTATTCGACGAGATAGATCCGGCAAGCCACAAGGCCCGTGAGCACCTTCGGATAGAAGTAGGTCGACTTTTGAGGCATTCGCTCTCGGTTGATTGCTATCGCCTTCACTTCCCCGATCCGCGTGGCGTTCATGAGGAATGATAACTGGTACTTGCGGCTATCGACTTCCGCGATCGCTTCAGCATCGTCTCTCGTATACTTGATGTGCTCCTCGACTTTCTCCGGGGTGACGCCCATAACGCGATCGAGGACAAGCGTATGCAGGATGGCGACATCGAGTCGACGCCACTCTCTGGAGCGGTCAGCCACGCCGAAACTGTCGGCATAGCTCTCGTCCCGCAGCCCGAATAGGTGATAGGTGCCCCCGCCTGTGTACAGGCCGAATACGTGCCCGTCCGCCCCTCTCGACTCCAGCTCCCGGATGAACGCTGCCACTGCTCCCTCACCCTTGCCACCTGCGAACGGCTCGACCCAGAAGTGCTCCTGGAGCTCGCTGAGAAACGTATCCCGGTCGAAATCCTCGAGCCCGTACACAAACCGATGCGTAGGGAAGATCGAGAGTCCCTCATCATCCATGTTGACGAACGTCATCATCACATTCTCGAAGCTCTCCGCCCCCTCACACTTCATCCCCTGTGCACGCATCTCATTCCGGTATGTGAGAGCCGTCTCATAGCGGTGATGCCCGTCGGCTATGAACAGAGGCTGGCCGGCCATTCCTTCTGTCACTCTGCCGATAACGTCCTCGTCTTCTATCCGCCACATCTTCTGGCGGACACCGTCATCGAACACGAAATCGGCCAGCGGAGAAGTTTCTGCAGCCGCGCTCCCGAGGAGACCGTTTATCACCTTTTTCGGATCGGAATAGAGGACGAAGATCTGGCCGAAGAATGCCTGCGTCGCTCGCATCAGATTGAGGCGATCCTGTTTCGGCTTTGCCAGCGTCTTCTCATGTGGCACGACCCCCTCGCCCAGCTCCTCGATCCGGGTCATGGCGACAAACCCGCGCCTCACCTTTGTGCCTCCGCGGACCTTATACTCCTGATCCCAGAGATAGAGCCCCGGCCGCCCGTCCTCGACGAGCACGCCCTCGGCGAGCCACCGAGTGAAGTATTCGCCCGCCCGCTGGTACTTGTTGCGTTTCTCATCGTCGCCCGACTCATCCTTGCCCCGAATGATGCGCACGATATTGTCCTCGCTCCTGCCATAGAATCGCTCCTGATCCTGGGGCGAGATGACATCGTACGGCGGAGTGACGAGCAGCCTCGGATCTCCTACCTTGCTGACGTCATAGCGAATCCCGCGAAATGGAAAGATCTTCGCCATCGAATCCTACCTCATACTCTATATGTTCAACAGACGAGCCGCAAAGCCGCCCCGGATGCCTGTCAGACCTATGCCCGCTGAACGCCCAGCCCCTCGAGGACGCGATCGACAACCTCTATCCCCACTCGATACTGACCTTCGATAGTGGCAGCACCAATGTGGGGGGTGCCGATCACCTGATCGAGACCCATGAGCTTGTGCTCACCCGGCGGTTCGGTCTCGAACACATCGAGCGCGGCTCCCGCCACCTGATCCCCCACGATAGCGTCGTACAGCGCGTTCTCGTCGATCGTCCCTCCCCGGGCACAATTGATGATCCGCACCCCCTTCTTCATCTTCGCGAACTCGCGCTGGCCCAGGAGATGCGTCGTCTCCTCGGTCTTGGGGAGGTGGAGGCTGATGAAATCGGACTTCTCCAGCAGCTCGTCGAGGGGCACGAGCTTCACCTGCACGTCGCCAAGGTCTGCCTGGGTGATGTAGGGATCGTACCCCAGCACGGTCATGCCGAGCGCTGCCGCCCGCTTCGCGAGCTCGCGGCCGATCCGTCCGGTCCCGATAATGCCGAGCGTCTTGTTGTACAGCTCTACTCCCTTCAGGGCCTTCTTCTCCCACTTCCCCGCCTTGAGGCCTGCGGTCCCCTTCGGGATCTGGCGAGACAGGGCAAACATGTGTGCCAGGGCAAGCTCGGCTACCGAAATCGAGCTCGCTGCCGGCGTGTTGACAACCTTGATCCCTGCCTTCTCGGCCGCCTTGACATCGATATTGTCGAGGCCGATGCCCGCGCGCCCGATCACCTTCAGGTTCTTCCCGGCCGCGACGACATCACCGGTCACTTTAGTGGCACTCCGCACAACAATCGCGTCGTACTCCCCGATGGCGCCGACCAATTCCTCGGGAGTCATCTCCGTCTTCACGTCTACCGCGACTCCCTGTGCGGCCTTCAGGCGTTCGAGCGCCTCCGGGGCCAGTGGGTCAGAAACGAGTATCTTCATCTCAATTTCACCTCCGCATGCCGCTGCACTACAGCGATCCTGGTGGGACCTGTCGGCTAGCTCAGCCCGAGTATCTCGTCGATCCACCCGAGGAGTTCATTCAACTCATCCAGGGTCGTATCGCCCATATGAGCGATGCGAAATGCCTTCTCTTTGGTCTTTCCGTAGCCGTTCGAAATCACTGCTCCCCGCTTCGCCAGCTCCTCATTGAGCCCAGCTACGCTGATCTCGCGGGTGTTGACATAGGTCGTCAGGGTCACCGACTCATACCCGGGCTGCGCGTACAGGGCGAAATGCTTCTTCCCCCAGTCGCGTGCGACCTTCGCCATCTGCCCGTGACGCGCGAACCGCTGCTCCAACCCTTCTCTGAACATGTCGTCCATCTGCTTGTTGAGGGCGAACAGGTGAGGGATCGAGGGAGTTGTCGGCGTTTGGACCTTGTCCCAGTACTTGCGGAAGACAAGGAAGTCGAAATAGTACCCTCGATGCGGCACCTTCTTCGCCTTCTCGAGAGCGCGATCCGACACGGAGAAGACCGCGAGCCCGGGCGGCAGGGCGAATGCTTTCTGAAGCCCGGCGAGGCACACATCGAGACCCCACCCGTCAACATCGATCTTCACTCCTGCCATCGAACTCACCGCATCGACCGCGAGCAGCACATCGGGGTACTTCTCTTTCATCATCTGGGCGACTTCCCGAATCGGGTTCATCACCCCGGTCGATGTCTCGTTGTGGACGATGATCACCGTTTCGTGGCCGCCCTTCTTCAGTTTCTCATCGACCATCTCGGGCAGGATCGCCCTTCCCCACTCGACCTCAAGGCGGTCTGTCTCCTTCCCGTTCGCCTCCGCGATCTCCGCCCAGCGCTCGCTGAACGCACCGCAGTAGCACGCCAGCACTTTCTTCTCGACAAGGTTTCTCACCACGCCCTCCATCACACCAGTAGATGACGAGGTGGACATAAAGACGTGGTCCTTTGTGTACAAAAGCTTCTGTACCTTCGGCGTCACCTCGCCGAGCAGCTGGGAGAACTCCTTTGACCGATGGCCGATCATCGGCGTTCCCATGTGCTTGAGCATCTCCGGCCGCACCTCTGTCGGACCGGGAATGAAGAGCTTCTTGTGCATCTCGTCTCCCCCTTAGTCTCTGGTCTCTGAGCCCTTCCAGACTGAAATTGAACGATCCTCGCCGACGCCCCGGGCTCCTACCCGCGGCACCGCGATTCTGCCTCGAACTGACTGATCTTCTCGATACGTCTCTGATGGCGCCCACCGTCGAAGGAAGTGGACAACCACTCCTTCACCATCATTACTGCCTGGTCGTGGTCGGTGAAGTCGGCCGCCAGCACGAGAACGTTGGCATCGTTATGTTGGCGTGACAGCCGGGCGATCTTCATATCGAGACAGAGCGCAGCCCGGATTCCTGCGACCTTGTTGGCGGCGATGCTGTGGCCGATCCCACTGGCGCAGATGAGCACGCCGCGCTCATGTTCACCCTTCTGAACAGATTCTGCAACTGCAAACGCACTATCCGGATAGTCACACGACTCCTCGCTCTCCGTACCAAAGTCGGTGACCGGAATCCCTTCCTCCCGGAGGGCGCGGATTACTTTCTCCTTGAGGCTGTACCCACGGTGATCCGCTCCGATGGCTATCCTCATCGCTCTCTCGCTCCCTGGCTTCAGAGAACGTGCTCGCTTGCCGACCGCAGACTCCTACACATACGTCAGCCAGCCGTACTTATCTCTCCGCTGACCGGACGCCACACCGAAATACTGCTTCTGCAGTTGTGCTGTCACCGGTCCCCGCTTCCCCGTGGCGATTGCGATCTTGTCGATGGAGCGGATCGGTGTGATCTCGGCCGCGCTCCCCGTGAAGAAGACCTCCTCTGCCATGTATAGCCATTCTCGGGGGATGAGGTGCTGTCTCACCTCGATTTTGTTGTCGCGGGCCAACCTGATCACCGAATCGCGCGTGATCCCCGGCAGGATGGACGCGCCGAGTGGCGGAGTGTACAGCTCCCCCTTCCACAGAATAAACAGGTTCTCGCCACTGCCTTCGGAGACATAGCCGGCGACATCGAGCGCGATCCCCTCGACGAAGCCATAGAGGAGGGCCTCCATCTTGATCAGCTGCGAGTTCATATAGTTGGCACCCGTCTTGGCCATTGCCGGGAATGTGTTGGGCGCCATGCGCTGCCACGACGAGACCATCACATCTACGCCTTGCTCCACCGCCTCCGGGCCCAGGTACTGCCCCCATTCCCACACGGCAACCGCCACGTCGACCGGACAGTTGAACGGACTCACCCCCATCTCCCCATATCCCCGATAGACCAGCGGGCGGATGTAGCACGACTTCAGCCGGTTCCTCCGTATCGTCTCGAGGATCGCCTCATTGATCTCCTCGGGAGTATGGGGGATGTCCATGCGGTAGATCCTGGCCGAATGGAATAACCGCTGGGTGTGGTCCTCTAACCTGAACACAGCCGGGCCCTTTTTCGTCTTGTAGCAACGCATACCCTCGAATACGCTCGACCCGTAATGTAGCCCGTGCGTCAGCACGTGCACCTGAGCCTCGTCCCAGGGCACGAATTCCCCGTTCATCCAGATGACCTTCGCCTTCTTCATAGACGTCCTCCTCCTCGCTGTCGGCTTCGGCCGGCAGAGACCTCGCGGTCTCCCCACAGCTGCTCGCGGCGTGAGAGCGGCGGCATCGATCCCGCTGCAGCCAGAGCCGCATCACCTCACGCTGAGTAATCGTAGAATCCGCTCGCGGTCTTTCGCCCGAGACGCCCTGCCGCGACCATCTTCCTCAGCAGCGGACAGGGACGGTATTTCGAGTCACTGTACCCGGAATAAAGGACTTCCATGATGTGGAGGCAGACGTCGAGCCCGATGAGATCGGCCAGCGCCAGAGGACCCATGGGGTGATTCATGCCCAACTTCATGACAGTATCGATCGCCTCCCGATCGGCCACCCCCTCCATGAGGCAATAGATCGCCTCATTGATCATGGGCATCAGCACCCGATTCGAGACGAAGCCGGGGTAGTCCTGCACCTCGACCGGCGTCTTCCCGACACGCGTGGCGAGTGCCTCCACCGCCTGGTAAGTCACGTCGCTCGTCGCCAGACCGCGTATGATCTCGACGAGCTTCATGACCGGCACGGGATTCATGAAATGCATGCCGATGACTTTGTCCGCGCGGCCGGTCGCCGCCGCGATATCGGTGATCGAGATCGATGATGTGTTCGTCGCCAGTATGACCTCTTTGCCTGCCAGGCCATCGAGTTCAGCGAATATCTTCCGCTTCAGATCGCGATCCTCGATCACCGCCTCGATCACGAACTGAGTTTCCTTCACGGCCGAGAGGGACGTTGCCGTGCTCACGCGCCTCAGGGCCTCCGTACTCTGCTGCTCTGTTATAGCTTCTTTCTTCACGAGCCTGGCCAGGCTCTTCTCCATCGTCTTCCGCGCGCGATCGAGCACCTCATCGCTCACATCGATAAGGGTGACATCTATTCCAGAGGCCGCACAGACCTGGGCAATCCCGCTGCCCATCGTCCCGGCGCCGACGATTCCGACACGTGAGATCTCCATCAACACTCCCCTCCGAATCGTGGTGATCGAAAACCCGTGGCGACACGGCCCCTACACCATCTCCACCGACATGGCCACGGCGTGCCCTCCGCCCAGACAGAGAACCGCAAGGCCCTTCTTCTTCTTCCTATCCTTGAGTGCGTAGAGCAACGTGACGAGCACTCTCGCTCCTGACGCCCCTATCGGGTGGCCGAGGGCCACTGCCCCGCCGTGTATGTTGACACGATCCCAATCCCACCCCAGCTCCTTCCCGTCGGCGAGCGCCTGAGCGCTGAATGCCTCGTTGAGTTCGATGAGATCGTAGTCGCCGATCGACGCACCCGTCTTCTCCATCAGCTTGCGCACCGCATAGATCGGGGCATAGAAGAGCATCTTCGGTTCGGTACCGGCGACGGCATATCCCGTTATGGTCGCCATCGGCGCGATCTTCCTGCGATCGGCCTCCTCCCGCGACATGACCACAACCGCCGCTGCGCCATCGTTGAGTCCGGGCGCATTGCCCGCGGTGACGGTCCCGTCTTTCTTGAACGCGGGTCGGAGCTTGGCGAGCTTCTCGATAGAAATGTCCTCGCGTGGACGCTCGTCGGTATCAAAGATGATCGGATCGCCCTTCCGCTGCGGTACCTCGACAGGGACGATCTCCTGTTTGAACTTCCCCCCGGCTATGGCCGCCAGCGCTTTCTTGTGGCTATTGTAGGCATACTCGTCCTGTTCTTCCCGCGTGATCTTCGAGCGCTCCGCGGTGAACTCGGCGGACATGCCCATGTGCTTGTCCTCGAATGCGCACCAGAGCCCATCGTGAATCACCCCGTCGACGAGCTCGGCATTCCCCATGCGCAGGCCGGTTCTGGCCTTAGGGAGGTAATAGGGAACCTGGCTCATGCTCTCCAGTCCCCCGGCGACGACGATCTCCGCATCCCCGAGAGCGATCGCCTGGGCCCCGAGCATGACTGCCTTCAGACCCGAGCCACACACCTTGTTGATCGTCATCACAGCAATCTCCGCAGGGATCCCGCCGGCAATCGCCGCCTGCCGTGCCGGTGCCTGCCCGATGCCTCCGCTTACGACGTTCCCCATGATCACTTCATCGACCTCGCCGGCCTCGATGCCGGCACGGCGGACCGTCTCCTCGATGACCTTCGCCCCAAGCTGGGGCGCCGTCAGCGGAGCGAGCGTCCCGAGAAACTCTCCCACAGCCGTCCGCACGCCTGACACCAGAACGACCTCGCGCCTATCGACCGACATTGTGTGCTCCTTTCTACTTCGTTTCCTCTCTTTCGTCCGTCTCCTCTCTCTCGCCCGTCTCATCACTCCAGATCTGGCACCTAGACCTCCTGCTCCAGCGTGAACCTCCCTTCAGTCTCTCTCAGGTAGCCAGCTCTCACCTTCGTATCGTGCGCCGGGATCACAAGCCATCCCTCACCGATGGCATGTCGATAGATGTTCCGCTTCGCCTCCAGTGTCTCCAGGGGACGTACGTCGAATGCCGTAGCGTAGGCGAGCGGAGTATGATGTACCGTGGGAAGAATATCTGAACAGATTACCGCGGTCTGGCCCTTCGACACGACCAACACAACTTGATGGCCGCCACTATGGCCGCCTGTGAACTGAGTTCGAACTCCTACTGCGACCTCCGTTTCTCCATCGACGAGCTCGACCAGATCATGCCCGGCGAGGGGCATGAAGTCATCTTCGAAGTACGCCGTGCGCGTCTTCTCGTTCGGGTTGCGGGCATACTCCCACTCCTGTCTCTGCACGATATGCCGTGCGTTGGGGAATGACGGCACTACTTCGCCTTCCTCTTCGACCCGTGTACATGCTCCTGCGTGATCGAAGTGGAGGTGGGTAAGAACTACCGTCCCGATCTCTGTCCGATCGATCCCCAACTCCGCCAGACACTGGTCGAGGACGAGCGATCTATCGAGATTGTAAATCTTCCTCGTCTTCTCGTCATACTTGTCACCGATTCCGGGGTCAACGAGGATCCACCCGCCTTCAGTGTCGATGAGCACGGGATTGATCGCGAGCTCCATACGATTGCGCTCATCCGCCGGACAGACCTTACTCCATAGTACCTTCGGAACAGCGCCGAAGATCGAGCCTGCATCCACCCAGAAACTGCCATCGCGCACGAAGTAGATGCTGAAATCTCCCAGGTGAAGGTGTTGGACTCTCGCCATCACTCTCCCACTCTTCTTCCCGCGCCGGCCGGAACCGGCGCAGAAATCCCTGTCGCACGCCCATTCTCTGTAAGTCGTCCGGGCGGTGATGGAATCCTTGTGAAAAAGTTCACAAAGTTGATGTTATCTTCTCTCCCGGCTGGCGTCAAGCCAAATCGTCAGGCGGTGCAGGCAGTTTGCCCGGGAAGCACCGACGTGGGGTATGGATCGGGGGGTGCGGATCGGGAGAACGTCAGACCACACGCTCAGCGAAGAAGCTCGCGAGCAATCACCAAGCGCTGGATCTCACTCGTCCCCTCGCCGATCTCGGTCAACTTGGCATCCCTGAAATAGCGCTCTACTGGATAGTCCTTCATGTACCCGTACCCACCATGTATCTGGATCGCGTCAGTCGTCGCCTTCATTGCCACCCGCGACGCAAACAGCTTCGCCATCGCCGATTCAGTGATGAACGGCTGGCCCGCGTCCTCCAGCGTCGCTCCATGGTAGATGAGCTGCCGCGCCGCCTCGATCTCGGTGGCCATATCAGCAAGCATGAACTGGATCGCCTGAATCTCCCCGATCGGCTTGCCGAATTGGACGCGTTCCTTAGAGTAGGCGATGCTCGCGTCGAGCGCGCCCTGAGCGATACCCAGGGCCATGGCAGCGATCGAAATCCTGCCCCCGTCGAGGATAGTGAGAAACTGCTTATATCCCTCGCCCTCATTGCCCAGGAGGTTCTCCCTCGGCAGACGACAGTCCTCGAAGATGAGTTCTGAGGTGACCGAGCCCCGCAGCCCCATCTTCTTCTCTTTCTTGCCCGGGCTGAACCCAGGAGTCCCCTTTTCGACGATGAACGAGCTGATGCCCCGCTTCCCCTTACTCTTGTCGGTAACAGCGGTAATGACAGTCATCTCGGCAATCGAGCCGCTCGTTACGAATGTCTTCCTTCCGTTGATTACCCATTCGTCGCCATCCAGCACAGCTCTGGTCTTCGTCGCCCCCGCGTCGCTTCCCGCCTCGGGCTCGGTCAACCCGAACGCTCCGAGCCATTCGCCTTTGGCCAGCGGGACGAGATACTTCTGCTTCTGCTCCTCGGTCCCGAAGAGATGGATTGAATTCGCCCCCAGCGAGACATGAGCGGCGAGCGTGATTCCGGTCGAGCCGCAGACGCGTGATACCTCCTCTACGGCAATTGTATAAGAGAGTGCGTCGAGCCCGGCCCCGCCGTACTTCTCCGGAAACGGAATGCCCATGATGCCCAACTCACCCATCTGTTTCACAACATCCCATGAGAATTCCTCTTTCTCATCGATCTCGGCAGCTCGCGGGGCAACCACCCGCAGCGCGAACTCGCGGATCCACTCCCTGAACTCCTGATGCTCCTGGCTGAGTATCAATCGAATTCCTCCTTCATCTGTGCCACACCTGCTCTATGCCACACCTGTCGCGCGCCACGGCTGCCACACGCCACACCTGCCGCACGCCACAACTATCTATTAGGGACCGCCAGACAGCACATAGACCAACGGCACCCCATCCGCTCCACCCCCAATGACCATGTACCGATCTCGGTCGCTATATATGACGATTCCCCCCGCCTCAATCGCGCTCTCCGCGTACCTCTCGGGAGGAGGCCATCGCTCGAACTGAATGCAACGGTCCGACCCGATCTCTCCTGTGAATGGATTGGCAAGATCGTTGGCCAGCAACAGAGCGAACCGCTCGCCACGGCCATCGGGGTCCTGCCATCCCATGGGACACATACCGCCCGTCCACAGCCTGAATTCCTCAATCGCAACCTGGACAGCTTTCATATTGGCGCGCACCAGGGCCTCCTTGTGCGCCCTGATGTCGCGCAGGTACCCCGGGAGGGCAACGAATCCGACCACGATCGCGAGGACCGTGAGCGACGTGCCAAATGCGCCCAGGACGACGCCTGCAGTCGCGAGTCCCGCGCCGCGGACATCTTCACCCCGTGCGCGAATCCTGTTCCTGGCCACGATGCCGAGCACGAGGGCGACTATGCCGACGAATGGCACGAGGGTTGCAGTCCCGCAGACATACGACGCTACCGCAAGGCCGGCAACAGGGCGCCTCCTCCTGGCGGGCGGGCGCTCCTCCGCCTGCTCCTCTACTGGAATGGAATCCTCCTGTCCCCCGCCCCCGGACTCTCCGACATCGTCAGAGGCCACTTCGACCCCGGGCCCGGCCGCATCGCCCTCCGTCAGTTCCCCTGACTCCACAGGGCCCTCCGGCTCTATCCGATCGTCTGATCCCATCAGACCCTCCGAATCGATCTCACTGCCCGCGCAGAGATACGCCTAGCCCGTTCTACTCTTCCCCGGCATCTCGGCAAGCTCGACAAGAACGCCGAACGTCGCCCGCGGTGAGAGAAAACAGACTGTCTTTCCCTCAGCGCCAGGCTGTGGTCCCTCAATACACCGGTACCCACGGACCTCGAACTCGGCGAGTCGATCCACCAGCCGGTCCACCTCAAAGCAGATGTGGTGCACCCCTTCGCCGCGCTTCTCCAGGAACCGCCCGATCGTGCCCTTACCGCCCAGAGCCGCGAGAAGCTCGATCTTGGTATCGCCGATCCTGAACAAGGCGACCTCGACCGAGAGGTCTGTGAGAACCTCACGTCCCAACAACTCCAGCCCCAGCGTCTCGCCGTAGAAGGCGATAGCCGCCTCGATATCCCGTACGGCAACTCCGATGTGTTCAATGCGTTTCACACAACCTCCCCCGCTGGACATTTACTCGCCGCCGTTTCTCACTCCTCGTAGATTCCGAACACCTGACGCAGCACATCGGTCATCTCGCCGAGCGTACAATACGCGTCGGCCGCCGCCACAAGAGACGGCATCACATTCTCATCGCTCTCAGCAGCCTTCCGCAACGCGTCAAGGGTGCGATCCGCCAGTACATTGTCCCGCGTCCGCCTCAGTTCTTCCAGCTCCCGAATCCGATGTGCGCGCACCTCAGGATCGACGCGCAGGAGGGCAATGTCTACTTTTTCCTCCGTCTCGAAGGCATTCAGACCGACGACGGTACGACGACCCTCCTCGATCTCCTGCTGCCTAGTATAGGCGCTCTCCTCGATCTCCTGTCGGAAGTACCCGCTCTCCACACACGCGACCGCTCCCCCCAGGCGCTCGACTTCCTCGAGGTAGCGCCCCGCCCTACCCTCGATCTCGTTGGTCAGCACCTCGATCGTGTACGATCCGGCCAACGGATCGACCGTCCGGGCCACTCCGCTCTCATAGGCAATGATCTGCTGTGTCCTGAGCGCTATCGTTGCCGCTTTCTCCGTGGGAAGGCAGAGCGCCTCATCGAATGAGTTAGTATGAAGAGATTGCGTTCCCCCGAGCACCGCACTCAATGCCTGCAGGGCGACTCGCACGATGTTGTTTTCCGGCTGCGCAGCCGTGAGGGTCGAGCCAGCCGTCTGCGTGTGAAACCGGAGCATCTGAGCTCGTTCTTCCGTCGCACCAAACCTGTCGCGCATGATCGTGGCCCACAGACGGCGCGCCGCTCTGAACTTCGCAATCTCCTCGAAGAAGTCACTGTGGGCGTTGAAGAAGAACGAGACCCGCTCGCCGAACTCATCGACGTCGAGCCCACGAGCAATCGCCCCCTCCACATACGCGATCGCATTAGCCAAGGTGAATGCTACTTCCTGTACGGCAGTCGCACCCGCCTCGCGCATATGATACCCGCTTATGGAAATCGTATTCCATCTCGGAAGATAGTCGCGGCAGTAGGCGAAGATGTCCGTCACCAGACTCATCGAGGGAACGATCGGGAATATGTAGTTGCCCCGTGCTACGTATTCCTTGAGAATGTCGTTCTGGACCGTCCCCCGCAACGAGGCAACGGGCACACCCTGGCGCCTCGCCAGGGCGACATACATCGCCAGAATCGGAGCTGCCGTCGCATTGATTGTCATGGAGGTGCTCACGCCATCCAGCGGTATCTCCTCAAAGAGCACTTCCATGTCGCGCAGCGAACTAACGGCCACACCGGTCCTACCTACCTCACCCGCTGCCATCTGGTGATCGGAGTCATACCCCAGCTGTGTAGGTAGGTCGAAAGCGACTGACAGACCGGTTTGGCCGTGGCTCAACAGGTAACGGTAGCGCCGGTTTGTCTCCTCAGCAGTGCCGAACCCCGCGTACTGGCGCATCGTCCAGAGCCGGCCGCGGTACATATCACCATAGATGCCTCGAACGAAGGGAAAGGCGCCGGGCTTCCCGAGATCGCGAGAGGCATCGAACCCGGCAAGATCATCCGGACCGTAGCAGGGCTCGACTGGGATGCCGGACGCCGTCTCATTCGTCACTGAATCTTTTCTTTTTCCGCGAGCCTTCCGGGGACTCGCCTCTTGCTTCTCGGATCCCACCTCGTCTCCTCCCTCCTTGCAGGCAGCTCTAACACGTCTCGCTCCGCCGTCGAAAGCAGCGGACCGCAGACCTCGTCATTGGACAAGCCACCGCCCCATTGAGAGCCAGCGGACCGCCAGGACGCAGCCGCCGGTACGTCGCGCACTGGCTCCGCGCCGCGGTTCGGCCTCCCACCTCTGGCAGTACGAGACGAGAAGACAAGTACGACGTAGACAACGACGGGAAGTATAGTGTGGTTACGAGGGTTTGACAAGGAGAAAGTTAGCCATTACGCCCTCACGACCCTTGCCACGCACTCGATATGATAGGTCTGCGGGAACATGTCAATCGGCTGGACAGCTTCTGTTCGGTACCCCGCCTCTGCGAGCCTGCCCAGATCGCGGGCCAGCGTGACTGGCTCGCATGAGACGTAGACGATCCGGCGTGGCCGGAGCGCCGCAATCGCACGCAGCGCCCCGGGATCGCACCCTTTCCGCGGAGGATCGAGGACAATCACATCGCACCGGTCGAACCGCCCGAGCGCAGAGCCCGCATCTCCGAGATGGAAGCTGATGTTAGTGGCCCCGTTGAGGCGGACGTTCTTTCTCGCATCCTTCACCGCACTCGCCATATTCTCGACCCCCTCCACCCGGCGCGCCCGCTCCGCCATGAACAGCGAAAGCGTGCCGACACCGGCGTACACATCGATGACACGCTCGGTGCCGGTGAGCGCTGCCGCATCCACTGCCTCTCGACAGAGCACCTCGGTCTGCGTCGGATTCACCTGAAAGAAGGACGACGAGGAAAGCCGATAAACGAACGGGCGAATGCGCTCGCTCACCCACGCCCGCCCAGATAGTGTCTTGTACTCAGGGCCGAGTATCAGATTTGTCCTCTGTTTGTTCACATTCTGAACGATACTCACGAGCTCCGGTACATCCTCCCGGAGCTGACGCGCGAGCGCGACCATGGCGCGACGCGTCCTGCTCACGATCGTGAGCTGCGCCTGGGGCCAGGAGAAACTTGCCCTGATGACAAGATGTCTCACGATTCCCCGGTGGGTCGCCTCATCATAGATCGGTATGTGGCGTCGCTCCAGCCGTCGCCTGGCGGCCTTCATCACCCCGTCCACCAGAGGATGCTGAATCGGGCAGGAGTCGATGTCAATCACCTCGTGCGACCCGCGGCGATAGTATCCCGCCGTAACCCTCGCACCCTTTGTACTTACAGGATGCTGGCCCTTGTTTCGGTATCGCCAGGGATCCTTCATCCCCATGACAGGGTGAACCGGTACATCCTCGAGGCCCCCGATTCTCGCCAGCGCCTCCTTAACGAGTTCCTGCTTCCAGCGGAGCTGCGCCCCGTATTCCAGCATCTGCCACTGGCACCCACCACACTGCCCGAAGACGGGACAGGGAGACGCAACCCGCTCACCAGACGGCTCCAGTACATCAGCTACTGTGCCCTTTGCGTATCGGCGGTGACGCTCCCGGAGCTTCACCTTCACCCGTTCCCCCGGCACACCGCCCGCCACGAAGACTACGAGCTCGCCACACCGCCCGACCGCATCTCCCCCCTGGGCGAAGCGATGGAGACGAGCCTCGAGTTCCTCCATGTGCCTCACCTCAATGATTACTTGTGAAACAGCCGATCACAAATTCCGGGGACAGACTGAACTCAGGACGCACTGCTCACACCGCGGCTCACGCGCCAGACAGACTGTTCGCCCGTGGTCGACCAGAAGAACGTGAAAGGCGAATGCCCGCTCACGAGGCACTATCTGACGTAGAAGGCAGTACGCCTCGTCCCTCGACACGTTCCCATCGATCATGCCGAGGCGCCGCGACACGCGGAAGACATGCGTATCCACAGGAATGACGTGCCGCCCGAGCGCGAACAGGAGCACGCAGGCCGCCGTCTTGAGGCCGACGCCGGGGAACTTCGTCAGGTATTCGAGAGCTTCCTCATCGGAGAGGTCCCGCAGGAAGTCCAGGCCGACTTCGCCCCGCTCACGGTAGATCGCCCCGAGGATCGATTTAATCCTCGGGGCCTTTATGTCCGCGAGCCCGCCGCTCCGGATGGCCCGCGCGATCGTCGCCACCCGCGCCCGCCTGACGTCATCCCAGGAGGAGAAGGTCTTTCGCAACTCGTCGTATGCTCTCCCGCTGTTCACATCGCTCGTGTTCTGCGAGAGAATTGTCCCGATGAGGACCCCAACAGGATCACCCCGCGACCTCCATCTGCGCCGACCATATGCTCCTTCCAGAGCGTCGACTACCCGGACCGCAAATCCACTTTCGCTCATCGCCTAACGCAGATCACACGAATCCCGTATGCACTCCCGATGCATGCCTGCGCACCGCCGGGGAGCGCCGCTATCTCAGGACAATGCCACTACAGATCGAGCCGGAGTTGCTGGTGGGATACAACATGCTCAGCCTGAAAGCCTTCGGAGCGCAGGATGCCGGCGAACTCCTTCGGCCCGTGCGTAGTGTAGATCATCGAAGGCTTCGCCCGCTTCACATATTCGAGCAGATCGTAGAAATCGGCATGGTCGGAGAAAGCGATCGCCTCGTCCACGGCCGACATGAACTCAGATCGGCCGTCGATAGCCCACCCGGTGAGGAAGACGGTCCGCAGCCTCCGGATCGGCTTCAGTCGATCCCGAACCCGGCCGAACGGAGTCGAAATCACCACCTGGCCGCGCACCCCATCATCGGTCAGCAGTGCGTACGGCCCGAACTCAACGCCGAACTGCTCATATATCCGGGCGATGTCATAGACGGACCGATCGACGGCGAGTTCATACCCATAGTCACCGATGATCTTCATCGCCTCCTGAGCCTTGCCCAGGGAATAGGCGAAGACGACAGGGGTGACGCCACGCCTGAGATTCCCCCGGACGAATCCTTCCAGCCGGTCACAGATCTCGTCGCGCGTGGGAAAGCGGTAACGGGGATGCCCATACGTGCATTCCATGATCAGGAGGTCGCACTGCTTGATCTCGATCGGTTCGGCCGTCTCGCTCTGGCGCAGCTTGAAATCACCAGTATAGACAGTGCGCGTGCGCCCCTCGATCAGTATCTGCGACGATCCGAGCACATGACCCGCGGAAAAGAGAGTCACTGCGACCTCACCCACCCCAAGCCGCTCATTGAACGCAACAGTGACTGCCTCGACACGCCCCCGCCGATGTCGGTACAACTCTACAGTCGGCGCCGTGGCAAGTATCTTCTTGTGCTTGGCTGCATGATCGAGATGGCTATGGGAGATGAAGCAGAAGTCTTTCCTCCGGCGGGAGTCGAGCCAGAGATCCGTTCCCTTCACTCTGAGATCGCGGGCAATCTCAACCAAAATCCACCCCCGGGGACGTTGGTAGGTTCTGTAGGCTACCGGGGACGCACCTAGGTTTTGAAGGTTATTCGCATCCTCCAGGCGCAAAACATCAGCAGACGCGCCCCCGGGGACGTTCGTAGGTTCAGTAGGTTACCGGAGACGTACCCAGGTTTTGAAGGTCATTCGCATCCCCCCAGTGCAACGCGCCAAGAGCGGCACCCAGCGGACAACTATGTCTCGCGCGGCCTGGAATAGAAAACGGCATCCACCCACACGAGCAGACGCATATACAGCCCGACACCCTCACCGCCTGACTCAACGTTCCCCCTCTTCTTCCTCCTCCTCCTTCTGTTCCACCTTTCTCTTGTATCCGTCGAGGCTATGGGTGAGGCATCCGATAAGTTCACTCGCCACCCTGATGATCTGATTATCATCGAACTGGTGGCGTCTCAGCTCCCTGTAGAACGCTCTGGCGATGCTTTCTGCAATCCGCGCTGGATGCGTGCTCGCCGTCTCAAGATTCAGGTCGAGTACGAGCCTCGGGCCGCCGGCCTCTGAGGATGGACGTGTTTCATCCCCCATGGATCCCTCCATCAATAGAATCTGAACTCTCTCCACGCATCCAATGATCGCCGCTGTCACTATACTCCACCGCCGTTCCAGCGTCAAGGAGAACTTTGACTTGACCATGCACACCTCACCGCCTAGAATCGTCCTCCGGGAATCTACGAGAGGCTCTTGCAGAACATGCTGGGGTTCTGGTCGGGTACACGAGAAGTTCCGTCGGTGCCCTCGCAACTCTCGATGCAGAATAACCGGATACCGCAGCCACCTCAGGAGCGAGCATCAGCTGTGTTCAAGGACATGTACATCGAAACAGAACGGCTCGTAATACGCCCATTCACAATGGATGATCTCCATGACCTGCATGCGATCGTGAGCCAGGACGAAGTCATGGAGTATCTCCCAGATGATCCAATGACCTTGGCAGAGACCGAGAGAACTCTCTCCTGGATCATCGACTCCTACGACAGGAACCGGCCGCGGAAAATCATTAAGTATACCGTGGCCGTGATCCTCAAAGAAAGCGGCGAACTCATCGGTTGGTGCGGGCTCGGGCCGCTCGACTTCGATCCATCCCAGATCGAGCTATACTACGGACTGAGAAAGCAGTCTTGGGGAGGAGGAGTCGCAACGGAAGCGGCCCGGGCGTTGGCAGAATATGGTTTCCATACTGTCAGTCTGGACAGAATCGTCGGAGTGGTACCGCCTGCGAACGTTGCATCAAAACGGGTGCTAGAGAAGATCGGGATGATCTATAGGATGCGAGTCGCCGGCCTGCCGCCCGACCACAGCGCGTACGAAGGTCTTCTCTACTTCTCATTGACCGCCGAACAGATCGACAGGTGAAGTAGTGGGCCGCGAGTCATCGAGGAACGAACGTCAAAACGATGTCATTGAACTGCACGAGGCACCGGCCATTCCTGGACTCCGATTTCGCCGCTTTCGCGGCGAAATCGACTATCCCGCTATGGCCGCAGTTTTCAATGGATGCAAGGAAGTCGACGAACTCGAGCATACGGAATCGGCAGATGAGATCGCCATCACCTACCGGCATCTCGTGAACAGCGATCCCTATCTAGATATGATCTTCGCGGAGATGCCAGGGGCCGTCATCGGCTACGGCCGCGTCTGGTGGGAACAGAAGACGGACGGTTCGAGAAGCTACTGCCAGTTTGCTCTTCTCCTGCCGGAGTGGCGGAAACGGGGTATCCGCCGCGCCATGCTACGCCATAATGAACAGCGGCTCCGACAGATCGCGGCGACCCACCCCACCGATAGCCCTCAGTTCCTCGACGCCTGGGCCGGGCAGGCTGAGTCTGACTGGGAATCTCTCCTGCTCGAGACAGGGTACAAGCCGATTCGGTACTCTTTTCAGATGGTACGCCCCGCTCTGGAGGATATCCCGGACCTGTCCATTCCTGAGGGCCTGAAGATCCGACCCACCCGGCCGGACGATTACCGAGCGATCTGGAACGCCGCACGTGAGGCCTTCCAGAACCACTGGGGCGCCTCCGAGTGGCGCGAAGAGACATTCCAGCAGTGGCAAGAGCAACCCACATTCAATCCGAAACTGTGGCAGGTGGCGTGGGATGGAGATGAAGTGGCCGGAATGGTCCTGAACTTTATCAACGAGAGGGAGAACGAGGAATATAAGCGCAAGCGAGGGTATACGGAGACGATCTGCGTGCGCCGGCCATGGCGACGGCAAGGGCTTGCCCGCGCTCTTCTCGCCCGAAGCTTGAGAGTCCTCAAAGAGGAGGGAATGACCGAGGCCGCGTTGAGTGTGGACGCGGAAAACATCAGCGGAGCAGTCCGGCTATATGAAGGCTTAGGGTATGAGGTTGTGAAGCGTTATACGAGGTACCGCAAGTCACTCGATTGACGTCCGCAGCTCCGCGCCTTCGATCATGCGGAAGGCCCTCGCCGTTGCATCTGCGCAACTCATGGACAGTGTTTCTCGCTTCACCGACATGGAAGTGCCTGCGCGGCACCTCTCACGGAGCCAGCAACTCTGAGGACAGCCGCCGCTACCGCCTTCACCATCCCTGATCCGTCCTGACCGTCTCGGGACATCCTCACCGTCTCGCGACGCCCTCGCCGTCCGGAGACACCCTCACGGCCCTGGGATGCCCAGACCGGCCTTGGGGCCCCCGCGCGCTGGAGGCAGTAGATGCCGCGCCACATCGATCGACAGACCGGCACCTCGGTGCGAGAGATCCGGAAAAGACTGCGGGTCCTCCGAGACAGAGAGAAGGCAAAGATCCTCAAGCGTTTCTTCAAGACAGGTCCAGGCGAGTATGGCGAGGACGACGTCTTCCTGGGGATCAAGGTCCCCCAGCTCAGGCGGCTGGCGAAGGAGTATGCCGGCATACCGCTCAAGGAGATCGAGCGACTGCTCCGCTCTCCCATCCACGAGGAGAGGCTACTTGCACTCTTGCTACTCGTCCGCACCTATGCGGAAGCTGCCGAGCCCGGGAAAGAGAAGATCTACAGACTGTATCTCAGGAACACTCGCTCCATAAACAACTGGGATCTGGTCGATACATCAGCAGAGCATATCGTCGGTGCCTTTCTGATGGACAAGAACAAGAGACCGCTATACGATCTCGCGAAGTCGAGCGATCTCTGGGAACGCCGGATCTCCATAATGTCCACATTCCACTTCATCAAGCACGGAGAGTTCTCTCACACGCTCACGATTGCCGGGATATTGCTCTCAGATGAACAAGACCTGATCCACAAGGCTGTGGGCTGGATGCTCCGTGAGGTCGGCAAGCGCCATCTGGCAACGGAAGAGAAATTCCTCGACAAGCACTATCGCATGATGCCGCGCACTATGCTACGGTACGCGATCGAGCGATTCCCGGAGCGCAAGAGGCAGCGCTATCTCAAGGGGCTTATCTGATCTCAGCCCAGAGAAGGTCAGGCTCCTCGGCGGGAGCTGGTCGCGTGCTGCGGAGGAGCCCCCGCACCGCGCTGGGGCCTCATGCCGCGCCGGCGTCGCGTGCCGCGGCGGCATCGCATGCCGTGCCCGGGTCGCATGCCGCGCCCGGGTCGCATGCCGCGCTGGGGTAGCGTACGGCGGCCGGGCCGCACTCCTGTGCCACGAGCCGTACGTGGCACGGTCCTCTACCGAGACCACACGACATGTGTGTTGACATCACGCCATCCATCCGGCGCCAATGAGGTCACAGCGATGCCACGCGACAAATGCAACCTCGGAGATCTGGAATTCCATCCGTTGACACCCGACCGATGGCCTGACTTCGAAACGCTCTTTGGAAAACGAGGCGCCTGCGGGGGCTGCTGGTGCATGTGGTGGAGAACTACGCGCTCCCGATTCGAGCAGCAGAAAGGTGAGGGCAATCGGACCGCAATGAGAGCCATAGTCGATTCAGGCGAGGTACCCGGCATTATCGCCTATACTCAGGGTGTGCCGATCGGATGGTGTTCCGTTGCCCCTCGCGATAGCTTTCCGGCCCTGGACCGCTCCCGAATTCTGAAATGTATCGACGAGACACCGGTATGGTCCCTCGTCTGCTTCTTCATCAAGAAGGACTATCGTAACAGAGGACTGAGCCTCCGGCTGATCGAAGCGGCCATCGAGTACGTCAGAAAGAAAGGCGGCAAGGTACTGGAAGCCTATCCTGTCGAGCCCAAAAAGCCGCGCACGGCTCCCGCCTTTGCCTGGACCGGACTCGCTTCCGCCTTCCGGAAGACGGGTTTTGTCGAATGCATCCGCCGGTCGGAAACCAGACCTATCATGAGATACTCCATCCCCGAAGACTGAGGATTCATCGGCACGCAGCTGGCATCCCGAAGCATCTGCTCCATTGAGGTCATCTGACGCTGCACGCCCAAACCCACAGGTGATCTGAAACCTATGGAACGACGCGGCCTTGTCATCTTCGATCTCGATGGGACCCTCTTCCGCACAGAGACAGTCACCGTCCCCGCCGTCGAACAGACCTTCCGCCACCTCGGCCTTCCCGTTCCCTCCCGTGAGGAAATCTGCTCCTTCTTCGGCAGACCGGTCAGTGCGTTCCATGCCTGGCTCCGATCTCTCGCTCCGCGACACGACCAGGATGCGGCCGTAGCCGCTGTCGACCACCTCGAACTGGAGTTGATTCCACAGACCGGAGAACTCTATCCTCACGTGCAACAGGTCCTCACTACACTCCGTGCCTCTGTCGAGCAGATGGCTCTCTGCACCAACGGGTCCTGGGAGTATGTCTGGCGAGTCGTTGCAGCCCACGACCTCAAGCGATTCTTCGACGCCATCAGGTGCCGACAATCGGATCGCGACACCAAACCCCTCATGATCCGCGAGTTGCTCAGCCAGCTCAAGGGCCGGCCCGCCGTGGTCGTGGGCGACCGGCACGACGATATCGAGGCTGCCCATGAGAACGGGATCCGGGCGATCGCCGCAACGTACGGATACGGATCGCCGGAGGAGCTGGAACAGGCTGATGCCGCTGCCATCGCACCCTCCGACATCTCTCGGCTGGTGGCCCGCTGGACCGCGCCCGATGCGGGCGAGAGCTCTGAGGCCGCGGGCCCTGAAACCGCGGACTGAGCGGCCCATGGCCCGCAGGTGAATTCCCTGCGGGTGAATTCCCCCCTGAAGCGTCCCCCAGGAACTTGCATCAACCGCGCGATGTTGTACATAGTCGTGCAGTATCTGCCTCGCTGAGCGAGGAACCGGAACATGCTGCCAGTCAAACGGTCGAGAATCACCATCGCAATTTCAACTTCTCTCCTGAGGTACACCCCTATGTCCACACGCATGTCAGCTGTAGCCGCAGCATCTGTTCTCCTTGTGGTCGCCTGCGGCACAGCTACCGCCTATCTGCTACAGAATGTGTACGACTCGGCAGGCCCTGGTGAGGGATACGACAAACTCGTCATCCTCGACCCGGCGCAATTCTACAGCGGCAGCCTCATCGTCGAGCCGGGCACGAGCTGCGTGCTACACGGAAGCGGTGCCATCATCAGCCTGGGGACCGCCGACAGCATTCTGGCCTCCGGCCCTTCCACGCTTCTCGATATGGACCACTGTGTGGTCATCGGCGGAACATACGGTGTCCATTACGGCGACCAGGCACAGGGGTCTGTGGTCCACAACACCTTCTTCGGCAATAAAGTCGGAATCGCCATCTGGGACGGCACAGCAGTTACCGCAAAGAACAACATCATCGCCGACGCAGCTGAGTATGGCATCGCCAAGGTCTCGGAAGTCACCCCTTATATCGCCTACAATGACGTCTGGTCATACGGCATGTGGCCATATGCCGAACTGTGCTGGTCGTGAGCGCCATTCTGGAGAGAGTTCTCTCCTTTACCTGGCACCGGTGAAATCGATCTCGACCCGCTGTTCGTCGACCCCGCCGCCTGGGACTTCCACCTCCAGCCAGGCTCACCCTGCATCGGAGCGGGAGAGGGTGGAACAACGATGGGGGCCTATGATGCCACGACCCCGGTACGGACGATGACCTGGGGGAAACTGAAGGCACTCTATCGATAGGAGAGTGCCAACTCTGACATCCCAACCTGAAGGGTCCATTCTGCCGGCCCTCCAGATCCCTCCTCTAGTTCTGCACACAGAGCCCCGCGGCCCCACACCCCCTGTTTCGTGAGGAATCGCGGGGCCCTCCTATACGGGGATGGCCTCGCTCGCCCAGCCTCCCGCCATTCCGAGCACGCCCCTCCAGCTGTCACCATCAATGAGCGCGAATCGAGCCCATGGACTATCGGAATCCCGGCCGCTCAACCGCGGGTTGAGGTCAATCGACCGTGGGGCGTGGGCCATCAACCGGGGATGTCGCCCATCAGCCACGCGACACACTCCTTGGCTTGTGGTGCCGAGACCTATCAATCGGGATATCGGATCCAAGGCAGGATAACAAGAGGAGGGATTCAGAAGCCACGGTGGAGGCCGGCGCGCTCCGCCATGCGGCGTGCATCATCGTATTCCTGCATAGTGAGGCGCCGACTGATAAGGGGAAACTCGCGGGCACGATAGCAGGGTCGATACTGCTCCATGATGTTGACGTATGTCTTCTTCGACAGCCGATCAGCGATGAACTCAACAACCTGCTGCGTACTCGCCACCTCATTCGGCATTACAAGATGCCTTACCAGCAATCCCCGCTCCGCAATGCCGGAGACGATCTCCAGATCGCCCACCTGACGATGCATCTCCTGGAGTGCGGCACGCATGACCTCCGGGTAATCGGGTGCGTTCGAATAACGTTCCGCGATCTCGGGATCCCAGTACTTGGCGTCGGGCATGTAGATGTCGATCACCCCGTCGAGGATGGCGAGTGTCTCCAGCGATTCGTATCCGCCGCAGTTGTAGACGAGGGGGAGGGAGAGCCCGTCGCCCGCGGCGATGAGGAGCGCCTCGAGTATCTGGGGCACGACGTGGGTGGGCGTCACAAAGTTGATATTATGACAGCCCAGACTCTGGAGGTCGAGCATCCCCTTGGCAAGGGAACGGGCATCGATCGGCATGCCCTCGCCCAGGTGGCTGATGGTGTAGTTCTGGCAGAAGAGACAGCCGAGGCTGCACCCGGTGAAGAAGATCGTGCCCGAACCGCCATGTCCGACGAGCGGCGGCTCCTCCCCGAAGTGCGGCCCGATGCTGGAGATGACCGCCTCCTTCCCTCCCCCACAGAACGTGCCCTGCTCACCCTCCAGTCGCCTCGCCTCGCACACGCGCGGACAGAGCCGACACGGATTCATCAGCTCCTTGGCCCGCTCGAGACGCCTCGCAAGCTCCCCGCTCGCCACCAGCTCCTGATAGCCGCGCCTTCTCTTCTCCGGCATCACGAGCCCCCTGAATCAGATCCGCCTCACTCAGCACTCTCCTCCGCAGACTCTCCAACCTTACACTCGCACGATCACGAGATTCCCGGACTCATACCGTCGCAGCCCCCAGAGAAAGACGAATCGCGCGAATAGCCCCAGACCGACTGCGAACGCTGTGAGCCCGAGAATGAACCACCAATTAGCCCCTTTCAGGATCATTACCGGCACGTACCCGATGAATGCAGCCGGAATGAGCGTGAACAACAGAAACCGGACCGGACCACTGAAGATAGGAAACGGATAGGTGGCAAAGCTGAGTAGTGCATTGAGCATCTGCATCGACAGGTTCTCGGAACTGCCCATGAAGAACGCAAGCGAATTGACGAGCACGAACCAACTCACGATAACGGATCCGGCCAGGATACAGACCAAGAAGAAAAGTGCCACACCGCCGAGAGTCAGCGTACCGGCGAACACGAATAGGATGAGACCGAAGAGCAGATCACCCAGGGCGGAGATGTTGAGTCTCGCCACGAGCACACTCAGAAGCACATCCCGCGGCAGGCCGAGGAAGAAGTCGAGGCCTCCTTCGGCAATGATCTTCGACAGCCGGAGTGCATTCCCGAAGATGCCAGTAGCGATCCCGTAGGCGACGGTCAACACCGCCCAGAGCATTATGACATCAGAAAACTCCCATCCCTTCACCACTTTGAACCGGGCGAAGAAGACAAACCAGAAGAAGATCCAGATCGCATCGTTCAACATCATCCCTACAATCTGGGAGATGAAGCTTGCCCGGTATTCCATCGCCGCCTGGAGATTGAGTGCGAGGTGGGCGACGACAAACCTCGCATTCGACCAGACTCTCCCATACCACCGTCTACTCATAGCACCCTCATCCCCCATGGATGGAGACCCGCTTCGCCCCGAACCAGAAGACGATATGAGCGACCGCCAGCAACATCACACCCCACACAACCTGCCTCACCATCAGCCCCACAAACCCGTCCAGCGAGAAATCGACCAGCAGCCTCGCCGGCCCGTACACGACGAGATTGAACGGCAGGGCCCGCGAAATCCTCTGTAACAGGGGCGGAAAGATCTCGAGCGGAACGAGCATCCCTCCAATAGTGAAGAGCATCTTCTCGTATATCCAGAAGAAGGCGGTCGTATCTTCGACCCAGAAGGCGAGAAGGCCGATCGCCATGCTGAGAAAGAAGTCGATCGTGATGGCTGCGAGAACCGCGAGCGCGACCGCGGGGAGCGAAACGAGAGAGGCATCCATAGGCCCCACCATGGCGCTCGCGATCAGCCCCCCCACTGCGAGATTGACGGGGAAGCGCACGGCCGTCTCTCCCAGAAATCGAAAGTAGTGAAACAGGATGTAGCTGTACGGCTTCCCCAGAGCATATGCGATCGCTCCGGACTTCACATCGTCGCTGATCTCGAGTATCTTCCGCGGGCGCGAGAGGATGATCGATTCGGTCAGCACCAGATACCAGATCATCCTGCGCAAGGTGAGCCCCGCCACCATCGTGCTTCCCGTCGTCCCGTAAGTCGTCCTCCACAGCTGCACAAAGATGAAGATAACGACCACAAGGAACAGGGCCCGGAAGACTACGTCATACAGATAGACTAAGCTGCTCTGCAGGCTGACCCGCATGATCTCGTAGTACTTCCTCATGATGCTCGCAAGGGGTCTCGTAGCGGAAGCCCTGCTGTCCCGCGTCACTCTCTCTCCTCCCGACGATCATTGCCCCGGGCATAGATAAGAGCGATGATCTCCTCCAAGGGTGGGTCCGAAATGGTGATATCCGCAACCTTCAGCCTGGCCACGATCTCCTCGATCACATGATCGATGGAGCGACGAGATGTGTCGACCTCGAGTTTCATACCATAGCCCTTCTGCTTGAGCACCTCGACCCCCTCGAGCTCGACTGCATCCGGTATCGTCTCGAGCTTGAGGTCGATCACTTTCGTCCTCAGGTAGCGGCGACGCAGATAGCTCACCTCGTTGTCGAGGATCACTTCTCCACGATCGATCACGATGACACGCCGGCACAGCTCCTTTATGTCGCCCGCGTCGTGAGAAGTGAGAAATATGGTGAGCGACTCCTCCTTCCGTAATAGAGAGATGAGATCTCGAATCCTCTGCTTGGCCACAACATCGAGTCCCACGGTCGGTTCGTCGAGGAAGAGTACTTTCGGCCCGTGCAGGAGGGAGGCAATAATCTCACACCGCATCCGCTGCCCCAGAGATAGCTTCCTCACCGGCGTCTTGAGGAGGTCCTCCACCCTGAACAGCTCGACGAGTCGATCGCGCCTCCTTCGGTAGGCCCGCCTATCGATCTCGTAAATGTGGGAGAGGAGATCGAACGTGTCCAGCGGCGGCAGATGGTACCAGAGCTGCGACTTCTGCCCGAAGACAGACCCGATCTCAAACGCCAGGCGCTGACGTTCCTGCCAGGGGACAAAGCCCAGCACGGAGGCCTCTCCAGAGGTGGGGTGGAGTATGCCCGTCAACATTTTGATCGTCGTCGACTTCCCCGCACCATTCGGCCCGATGAAGGCCAGAGCCTCGCCCTGAGAGACCGAGAACCCGATGTCCTTTACCGCGCAGACTTCGTGGATCTCGGGCCGGATGACCGAACGGATGCTTGCCCACACGCCCGACTGCTTGCGCTTGAACCGGAACCGCTTGTTCAGATCATGCACCTCGATTACATTCATCGTATCATCGATCCAGTCCGTTGAGGTTCAGGCCGATCTCTCTCCTCCTCTTACTGCGGGGTCGACTCCCCTCGCAGCCCACCCTATCAGTCCAGCAGGTCAGCGCCAAATCCGAAATGGTAATCCAATACATCCGCCCAACGTACCCTTTGCCGTCTACGTGACGCGCAACGGAAATCCTTTTCCCACGACCTCGTGCACATTACTGATCACAACAAATGCATCGGGATCGATCTCGCGGACGAGTTCGCGCAACCTCGGCACCTGCCTGCGGTGGATCACGCTGAAGAGCACCTCCCGTTTCTCTCCCGTCATCACAGACCTGCTCTGCAACGAAGTCACACCTCGCTCCATACGATCCGTGATCGCATCAGCGATCTCGCCCGGCTTCAGCGACATAATGTACGCCGCCTTGGCATAATCCCAGCCTTCGAGCAGCACGTCGATCGCCCGCGACGAGAGGTAGACTGCAACGAGCGCGTACAGCGCGAGCTCAGCTGAATGAAAGGCAACGCCTGCGGTCGCGATGACGATGGCGTCCGCACCGAGAATGGCCATGCCTGTGCTGATCTGTGTCCGCCGATGAATCACCCGCCCGATGATGTCGGTGCCGGCCGTCGAACCGCGCCCGCGGAATACGAGCCCGAGGCCCACGCCGAGGATGATACCTCCGTACAGACAGGCGAGGAGCGTATTTTCCGTCACTCCCTCCAGGCCGATGAGGAGCGACAGCCCATCGGTCATCAACGCCAGCAGTACCGTGGCGATGACGGTCCTCACCCCGAATTGTTTCCCCAGCTCCTTCACCCCGAGGAGAAAGATCGGCACATTGAGCACCAACATCGTGATTCCCACCGGTACTCCGATCTGGTAATGGAGGATGATCGACAGCCCACCGACTCCTCCCGGAGCGATCCTGCTGGGAATGAGAAAGAGAACGTAGGCAACGGACATACAGAACGCGCCCACGACGAGCATTCCATACTCACGGACGAATTTTGGCCATTTCCTATCCATCGCGATCTCTCCCGCACATCCTGCATACAGGTTGCAAAAACGGCCACGGGGCTCCTCCACCCGTGGCCTGACTGTGGCTCATGCTATACGGCGTTACCCCCAACCTCTCGCGCCACACGGCAACGGGTACATGCATTTCATCAGCGTGACGAGCATGGCTTTACCTTCGTACCTTCCGGAGTATCCTCGAGTAGAAGACCGCGCTCAAGCAGTTCCGCGCGGATGCGATCCGCTGTCGCGTAATCCTTCCGCCTTCTCGCCTCGTCCCGTTCCCGGATCATCCGCTCGACCTCCTCGTCAACGACGACCTCCGGAGCCTCCATCTTCTCGAATCCGAACGCGAGCACCTCGTCCATCGCCAGCAGTGTGGCATACCGGTCCGCGCCAGAGAGGTTCTCATCGCGCACGACCCCCCACATCGCCGCGAGAGCCCGCGGCGTGTTGAGGTCATCTTCCAGGGCATCTCTGAACGCAGCATAGTGGGATTCGGAAACCGATCCGGCCCCGCCCGAGCCCTTCAGTTCGACGACCCGGTTCTTCAATCGCTCATATGCGTTCGCGGCCCCATCGAGAGCCCGCCACGTGAAGGTTAGGGGCGAACGGTAATGCGCATTCAAGCAGAAATAGCGGTAGACGAGAGGGTCGTACCCCCGGTCGATTAGCAGATCGAGGGTAATGAAGTTCTCGCCGGATTTCGCCATCTTGACCGACTCCGACTCCTCACGTTCGTCCTCTTCGCCGGTCGGGAGCACGAGCCACGCCCCATGCATCCACCAGTTGACCCACGTCTTCCCCGTCAGCGCCTCGACCTCGGCGATCTCGTTCGTATGGTGCACCGGGATATGATCGATCCCTCCGCAGTGGATGTCGAAATGATCGCCGAGATACTTCACGGACATGGCGGCGCACTCGATATGCCAGCCCGGGAAGCCGACTCCCCACGGGCTCTCCCATTCCATCTGGCGCTTTTGTCCCCCGGGCGACAACTTCCAGAGAGCGAAATCAGTGATGTTTCTCTTTCCGGGGACTGTCTCAATGCGTGCTCCAGCCTCCAACCCCTCGACATCGAGTCTGGCGAGCTTTCCATAGTCCTTGAGCCTGGATGTATCAAAGTACACCCCATCGTCGATTGTGTAGGTAAATCCGCGCTCCTCCAGGCCCCTCACCAGTTCGATCTGTTCCTCGATGTGCTCAGTGGCTTTGCACCAGATGTCCGGCTCGAGGAGCGAAAGGCGAGCCATGTCTTTCCTGAACGCCTCAAAATAGAAGTCAGCCAGCTCCCAGGCGCTCCTCCCCTCGCGCTGCGATCCCACCTCCATCTTGTCCTCGCCCGTATCGGCATCGGAGACGAGATGGCCGACATCGGTCACGTTCATCACGTGCTTTACCTCATATCCGTCCAGAGCGAGAACACGCCGCAGCACATCCTCGAAGACATAGGTCCGGAGGTTTCCGATGTGCGCGTAGTTATAGACAGTGAGGCCGCAGGCGTACAGCCCCACCTTTCCTTCCTCGATCGGACGGAACTGATCGACGCTCCGCGTCATTGTATTATAGAGTCGTAACATTGAAGACCAGATCCTTCCGGCGGATCCACCTCGTCGCGCTCATCCCTGGACTGGCTCACGTGTAAACCACAGGAGCAGATGCTACCGTACCGGATGGGGGAGACTCAAGGAAAAACAGCCCTCCCGGCGAAAAAACCCCCGAAACCACGGGGGTCGCCACCGGGCAGAGGAGGTGCAGATAGGCAGATAGGTGATTGTTGCGTCTCAGCACTGCTCGACCTGACCGCGGAGCCACAGACCCGTGGGAGGAGGCATCACGGAGAACGAGAAAGACCCCCGACGGCCGTAACCGCCGGGGGGAAGTCTGCTGCTCGGGACCTCTTCGATTCGATCGGCGCTACGGGATCGGGAT
>Ga0111195_1005_pt1 | contig 45400 bp, 42 predicted proteins | sample DeeMarSWOR324_28_FD_80367 | JGI IMG/M metagenome (GOLD analysis project Ga0111195, IMG submission 80367) | candidate division TA06 bacterium SM23_40
CGACGTTGTCCGCTCTGATGGCATTCTATTCTCTGATAGGCGTTGTTCGCTCCGATAGGCGGGATGGATTGACACGATGAAATCAACACTGATCGCGCGAATGACCTTTCGACTCATCATCAGAGACAAAGAAGCGCTCTTCTGGATGCTGCTGATGCCGCTAGTCTTCACGTTCTTCTTCAGTCTGATGATGGGCGGCGACCATGAGCCACGACCCACGATCATCTCTGTAGTGGACGAGGACAGGGGTCCTTTCTCCCGGGAACTCATCGGCGACCTCGAATCTGAAGACATCAAGACCGCATCCATCGGTGACAGAGGAGAGGCTGATAGTCTGTTGGCTTCTGGCGAGATCACCAGGTATCTTTTGGTCCCGGAGGGACTCTCTGACAGCATTCCGCTCCGCCGCCAGACCGAACTCGAATTCATCGTCAAGGGAGGGGAAAGGAACCTGCGCGCCGACCTGGCGGAGGTGAAGATATACCAGGCGATCTTTGGCCTGATCGCAGACCTGCTTGTGGCTGAGACGGTCGTCGCCGACGCGGAGACTTCACCGCCGGGTCTTTTCGAACGATATCAGACCGCACGAGCGCAGCCGGATCGCGTGACGCTTGTGAGCGAGGGCGCCGGACCGAGACCGATCATCCCGAGCGGCATCGAACACATCCTGCCCGGGATGATGGTCATGTTCATCCTCCTCACCATGCTCACGGGAGGAGCAGCTACTCTGGTCGAGGAGAGGAGGACGGGCGTCCTGGCGCGGACATTCCTCTGTCCCGTTATGAGGTCGGACATCATCATCGGAAAGACGCTTGGCCACCTCGCCCTCGGCATCTTCCAGACGACAATTCTCATCGCCGCCGGAGTGGTTCTGTTTCGATTCCCTCTGTTTCAGCAGAGGGCGGCCGGGATGTCGGTCCTCCTCCTGGCCTATGTTGTGGCTGCGGCCGCACTCGGCATCGTCTTCGGGGCATATTTCAGGAGCCCGGATCGCGCTGCCTGGGCCGGCGTCATAACCACTCTGGCGATGGCCGCCCTCGGAGGGTGCTGGTGGCCCATCGAAGTCGTGCCGCGGTACATGCAATACATCGCCCGTCTCCTCCCCACCGGCTGGGCGATCGCCGGCCTACACCGGCTCTTCTTCTTCGGCGGAGGAGTGACGGCAGTCCTCCCGCACGCACTCATCCTCCTCTGCTTCGCAGCACTCTTTCTCTTCATCGCCACAAGGAAATTGAGGATCGTCTAAGGTTGGACCTCACGTGGTATGTACGCGTCGAGGTGGGTGAGGTGGCTCGCCTCTTTGATGAGAGCGTGCGCGATGACCGTCCGCTGGAGCTGATTTGTCCCCTCATAGATCTGTGTTATCTTCGCATCCCTCATATACTTCTCTATGGGATAGTCCTTCATGTATCCGTAGCCGCCGAATACCTGCACCGCGTTCGTCGTAACCTCCATCGCAACGTCGCTGGCGAAGAGCTTGGCCTGGGAGGAGAGCTTCCTCGTGCCGGATAGCCCCTGATCGACCGCTGCCGCTGCCGCGTACAGGAGCTGGCGCGCAGCCTCGATCTTCGTCGCCATGTCAGCAAGGAGCTGCTGTATCATCTGAAACGAACTGATTGGCTGGCCGAACTGCTCCCGTCGTGTCGCATAGAACATCGCATACTCGAGTGCTCCCTGTGCCAGCCCGACAGCCTGCGCCGCGACACCCGGGCGCGCCCGATCGATGGTCGACATCGCCTGAAGAAGCCCCCTCCCCAGCTTCCCCCCGAGGATCTGCTCGCGCGGCACCCGACAGTCTCTGAAGTAGAGTTCACGCACCGGGACACAGCGGATGCCCAGCTTGTCCTCCTCTTTCCCGATCTCGAATCCGGGCGTCTCCTTCTCGACGATGAAGGCGCTGATTCTACGCGATCTCGAACTCGGATCGGTGACCGCGAAGACCGTGTAGATGTCCGCCGCCCCTGCGTTGGTCGTCCATTTCTTCTCCCCGTTGATTACGAAGTCATCGCCGTCCTCGACCGCGCTGGTGCGCATGCTTCCCGCGTCGGTGCCCGCAAACTTCTCCGACAGCCCGAATGCCGCCAGGATCTTCCCCTGCGCGATATCGGGCAAGTACTTCTGTTTCTGTTCTTCGGTGCCGCTCAGCACGATCGGCAGCGACCCGAGGGCGTTCACCGCGTACATCGTCCCCGCGCCGCCACACGCCTTAGAGATCTCTTCTACGCACAGGCAGAGATCGAGAAGCGAACCTCCTCCGCCTCCATATTCGCGGTCGATCCACACTCCCAGCAGTCCGGCCCCGGCGAGACCCTCCCTGATCTCGTGAGGATAGGTCTGGGAGCGATCGTATTTCGCAGCCAGCGGCCGGACGGTCGCCTCCGCCACGTCCCGCGCCTTCGTCTGCCACTCTCGATTCTGCTCAGTCAGAAACGCCGACATCCGGTCACCTCCATCTACACCCACTACACTGCGAAAATCTTACGAAAATCTATCGTAGAAAACGATCTCGTCGAGCGGCCGCTTACGCTTCTCCACGGGCCAACCGAGAGGATGGCCGACCATGATGAGGTACAGGCAGAGCCAGTTCTCGGGCAGCCGAAGGACACGACCCACCTTGTCGATGCTGATGGCACCGATCCAGCACGTCCCGAGTCCCAACGAGCGTGCCGCGATCACGAGATTCTCACCAGCGATGATGGCATTCTGGTCCTGGTAGATGCTGTCGCGAAGCCGCGCAGGCACGGAGCGCAGCCACTGGTACACTTCTTCACCATGCCGCAGTCGCAGCTTACCGTGCACGACGTCCTTCATCTCCTCAAGCGGTGTACACTCGGTGCAGCAGGCAATGATGACAGGCACCTGGCGAATCAGGTCATTCTGGACGACGCATTCTGCGAGCTCGTCTTTGACCTTCTGGTCCCGGATCACACCGAGCTTCCACTTCACGGGGCCGCCGTGGGGCGCCAGGCGGGCAGCCTCCAGTATCTCGCGGAGGTGCTCTTCGGACACAGGTCTCGGGCTGTAGTCGCGGACGCTCCTCCTCGCTCTGATTGCTCCCATTGCACTCGACGTCGACCTCCGCTCGGCGGCGATCTTCATTCCACGATAGGGAACCCGTAGTACCCTGCGCAGCAGTTGCGCGATCCTTCTCATGCGGTGCGTCCTCCTCGCTCCTGGATTCTCCGCCGCCCGGCCATTCGACGACACGCGCCTGGCCGGGCGCATGGCATCGTCTTTGCGATTCCCGGGCTCCCACTCTCCGCAGCATCGGTGGAGCCCCGGGATGTCGGACGAATCCATCACAATCTACTCCACTCGCATGCCTGAGGCAACCTCTTTTTGCTCGCCTCCGCGCCCTGTCCGTCTTTCATGGTCCATCGGACCCTCCATGTCCCGGGGAACCATTCGTGCTCCTTCGGACCAGCATCCACGTCCCGCCAACGCCTCATGTCTCGTCGAACCATCCACGTCCAGGCCAACACTCATAGCCGAGACGACCCTGCGTGCGCTATCGAACCCTCCGCGCGCCACCCACCCCCCACGCGCCGTCAGATCCCCCATGCTCCATCGAACCATCCACGCCCCGGGGAACCATCTGCGTCTCAACGAGCCCTCCACGTCTCAACGAACGCGCCACGTCCCATCGGGCCCTCCAGGTCCCGTCAAACGCTCCATACCTTATTGGACTGCCCGCGTCCCATCGAACGCTTCATATCCCATCGAACCATTCGTGTCCCGGCCAACCCCTCATGCGCCAGACAACACTGTGTGCCTATCGAACCTTCCGCGCTCCGGCCACCCACCACGTGCAACAGGACTCTCCATGTCCCATCCAACGTCCCATCCAACGTCCCATCCAACGCTCCACGTCCCATCGACCCTCCATATTCTCTCGAACACCGACTTCTACCACCAGACCGAGCGGTCGAGGCTGCGATATTGAATCGCCTCCGCGACATGCTCGGCGCGTATCAGCTCACTCCCCGCAAGATCCGCGATCGTTCGTGAAACCTTCAAAATCCGATCATAGGCTCGCCCTGACAGCCCAAACCGTTCCACAGCAACTCGCAACAGGGATTCGCTCTCGGCATCGATACGGCAAAACTGCCTGACGCCGCGAGGTCCCATGTGGGCATTGCAGAAGAGGCGCCCTTCCACCGCGAACCTCTCCTGCTGCCTCGCCCGCGCGGCATCGACCCGGAGCCGAATTGCCTGGCTGGACTCGCCACCTGCCTGCGCCGCGAGTTCGCGGTACCTGAGGGCCGGCACCTCGATGTGGATGTCGATCCTGTCAAAGAGGGGGCCCGAGATCCTCGCCAGGTATCGCTGGATATCGAGGGGAGAGCAGGAGCATTCACGGGTCGGATGGCCGCTGAATCCGCACGGACACGGATTCATCGCTGCCGCCAGCATAAACCGGGCAGGAAACGTCAGCGAAAGGGCCGCCCGTGTCACCGTCACCTCCCCGTCCTCGAGGGGCTGGCGCAACACCTCGAGCGCGCGGCGCGAGAACTCAGGCAGCTCATCGAGAAAGAGGACGCCATTATGAGCGAGACTCACCTCACCGGGACGGGGATGGCTCCCGCCCCCCACAAGACCCACATCAGAGACCGAGTGGTGAGGGGAACGAAACGGCCTCGTCCCGATGAGCGCCCTGCTCCGCGGAAGGGTTCCTGCCACGCTGTGCACCTTGGTGGTCTGAAGCGCCTCCTCCAGGCTCATCTCAGGGAGTATCGTCACCAGACGGCGGGCCAGCATCGTCTTCCCCGATCCCGGGGGCCCGATGAGAATGATGTTGTGGCCGCCCGCCGCCGCCACCTCGAATGCCCGCTTGGCATGCTCCTGACCTTTCACCTCGGCGAAATCGATCGGATACTCCGATGCTCTCCGCACGAGATGTTCGGCCGAGAGGCGGACCGACGACACCTCCTGTCGCCCGGCCAGGAAATCGATGCATTCGACAAGACTCTCTACCGGATAGATCTCCAGACCATCCACGACTGCCGCCTCCCGCACATTAGCCCGCGGCAACACGAGTCCGCTAAATGGACTATCCCTCACCGCGAGAGACATCGGAAGCACGCCGCGGACTCCCCGCACCGCTCCATCGAGCGACAGCTCGCCGACGACAACCAACTCCTCCAGCCGCCCGGCATCGAGCTCCCCGGCCGCAGCGAGGATGCCGAGGGCTATGGGCAGATCGAAAGCGGGGCCTTCCTTGCGCACATCCGCCGGGGCGAGATTGACCGTCACCCGGCGGGGAGGAAGCTGCAGCCCCGCATTCCTGATGGCTGCCGCTACACGCTCTTTCGCCTCCCGGACCACTGCGGTGGGCAGGCCCACCATGGTGAACGATGGCAGGCCGAGGGAGATATCGACCTCTACCTCCACAATGTATCCATCAATCCCGAGGACCGCCGCCGCGTGCACTCTTGCCAGCATTGCTCGCTCCCACGGATTTCCCGGTCGCACAAGGAGACATCCGGGCTCAGAGAGATAGTAGGCCCGTACAGACACCGGCGCCCGGGACAGCAGCTGCCTGAACGAAGACAGCCACCGGGGCCGGTCATGCTCACCCCAGTGGCTGTTCAGTCTTTCTTCTCAGCGATTCCTATCCCACGTCCAGAACGGAGCGTATCCTACCCCTGCCGGCCCCATTCTGTCAAGGAGAAACGAAGGTGGGACACCCCCGAAATCCCTGGCGTCATCCGGGTCAGTGCCCCCTGAAAAGAGATGAAGACGGACACAGAAGTGGAAACGGCGGTGACTCACTCTCTTGCCCGTTCGGGGGGATCGATTCCGCCCAATCCCACATGCCAGTCAGTGGGAAGGATCTGAGATACGGAAAACGTACCTTCTGTTGAAGGACCCCGGCTCTGCCCCGATCAGGCGTGTCAGCAGAGAAGCGGGATGAATTCACGAAACCAGCTGGAGTCCTGTCGGAGGCCAAAAAGCTATTGAAGCGCCTCGAGCGATGCGCTACTATCGCTGATGATACCGAGGAGGGCGCGGCGTAGTCCGCTTCCACAGAGGGATCGCGTCCTCCGCCTTCGAATCAAAGACGGTGACAGGCAGTGTGAAGCGCGCCACCTACATCGGCGGCTGCGCTCCGAAGGATACGACATGTGGATCCGTCTCGCCCTGCTCACGTTCATCTTCCAGCTCCCTGTACTCGCTGCTGTCGGCGCGTCGCTCGTGTCACCCCGGGGCGAGGAGACATCACTCGAGATCGTCACCTGGAACATCGAGTGGTTCCCGCGGGAAGGCGAAGCCACCGTGCAAGCCGTTCGCCAGCTCGTCGAGGATCTCGATATCGATCTGTACGCCGTACAGGAGATCGCGGATACAGCCGCGTTCCGTTCTCTCCTGTACTCTCTCCCCGGATACGACGGTTTCTGGTCGCCGGATGCCTACACGTGGGGGGACTACCAAAAGACCGGCCTGATCTGGCGCGCCGACCAGATCGCAGTTTCTGGGCTGACGTCTCTGTTCGTAGGAGACGATTATGCCTTTCCTCGGCCGCCGATTCAGGTCTATGTGACGGCCAGCGACGGAGAAAATGAGTTCGACTTCCATCTCGTCGTACTCCACCTCAAGGCAGGCGGCGGCGAGGATAACGAAGCGAGACGGCGGGCGGCAATAGAAACACTCAAGGCGTACCTGGATGCACAGCGACAGACGGCCGTTGACCCCGATGTCATCGTGGCAGGAGACTGGAACGACGAGCTCGACGACCCCTCGTGGGATAACGTCTTCAACCTGTTTCTCGCGGACTCATTGAACTACTCTTTCATGACAGCACCGCTCGCGGGAGACACGCGCTGGGCATCGTACCCTTCCACCGGATCATTGATCGATCATCTGCTGATTGACGAAGAGGCATCCAGCGCGTACGAGGGTGGATTCACAGAGACCCTCCGCCTCGATGACGAGTACGCGGCCTATCACGCTGTCGTATCGGACCATCGGCCGGTCATGAGCGTCTTCCCCATCTTCCCCGGCAACGAGCCCAACGGAGGGGCCGACACTACGGCCGCCTCTCCGGGGGTAGCGCTCAGCTACCCCTTCCCCAATCCGGCGAGCCAAATGGTCGAAGGAACGTTCTACTTACCGACTCCCGGCTGGGCCACGCTCAACCTGTACAATGTCGGCGGCCAGAGGGTCTCGCGGCTCCCCTCCGGCTACTTCTCGGAAGGGAGCCACTCATACAGCTTCAACGTGGACGCGCTCACCTCAGGAGTCTACTTCGTCATCCTGATCACAGAAGAGCACCGCTACTCGAGGAAGACTGCCATTGTGAAATGACGACTCCCTCTCCGGATGTCAGACCATCCAGAGAGATGACGCGTCAATCCACGCATGATCGGGAGGGGCAGGATGCCAACAGATCTCGAACTCGCGCGCTCAGTCTCCCCGCGGCCGATCACCGACGTGGCGGCCAGCATCGGACTTCACGCGGATGACCTCATCCTCTACGGAGAGGACAAAGCAAAGGTCAGGCTCGGCGCCATAGAACGGCTGCGATCCGGGCGAACCCCGGGGAAACTCGTCCTCGTCTCCGCCATCACTCCCACAGCCGCGGGCGAGGGGAAGACGACGATGACGATCGCACTGGGACAGGGCCTGGCAAAACTCGGCCATTCCGTGGCTATTGCGCTCCGCGAACCATCCCTGGGACCCTGCCTCGGCATGAAGGGTGGGGCTACGGGAGGAGGGATGTGCCAGGTCATCCCCATGGAAGACATAAACCTCCACTTCACGGGGGACTTCCATGCGGTATCGACAGCGCACAATCTGCTCGCGGCGCTCCTCGACAACCATATCCATCGGGGCGACCGGCTGGAGATCGATCCACGCCGCATCACGTGGCGCCGCGTCATCGACATGAACGACCGGGCGCTCCGCGACATCATCATCGGGCTGGGCGGCGTCATGCAGGGCGTGCCGCGCGAATCGGGATTCGATATCACGCCCGCATCGGAGATCATGGCCATTCTCTGTCTGGCGGAGAGCTATGACGACCTGAAAGAGCGACTGAATCGGATCCTCCTGGCATTCACCTACGATCGCGAGCCGATCACAGCAGAGAAGCTCGGGGCGACTGGCGCAATGGCGGCCTTGCTTCGCGATGCCCTCCTCCCGAACCTGGTGCAGACGATGGAGGGCGTGCCGGCATTTGTGCACGGCGGACCATTCGCGAACATCGCCCACGGGTGCAACTCGGTCCTCGCGACACGCACGGGGCTCCACGCAGCCGACTGGGTTGTGACAGAGGCCGGCTTCGGATTCGACCTGGGCGCGGAAAAGTTCTTCGACATCAAGTGCCGGAGTGCGGGGCTCGACACCGTCGCCGTCGTGCTCGTCGCCACCTGTCGCGCACTCAAGATGCACGGTGGGGTGAAGAGCCGGGAACTAGCAGTGCCGAATCCCCGAGCCGTCGAGGCCGGTTTTCCCAATCTCGACAAGCATGTCGAGAACATCGGCAAGTTCAGGGAACCGCCGGTCGTCTGCCTCAATCGCTTCACACAGGATACCGAGGAGGAAATCGAGGTCATCCGCCGCCATTGTACGGACGTGCTTGGCGTGCCGTTCGCCGTCTGTGATGCGTGGTCGAGAGGCGGAGAGGGGGCGAAAGAACTCGCCCGGAGTGTCATCGCCCACGCCGAGAAATGCTCCAAGCCGTTCAGGCCGCTGTACGATTGGGATTGGCCCGTGGAGAAGAAGATCCTGACAGTGGCCCGCGAGATGTACGGGGCCGAAGAGATCGAATACACAAAGGAGGCCGAACGCGACCTGAGGGATATCGATCGGCTGGGTTACAACAACCTGCCGATCTGTATTGCCAAGACACAGAAGTCGCTCTCCGACGATCCGTCCCTGATAGGACGCCCCGAGGAATTCACCGTCCACGTCAGGGAGATACTCATCTCCGCAGGGGCCGGCTACCTCGTCCCCCTCACCGGCGACATCCTGCGCATGCCCGGCCTCCCCTCATCCCCCCAGGCAGAGCGCATCGACCTCGTCGACGGAAAGATCACCGGCCTCGAATAGACTCGAAAGCCGCATACGGTGCCCCACGCTCATCATAGTGGTCGACACCTTTCCGTGGATCTCCGGGAGCGGGAGAGGGCTCCGGAATCAATCCAGTCCGAGCATCGTTCTCTGTACGAGACCAAGCGTGGGGACGCCCTTCCGGAATCTCCCCGACGTCGGAACACGGATCCCTGTAGCCAAGCGAGTGATCCCTGAGAAACAGAGATGCAGGATGAGGCCGGCACGATAAAATGTGTAAGAGTCGAGCTGAGATCAGTAGAGTCACGCGATCGAAAAGGGAGGCCAGGGCCAGCTACGACAAGATGAGTAGATGGTATGACGTAGTAGCTGGTCACTTCGAGAGTAAGCATAGGGACATCGCCTTAGCACAAATGAATATTCAAGAGGGCGAGATCATTCTTGAAATAGGATGTGGCACCGGACGCTCTCTCTTGGCACTGGCCCAATCAGTCGACGGCTCAGGCAGGGTCTACGGGATTGACATATCAGAAGGCATGCTCGACATCTCACGAGCAAAGGTCCGGAGAGCGAGACTATCCGATAGAATCATATTGATCTGCGGCGACGCTGCTGACCTTCCGTTCAGACCGCATTCCTTCGACGCCATTCTAGTAATCTTCACTCTTGAGCTCTTCGATACGCCTGAGATTCCAATCGTTCTATGCCAGTGGAGGAAGGCCCTCAGAGACACCGGACGCATCTGTGTGGTGGCAATGTCAAAGAAGGGAAAAGTTGGTCTGGTGATGAGGCTCTACGAATGGGCGCACCGGAGGTTTCCGTCCTATGTCGATTGCCGACCGATTCTTGTCTGGAAGGCGCTGAAAGATGCAGGTCTCCACATTGTTGATGCTTCGGAAGTCTCCGGGTGGACACTGCCCGTTGAGGTCGTCGTGGCGAAAAAGCGCTACCATCCACTCGAGCAACCTGAATGTGACCGAACCACAGAGAACAAAAAGAGAAGCTCGCCACGAAGTCCTACCCAGGTGCGTCAGGATTCGCCGAAACGCCCTGGGCAGACTGCCAAGTGAGGAGCGCAGACATGCAGAGACTCAGTGTGAGCGCAACGGCTCTCGGATTCGGCCTGACCTGGGCTGTCGCCATATTGTCTATCGGCTGGACCTCCATGTTCGGGTGGGGAACGAGAGTTGTGGGAGTCGTATCATCACTGTATATCGGCTACGCGCCGACCTTCCTCGGTGGCATCATCGGAGCTCTCTGGGCGCTCGTTGACGGCGCAATCGGGGGAGCGATATTCGCCCTCGTCTACAACGCAGTCGTCAGGAGGAGGTAGCGCACTCTCCGACCGCTTTTCGCTCATCGTCGCCACTTCTCTTTGCTGTCGCCGGCAGAATTCACAGAGCTAACACGGCTGCCGACGCTGACCTCGAGGTCCAGGTGGCGCCCGTACTCTCACAGCAATCATTCCTCTCTGCGAGATCAAGGAGGCCTCTCGATGACTCAAGGAACCGTGAACACCGAGGATCTAAGAAAAACCCCTTTGCGCGAGCTATTCGACACACTCTCCTCGAGCGAAAACGGTCTCTCTTCCCCAGAGGCGAGAGATCGACTCGAGCGCTACGGCCCTAACGAAATCTCCGAGAAGAAAGTGAGTCCCATCCTCAAGTTCCTGAGCTATTTCTGGGGGCCGATACCGTGGATGATCGAAGTTGCCGCGATACTATCGGCGATCATCCGCCACTGGGAGGACTTCTGGATCATCCTGGCGCTCCTTCTGCTCAATGCAGTGGTGCGGTTCTGGCAAGAACACAAGGCAGATACAGCCATCGAAGCGCTGAAGGAGAAGCTTGCACTTGTGGCGCGAGTCCTGCGCGATGGCACATGGTCGCAGATCCCTGCGGGAGAACTCGTTCCAGGAGATGTGGTCCGCGTGCGCCTGGGCGATCGCGTCCCCGCCGACATCAGACTGATCGACGGCGACTACCTCATGATAGATGAATCGGCGTTGACCGGAGAATCGATGCCTGTCGAGAAACATGTCGCCGATGTCGCCTACGCCGGTTCGATCATACGTCAGGGGGAGATGACAGCTCTCGTCGTTTCCACCGGAATGAGCACTTACTTCGGGAAGACCGCCACGTTGGTGGAAGAGGCAGAGACCCGCAGCCACTTCCAGAGGGCGGTGGTCAAGATCGGCGACTACCTGATTGCGCTTGGCGGACTGCTCGTGATAACCATCTTTCTTGTGGCGCTCTTCCGTCACGAGAGCCTGCTGGAGACGCTTCAGTTCGCGCTGGTCCTTACTGTTGCGGCAATACCGGTGGCACTCCCGGCTGTCCTTTCCGTCACCATGGCGGTGGGGGCCATGGCCCTGGCAAGAAAAAAAGCCATCGTCAGCAGGCTGGTTGCCATTGAGGAAATGGCAGGAATGGATGTGCTCTGTTCGGATAAGACCGGCACCATCACCAAGAATGAGATCACTGTCGCTGAAGCCGTTCCCCTCGGCTCCTTTGCAGAGAATGATGTTCTGCTCTTCGGGACAATGGCATCGAGGGAGGAAGACAGGGATCCCATCGACGATGCAGTCATCGCCGGGGCCGAGAGCTTGCATCTGCTGAATGGGGCATCGGGTGGGTTCAGGGCAGTCGAGTTCACACCCTTTGATCCTGTCTCGAAACGCACGGAAGCGACCATAGAGGATGCTGAGGGCAAGCGCTTCAAGGTCGCGAAGGGTGCACCTCAGAGTATCCTATCGCTCGCAGCAGAGAGGGAGACTATCAGCGCCGGCGTGGAAAAACATGTCGATCTTTTTGCCACAAGAGGACAACGTGCACTCGGTGTGGCCAAGACCGACGAGCAGGAAGAGTGGCACTATGTCGGGCTCATAGCTCTCCAAGATCCAGCGCGTGAAGACTCAGCGGAGACGATAAGGACCGCTCAGTCGATGGGCGTAGATGTGAAGATGGTGACGGGTGACCACACCGCCGTAGCCAAGGAGATCGCCCGGGAGATACATCTGGGGATGAACATCGTCGAGGCCTCCGCGTTTCTCGACAGACCCGACAGGGAGGCACTGGAAATCGTCGAGAAGGCGGATGGTTTTGCGCAGGTCTTCCCTGAACACAAGTACCATATTGTAGAACTGCTTCAGGGCAGAGGACATATCGTCGGGATGACAGGAGATGGAGTCAATGATGCGCCTGCACTCAGGAAGGCCGACGTGGGAATCGCTGTTGCGGGCGCTACCGACGCGGCAAAATCAGCTGCCGCAATCGTGCTGACCACACCGGGTCTCTCCGTCATAATCGATGCCATAAAGCAGAGCCGAGCTATCTTCCAGCGAATGACCAACTACTCAATCTACCGAATTGCGGAGACGATCAGGGTACTGATCTTCATCACACTGTCAATCATCGCGTTTCGCTTCTATCCGGTTTCCGCCCTCATGATTGTCCTGTTGGCGCTCCTGAACGATGCGCCAATCATGACCATCGCGTATGACAATGTGAAATACTCTGAGAAACCGGAGAAATGGAATATGCGGGCGATATTGACCATATCGACCATGCTCGGTATCATCGGTGTCCTATCGTCCTTCCTGATCCTCTACATCGGCAGGGATCTCTTTCACCTCACCCGCGAGGTCCTCCAATCCTTCATGTATCTGAAACTCTCGGTGGCAGGGCACTTCACAGTCTTCGTGGCCCGTACAAGAGGTCCGTTCTGGTCGATCAGACCGGCAAAGCCGGTCTTCATGGCAGTCATAGTGACGCAACTTATCGCCACATTGATCACTGTCTATGGGATATTACTGCCTGCGATGGGTTGGAGACTCGCATTCTTCGTATGGGGCTACGCCCTCGCCGCCTTTCTCATAACCGACCTCCTGAAGACGCGCCTCTACAGCGTTCTGGACCATGGCGGCATACGGTTCCACCGATAAGAATCTCGAAATAGGCACCGTCTCCTTGATGTCACTCACGGGTTTGCGTTCACTGCGGCTGGCATGACGGGGTTACTTCGCTCGCCTGATCCGGTAGATGGCAGACTCCTGGAACAAGAGCGGAGTAGGAAGGTCGAGGCTCACGAGACGGTAGACCCTCGGCCAGACAACCAGGTGTGCGGCTTCCACCGGAGGACACGTCGAACGTAGCATCAGCTTCATCAGGTGACAAGGTGGCATGAGGGAGGGCGATGACTCTACTGGGCGACCCTGACAGAGACCTGAGTTTGGTGTAATCGGGAAGGGCCCCGTGAACCGTCGAAGAACGATAGGATTCTGGGGAGTAACAGGAATAGGCGTCGGGGGCATGGTAGAGTAAGGTCCTTCGGCGCCGCACCTCTCTCCCACCTCGGGAGTCGGTCTCCGAGCGACCAGTTCGCACTCCCTTTAGCCGGGTGCCTGGCGATCGATCGGCTCCCCCAGGGCGGAGGCACGTGCCTCCTTCAGTCTTTCGATGAGGCGATCGTAGGAATCGATGAACTTCTGTACACCTTCTTTCTCCAGTTGCCGCGTTACCTCCTCTACGTCGATTCCCAGTTGACACAACTGCCGAAAGACGTGCCGGGCCCCCGCCGCGCCCTCCTCCAGACGCGGTGCCGGATTGCCGTGGTCGCGATACGCATCGAGGGTCTCGAGCGGGAGGGTGCTCACTGTCCCAGGTCCGATGAGGGGCTCCACATACTTCACATCGCTGTAGGCCGGGTTCTTGGTGCCAGTACTCGCCCACAGGGGACGTTGGGTGCGCGCGCCCGTGGCGGCCAGTCTGCGGAATCGCGCGCCGCCGAAGATCTCCTTGTAGATCTGGTATGCCACCTTGGCGCTCGCAATCGCGACCTGTCCGTGGATGCTCGCAGCGACCCCGGCTCCGGAACCTTCTCCCTGTATCAGTCTCTCCAGCACGGGGTCGACCAACACATCGATCCTGCTGAGAAAGAAGCTGGCGACGGACGCCACATGCTCCAGAGGCTCTGACCTCGCTGCCCGCGTTTCGAGCCCGGCGAGGTACGCCTCGGCGACGTCCCGGTAACGCGCAAGGCCGAAGAGCAGCGTCACGTTGACGTTGATCCCCTCGCCGATGAGCTGCTGGACGGCCAACAGCCCCTCAACGGTCGCCGGGACCTTGATCAGCACGTTCGGGCGGTCCACCGCAGCCCAGAGCCGGCGCGCCTCAACGACCGTACCGGCCGAGTCGTCCGCGAGGTGAGGAGAGACTTCCAGGCTCACAAACCCGTCCCTGCCTGCCGTCCCATCGTAGGTAGGACGAAAGAGGTCGCTTGCTCTCTGCACATCCTCCACGGTGAGCGCCTCGTAGATCGCCTCGACACTCCTCTCCCGGAGGGCAAGAAGACGAATCGCCTCGTCATAGTCATGGCTGCCGGCGATGGCCCTCTCGAAGATGGGCGGGTTGGAGGTCACGCCACGCAGACCATCCTCCTCGATCAGCTGCAGGAGCTTTCCCGAGGAGAGCATACCCCGGCGGATGAAGTCGAGCCAGATGCTCTGACCGAATGCGCTCAGTCTGGAGAGAGGAGAATCGTTCACTGAAGCTTCACCTCGCCTTCCAACGCCGCAATCTTGGCCAGGCGACGCCGATGCCGCGCGGCCCCGCTGAAGCGGGCTGCCAGGAAGGCCTGGACGAGCTCCCAGGCGAGCGATTCGCCGACCACGTGCCCGCCCAGACAGATCAGATTCATGTTATCATCCTCCACTCCCTGGCGGGCGGAAAAGACATCATGTATCAATCCGGCACGAACACCTGGCACCTTATTGGCCGCGACGGACGCTCCTACGCCGCTGCCACAGACTGCCATCCCTCGCTCCACCTCTCCTCCGGCCACGCTCCTCGCAAGCGGTATCACGAAATCAGGGTAGTCATCCCCGACATCCAGGCTCGAGGCACCGAAGTCCACCACCTCGTGCCCGGAGCCACGCAGAGCGTTGGCCAGTTGCTCCTTCAGGGCAAATCCCCCATGGTCTGCAGCGACTCCGATACGCATCATTCTTGCTCCCTTCCCTGATCCACCAAGGCGCGAGCCCGGCTGCATACGTTTTCGACACTGAAGCCGAATTCACGCATCACCGCCTCCCCTGGGGCGGATAGACCGAACCGATCGACGCCGATTACGGCGACCTGTGGCCCGATGTACCCCCTCCAGCCGAGGGAGACGCCCGCCTCGATTGCGAGGACGGGCACCCCCTGGGGTACCACCTGTCTACGATATTCGGCCGGCTGCGCCTCGAAGAGCTGCCAGCTGGGCATACTCACCACGCGCACCCTCACGCCTTCCGTGGCCAGCTTGTCTCGGGCAGCCAACGCCAGGTGTACCTCAGAACCTGTCGCGACGAGGTTGATATCAGGTGCCCCTCCCTCTGGCGCAGGGGCGAGGACGTAGCCACCGAACCGTACTCCAACAAGTAGAGCGGGATAATCTTTGACGTCCAGCACCGGGAGCTTCTGTCGGGTGAGCACCAGCGCCACGGGCCCACCCCAGTGCTCGACAGCGACGCGCCAGGACGCGGCTGTCTCATTGGCGTCAGCTGGGCGGATGAGGACGAGGCCGGGGATGGACCGCAGGCCGCACAACTGCTCCACCGGCTGATGGGTTGGACCATCCTCCCCGAGGGCGACACTGTCGTGGGTGAAGACGTAGATGACATGAAGCCCGTCCATCGCCGCCAGACGGACGGGCGGCCGCATATAGTCACTGAAGATCAGAAAAGTACCCCCGTAGGGAATAAGACCACGGTGCAGGGCCATACCGTTCAGGATGGCCCCCATGGCGTGCTCACGAATGCCGAAGTGCAGATTGCGCCCGGCCCTGTTGTCCGCCCCGAAGTCCCCTCCGCCTTCGATGAGCGTATGGGTGCTCGGAGCCAGGTCAGCAGAACCACCTATCAACTCGGGGAGCTGATGAGCGATGGCATTGAGAACCTTGCCAGAGGCAGTCCGCGTCGCCGCGGGGCCCTGGTTCGAGCTGAAGATCGGAAGGTTTGAACTCCATGGCTCGGGGAGTCGGCCCTGGATAACCCGCCGTAACTCCGCTGCCAGGTCGGGGTACTCCTCCGCATATGCCTCGAGGCGTCCCTCCCATCTCGCCTGCCGCTCCGCTCCCCGTCCGACAGCCTTGCGGAAGTGGACCCGAGCCTCCGTCGGGATGTAGAACAGGGGCTCCAGAGGCCAGCCCAGGCGCTCCTTTGTCAGACGGACCTCCTCCTCACCAAGGGGCTCGCCGTGAGCAGCGGCGGTATCCTGCTTGTGGGGACTGCCGTACCCGATGTGAGTATGGACGTCGATGAGCGACGGTCGGTCCTTCTCCTCCCGAGCAGCCCGGATGGCGGCGGCAATGGCAGCGATGTCGTTCCCATCCTTCACTCGCTGAGTGTGCCAGCCGAAGGCAGCGAAGCGGGCGACACGATCCTCGCTGAAGGCGAGCTCAGTGCTGCCTTCAATTGTGACATGGTTGTCGGCATAGAGCACGATCAGCTTGCCGAGCCGCAGGTGGCCGGCCAGAGAGCCGGCTTCGGATGAGATTCCCTCCATCAGGTCCCCATCGCTCGCCAGGACGTAGGTGTGGTGGTCCACGATCGTGTGGCCCGGCCGGTTGAAGCGAGCTGCCAGGGCAGTTTCGGCAACGGCCATCCCGACTCCGTTGCCGAAGCCCTGACCGAGGGGGCCTGTGGTCGCCTCAACGCCGGGGGTCCTGCCGTACTCGGGATGACCAGGGGTACGGCTTCCCCACTGGCGGAAGCGCTTCAGTTCTTCCAGCCGAAGATCATACCCCGTGAGATGGAGAAGAGCATAGAGCAACATGGATCCATGCCCGGCCGAGAGGATAAAACGATCCCGGTCGGGCCAGTGAGGGTCGCCGGGATTGAACTTGAGGAAACGATCCCACAGGGTATACGCCATGGCTGCCGAGCCCAGCGGCAGTCCAGGATGCCCCGAGTTGGCCTTCTGCACGGCATCCACCGCCAGGAAACGAATCGTATTGACACACAACTCGTCCGATTCTGAAACGGCCCCTTCGGTCGCGCCCTCCGCGTCTCGTTTCTTCATAGCGACCCCTTCACTTCGCTACGCTCGTTGTGCACTCGGACCATTGACGACGACCGTGCCTCCTACGCGCTCCTCAATGCATTGACATAGTATTTCTCGACGTATTCCTTGACCATGCGCCGGGCGGAGAACCGCGGGCCGTTGCTCTTCATCGACTCTTTCATGATCCTGACCCATCCGTTCGGCACACCGTCCTCGGAGACCCTGTAGTAGAGTGGGATGACCTCTCTCTCCAGTATACGGTAGATCGCCTCGGCATCCCCCTGATCCCGATTATCACTCACGTCTCCCCCTCCGAACGCCCAACCGTTCTTCCCATTGAACCCTTCTATCCACCATCCATCCATGATGCTCAGATGAAGAACTCCGTTGAGGGCTGCCTTCATCCCACTGGTCCCGCAGGCCTCCATGGGCGGCAGCGGATTGTTGAGCCAGACATCGACGCCGTGAACCATATATTGTGCGAGTTGCTCCCCGTAGTCCTCCACAAAGGCGATGCGGCCCCCGAGAGCAGGATCACGGGCAGCATTGAATATCTTCTGTAACTTGAGCTTGGCGGGGTCATCTGCAGGATGTGCCTTGCCGGCGAATATGATCTGTATCGGACGCCACCGATCATTCAGGAGCTTCTTCAGCCGTCCGATGTCGTAGAAGATCAGATCCGCCCTCTTGTACGTCGCAAAGCGGCGGGCGAAACCTACGGTCAGGACTGAGGGATCGAGCAGTGTTCCCCACCCTATCGTAATGGAAGGCCCTACCCGGTCCTCCACCCAGCGGCGACGCGCGTGCTCGCGAATGGTGTTGACCAGTTTCATCTTCAACCAGTAGTGAGTCTGCCAGAGCTCCTCGTCCGGAATGTCGTCGACCAGCTCCCAGATGACGGGGTTGTCATGATCCGTCAACCAACTGGGGCCGAGATACTTGTTGAGAAGGAGCTCCATCTTGGGCTCGATCCATGTAGGAACATGTACGCCGTTTGTCACATGATCGATAGGCACCTTCTCCTCCGGGAGGTCGGGCCAGAGACTTCGCCACATGCGGCGGGCCACTTCGCCGTGACGCTCGCTGACTCCGTTGTGATACCCGGACATCCTGAGGGCGAACGCCGTCATATTGAAGCCCGCGTTCGGATCCTGGGAGTGGACCCCCAACCGGAAGAAGGCCTGGCGATCCACGCCCAAGGCCGCCCAGTACGCACGGAAGTACTTCTCCATCAGCTGAAACGGAAAGACGTCGTGACCAGCCGGCACCGGAGTATGCGTCGTGAAGACGGAGGTGCTTCTCACCTGATCGACAGCTTCTTCATAGCTCGTCCCTCCCTCGACCCGCTCCCTGATCCGTTCCAGAAGCGCAAAGGCAGCGTGTCCCTCATTGAGATGGAGAACAGAGTGCTTGATGCCCAGCGTCTTCAGGACCTGGGACCCTCCAATCCCCAGAACGATCTCCTGACGCAGCCGCTGTTCAAGATCCCCCCCGTAGAGGCGGGCTGAAATGCCCCGGTTCCACGGTTCATTAACCTCTACGTCGGTATCCATTAGATAGAGCACTACGCTGCCGACGACCACCTCCCAGACGGCGACATGGATGGGAGGCTCAATGAAAGGCACCGCAACGAGCAGTTGTCCCCCATCCGGGTTGGGAACCCTGGAGATCGATGCTGAATCCCGATCGAGGATCTGGTCCTTGCTTATCTGCCAGCCATCATCACGGACCTCCTGCCGGACGTATCCTTCCGGATACATGAAGCCGATGGCCACCAAGGGGACACGCAGGTCACTAGACTCCTTGAGATAGTCACCGGCCAGGAAGCCCAGGCCGCCCGCATAGAAAGGCAAGGAATGGTGCAACCCGAACTCCGCCGAGAAGTAAGCGATGGACCCGGAGTCCTGCGATGGGGCCTTCTCAGTGAACCAGCCGCCCTCGGTGTCGACGTACTCTCGGAATTGGGCGAAGACAACGTCGTAGTGACGGAGGTAGTCCGGGTGGCCTGCGGCCGATTCCAGGATCTCGTGAGGAAGCTCCTTGAGCATCTTGATCGGATTGTGTCCCGCCTCCTTCCACCCGGGGCGATCGAGCGTCTTGAAGAGCATCCTCGCAGCCGGGTGCCAGCTCCACCAGAGATTCATCGCCATCTCTCCCAGTCCATTCAGCCGCTCCGGGAGATGGGGGAAAGCGCTCTGTGTGACTTCTGCCATCGTAGTACCCCTCGCTTGGGTCGCAAGCACTGGATACGTACCCATGCACGTTTACTCACTCTTCGATCTCTTTCGAAACTCCCCCTCTCCTTTCATCCTTCCGGACCCTGCCTCAAGATGACGTGTCGTCTTCTGTTGTTCGATCGGTCCAATCGAATCCCGGCCCAGCATCATACCGGGCTCCAGCGCCAGTCGACGATCTCCGGCAGGTCAACGTCATGCTCCCGGATGTAGATCCGGTGGGCGGCCAGGCGTTCCTGGAACTTGTCGATCACGCCGCCCGCCCGGGAGCGGAATCGGGTCGTCCGATGCAAGGCGGCAATCGCCAGCTGGTAGCGGCTCATTCCATTGAGCACCAGCATGTCGAAGGGAGTGGTGGTACGTCCTTCCTCGACGTAGCCGTGCACGTGGAAACGGTTCGAGTTTGGACGGTGGTGCACCAACTCGTGGATCAGCCGCGGGTAACCGTGAAAGGCGAAGATGACCGGCCTGTCATTCGTGAAGAGGTCGATGAAGGCTCCATCGTCCAGGCCGTGGGGATGGTCACGGTGGCACATGATCGTGAAGAGGTCCACGACGTTCACCACCCGCACCCGCAGTTCGGGCAACTCGCGCCGCAGGAGCTGCGCTGCGGCCACTATCTCCTCGGTGGGGACGTCGCCCGCTGCAGCGAAGACCACGTCAGGATCCCCGTCATCATTGCTCGCCCATCCCCACACCGAGGCGCCGCGCGCGCAGTGTTCCCGTGCAGCGTCCATATTCAGCCACTGCGGGATCATCTGCTTCGAGGCAACGATCAGATTCACGTAATCCCGACTCTTCAGGCAGTGATCCGCGACAGAGAGAAGACAATTGGCGTCCGGAGGGAAGTAGACACGGGCCACAGTACTCTTCTTGTTCACCACGTTGTTGACGAAGCTCGGGACCTGATGGCTATAGCCGTTGTGATCCTGTCGCCAGACGTGCGAGGTGAGCAGGTAGTTGAGGGAGGCAAGGGGTCTGCGCCAGGGCACCTCGCGTGAAACCTTCAGCCATTTAGCATACTGGTTCAGCATCGAGTCCACGATGGGGATGAACGCCTCGTAGCAGGCAAAGAGACCGTGGCGCCCCGTCAGCAGGTAGCCTTCCAGCCAGCCCTGGCAGGTGTGCTCACTGAGGATCTCCATGACCCTTCCCCCCCGGGACAGGTACTCGTCAGTATCCACCAGCGGCCACATGAAGGCACGCTCAGTCACCTCGAAGACGTGATCCAGACGGTTCGAAGTCGTCTCGTCGGGGCAGAAGAGGCGGAAGTTCCCGGCTTCCTCGTTGAGACGAAAAACGTCGCGCAGGTATTTGCCGAGTTCCCTGGTCCCCTCGGCCTTCGAGGTACCGGGAGCCGGCACTGTCACCGCGTACTCCCTGTAGTCCGGAAGCTGGAGAGGCTCGAGAAGCTGACCCCCGTTGCCGTGGGGATTCATGCCGATCCGGCGATCAGCTTCCGGATAGATCGCCGTCACCAGTGGCTTGGGCCGTCCCGAGGCATCAAACAGTTCGTCAGGATGGTATCCGCGAAGCCACGTCTCCACCGCCTTGAGATGGTCAGGATTTGTCGCCGGATCCATGATCGGGACCTGGTGCGAGTGGAAGGTACCTTCGATGGGCCTGCCGTCTAGCGCCTTGGGGCCTGTCCAGCCCTTGGGCGTGCGAAGGATGATCATCGGCCATGCGGGCCGCACCGGCGTCTCCCCTGCACGCGCCTCCTCCTGGATCGAGCGGATCCCGGTGTACGCCCACTCCGTAGCCTGCCACATTGCCGTGTGCACCAAGGGAGGGTCATCACCCGCCACGATCCGCACCCTGTAGCCGTAGCCAGTGAAGAGGTGTTCGAGCTCCTCATCCGTCATGCGCCCCATGAGCGTCGGGCCGGAGAGCTTGTAGCCATTCAGGTGCAAGATCGGAAGCACCGCGCCGGAGGTGGCGGGGTCGAGGTACTTGTTACAATGCCAGGCTGTCGCCAGCGGGCCGGCCTCCGCCTCCCCGTCACCGACAATACAGGCCGCAATCAGATCCGGGTTGTCGAAAGCGGCACCGTAGGCGTGGACCAGGCTATAGCCCAACTCCCCACCCTCGTGGATCATGCCGGGAGTGCCGGGAAACAGGTGGCTCGGCACGCCGTACGGCCACGAGAACTGGCGGAAGAGACGCCTCAGTCCCGCCACGTCAAAGGTGAGATCGGGATAGTACTCACCAAGGCTCCCCTCCAGGTAGAGGTTCGCGAGAATAGCAGGCGCACCGTGCCCCGGCCCCACCACCAGCAGTACGCTGGCATCCGTATCCTGAATGAGGCGGCTCAGGTGCGCGTATACCAGGTTGAGTCCTGGCACCGTTCCCCAGTGCCCCAGAAGGCGCGGTTTGATATGCTCAGGGCTCAACTCCTCATGCAGCAAGGGGTTCTCCCTGAGGTAAAGCTGGGCTGCCCCTAGGTAGTTGGCAGCCCTCCAGCAGGCATCTAGCTGGTCTATCCTCCCTTGCGGAATGCCCTCGGCCATAACTGCATCCTCCTTCACTTCACTTCTCATCAGCTCGTTGCGTGTGAACTCGCTCCATGCTGCTTCTGCTCGCTCAATGCCACTTCTGCCCTCTGCTTCTCTATGTGCCTCCGCCTCTCTATGTGCCTCCGCTCCCCTCCCCTTCTCCCTCCTTGCTCCACAAGAGTTCGTAGCTATGTCTGGCAATCACCAACTCTTCGTTCGTCTTCATGACGCGCACACTGACCGGGGCATCGTCGAAAGAGATGACAGCGCCACTGGCCTCGTTGCGTTCCGGATCCACCCGGATGCCCAGGAACTCCAGACCTTCACAGATGCGCCAGCGGACAGCCGGAGCGTTTTCCCCCATGCCACCCGTGAAGACGAGCGTATCGAGTCCCCCCAATGTGGCGACGAGGGCGCCGAGGAACTTCTTCGCCTGGTAGCAGAAGAGTCGAATGGCCAGCGCGGCACGCGGGTCCTGGTTCTCCCGCTCGAGGAGATCCTCCATATCAGAACTGGTCCCTGACACCCCAAGGAGGCCCCCCTTGCGGTTCACGATCTCGTTCACCTGTGCAGCCGACAGGCCCTTTTCGACGAGAAGATAGAGAATCACTCCAGGATCGAGATCGCCCGAGCGTGAACCCATGACCAATCCACCGGTCGGCGTGAACCCCATGGTCGTATCGACACTCTCCCCATCTCGCACTGCGGTCATGCTGCAGCCGTGCCCAAGGTGAGCGACGACGGTACGACCAGCAGCTACCTTCGAACCGGCCTCCGAGGCAAGCTCTCTCATGACGTATTCGCAGGAGAGGCCGTGGAAGCCGTACCGCAGCACTCCCTCATCCCAGAGATGCCTGGGGAGTCCGTAGAGTTGGGCCTCGCGCGGCATGTTGCGGTGGAATGCCGTGTCGAAGCAGGCAATCTGCCTCAGGGCCGGATTGTGTCGTTGGACGGCCTCTATGGCGGCCAGTTCGCGAGGCAGATGTTCGGGAGCGAAGGGACTGAGCCTCCTGAGTTCCGCAATCAACTCGTGCGTGACGAGGTGCGGACGATTGTACTTGCTGCCCCCGTGCACCACACGGTGCCCTACCGCATCGAGATCCCGGGCAAGCGCACTACCGTGCAGCCATTCGAATAGCTTCTGCAGAGCGACGGCATGATCCGGCAGAACGACGTGCTTCTCTATCAAGCTCCTGCCATCACCGCCTCTGGCGTAGAAGTATCCCTCTCTCCGGCCAATTCTCTCTATCCGTCCTGTGAGTCTTTCGACGGCTGTCCGTCCCATACTGTGAAGTGAGAATTTGATGCTCGATGACCCACTATTTAGCGCAAGGATACGATAACATGAGTCGTTCATAGTGCACTCCACGGTCTTTGCAGTCCAGGAAAACCACGTATATGGTCAGTGCGATGGATCCGAATATCACGAGGGAAGATTGTAGACAGCCAATGATGGAGTCCCTTCACCACAATCAGGGACGACCTGAGTCCAGGGAAGAGAAGACTCCCTTCTCGGCCTGCCAGGGATCCCTCGAGTGCGGCGACGAAGCCATGTGAGCCGATCTCGTCTATCACCCTGTGTCACAGTAGAAAGACCGTGGCAGAAAAGAGAGGAGCTCGAAGAGGGGCAATGCCGAGAGTGGTGGCCATCCTGTTTCTTACTCTCCATCTCCCTCGAGATCCAATTTCAGAGCCAGGAATTGCAGCATATCCTTGAGCGCTATGATACCAACCAGTCGGTCGCGCTCGACGACCATCAGGCGGCTGTTGCCCGTCCGCTGCATGACCGATAGAGCTCTGATGGCATCGGCATCTGGAGCTATGGTGTTTTCCGACGAACATGCCCGGACCAGCTCGCCGACTCGATGCTCACCCCATTCGTTTCTGGGGATGGTCTGCACCTGGCGCGTACCGATGCAGCCAAGAAGCCTCTCCCCGTCGACAACCGGTAACATCTTGAAATGATACTTGTAGATGTAGTCCTCCACGAGTTGCGCTATCGAGACTGAGGCCGGTACCGTCACGGAATTGACCTCCATGAACCGTCTCACGTGGTCGCCTTCCAGAGCATTTCTCAGCAGCACCTGTCTGTACGATAACTGGGATGCGTTCCGCAGAAACATGCCGATCATGAACATCCATATTCCGCCGACGAAATTCGCCCGAAGCACGTTCAGGACCCCCAGGATAATCAACACAATGCCGAAGCCGGATCCGATCTGAGATGCAATGCGCGTCGCCCCCCGCAGCTCGCCCCTCCAATTCCACAGAACCGACCGCAGCACACGACCTCCGTCGAGGGGGAACGCAGGCAGGAGATTGAACCCAGCGAGAATGAGATTGATCCACGCAAGATAGCCGAAGACTCCGTTCACTGCGGCCGGCCACCCTGCTGCCCTCGCCGCGGCGCGGATACCGTAGAAGACCACGCCCAGGAGGATACTCGAAATGGGACCCGCAATGGCCATCAGGAATTCGGCTCTCGGGCTCGGTGGTTCATCCTCCATCTCCGCGACACCCCCAAAGATGAAAAGGGTGATCCCCTTCATCGGCAGGCCGTATCTCCTCGCAATCAGAGAATGCCAGAGTTCGTGGAAGATAATCGAGACGAACAGACCTGCCGCGCCAGCGACTCCCATCCACCAGTAGGTCGATTGTGAGAGATTCTTGAGATAGAGGGGGAAGAGCCCTACTGCGAGAGACCAGGTGATTAGTACCGCAAGGATGAACCAGCTGAGGTCGATCCGCACCTCAAAGCCGAAAAGCTTGAATATGGTGAGCCGTCTTCCGAACATCTTCGACCTGCGTTCGTTACGAGCAGCCCTGGAACTAGAAGGCGTTCTCGATATGCTCGACGCTGCAACCGTCCCCCACCCCGCCTACTGCCACGACATCGAACCGGACCGGCACGATATCAATGAGGCCTCTCTGCCGAAGATACTCCATAGCCCCACGCTGCAGGCGCGCCCGTTTCCTTCCACCCACCGCCTCCTGGGGCCAGCCGAAAGCGCTGCCGCTCTTGTACTTCACCTCAACGAATACGACGCAGTCGCCATCCAGAGCGACGAGGTCGATCTCACCGTGCCGCCAGCGGAAGTTCCTCTGGACGATCCGGTACCCTTTCGCCTCTAAGAAACGAGCGGCCTTCTTCTCGGCCGCCTCACCCAGGCGCATTCTCTCTTGTGTCATAATGTGAGGGGCTACGGTGAGCTTCTGTATCTACCCTGAGCAGATCTCCCTTCGGCGAGCAGTGCGGCCTCTCTCACCGGCCTGAAGGAGTAGCGGTGGACCTCGCACGGGCCGTGCCGCTTCAGGGCATCGAGGTGTGCGCGAGTGGTGTATCCCTTGTGGCGTGCGAAGCCGTAGACAGGGTACTGCTCGTCCAGTCTCTCCATCAGCGCATCCCGCGTGATCTTCGCCACGATCGACGCCGCAGCGATAGAGAGCGAGCGCGAGTCCCCGCTCACCATCCCATACTGCGGCACAGTGAGCTTAGGTATGGCATGACCGTCGACAAGGACCCACTCCGGTTTGGGATCGAGGTCAGCGAGCGCGAGGCGCATCGCCCTGAAGCTTGCCCGCAGGATATTCGTCCTGTCGATCTCATGGTGAGAGACGACGCCAACCCCGATGCTCAGAGCGTTGAAGACAATGTCGTCGTAGCAGGCGAGACGCGCGGCCGGCGAAAGCCGCTTCGAGTCACGGACTCCGCTCAATGCAGTCCCACGGGGGAGGATCACCGCTGCCGCAACTACAGGCCCTGCGAGGGGGCCCCGACCCGCCTCATCCACACCGGCAACGAGTTCCACACCCTTCGACCAGAGCGCCTGCTCGTACTCGAGCATGACTATCGTTTCTCCTCGACTCTCGCCGCTTTGCCTCGTCGACCGCGCAGGTAATAGAGCTTCGCCCTCCGCACCTTCCCTCGCCGTAATACCTTTATCTTCGCCAGCGAGGGCGAGTGGAGTGGGAAGACACGCTCGACGCCAATCCCTTCGGTCACCTTCCGTACCGTAAACGTCTCTCGCAGACCGCCGCCTTTCCTCCGGATGACCACACCCTCGAAGGGCTGGAGACGTTCCTTGTCTCCCTCTATGACCCTGATGTGGATCCTCACGGTGTCGCCCGGCTTGAAATCCGGGATCTCTTTCTTCAGATAGCCCTCCTCAACTGATTCGACCGCACCCATTGAAGCCTCCCTGTTTGGTGCCTCCATCTCCACTCGATTGCACTCAGCTCGTCTCCGATACCTCGTTCGATTCAGCACCACTCGATCTACTGAGCTGATCCTCGGACTCTACGGCCCGGAGCAATTCACGATCCTCGGGTGTGAGCTCAACTCGTTCAAGGAGATCCGGCCTCCTCCTAAGGGTCCGCCGGATCGCCTCCTTCCTTCTCCAACGTTCGATCTTTGCGTGATCGCCCGAGACGAGAACCTCTGGCACGCGCATCTCCTCGAACTCCTGCGGCCTGGTGTAGTGCGGAGCGTCGAGCAGACCACTCTGGAAAGAGTCTCGGGCCGCCGACTCGTAATCGCCGATTACCCCGGGCAGGAGCCGTACCACCGACTCCGCCACGACGAGCGCCGCGAGCTCGCCGCCCGAGAGCACATAGTCGCCCAGCGAAATTTCGTCTGTGATGAGCCCACGACGCACACGCTCATCCACACCTCTGTACCGGCCGCAGATCAGCGAAACGCGGTCCTCCTCCGCCAGGGCTGTGGCAATTCGTTGGTCATACGTCTTTCCCTGCGGCGAGAGCAGAACGATACGCCCGCTGTCGTCGTCACCGCGAACCTCCCGCACGGCGCGGAAGATCGGATCCGGTTTGAGGATCATCCCCGGCCCGCCGCCGAACGGAGCATCATCGACCGAGCGGTGGCGATCGTCAGTGAACTCCCTGAGATCGACCACGTTTATCCTGGCCGCTCCCTGTTCGCGGGCGATGCGGAGTGTCCCCACTTCAAGCACGGCCTCGATCAACTCGGGAAATATCGTGATAATGTCTATCGTCACGCCTTCTTCTCCGGACCGCCACCCTCCGGACCGCCACCTCAGACCTTCGCCCATCCTCCGCCCTCGACCCGGTCTACCAATGCATCGGCACCCAGGCCCCGACACCGGTTCAAGCCGGTTGTCCCTCCTCCTCGATGAGACCCGGCATCGCAACTATCTTCATTACGCCGGCTTTGACGTCGATCTCCCTCACGATCTCTTCGGTACCCGGAATGAGAATCTCCCCGCATGGTCCGCGGGCGACGTACACATCATTTGCTGGCCCTTGCCAGACATCTACGATCGTGCCGAGCTGCCTGCCATCGAGTGCTTCTACTCGCAGTCCGATGATCTCGAAGATATAGTGCTGCCCGGGCGCCAACTCGACAAGGTTCTCTCGCGCAACGCATATGGTCCAACCGGCCAGCTCCTCTGCGCCTTCCCTCGAATCTACGCCCTCGATGCTGATGAGTATGCGCTCACCAGCCCGCCTGCAGTCCATGAGCCTGGCCTGACGGACCAGTCCCCTTCGCGACACCAGGTACACATCGAGCCGGCTGGCAAACCGTTCCGGGAAATCCGTCTCCGGAATGACCTGAACTTCGCCCCGCAGTCCGTGGGCCTTTGCGATACTTCCGATGACGACCAGCTCCTGCTCCATCTACTCAAGTATCTCGAGCACGGCCCTCTTGCCTGCTTTCATCGCTGCCGCCGTGACGATCGTACGGATCGACTTCGCAGTCCTCCCTTCGCGACCGATGACCTTGCCCAGGTCGCCCGGCCCAACTCGCAGCTCGTACACTATCGTCTTTTCCCCGACCACCTCAGTAACCACGACCTGTTCAGGATGATCGACGAGGGACCTGGCGATGTGTTCGATCAACTCCTTCATGGGGAATCCCCCTCTGTCTCTCTGCGAACTCGCTCTCTCGCTGGATCGGAAGACATTCCGCCTCTAGAGGTGCCTCCAGATTCGGCATCACTCGTCTACGTGGGGTCCCTGTCCTCAGGTCTCAGCATCCTCGTCTTCGGCTGTCTCGAGCGACGGCTCCTCGCCGCCTTCAGCTGACTCGACCGGCATCTCCTCGCCACCCTCAGCTGACTCGACCGGCATCTCCTCGCCGCCTTCAGCTATCTCGACCGGCATCTCCTCCCCAGCCGCGGCTGATACACCACCTCCTCCCGCGCGATATCGGGCGATGAGCCGGGCCGCCGCCTGCGTAGGCTGTGCGCCTCGCTCCTCCCACAGGCGGACCTTCTCTTCATCGATCTCGAGCGCACCCTCAGAGCGAGGATCGTAGTATCCGACAATGTCGATGAACTTCCCGTCTCGAGGCATTCCCGAATCAGCTACCACAACTCTGTAAAAGGGTCGCTTCCTCGAACCCGTCCTACGCAACCGGATGCGTACTGACACTTGAAATGAATCCTCCTTTCGCGCCTGTACTCTCGATCGTCAGACATCTCATGCCACGATTCCAACTCCGATCTTCTCTCATTAGCTCACGTGGCGCCGCGTGATCCCGTGATCCGCTGATATCCTCCTGCGTTCTATCTCTAGCTCCAGCTCTATGTCCAGAGACCATCTCAAGCAGAGAATAACCCATGAGTGCTTCTCTATTCAACGACGAAATTCAGGCAACCCCGGCACCTTCAGCTTCCCCGTTGTCACGTCTTTCATGAGCTTGCGAGCCATCATGAACTGCTTCACTACGTTATTGACATCGTGGAGCGTGGTGCCGCTGCCTTTGGCGATCCGCTTCCGACGACTGCCGTCGAGAATCTCGGGACGCCTCCGCTCCTCCCGCGTCATCGAACAGACGATGGCCTCGAAACGGTCGAGCGCCGCTTCGTCGACGACGGCCGACTTCAGCATCTTTCTATCGACACCCGGAACCATCTGCAGAACCTGATCCAGGGGCGCAATGCGGCGCATCTGGCGAAGCTGATCGAGGAAATCATCCAACGTGAACTCTTCTTTTCTGAGCTTCGCCTCGAGCCGTTCTGCCTCCTTCTGGTCGATGACGGCCTCTGCCTTCTCGACGAGACTGACTACATCACCCAGGCCGAGGATGCGTGAGGCCATCCTTTCGGGGATGAACTCCTCCAGGTCGCCCACCTTCTCGCCCACACCGACGAACTTGATCGGCCTCCCCGTCACCGCTCTGATCGACAGCGCCGCGCCACCGCGCGCGTCGCCATCGAGCTTGGTGAGGATGACTCCATCTATTCCGAGACGATCATCGAATTCCTTGGCGACTTGAACGGCATCCTGGCCCGTCATGCCATCAGCAACCAGGCAGATCTCTGTTGGATGAACCGCATCCTTCATCCGCGCCAGCTCATCCATCAACTCGTCATCTATGTGGAGCCTGCCGCCGGTATCGAGAATGAGGAGATCCCGCCCCTGCTCGCGTGCGCCCTTCACGGCGGAGGCCGCAACCTCCACTGCGTCAGTGCCATCTCCGAAGAAGACCGGGGCAGGAACCTGATCGGCCACGATCGCGAGCTGCTCCCTGGCAGCCGGCCTTCTCGTATCGCATGCCACCAACAGCGGGCGCTTGCCGGCCTTTTTCAGACGGTGCGCGAGCTTGGCGGCCAGCGTGGTCTTCCCACACCCCTGCAGGCCGACCAACATGATCACAGTCGGAGGACTGGCGGCGAATCCGATCCGTTCCCCCTCTCCCCCGAGCAACGAGACGAGTTCATCATGGACGATCTTGATAACTTGGTACCCAGGGGAAACACTCTTGGTCACACGCTCGCCGACCGCCTCCGACTGAACCGAGTCGATGAAGTCCTTCACCACCCGGTAGTTGACATCGGCCTCGAGCAACGCGATCCTGATCTCCCGCATCGCAGCGCGCACGTCTTTCTCGGAGAGCCGCCCGTACCCGCGGAGCCTTCGGAAGACGTCGCCAAGCTTCTCTGTCAGATCATCGAACATGCCTCATTCCGTCCCCGGATCCTCTGCAAACACTCTCCCGAGAGGCCTCCCATCTTATCTCCTACCAATAAAAAACGCAAGCGCCAAAAGACCTAACGCAGCTCTACAGGCCGCCACGCGATGCGACAGCTAGTTCGACGGTATCTCCCTCGGATACTCTCGATCCAGCCTGCGGCACCTGCATGAGCACGATGCCTTCGGGCTCCGATGGCCTGAACACATAGCGTACATCACCGAGCACGAGCTTCTGTTCCAGGATGACCACCTGGGCTTGGGCGAGAGTAACACCTATCAACTCCGGCATCTCGAACAGGAATTCCTCTTCGAATCTGACACGCAGAAGAATGCTGCTTCCACGGGGCAGTATCTCTCCTCCGGCCGGGTCCGATGATACGACATGGCCCACCGGTACCTCGCCAGAGGCGACGCTATCTACTCGACCGACGCTCAATCCCGCCCTCACCAGGACGGTCTTTGCGAGCTTGAGCTCTACCCCATCGAGGTGGGGCACCTCCACCATCTCCGGCCCACGACTGAGGATCAACGCGACCGTCCGACCCTTCTTCACAAGCGTGGCCGGCAACGGATCCTGTGCCGCAACGAAGCCCTCGGGAACATTCGAGTCGAACCGCTCCCCTTCCACGATCCCTGACAGTCCCTCCTCCTCAAGCGTGGCCGTCGCCTGACTGCGACTCAGCCCGACGACGTTCGGCACCTCAACCTCCTCTCCCAGGCCCACGACACGAGGCATGATGAAGTAGTTGAACAGCAGGAGCCCGAAGATAAAGGAGGATATTGCAACGATACCTGCGATGACGACGCGCTTTGTCCATCTTCCGAGGTCGCTCACCATCATCCTCGACTGGTTGGTGTGCAGCCGATCTCCCTGGTCGTCGCCACTCGCCTCAAGCGTGCGGCGAAGCTGCCATCGAGATCGTGCACATGCGGGAACGTACGGACATATCCGCTCTCATCCACAAGCTCGTGGTGGACGAACGGGGAGGCATCCTCTCGCACGAATTGCGCGTGCTTCGCGAGAAACTGCTCGACGACCTCCTCGTTCTCTTCCGATTCGAGAGTACAGGTACTGTAGACTATCACACCCCCTGGCCGGACAAGTCGAGCCGCATTCTCGAGGAGTGCCCTCTGAGTCCTGACGAGGTCGGCGATGTCACCCGGCCTGAGCCGCCATCGCATGTCGGCCCTTCTCCGGAGTACGCCTGTTCCAGAGCAAGGTGCATCGACCAGCACCCGGTCAGCCGTGCGGACTGCGAATTCCTTCCCGTCGGCGACGACCGGAGCGACTCCCCTGAGCGCCAGCCTCGTCAGGTTCTCCGCGACCCGCCTCAACCGTATCTCCCGCACATCAGCCGCAATAACAAATGCCTCACAGTCCGTCCGTTCGGCGATGTGCCCTGCCTTCCCCCCGGGAGCACAACAGAGATCGATCACTGTCTCGCCCGGCTGCGGGTCGAGAAGCAGGATCACAACCATCGCGCTCTCATCCTGCACCTGGAAGAGACCGCGACCGAACGCTTCGATACTTCCGAGATCGACGTGTCCGCTGAGGCGGAGGGCTTCCTCGACATAGCGGCCGGCCTCGCAACCGATGCCCAGGGCCCGGAGCTCATCGGCCAGGGCCTCGGTACTCGTGCGTGTGCGATTGACCCGCACCACGAACGGAGGGGGCCTGTTCGCCGCCTCGCAGAGCGCGCGGGTTGCGTCCTCTCCCCAACGCTCCACCCACCGCTGGACAAGCCACCTGGGATGCGAACAGCGGATCGCCAGACGCTCAACCTCATCAGCACCCTCGGGAAACAGAGGAAATTCATCGCGCCTCTCAGCGACCCGACGGAGCACGGCATTCACAAGACCGGCAGTCCCGACATGGCCATAACGCTTGGCGAGGTTCACGGACTCATCGATCGCGGCGAAGTCCGGGATTCGGTTGAGAAAGAGTATCTGGTATGCGCCCAGCCGAAGGATGTTCCTAATCATCCCCGGCAGGGACTGAAGATCGCGCGTGAGGAGCGAACTGAGTGCCCCGTCGATGTACCCGCGCCAGCGGAGTGTCCCGTATGTCAGCTCTCGTGCGAGACTGCGGTTCTCCCTCGACAATCGATGTTTGCCGAGCCGCCCATCGAGTGCCTCCTTTGCAAACGCCTCTGTCCGCTCTACTCGTTCCAGCACGACAAGCGCAATCTCCCGCGGATCTCGAGTATCTCTCATGTTGCCCATACAGTATGTACGATCCCTCGATGCCGTCGATCGTTTTCCACCGCGACCGGACGCCATGGGCCAGCAGCACTGCCGCGAACTCCTCCGGCGAATGTAGATAAACGTTCCTCCCACTCACCGCTTCGAGAAGGCGCCTGTGGATATGGCTGAATGCTGCCTTTCGATAGGTCGTGATTACACACCGCCCCCCCTCCTGGAGCATCCCGGCCAGATGCGTCACACTTTCACGGAGCGGGAAGAAGAGCCAGCTGTTGACGCTCAGGACGAGATCATAGCAACCCTTCGCCTCCCAGAAATCGTGCTCGCGAAAAAAGAGATTGTCACGACCCCGGCGTCGCGTCGCGAATCGAATCATCTCCCCAGATCTGTCGATCGCCTCCCAGCGTGCATGGGGGAATCTCTCAGCGAGCGATCCTGCGAGCCAACCGGTCCCGCATCCGACTTCGAGGCAGCGCGCACCCCGGAGTGAACCTGCATCGAGCACACTCAACACAGCAGCGTACGTCTTTCCCCTCCAGAGCGCGAGGGGGGAGAGCGCGAAAGCCAGTTCATAGATCGCAGGCGAAAGGCTGTAGATGTCTCTCTCGTCAGCCAAATCTCTCACCGACCCGCGGATGGTAACCATTGATGAAATCAAGCATACTCATTGGCCGTCGCCCTGCGGGCTGCACTTCCTCGATAGCCACATTCCCCTGGCCGGTCGCAACGACGAGTGTGCCGTCCTTCCCCACCTCGATGACGGTCCCGGGTCCCGTCTCCCCGGCCCCACCACCGAGCACCCGAGCACGGAGCACCTTCAGGCCGCGGCCGCGGAATTCCGCATCTGCCCCCGGATCGGGCGCAAACGCCCGCACGCGGTTGATGACAGCCGTGCCAGCATCTGACCAGTCGATACGCCGCTCTTCCGGCTTGAACTTGGGTGCGTACGTTGCATCCTCATAATCCTGAGCCGTCCGAGTGGCCTCATTCCGCTCAATCGCATCGACGGTCTCAAGCAGCACTTCCGAGCCGACAGCCGCAAGCCTCTCCGAGAGCTCGCCAAAGGTCTCGAACTCCGCAATCCTGACTGTACGCTGGAGTATAATGTCCCCGGCATCCATTTTATCCGACACGAAGATCGTGGTGACTCCTGTCTCCTTCTCCCCCGCGTAGATGGCCCAGCGAATCGGATCTGCTCCGCGGAACTTCGGCAGGAGCGATGGGTGGACGTTGATGCACCCGTACGGGAAGAGAGACCTGAGCGCACGTTTGAGGAACTGGCCGTATGCAACGACGACACCCAGATCGGCATTCGCCTCTTCGATTCTACCGCGCACCTCCTCGGCATTCGGATCCTCCGGCTGCATCACGGGAATCCCGCTCGATTCAGCCGCCTCCTTCACCGGGGGCGCTCCGACCCGCCGCCCTCTCCCTCTCGGCCTGTCGGGCTGCGTCACGACGAGCACCACAGAGTGGCGCGATTGAGCGAGGCGTTTCAGGGAGGGCAAGGCAAACGCCGGGCTACCCATGAAGACGATGCGCATCGCTCATTCCTTCTTGCGTGCGATCTCCCGAAGCTTTCCGCGCAGGAGTTCGCGCTGGCCCGGCTTGAGGTGATCGATGAACAGGACCCCGTTCAGATGATCGATCTCGTGGAGAAATGCCCGCGCCAGAATACTCGTGGCCTCGAGCGTGATCTCCTTGCCGTCCAGGTCGATTCCTCTGATCACGACCCTCGCCGGTCTCACCAGCTCCTGCGACAGTCCAGGGATGGAAAGACACCCCTCCTCTCTACGGAGTTCTCCCGCCACCTCGACGATCCGTGGATTGATGACGACAAATGGCTTCTCTTCCATCCCCAGAGGCGTCGGATCTATGACGAAGAGCGAAGGGAGCTCCCCCACCTGTGTCGCAGCGAGCCCGATCCCGCCGGCATTGCGGACTGTCTCGATCATATTCTGCGAGAGACGTACGATCATCTGATCGATATCAGTAACCTCATGCGCCCGCTTCCGCAGTACGGGATCGCCATATGTCCGTATCGACAGAAGGGCCATGACTCCCCTCACCAGTTCACGTCTCAAGAGACTCCTCTCGGGCACCGACACCCCCCGACACCCTCACCCGCGATATCGCTGACTTTTCGACCTCGAGGCGCACATTGTCTGCAACTCTCACCGTGACCACATCGTCTTTCACCCTCGTCACTATCCCATGGATCCCGCCACTCGTCACGACCTTGTCGCCCTTCTTGAGCCTGGATAACATCTCCTCGTGTTTCTTCCTCGTCCTCTGCTGAGGCAGGATGAGCAGCACATAGATCACCCCAATCATCAAGAACATGACGACCAGGCTCGGCACGATCCCTCCACCACCCCCCTGTTGTGCTGGTGCCGCCATCGCCCACGCTTCTCCGATCAATGTTCTACCTCCGTCAGTTCGTTTTGGGATGACCATCTCGTCATCGCCTGGCGCGACCACTCGACGAAGCGACCCTCCACGATGGCCTGCCTCGCCTTCCTCATAAGAGCAGTAAAGAACGTTACGTTGTGGAGACTTGCCATCCGTGGGGCGAGTATCTCCCCAGCGCTAAACAGGTGCCTCAGGTATGCCCGCGTGAAGTGCCGACACGCGTAACAGTCGCACTCCGGATCGAGCGGGGAGAAGTCCTCTGCATAGATCGCATTCTTGACGACAACCTTGCCGCGGCTTGTGAACAGCGTGCCGGTTCTCCCGTTCCTTGTTGGCAGAACGCAATCGAACATATCTATGCCCCGAGCAACATTATCGATCAGGTCCTCAGGGAGACCTGTACCCATGACGTAGCGCGGCTTATCATCCGGTAGCATGCCCGCGACTTCGTCAATCACCTCAGCCGACTGACTCTTCGACTCGCCGACGTACAGCCCCCCGATCGCATATCCTGGCAGCTCCAACTCCACCAGACGCTCCGCACACTGGCGACGCAGATCGGCATACGTGCTGCCCTGAACGATACCGAACAGGGCCGGAGGATTCTCGAGAGCCGCGCTGGCCTTCTCCCACTCCGCCCGGCAGCGCTGGGCCCAATCGAGTGTCAGTTCCGTCGAGCGGCGCGCGTACTCGTATGAGGCCGGATAGGGAACGCACTCGTCGAACGCCATGATGATATCCGCGCCCAGCCTCACCTGTATCTCAACTACGCTCTCGGGAGTGAACAGGTGCTTCGAACCGTCGAGATGGGAGCGGAATGTCACCCCCTCGTCGTCAATGCTGCGCAGGTCGCTGAGGCTGAAGACCTGGAAGCCGCCACTGTCGGTCAGAATGGGACGGGGCCACCCCATGAAACGATGCAGCCCGCCGGCCTTCTCGATGAGGGCAGGACCCGGCCGAAGATACAGATGGTAGCTGTTTGCCACGACAACCTGGACCCCGGCCGCTTCCAACTCCTCCGGACTCAAGGTCTTTACGGTGGCCTGCGTCCCCACAGGCATGAACACTGGCGTCTCGATGGGACCATGCGTGGTCTCGATAATTCCTGCACGAGCCCTGCTGTCCGCACCACGCGCGACCGTTCTGAATTCCACTACACACGTGCCTCCGTGCTCACCCAACCACGACGGACAGGAGGATGAGAACCATCGTTCCACGCACGGGCCGAACAGGCATTCCCACGCCCGTATTCGGGACCTGTCTCTCCTCGGCGAAGAGACCCCTTCAGCTGACGAGCATCGCATCGCCGTAGCTATAGAAGCGGTATCTGAGACGTACGGCTTCTGCATAGGCGCGCAGCACCAGATCACGTCCCGCGAATGCGGCGACGAGCATGAGAAGCGTCGTCCTCGGCAGATGGAAGTTCGTCAGGAGCGCATCGACCGCCCGAAACCGGTAGGGCGGATAGATGAATAGATCAGTCCATCCCGCGTGCGCCCTGACACTCCATCCGCGCTCGCCGGCACGGACCGCCGACTCGAGGGCACGCACCACTGTGGTGCCTACGGCAACGATACGTTTGCCGTTCTCTCTCGTCCGCTCGAGAGCGGCCGCTGCCTCGTCCCCGATCTCATAATATTCCGGCTCTATCTTGTGCTCAGCGAGGTCGTCGCACCTGACCGGGCGAAACGTGCCGGGGCCGACGTGCAGGACTATCTTGGCGACATCCACTCCCTGCGACGCAAGACCACTGAGCACTGTTTCGGTGAAATGGAGGCCAGCAGTGGGAGCCGCAACAGCGCCCGGCACTCTCGCATAGACCGTCTGATACCGTTGCCGGTCATCTTCCTCGGGTGGACGTCTGATGTACGGCGGCAGCGGAACGGCACCGATCTCATCGAGAAGGGTGAGGAGCGGAACAGTCGTCTCGAATCTGAGCCGACGGAGGCCGCTCGGCAACCGCTCTACAACCTCCGCGACTACTGACTTCCCGGACGGCGCCGATGCAGATGCATCCCCGAAGACGACGCGCGTACCTACCGCCATCTTCCTTCCCGGCCGCACAAGGGCGTCCCATACGCCCGGCCGCGACTCGACGACCAGGAGCACCTCGACGGTGCCTCCTGTCGGCAGCCGGCGTCCCACAAGCCGCGCAGCTATCACCTTGGTCTCGTTGATGACCAGGACATCGCCGGGATCGAGGTATTCGCCGATATCAAAGAAGTGTCGATGCTCGATTGTGCCGTCCGACCTCCGAACGACCAGGAGGCGTGCATCGCTCCTCCGGGGCGAGGGGTACTGAGCGATCAGCTCGCGAGGAAGCTCGTAGTCGTAATCCTCCGGCCTTCCCCTCACCGTCCCAGCAGGAGGTTGATGATTATCGTAAGGACGATCGATGCAAGCAGACATGTCGCCAACGGGAAATATATCTGGACGCCTCGCCGTTCGGAATAGATATCGCCGGGGAGATGGCCAACCAGCGGTGAACGGCCGAGCAACCAGACGACGCCACTCATCAACAGGAAGAGGATTCCCAGGGCCGCGAGGACCTTCACCATGAGATCGATGCGCACGTGTACGTCATCTCCCCCTGTACCGTTCCATCTCGCTATAGACGCAACCGCAATACTGCTGTCGATAGAGGCCAAGCTCCTGGGAGCGCGCTCTCCCGTGCTCCCACCCCTCGCGGAAGTCCTCGTAGAGAAAATCGACACCGTGGCGTCTCCCGACGCTCTCCCCGATGCCCCTGATGAGATCGTGCTCCTGGTGCTTGCTGAACAGCAGCGTGCTCGTGAATCCATCGAAATCCCCGTGGCGCGCTGTCAGGGCGGCAGTCTCGAGTCTCATATGATAGCAGAAGCGACACCGCTCCGACTCTCGAAACGCGACGCCACGCAGGAACCGGACAAGATCGTACTCATCCCGGTAGATAATCCGCAGGCCTGTCTTCTTCTCATACTGCCTGACTGCGTCGAGCCTGCGCATATATTCGGTGAACGGATGGATATTTGGATTGTACCAGAGGCCGAAGACCTCGTGCCCCTCCTTCTCCAGTGTTTCGTGGGGGTAGATGAGACAGTTCGCGCAGCAAGCGTGCAGAAGTATCTTCATTCCTCGATCGAAGGCTCCCCCGTGGTACTCTGACGAGATAGGAATGCATCCACCAATTCCATGCTTCGATCGCGATCCCTTGCCAACACGACCACTTCTCCCCAGGCGGGCCGCATCATCTTGGCGATCCCATCATACCACGGAATCTGGCAAGAGCGCACTTCAGCCTCGATCCCTGCCTCCTCGAGGAGCGCCTTTACACTCAGAGCAAGAAACTCATCTGGAGCACTGTACACCGAAACCAGATCCTCGTCGCCCTCCAGTCCATCTCCGCGCTGCCGCTCCACCTCATCCTCGCGGTCATATCCAGATTCCACTACCTACCTCCGACTCACTCCTCTCGTCTCAGTGAGGTCCGATAGAACGAGAGGCGCCGACCTCCAGATCCCACCGGTGTTACGGGGCGATAACCTTCATAACCTAGGTGCGTTCCGGGTGCCGGAAGCCGTTAACCTTCTGAACCTACCAACGTCCCCGGGTGCCGGGAGCCCGTAACCTTCTGAACCTACCAACGTCCCCGGGGTTATATGGAGAGGCGTTCTTGTCCCTCTGTCGAATGTGGTTTGCCGAGGTGGATGTATGCCGGCTCGGTCGCTACACGACCGCGCGGCGTCCTCGCGATGAAGGCAATCTTGAGCAGGAACGGTTCGACCATATCGACAAGCGTGTCTGCATCCTCGTGCAGGGAGGCGCAGATCGCCTGGATCCCAACCGGCCCTCCGCGGTATTGGTCGATGATCGCACCGAGGAAGTCACGGTCGAGTCTGTCGAGGCCGCGTGCGTCTATCCCCAACATCTCCAGGGCCTCGTCGACGACCGGCCGGCTGATACAGCCTCCGGCCTTCACCTGAGCGTAGTCACGGACCCGTTTGAGCAGGCGGTTCGCGATCCGAGGGGTACCGCGGGCCCGTCGCGCGATCTCCTTCGCTCCCTCGTGATCGGCGGCGATCTCCAGGATTCGCGCGGACCGCTCTACGATCTCCGTCAGATCATCATCCGGATAGAAATCGACGTGATGGAATATGCCAAATCGGTTGCGCAGTGCGCCCGTGAGCATTCCTGCTCGCGTCGTCGCTCCGACGAGCGTGAAAGGCTTGAGCGAGAACTTGACAGTCCGCGCGTACGGTCCCTTATCGAGCACAAAGTCTATTTTGAAGTCCTCCATCGCCGGATAGAGGAATTCCTCAACGACTGTGGGAAGTCGGTGGATCTCGTCGATGAAGAGTACGTCGCCTTTTTCCAAATTAGTGAGTATGCCCATGAGATCGCCCGGCCGTTCCAATGCCGGCCCGGATGTCGCGACGATCTTTCGACCCATCTCCACGGCAATGACGTGGGCGAGCGTCGTCTTCCCGAGGCCGGGTGGACCATGGAAGAGTACGTGATCGAGTGGTTCCTCCCGCTCGAGGGCAGCCTCGACTGAGATGGCCAGATTCTCCACGATGCTCCGCTGCCCGATCACTTCGGAGAGGTGCCTCGGGCGGAGCTGCGCGAAGAGCCTGATCTCCTCATCGGTCACCTTGCCCGTAATCACTCGATCCTTCTCCACCGAACGCTCCCCACGTGCCGGAATCTACCCTTTGCCCCGCCAGCAAGTGACTTGCGAGGACCCATCTAGCTATCTCTGTAGGCACCCTGCCGGTAGATCTCTTCGAGCAGTGCCTCAGTCGTATCGATACCGGGAACCTTCTCCAGGGCCTTCTTCACCAACTTCCGTGCTTCAGAATCCGTGTACCTGAGCTGACGCAGGATCTCCATGGCCTCTTCTTCCACATCCTCTCTCACAGGCTCGGCGCCTTCCTCAGTGGGACCGCGGATGAGCGCGTACTTCCCAACCTTTCCTTGCAGTTTGGCGATGATCTGACGCGCCTTCTCGCTGCCGATCCCGGGCAGCCGACGGAGTGCAGAGACATCACCCTGATCGATTGCCCTGGCGATCTCGCTGAAAGGAAGTGTCAGCGCCTTCACCGCCGTCTTCGGGCCGATGCTCGCCACGCTGATGAACTGCTCGAAGAATTCCCTCTCTACCTCGTTCGAGAATCCGACGAGTATCGGCACTCCCCGCGACGGATCGAGCTGCAAGTAGTGGAAGGTCACGAGGCTCACAGGTTCCCCGATCGGGATCTGCTGTATCCCTCCCATCACCGCGGCAGGCACCAAAATCTCATACTCCACGCCGCTCACGTCGAGGATGATGCGGCCCTCATCGCGTGACACAAGGTTCCCACAGATTCCGCGGATCACGAGGCTGCCTCCTGCACAGGAGATCCGCCGTCATCGATGCGAGCCTCCTGAGATGGGAGGCGACGATCTTCTCCCTGCTCTCGAGCCCACCGCTCGCCGCTAACGCGACTGACACGAGCGTGACAGACGCCGAGTGCGAGGGCGTCGGTAAGGTCGGCGGGCTTGAGAATCTCCTCCAGCCCCAGCTCACTACAGACCGCGTGTTGGACCTGATATTTGCTGGCGCGCCCGCTTCCGGTGATCGACTTCTTCACATCGGTCGCGGAGTAGCCGACAACAGGAATCCCGGCCATTGCGGCGACACAACAGATCACCCCCCGCACGTGCGCCATCATGATCGCGGTCTCGGGATGTCGATAATGGGAATAGACCTTCTCGATGGCGAGTACGCGCGGCGAGTGTTGTGCGACCACCGCCCGGACAGAGCGGAATATCTTCTCCAGACGCACCTCAAGCGGCTGACGAGATGATGTCGAGATGACTCCTGCATCGAGAACGTGAAATCCCTGGGGAAGCACCTCCAGCACCCCATACCCCGTCCGACTCATGCCAGGATCGATCCCCAGTATGACCGATCCCGGACCGGCCGCCAGCTCGGCGGGCGATACCTCGAACCGGGAATCCATTTCTCCTGCAAATCTCCTCGCGCCCCATCTTAGTGGCGCGGCGACGCCGGCCGTACCTCGCACTGCTCTCGGCAAGCAGTCACCGAGGAATAGCGCAAGACCCCCTTGAGGGGTCACGAAGCGGTACATCGAACAGACGGGACTCACACACCCGGCACCAGGGCAACTAGTCAGATAGGCCCGTCATGATCTCTTCCGGCACATCGAAATTCGCAAACAGGTTCTGTACGTCATCCTGCTCCTCGATCGCCGCAACAAGTCTCAGGAGTTGCTCCGCCTTCTTGCCCTCAACCCGGACGGTCGACTGAGGCACCTTTGTCGACTCCGCGCTCGCCAGCTCGATCCCGCGGTCGACCAGTGTCCGTTTCACTCGCTCGTAGGCTTCCGGTTGCGTGGTGATCTCGAAATAGATGCCATCTTCTCGGACGTCGTCAGCTCCTGCTTCGAGGGCGGCGTTGAGGATTGTCTCCTCGTCGTAACGCTCCGTCTCGACCAGAATGACCCCACGCGGTTCGAACATCCAAGCGACGCTCCCCACGGCGCCGAGGCTCCCACCGTACCTGCTGAGTATGTGCCGTAATTCCTGGGTCGTTCGATTCCGATTGTCGGTCATTGTTTCGATGAAGATCGCCACGCCCCCCGGCCCATACCCTTCGTACACGATCTCCTGTATCTCCATGCCCGGCAGCTCGCCCGTTCCGCGTTTGATCGCCTTCTCTATGTTGTCCTGGGGCATATTCGCCGCCTTCGCGCCGGCAATCGCGGTCCTCAGGCGGGCATTCGCCTCGGGGTCTCCCCCTCCCTGGCGCGCAGCAGCGGTAATCTCACGGATCAGTCGCGTAAACACCCTGCCCCGCTGTGCGTCTGCCTTCTCCTTCTTCCTCTTGATGGTGCTCCACTTGGAGTGTCCGGACATGTGATCACCCCCTCAGTTCCACGCAGGATGGATCGCAGTTATAACCACACAGTGTCTGTGGGGTATGCCAGCAAAGACCCCACACCGTGCTGCCCTGTGCGCGACGCGCCGGCTCAGGTCACGCCCATCTCGATCAGTATGTGTACTCCAGCGGGATCGGCGGGATGGCCACCTCATCACGCATCCTTTCGCCCCACCCGAAATCGACGATGCCGTAGAGCATCGTCCCCTCTTCCATGTCTGCCGGCTCTGTTGTGACACCTGCATAGTGTAGTAGAACATCACTGTGCGCCGGGATCAATTCGACCGGTGACGTATTGCGTACAGGCTCCAGATCGATGGTGAACGTCTGATCATCACTAATCGAACGAACCTTCACCCGATAGACCCTGAACCCCTCGACATCCACGTCGCCCTGGTTGATGACGTGGAGATCGAGGGCCAGCCGCAGCTCGGCATCGCGTGGGCCGAGCGATGGCATCCGATCCACCCAGAAATAGGGAGTGGGACTCACTACGAGCGCCGCGCCGCCCGACTCTTCGCGGGACGTGAAACACGAGGGTGCGCATGCAATCAGAACCATCAGACAGATGCACAGCGTGACTCGTGAGACAATCCACATGTGCGCTCTCATCCTCATGCCTCTTTCTCTGCCTGTTCCTCAGCGATCACCTTCTCCGCGGTCTCTCTGGGAACCTCCTCATACCGACTGAACCGCATGGCATACATGCCCTTTCCCTGCGTCATCGAGCGTAGATTCGTCGAATACTTGTACATCTCGGCCTGAGGAACGGTCGCCCGGATCTTCTGGAGGTGCCCCTCCGTGTCCATACCCAGTATCCGACCTCGACGGGAGTTGAGGTCCCCGATCACTTCACCCATGTACTCCTCGGGGACGGTCACCTCCACATCCATGATCGGCTCGAGCAGAATAATGCCTGCCTCCTGCGCACCCTTCTTGAACGCAAGTGAGCCTGCCACCTTGAAGGCGATATCGGAGGAATCGACAGGGTGGAACGATCCATCGATGACGACGGCCTTCAAATCGACGACCGGGAAGTTCGAAATGACTCCCTCTCGCATCGCCTCCTCGACTCCCTTCTGCACCGCGGGAACATACTTGCCCGGGATCGCACCTCCGAAGATCTCGTCCCCGAACTCGAATCCGGCCCCCCGTTCCAGTGGCTCGAGGCGCAGGAAAACGTGGCCGTACTGTCCGCGCCCTCCTGTCTGCTTCTTGAATTTCGCCTCCACTCGCTCCACCTTCCGCCGAATCGTCTCGCGATAGGGGATCCGGGGCTTAACGAGATCGACTTCGACGCCGAACTTCCTCTTGAGGCGGTTGACGATGACTTCGAGATGCAACTCCCCCAACCCAGAAATCAACATCTGCTTCACGTCGCGATCGTAACGAGACGAGAATGTGGGGTCTTCTTCGTGCAGCCTGGCGAGACCAGCCATCACCTTTTCCTCATCACCCTTCGTCTTGGGAACGATCGCCACCGATATATTGGGCTCGGGAAAGTCGATCGGGGGAAAGATGATCGGATGTGACTTGGCGGCGAGCGTATCACCCGTCCTCACATCCTTCAGCTTCACCAGCGCCCCCATTTGACCGGCCACCAGCTTAACCGTCTCCTTCCGTTCTTTCCCGCGGACCAGGTAGATCTGATTGGTCTTGAGCCCGGAGGATTGCGTAGTGTTCATCAACTCCATGCCTGCTTCCAGTATCCCCGAGAAGACCCGCACAAACGAGAGTTCTCCGACATGCGGTTCGGTGACCGTTTTGAAGATCAGAGCAGAGAGAGGCTCGGCCTCGGTCCTCTCGCGACCGCCAGTGCTACCCCCTTCTCCCGCCGACCCCTCGATAGGCGGACGGTCCGGCGGAGAGGGCAATAAGTCAACGATCCCGTCGAGCAGTTTCTCGACCCCCTGATTCGCATACGCATCGCCACAGAGAAGCGGGACGATCGATCCATTAATTGTGCCCGCTCTGAGCCCCTTCTCCGCCTCCTCTGCAGAGAGATCTCCCTCCTCGAGGTACTTCTCCGTGAGGGCATCGTCTGTCTCCGCGACACTCTCGACGAGGGTTTCCCTCGCCTGCCGAGCTGCATCGCTCATCTCGGAGGGTATCTCCTGTTCCTCAGACTTGCCGTCGCCGAACAGATACGCCTTCATCTTGATGAGATCGATGACACCCTTGAAGCCATCTCCCTTCCCGATGGGGAGCTGAATGGGAGTGACCGCCCGGCCGAGTTCTTCGCGTGCCATCTCGACGATCCTGCTGAAGTCTGCGTTGTCCTTTTTCATCTTGTTGACGAAGATGAGACGAGGCAGACTCTGTTCATCGGCATACTTCCACACGCGCTCGGTCCCCACTTCTACTCCCGCAGTTGCATCCACGACGATGATCGCACCGTCAAGCACCCGCACCGCGCTCACGACGTCGCCGATGAAGTCCGCATACCCGGGAGTATCCACGATATGCAGCTCATGGTTTTTCCAGGAGGCATGTGCCAGAGCGAGGCTGATCGATATCTTCCGCTCCATCTCATCAGGATCGGAGTCCATGATTGCGTTCCCATCATCGACCCTTCCCAGCCGTGTACTCGCCTTAGCGTTGAACAGCATGGCTTCGGCCAGGGTCGTCTTCCCCGCCCCCCCGTGTGCCATCAACCCGACGTTTCGTAGCTGTTCAGTTCTCGTGTCACTCAACTCGCAGCCCTCCTTACCACATTGCCAAGCCCATATCATTACATTGCCAGCACCACGCGAGAATAGCACAGGGGTTCGCGCTCTGTCAACAAGAACCTCCCACCCTCGGGACCGTCCCCGCGATCCCAAACGACAGGGGAAAGGCACGCAATGCCTTTCCCCTGTCCAGATCAAAGTCCCGGCAGCGTCCTACTCTCCCACAAGGTCGCCCAAGCAGTACCATCGGCGCTGGAGGGCTTAACTTCCGTGTTCGGAATGGGAACGGGTGTGGCCCCTCCGCTATAGCCACCGGGAACTCTTGCCAAACGAGCTGTGGCGGCCCGAATCTCCTCCTCTATATGTAGACGCCGCTAATCCTGGCCGACCAGGGCACATGTACTCCACCAGGTTCGGATATCTCGGTCCCGGTTCCTGTTTTCAGATTCCCCCTTCGCGGGCCGCGGTTCCTTGGGGGCGTACCCTGATCCGCACTCCGGGATAGGCAACACACTCGGCAGATCAGCCACCTCGTCGAGCCAAAATTACTGCAGGATCCCGGATGCGGCTACCGCTACGTTGCCGTTCTCGCTGGTGACCGTCACCATGACAGTGCAGAACTCCGGTTCGTCACCCGGCTCGTGGGTATTGTACAGCACAAACTGGTAGTTCGTGTACCCGCTCAGCGCATCCGGGATCTCGAATCCGGTGACACTGACCTGCCCGGCTGACACACTGATCTCAATCGTGCTGCCGCCCACCACGGGATGGCCGAGGGCATCGCCCGCGAATATCGTGAATGTCTGGCTTCCCGAGAGCGGCACGCTGAAGCTCAACGGATTGAGCGTCAGCACCGTGCAGCCGGAAAAGAGCACGGTCGTCGAGTCCGCGATGATACTCCCTCCACCGTCGACCGTCTCACCGATCACCTCGAGGTAGCCGGTGGGCGGCAAAGGGTTGGAGGAGATCAGATCGTTGCCGCAGACTGTCCCGTTCGGGTCCGTATTGCCCGACCCGGGGTAGATATTGCCGTATGTCGATGTGAACCAGACTACGGTACCCGGCGGGACTGGATTGGCATACTGGTCGAAAACGAATGCCGTGATCGCATCGATCTTCCCGTAGAAGCAGAGCCCGGCGATGTTGAGCCTCTCGGTCGTCACTGTGAGATGCTCTTTCACCGGCGGGCCGCCATGGATCGCCACCTCGATGGCGTTCGACTGGATCGTCGTCCCGGTAACAGATGCGACCACCCGAACCGGACCCGAGATCGTCCCGCTGTTCAAGTACGTTGAGACGAGGGCCGCGCTGTCCTGAGTCGTTCCGCTCGTAGGGAAGAGGTACTCGCCTCCGCCCGGTCCGCCGAGAATGTCAAAGTCAACATCGACAGGGACGTTCACCGGATACCCGACGGAATCGAGTACAGTGAACGTAAGCATCGACGTCTCGTCATGTCCCG
>Ga0111195_1046_pt1 | contig 40638 bp, 36 predicted proteins | sample DeeMarSWOR324_28_FD_80367 | JGI IMG/M metagenome (GOLD analysis project Ga0111195, IMG submission 80367) | candidate division TA06 bacterium SM23_40
GGGCGCGACGGCAACCGTCAAGGGCGTCACGGTGATGTCAAGCCGGGTGGACGTGGAGAGTAAAGAGATCATGCGGGAGATGGCGGATGCGATGAGACGCGAGCATCCCGAGGCGATGGCTGGAGTGCTGGGCGCTCTGATCGAAGGGAAGGCGGTTTTTGTAGCGTTCGTAAGTGAGGATCTGGTGAAGGCGGGGAGGCTCAGGGCAGGCGACATCGCGCGGGAGGTGGCGAAGATCGCCGGAGGTGGTGGGGGAGGCAAGCCTCATCTCGCCGAGGCCGGCGGAAAGGATGGAGTGAAACTCGACGCGGCGCTGAAAGCGGTGCCCAGGGTGATCGGTGAACTCATCGGCGACTGACGGGCCGCGCCCGATGGCCGGCTGCATCAGGCCCGTGATGGAGTCCGGAATATGCGCCGGCAGGTTGGGACTGTCATCCCGATGGGACTCGACATCCTCGAATGGGTCGCCGCGGGGCAGTTCCGAGCGTGGCGCCCGGTCCTATCGACTCCGGGACAGGGCACCTGCGCCGAGGGGGCCGGACCTCGGAGAGATCGGGCAGCGGGGACTGTACACCATTGAGCGGATCGTGATCCAGTATATCGGGAGCCTCGGTTGACTGCTGAGCGTTATCGCCCGGCAGCGATGGAGATTCGGCAGAAGGAAGGCGGAGATATGGGGGCGATCAGAAGAAAAGAGACGAATCGAAGCACGAATGTCAGATATTCGTTTCTGAAGATTTTGACGGGATCGGATCTGTCGCGCAGACGCCTGCCCTTCATGGCAGCGGAGAGTTCCCGGCCGGGTCCCGTCCTCTGGGTGACTGCCTGTGGTCATGGTGATGAAGTGGGAGGCGCCGTCATCATCCAGGAGATCTTCAAGAGAATACGTCGGTCAGGCCTGTCGAGAGGTTCTCTCTATTCGTTTCCCCTGATGAATCCAATCGGGTTCGAGACCAGTTCTCGGAACATCACCCTCACGAAAGAGGACCTCAATCGATCTTTCCCGGGAAACGTGAGCGGATCTCTGGGTGAGAGAATAGCAGATAAGATATTCACGTCCATTATGCAGACGAATCCTGCGCTCGTCGTAGATCTCCACAATGACTGGATACGATCCATCCCCTACACCGTCATTGATCCTGAGTCGGACATTCAACGCGAACAGGTGTGTGAGAAGGCCAGAAGCTTCGCCGGCAAGACGGGGCTCCTGATCGTCCGCGAGACCGACGGGCTGGAAGGAGCCTTGACCTACAACTTGCTCAAGAACGACGTGCCGGCACTCACACTCGAACTGGGGGAGTCCTTCGTTGTCAACGAGAAGAATATCCAATATGGAATCGAATCCCTCGGGAATATTCTATCTGATCTGGAAATGATGGAGCCGGGGGACGAGCCTTTTGCATATCCACTGCCAGAAGCATATGAGGGGAGGATCTTGGCATATTCTGATAGACCTCTCTGTTCTACGAGTGGCATTATCAGATTCCGGGCTAAACCGGGCGACCTCGTCAAGGCGAGACAGCCGATAGCTAAAATATACAATGCCTTCGGGAGATTGCAGGAGACAGTCCTCGCTCTCAGCGATGGTATTGTCCTGGGGCACTCCGATTCATCGGTGGCCTTCCCGGGTATGCCAGTCATGGCGTTCGGCGTTCCGAGGGAGCATCTTCGGACACAGGACGATGCGAAACGGGTTGGGGGTGAGAGGAGAACGGCTGAACGACATATCGGTGGGGCGAAGAGAGGTCGTCCTCGGACAGGTTGACACGATAGCCATCAACCGCGGTAGGATAGCGGTGAGGTTGAGTTCACAGATCGCAGAGGAGTGGGGTGTTCGGCGAGGCATACTCTCTGGAATCGTGTTGCGGTAGACTCCCGCTGGCTGAAACGAAGAACGAGGGAACAAAGAACGGAGTTCGGGCGTTGCGGATTTCGTCCTCAGTGCAGAGGGCGCGCATCTGACGGCAGGGGGAGGGAGATGAAGGAAGAGACACCGAGAAACAGGCGTTCCCAGAAGGCGAAGGCTCCCTCAGCGGCGACGAAATCACTGGGGCCTGTTTCGAGCCTGGAAGAGCATGTGCACGCCGATTGGTGGCGGCGGATTTTTGGCTCAGTCTACCTGAAGACGGACGCCGATGTGATCGACGATCAGCGGATCACCGCGAAGGAGGTCGACCTCTTCGGAGAGATACTGAAGCTGACTCCCGAAGATAGGGTCCTCGATCTGTGCTGCGGCCAGGGACGGCACAGCCTCGAGCTCGTGAGAAGGGGGGTGCGGAACGTCGAGGGTCTGGATCGCTCCCACTACCTCATTCAGAAGGCGAGATCGCAGGCCAGGAAGGAAGGACTGACCATCAGATTCAGGGAAGGAGACGCGAGAAAACTCCCGTACCCTGCCGACACGTTCAGTGCCGTGATGATTCTGGGAAACAGCTTCGGCTATTTCGAGACTGCCCAGGACGATATGCGGGTCCTGAGGGAGGTTCAGAAAGTCCTCAAACCCTGGGGGCGCGTTCTCATCGATGTCGCCGACGGGAAATACCTGAGGCGGGAGTTCCAGCCCCGGTCGTGGGAATGGATCGACAAGAAGCAGTTCGTCTGCCGGGAGCGCTGCCTGTCAGTGGATGGGCAGCGGCTCATCTCACGAGAGGTCGTGACTCACGTGGAAAAAGGTGTGGTCGCGGACCACTTCTACGCTGAGAGACTCTACAGTCGTCAGAGCTTGACCGAGCTGCTGGAAGCGGCTGGCTTCAGCGACGTAACGTTCCATGGAGAGATCTCGCCCGAGTCCGAGCGGAACCAGGATCTGGGGATGATGGAGCGGCGGATTGTCGCGACTGCCGTGGTGAGAAAGGAATGGTCGCCTGTGAGGCGCAGGAAAGAGCAAGCAAGCCATATCGTCGTGGTGCTCGGCGACCCCACGAAGCCCGATCTGCTGAAGCCGTCGAAGGTCTTCGACGAAGATGACATCTACACGATCGATCAGCTGAAGAGCGCTCTTCGAGATATGCAGGACTATCAGTTCACGTATCTGGATAACCACGACACGTTGATCCAGGATCTGTTAAGGGCGAAGCCGAAGATCGATATGGTCTTCAATCTCTGCGATGAGGGTTTCAGCAATGACGCCACGAGGGAGCTTCATGTGCCTTCCTTGCTCGAAGTTCTGGGAATCCCGTACACGGGTGCCGGCCCGCAGTGTCTCGCGTACTGCTACGACAAATCGCTCGTCCGGGGAATCGCGAAGGAGATGGAGATCCCTGTTCCGGAGGCGTTCTTCATCAAGCCTGAAGACAAGGCATTCGAGCTTCCCTTTGCGTTTCCTGTGATCGTCAAGCCGAATGTCGGCGACTCCAGCTTCGGGATAACGCAGAGGAGTGTTTGCCACAGTATCGAGCAGCTCGTCGACGCCATCTCAGAGATACGAGAGAGATTCGGCTACGAGAAGCCGATCCTGGTTGAGGAGTTCCTGACCGGAAAGGACCTGAGCCTCGGCATCATCGGGAACCCGCCCGAGTCGTACAGGACCCTTCCGATCATCGAGGAAGACTATTCGACGCTTCCCCCCGAACTCCCTCGAATATGCGGGTACGAGGCGAAGTGGATGCCGGATTCGCCGTACTGGAAGATACGATCGATACCCGCGGAGCTGCCGGATGAGACCGAGAAGCTCATCATCGAGTGGTGTCTCAAGCTCTTCGAGCGACTTGAGTGCAGGGATTACTGCCGATTCGACTGGAGGCTGGATGGGGCCGGCAACCCGAAGCTGCTCGAGGTGAATCCCAACCCTGGATGGTGTTGGGACGGGCATCTGGCGAAGATGGCGAAAACGGTGGATATCCCCTATGCGGAGATGCTGGATGGCATACTGCGGGCGGCCGAGCAGCGATTGAGACTGCAGTCATCGCGCGGGGAGAGGGAGGAGAATGCCGCTGCAGATCCGCCGATATCGACATAGGGAGGGTCTCTCTCGGAGCTGACGTCTTCTCCCGGAGCCGGGCCGATTGCGAGTCGGGGACCAGGTCTCGGTCGCGGTTGGCGCCGCCTTCCGGAAGGAGCGCCTGTATCAGGTAGAGCGAGGCGCCGGGATTTCGCGCTCCCGGCGCCTCGTCGTGCATACAGCGGCTATCCTGCCTGGAGCTCGGAGGTGCAGAAAGCGCAGCGGGTGGCCTTGAGGGGAATGGCGGAGAAGCAGTAGGGGCATTCTCTGGTAGTCGGTTCCTCCGGAGGCGCTTCCTCCTTCCGCTTCAGCCTGTTGAGGTAGCGAATGATGAGGAAGACTGAAAAGGCGATGATCACGAAACTGATGATCGTGTTTATGAAGACACCATAGTTGATCGTCACGGCGCCGGCTGTCTGGGCGTCGGCGAGAGACGCGTAGGGGCCGGCGGTCGCGCCTTGTCTCAGTAGCGCGAACATATTGGTGAAGTCGACATTGCCCAGGAGAAGGCCTACCGGCGGCATGATGATGTCCGCGACGAGCGATCTGACGATGGTGCCAAAGGCGGCGCCGATAATGATACCGACGGCCATGTCCACAACATTGCCGCGTACCGCGAACTCCTTGAACTCTCTGAACATTTCCGGATCCCCCTTTCTCCACCTGCCAGATTGATTTCGCGGTGTGATGCGTGAACTGATAGCAGGTGCGGCCTCGAATGTCAAGGCGAAAGAATATCGACCCAATCGAGTCTCGAGATCCAGGGACGCCGCTGGTGCTCCCGCTGTCCATCGGGGTCCCGTGTATGAATGCCGATCAGAAGTATTGCAGATCGGGATGCATTCGTGCTACCGTGAAGGCGAGCCGTTTTGAAATGATCGGCGCATTGTCGTAGCCCGCTTGCCTTTGTCGCCGCGCTTCGGATCCTCGTGGCGTTCGACTCTTCATTCCCCGTTCGGTGGCCGTGGAGAGAGGCGGGCCCGTGAGCAGCGGGGCATGACGCGGGACTTCGGGGAGGAGTGAGTGGCGGGGGCGAGCGCAGCAGCGTCTGTTACTGAGAGTACTGAGAGGACTGCAGCCGGAGGAATGCTATGAACGGAGAGGTCTTCACGTTCTTTGTCGGGGGGAAAGCAGGAGCCGGTGTGAAGAAAGCAGGATCTGTCGCAGCACGGCTCTTTTCTCAGATGGGTCGCCGCGTCTTCGAGATGGATGACTACCAGAGCCTCATACGGGGCGGGCACAGTTACTCTGTCATCAGCACGGCGACACGGGACGTCACGAGCCACCACATGCAGGGTCATGTTGTCGTAGCCCTGGACAAGAGGAGTTACGACATCCATGCAGGTCATGTGGCTGACGGGGGGATCCTCGTCTATAACTCTGATCAGGTGGACGATGGCGACGGCATCGGGGTCCCGTTCACAACGGAGGCGAAGAAGTATCCGAAGCCCGATCTGAGGCTGGGGGTGGGGGCAGTGGTGGCGCTGGCGGTTGCCATCGGGATGGAGAAAGAACGTCTGGGGAACTTGATCGAGAATGAGTACGCAAGAGATGTGGAGAGCAACCTCAACTATGCCAACGCCGTGTACGACATACTCTACCCCGAGATGGGCGGGAGATTCGCCGTGGAAGAGGGGGATCACGCGCGCCCGCTCCTGACGGGGAACGAGGCCATCGCGCTGGGAGCGTCGGCAGCAGGACTGGACGTCTATTTCGCCTATCCCATGACACCTTCGTCGTCCATTCTCCACTACCTCGCCGCCCACGACAGGGACCTCGGCGTGACGGTCGTTCATCCTGAGAGCGAGATCGCCGTGATCAACATGGCTATCGGTGCTTCATTTGCCGGTGCACGGGCAATGGTCGGCAGTAGCGGCGGCGGATTCGCGCTCATGGAGGAGGCGTTCTCTCTCGCGGGCATGGTGGAGGCGCCTCTTCTCTGTGTGCTATCGTCGAGACCCGGGCCGTCGACAGGTGTGCCCACATATACGGAGCAGGGGGATCTGAGATTCGCGTTGGGCCAGGGGCACGGCGAGTTTCCCGGGATCGCGGGATCACCCGGGAGCGTAGAAGAGGCATTCTATCTCGCTGCCGAAATGATGGGTCTTGTCTGGCGGTTTCAGACTCCGGGCATTCTTCTCACCGAGAAGCACCTATCCGAGAGCACGATGACAGTCGAGATCGATCTATCGAGGGTGGAGCAGGCAGAGCCTGAGATGCACGGCCAGGGCGAATACAAGAGGTATCTCGACACGCCTTCCGGGGTATCGCCGCTCCTCTTCCCTCCATCAGATAAGCTGATCAAATGGAACAGCTATGAGCATGATGAGTTGGGGATTACGACCGAGAAGGCGGAGCTGATCGCGAAGATGCACGAAAAGAGGAGAAGGAAGGGCGAGGCGCTGGCGGAGCACATGAGAGGAGTGCGAACCGTCAATGTCTATGGGAAGGGAGGTCCGGCGATCTTCGCCTACGGCTCGACGACGATGAGTGTCCTGGAGGCGCTGAGGGTCGGTGGCATAGAGGCGACGGTAGTACAGCCGCGGTACCTGGAGCCGCTCCCGGTCTGGGAACTCGAACGGTACAGGGGCAGCAAGGCCATTGTCGTAGAGCAGAGTTGCCTGGGAACGTTCTCCTCACTGCTTCGGGAGAAGGCCGGTATCGAGCCGACGGCGACGGTCAAGCGATACGATGGCAGGCCTTTCGAGCCTGCCGAGCTCGCCGACGCAATAAAGAGGGAGAGTTGAGATGGGTGATCTCACGACCTATGCCGAGAATACCTGGTGCCCGGGTTGTGGCAATTTCGGGATACTCAACGCGTTCAAAAGGGCGGTCGGGAGACTGGAGGAGCAGGGGATCGAGAGACAGAGGATCATGATATCTGCCGGGATCGGCTGCCATGCGAAGATATTCGACTACCTCGAGTTGAGCGGACTCTACTCCATCCACGGGAGATCTATGGCGACAGTCCAGGGGATGAAGGTCGCGAACCCGGAATTGAAAGTTGTGGCATTCGCAGGTGATGGTGATGCCTTCGGCGAGGGGATCGCGCATATGATCTTTGGCGCCAAGCGGAATGCCGACATCACAGTTGTGGTCCATGACAACGGCGTGTACGGATTGACGACAGGGCAGTACACGCCCACGAGTGAGAAAGGATTTCGGGGCCGTTCTACTCCGCGAGGGAGCATTGAGGAGCCGCTCAATCCGCTGACCCTGATGCTCGAGGCCGGGGCGACCTTCGTCGCCCGTGGCTATTCGGGTAAGGTCGACCATCTTGCTGAAGTCATGGTCGACGCCGTTGTCCACGAAGGATTCTCCTTTGTGCAGGTACTCCAGCCCTGTGTGACTTTCCATGACACGTACAAGGAGTACAACGCAAAAGTAGAGATAATGGAAAGCATACCGGCGAGCTTCGAGGATGCTGTCGCTATTGCCAGGTATCGAGATCGCCTGCCTATAGGTGTCCTGTACAGGACAGAGAAGCCGGTGTACCATCGGGAGCTGCACGGGGACTGGAATCCTGTCTCCGGGCGCCCGGCCCATGGGGACAGGGTAGAGAGGATCCGGCGCCTGGTCGCGCCGTGAGCATCTATGCCTCCGGAGAGTGATGTGAGGGCCGCAGTGGCGCAGTTGCGGCGCGGGATATCACCGGCGGGTTCCGTTTGTCCTTACGCATCGATCTTCGCGTTGTCCGGGAGGGCGCGGTTGTGAAGGCAATCCGGATCCTGTTGCACGGCTTTGTGCTGGCAGTGACAAACATCGTTTCGGTCGTAGTGGGATTCGGCGTCTATCACCTCGTGGGGACGGCCGGCCAGATCGCTGTCCAGGTCCCGGTGGCTGCGGCCCTCACTCTGGCGGCGTTCGTAGTATGGAGCCTCTTCGTGCGGCGGCTTGCTCGCGATAGACTGTCGCTGCGGGTGAGGGATGAGTTCGCTGCAACCTATCTCCTGGCTATCGTGTGGAGCCCGCTGATATTCGTCCCCCTGCACTATATCGCGCGAGGCTATCTCACATCTTTTGGCAACATAGTGGGGATGTGGTTGTTTCAGCTGCCGGCCAACTTGTTGGCGCTCTTCGCCGCCATGAAGGTTATGGGCATGGAGGGGGGAGCGATGGCACGCGAGTCGGACTGACGCACCTTGACGTACCTTATGGGCGGCTGCAGAAGGGATCTATGGCTGGCATCGGCCGTGAGGTGCTGTGCGGATGGCGGAGGTTCGTCGTGAGTACGATACCCCCGAAAGGGTATGGATTGAAGACCGGCGAGGAGGTCCTCGTGAGAAGCGCTGAGCCCGAGGATGCCTCCGGACTCGTCGATGCGAAGCGAGGGATCGTCGAAGAAGGGCGATTCACGCTCGTCGAGCCCGACGAATTCGAATCATCTGAACAGGATGAGGAGAAATCGATCAGGGGCCACGCAGAGAAGCCGGGCTGCATCTATCTTGTTGCCGAGGTCGGCGGTCAGACGATAGGATTGCTCGAGTTCGAGAACGGGCGGTACAGGCGTACCGCTCACAGCGGGATGCTCTCGATGTTCGTCCGCAAAGAATGGCGGGACAGGGGGGTGGGGGCCGCCCTGCTCCAGGCCCTCATCGACTGGGCGGAAGAGAGTCCTCTCGTAGAGAAGATCACCCTTGCTGTCTTCTCTACAAATGCGAGAGCTATCGCACTGTACAGCAAGTTGGGATTCGAGGAAGAGGGTAGATGTCCTAAGGACATGAAGGTGGCTGGTGGCACGTATCTGGACAGCGTGTTGATGTACCGGTTTGTCGGCTGATCGCCGGCGATCTCGATGGCCGGTCCTGCCCCCACCACGAGGAAGCTGCGGATCCGGGCCCGCGGCGTTGGAGGAGCCGATGCCCAGCAGCGAGGGAAGCAAAGAGGCAACTGTCAGCGGACAGGGTACGGTTCGGTTGCCGAGGAGGGAGGATGCGTCTCGTGTTGCCGAGCTGTACCACCAGCTGGGGTACCGCGTATCCCGGCGCGAGGTGTTGCGACGTCTCGAGGAGATTGAGCAGAACGAGCATCACGTCGGCTTCGTGGCAGAATCGTCGCACGGTGAGATCGTAGGCTTCGTCCACGCCTACCTTCGCCTGCTGATAGAGAGCGGGCTGCGTGCAGAGGTTGGGGGGCTGATCGTCGATGAGGAGTATCGGCGGACCGGGATAGGCCGACTTCTCATGGAGACTGCCGAGCAGTGGGCTCGGGACAGGGGGTGTTGGGCAGTCCATCTCCGGTCCAACGTTGTCCGGGAGGGGGCTCGCGTCTTCTACGAGAAGATCGGGTACACGGTCATTAAGAAGCAGCAGGTGTTCCAGAAGGTCCTCTGAAGGGGGGACGAAGACCTCCGCCCCTCACGTTCAGCGAGGATGTGAGGTCGTTCTCCGCTGCGTGTCAGGGGAGACTGCCGAGTGGGATATGGGATACTGCGCAGTGGAATATGGGAGACCAGCATAGGTGCACGGCTCCGGCAGTCACGGCCTCTCGGAGGGAACTGGGGTCGCAGGGATAGGTCATTCTAGAGGATGGGAGGGAAAGAGATGAGAGTCATGTTCGCTGTGCTCGCAGGCATGTGGGCCCTGGTCGCGGCCTCGTCAGTCCCGGCAGAGCCGTGGGCCCTGGCCGTCGACGCAAATCTCATGCTGACGCAGAACGCCTACAGCGACAGCTGGGTGGGTGGAGAGGCCGGGTCTATCTCTTGGGCATTCAACTCCAATTCGCTTGCAGAACGACAGCTGTCCGACCGATTCCACAGCAAGAGCACGCTGAAGCTCTCGTTCGGTCAGACCCACAGCCAAGACAGCGAAACCAAGCATTGGGCCAAACCGCAGAAGGCGACAGATCTCATCGAACTCGAGTCGGTCCTTCGGCTCACGCTCGGAGCGTTTGCAGATCCCTTCTTGGGTGGCAGAGTGGAGACACAGTTTCTGGATGCGAGCGATCCGACAAAGGACCGGTACCTCAATCCAGTGACGCTCACCGAGACGTTCGGCGTGGCGAGGGTTCTGATCGGGGAAGAAGGTCGGGAGTGGGTGGCCCGCCTCGGTGCCGGTTCGAGGCAGTACATCGACCGCGACGTGCTTGTGGATACCCTTGCCGAGCGGCGCGAGACCCAGACCGCTTACGATGGCGGACTCGAATTCGTGAGCGATTTCCGGACTTCGTTCGCCGATGAGCAGATGACCTTCGCCAGCAAGTTGACCGTCTTCAAGGCCCTATTCTATTCCGAGTCCGACGAGTTGGAGGGCCTGCCGAACGAAGATTACTGGAAATCCCCCGATGTCGACTGGGAGAACATCTTGACTGCCAACATAAACACCTACGTGATGGTGAACTTCTACATGCAGCTCCTCTATGACAAGGAGATCGATCTGAGGTCGCGGTTCAAGCAGACCCTGTCTCTGGGGCTGACATACAAGCTCATCTGATATTCTCTCCGGTGGTATCCCCCACGGGGACTCCACACGAAGGCCGACTGAGCGATATACCGCCTTGACTTGTCCTCCCGCGGCTGGCACAATGGGTCATCGACTCCGGCCGGCCTATTCGCCCTGACACCCCGTACGGGCCGGGTGTGATCTACGGGCGACCCTGTCCGATCTGTTGTTGACTGGGGCCGAGCCCCTGGGATATACTCACGTTCGCCGTGAGCATATGTGGGTTCCGATTGCCGGCTTTGCCACGGTTAGCAGCGCCGTCTGCGACCGAGATCCCGGCTCGCGCCATGTCGAACGCCGGGAACCGGTTCCGGGCATCTCGCTCGGCCACGGTACACGCAGTCCCAATCGCATGACAGGGGACGTGCACCTCGGATGTTGGCCGAAGGGGCAGCAGAGAGACGAGGAATCGTCGGAGGATATTCGAAACACGATGCCGCAGACGACGGATTCACCGACGCGGGACATCTCCTGGACGGAAGCGTCGCCTCACGATTGTGTGGTCGTGGGAGCAGGCCCGGCCGGGTCGATGGCCGCCAGGGCGGCAGCCGAAGGCGGGGCCAGTGTCCTCCTCATCGAGGAAGACTGGGAGATCGGCGTGCCCCTCGTCTGTGCCGAGGGGGTGGGAAAAGAAACGCTCGCCCAATTCGTCGATGTCGACCCGAAGTGGGTAGCATCGAGGGTGGAGGGAGCGATCTTTGTCTCTCCCAGCGGCCGCCGTGTCCGCGTCAACTATCCGGATGCCGGGTACATCCTCGAGAGAAAAGTCTTCGATCGCGATCTTGCGGCCCTGGCAGCCGCGGCTGGGGCGCGGGTACAGGTGGGATTGGAGGCGGTTGGGGTCAGCCCCGGGGAGAATGGACTCCACAGGGTCGAGGTTCGGCGCGGCGATGAGAAGGGGACCATCGAGGCGCGCCTGGTCATCGGGGCTGATGGGTTTCGTTCCCGAGTCGGGCGATGGGCCGGGCTCGATACGAGGCTGAAACCCGGGGAGATCCACAGCTGCGTGCAATATCTGGTGGCCGGTGCGGACGTTGAAGAGCACTACCCGGAGTTCACGGCGGGGAGAGAGATCGCGCCGGGAGGGTACGCGTGGGTCTTCCCCAAGGGAAGGGGGACGGCGAACGTCGGGGTGGGGATCTCGCCGGTCACGGCGAAACAGAGCGCGCTCGAATATCTCGAGCGCTTTCTCGATCAGCGGTTTCCGGGGGCGATGAGATTGGAGCGGATGGTGGGAGGCGTCCCCGCGAAACCCCAGGAGCGCCTCGTCGGCAACGGTCTCCTTCTCGTCGGCGATGCCGCTCGCGTCGCCGACCCGATCTCGGGCGCCGGTATCATCAACGCCCTCGCGTCGGGAACAATGGCAGGGCAGATCGCCGCAGCGGCACTGCGCGAGGGGGATGTCTCCGGGAGGCGCCTCGCCGCCTACCAGGATGAGTGGGAACGCACGATCGGTAAAGACATCCGATTCCGCGCCCGTATCCGCGATGTCTTCCTCAAACTGACAGACGCGGATTTCGAGGCGATCCTCGATGTTGGAAGTAAGCTGTTCGCAAAAGGGGATGTCCGGTCGATCGATCCATACCAGGTAGTGAGGGCAATCATCACATCGAGTCCGCGTTTTCTGAAGATCGCCAGACACTTGCTGCAGTAGCGCCATCCATCCGTCTGCGTGGGAATATCGACCGGCTCTATCGGCTGCCGACTGCAGCGCAGAGAGTGGGCTCTGCTCCGGGAGAGAAACAATGGGGGGACGACCATCTGTCTTTGAGAATCTGATGGATGTGGCTCGTGAGAAGGGCGCTGGTTATCTGGTCCTCCTCGATCCCGACCGACTCGATACCGCAAGGCTCCGTGCTATGGCCCGAGAGGCGTCAGACGGTGGTGCGGATGCAATCCTCGTGGGGTCGAGCCTTCTCCTCTCAGATGAGTTCGACGAGATAGTCGCTGCCGTGAAGAAGGCGGCGACGGTTCCCGTCATCCTGTTTCCTGGCAGCGCCAGTCAGGTGTCGCGCCATGCCGACGCCATCTTCTACCTGTCGCTCGTGAGCGGCCGGAATCCGGATCTGTTGATCGGTGAACATGTGAAGGCAGCGCCACTGCTCAAGCGGTACGAAGTAGAGGTGATTTCGGTGGCGTACATGATCGTGGAGTCCGGTACGCTGTCGAGCGTGGGGTACATGAGCCACACGCTGCCGATTCCCCGGGACAAGGCGGACATCGCCATGGCCCATGCGCTGGCCGGGGAGTTTCTGGGGATGAAGATGGCGTATCTCGACGCAGGGAGCGGCGCCGGTCACAGCGTTCCCACGGCGATGGTCGAGGCCGTGCGCTCATATATCTCCATTCCGCTTATAGTCGGTGGTGGGATCAAGACACCCCAACAGGCCGGTAAGATAGTGGAGGCAGGAGCAACGTTCGTGGTAACAGGCAATGTCCTGGAGGAGGACGCCGATCGCCTGCAGGAGTTCGCCCGTGCGATCCACCGTGAGGCCAGTTAGCTGCTTACTCGCCAGGAGACGAGACGCGGTTCTCCTCTTGCACTAACGGAAGGAAGGGATCGATGAAAGGTGTCATCCTTGCCGGAGGGCTCGGGACGAGACTCTTCCCGCTCACCAAGATCACGAATAAACACCTGTTGCCGGTGTACGATCGGCCGATGATCTACTATCCGATCCAGACACTCGTCGACGCGGGGATAGAAGATATCATGGTCGTGACAGGCGGGACGAACGCGGGCGATTTCCTCCGCCTGTTGGGAAACGGGCGAGAGTTCGGACTGAAGCATCTGCGGTATGCTTACCAGGAACGCGAAGGTGGCATTGCCGAGGCGGTCGGCCTTGCCGAGCACTTTGTTGAGGGGCAGCCGATCGCGGTGATGTTGGGGGACAATATCCTCGAGCGCGGCATCGGCGACGCCGTGGAGGAATTCCGGCGACAGGGATCCGGGGCGAGAATTCTGCTGAAGGAGGTGGAGAACCCCGCAGCGTATGGCGTTGCCGAGCTCGTCGGGAATCGGATCATCAACATCGAGGAAAAGCCGAAGGAACCGAAGAGCAATCTCGCGGTCATCGGGATATACATGTATGACAATCGAGTCTTTGAGATCATCAGGACACTGGAGCCATCGGAGCGAGGGGAGCTGGAGATCACCGATGTGAACAACGCGTACATCCGTGATGGGTCTATGCACTACTCGATCCTCGAAGGTTGGTGGGCGGACGCGGGCGAGTCGGTGGAGATGCTTCACGAGGCGAATGTCCTGGTCGCGCGGCAGCGGAGGGGAAAAGCGTGAGGGTCCTGTTGACGGGGGCGCGCGGTATGTTGGGAACGGACCTCTCTGCCCTGATCCGGGAGCGGCACGAACTCCACCCGATCGACATCGAGGAGGTCGATATCACCGATGGGCCGGCGACGATGGCTCTCATCGAGAAGATACGGCCTGATGCTATCATTCACACTGCGGCCTACACTGATGTTGATGGCTGCGAGTCTCATGTCGATCAGGCATTTCAGGTCAATGGGGAAGGGACACGCCACGTTGCGGAAGGGGCACACCGCTCCGGAGCATCGATGCTCTATGTGAGTACGGACTATGTATTCGATGGGAAGAGTGCCAGCCCGTATCGGGTGGAGGATGAGCCGCGGCCGATGAGCGTGTACGGGAAGTCGAAACTCCGTGGTGAGGTGTATACTCGGGAGCTCGCGGCGCAACACTACATAGTGCGCACCGGATGGCTGTACGGTGAACACGGGGCGAACTTCGTGGAGAAGGTCATCGGCCTCGCCCGGGATCGGCCGCGACTGGAGATAGTGGACGATCAGGTGGGCTCCCCGACCTATTCGAAAGATCTCGCCCCCGCACTCCTCAGGCTCGTCGAGAGCGGGCGGTTCGGCACGTATCATGTGACCAATGATGGAAGTTGCTCGTGGTTTGAATTCGCCCGACATATCCTGGATCTCGCCGGCATCGAAGACATTGAGGTGGTACCCACGACCTCAGAACGGCTGGCGAGGCCGGCGCCTCGTCCGCCATATTCAGTGCTCGACAATTCGGCGTGGCGCGAGGTATTCGGCAGTGGCCTGCGCCACTGGCGGGAGGCGATCGAGGAGTATGTGAGGCACCGGCCTCGGTAGCCTTCATGGCGCGATCCCGCTGTGGGTAACGGAACTCCTTTACATAGGTCTTGCCGTGGAAGAGAAGATCGAAATCGTGCGGGCCTCGTTGCGCGAGAGCGCCAAGCTCAAGGAGGAGCTGGCGGCCAGCGCATCAGATGTGATCGCCGCCATCGCGGTCGCGGTCGTCGAGACCGTGCGCCGAGACGGGAAGATCCTCCTCTGCGGCAACGGCGGGCTCTGAGCACCAACAGCTCTGTGGTTACTGCGGTGGCCAATGACCGCGGATGGGAGTGGGTATTTCTGCGGCAGGTGGAGGCGTTGGGAAAACCAGGAGATATGCTCTTCGGGCTGAGCACAAGCGGCCGCTCCGAGAACGTGATCCGAGCCATAGCGAAGGCTAAAGAGATTGGCCTGGCGACTGTCGTCTTCACGGGCCTCGGGGGAGAAGAACTCGCCCGGCAAGCGGACTGGTCGATTGTCGTCCCCTCCCGCGACCCACAGCGGATACAGGAGGCGCACGTCGCGGTAGGACACGTCATCTGCACTCTGGTTGAGGAGGAGGTCGCCCGTTGGGGGTGATGCGGCTCGAGTCGTTTGCGAAGGTGAATTTCGGATTGGAGATAGTCCGCCGGCGCCAGGATGGTTATCACGACATCCGAACCGTGCTGACTACCATAGGTCTGGCGGACGCGATAGAGATTGAAGCGATAGACGGACCTCAGCTTGTCGTCGAGTGTGATGATCCAGAGATCCCCACTGATGAGGGCAATCTAGTCGTACGGGCAGCACGCGCCCTGTCCGGTGCCGCGGGATCGAGGCGCGGTGCGCGCATCAGGATCGAGAAGAGGATACCGGTATCTGCCGGCCTGGGCGGGGGGAGTTCCAACGCCGCCACCGTCCTCCGCGCGCTCAATCTGCTCTGGTGGGCCGGGCTCGATCATTCGAAGATCGCCCAGATTGCGGCGACTGTGGGTTCTGACGTCCCGTTTTTCCTCCGTGGCGGGGCTGCGGTCGCCAGTGGCAGAGGCGATCGTCTGGAACCGATTCCCGACCCCCCTCCGCTCTGGATAGTGCTGGTCAATCCCGGCATCCAGGTCAGCTCAGCGTGGGCATACGGCGCGTATAGACGGGCGAAAATGGAGTTGACAAACGCTGGTGCCCGGATTAATATGGCGATCAGCGGGTTCCGGAGCAACGATGCCGCTCGCATCGGAGCCGGTATGTATAACGCTCTGGAACCTATCGTCTTCTCTGAGTATCCGGAGCTTCGCTCGATCAAAGAGGAGCTCCTCTCCTTCTCTGCGCTGGGCGCATCCATGTCTGGCAGCGGCTCCGCGATATTCGCGCTGGCAGAGGATGAGGAGTCTGCACGGGAGATCGGGCAGGCGATGGAGGACCGCGGACATCGCACGTGGGCGCTCAGCACCTGTCATGAGGCGGCTCGTCTCGAGTGAGACAGCAGTGCCGCAATGCTTGATGGTGAGGCGTGAGGTGTGATCTTCCTGCTATTCATGCGGGTGGGGCGTCGTCAAGTGGCAAGACACAGGACTTTGGATCCTGCATCGGAGGTTCGAATCCTCCCGCCCCAGCCAGAGTCACTGTTTCAGCCGACACACGATCCATTCTGACTCATTTCCGGGGAGGGCAGTCTCGTGCCTGATGAGTTGAAGGTGTTCTCGGGGAGTTCGAATCCGGAGTTGGCGAAGGAGATATGTGACTTCCTCGGGCTGACTCTGGGTGATGCGTCTGTCAGTCGGTTCACCGACGGTGAGATCAGGATCAAGGTCAATGAGAACGTGCGTGGGACAGATGTCTTCGTCGTGCAATCGACGCACCCGCCGGCCGATAATCTCCTCGAGTTGCTGCTGATGGTCGATGCGATGAGGCGAGCGTCTGCCTGGCGTATCACTGCGGTAGTGCCGTACTTCGGCTATGCGAGACAGGATCGAAAGGACGAGCCGCGGGTCCCCATCTCGGCGAAGCTCGTCTCTAACCTGCTCGTCACATCCGGTGCGAGTCGCGTGTTGACGATGGATCTGCATGTCGAACAGATCATGGGTTTCTTCGACATACCAGTCGATCAGCTCTATGCCTCGCCGGTGATCATGGACTACTTCCGCAAGAAGGATCTGACCGATTTCATCATCGTCTCTCCCGATCCAGGAGGTGTGCGCCGATGTCGCGCGTTCGCTAAGCGATTGGGGAATCTGCCGCTCGCGATCATCGACAAGCGGCGTCCCGAGCCGGATAGGAGCGAGGTGCTCAACATCATTGGCGAGGTGAATAGAAAGAAAGTTGTGATCGTCGATGATATTCTGAGCACGGGGCGGACGATGTTCGATGCGGCCGCGGCTCTGAGAGAGAAGGGCGCGGATGAGATCTACGGCAGTTGTACGCACGCGCTGTTCGCCGGTGATTCACTGGAACGACTGAACGGCAGTGTCATGAGAAAGATCGTTGTCACGAACACCATTCCGCTCGCGGCCCAACTCGACTCGCCCAAAATCGAAGTCCTGTCAGTCGCCTCCCTTCTCGGGGAGGCCATCAACCGGATTCACAGTGAGGAGTCGGTCAGCACACTGTTTGAATGAGATGCCTCCGGCCCGGAGCCCTGAGTCCGACCTTCGGGAACAGCGGGCACGGGCTGATTCGGGCGGGGGCGTGGAAGCGTAAGGGGTGGAGAATGCTGGAAGAAAGATTGGAGGTCGAGCTCCGCGAGGAGACAGGCAAGGGCGTGGCAAAGCAGCTGCGCCGGGAAGGAAAGATACCGGCGATTGTCTATGGTGCCGGTGAGGAGACGGTCCCTCTGTCGATCGATCTGCGGCGATTTGTTGCGATGCTCCAGAGAACCGGCGGCGAGACCGCTCTTATCGATCTCGCGGTTGTCGGACAGGGAAGGAAGGAATGGAAGACGATCTTACGGGAGGTGCAGAGGGATCCGAGAAGCGGCAGACTTCTCCACATTGATTTCCAGCGGATCTCGATGACTAAGGAGATCACGGTGGGGGTCGCGCTCCGCATCATGGGAGAGGCGTTCGGTGTGAAGACACAGGGCGGGCTCCTCGATCACCACCTCCGCGAGGTGGAGGTGCGCTGTCTTCCCTCAGACATTCCCTCACATTTCGATGTCGATGTCTCCGAGTTGAAGATCGGCGACACGATCCACGTTTCGGATCTCCAGATAGAGGGTGTAGAATTCGTGACAGATCCCATGACGGCCGTCGCCAGCGTACTTGTCCCGACAGTTCATGTTGTCGCACCAACCCCCGCCGAGGCACCTCCTGAGGAAGTTGCTGAAGAAGTTGGCGAGGAAGCTGAGGCACCGCCTCCTGAGGGCGCTCCACCTGAGGAGGAGAGGGAAGGAGGTCAGGGCTGAGCGAGGAGGTTCCGTGGGCGGCTCGAGAGGCGTTGCTTGTCGGGCTCGGGAATCCCGGCAGGGAGCACTTTCGTACCCGACATAATCTGGGCTTTCGTGTCGTCGATCGGCTGGCGAGCCGCCTTGCCGCTTCTTTCTCTCCCGGCAGGGGGCGGTACGTTCTGGCGCGGGCGGCCTGGGAGGACAGGATCCTCTTCCTTCTGAAACCGCTCACGTTCATGAATGCGAGTGGTGAGGCGGTTCTCGAGGCCATCGATCGCTACGGCTTCGATCTCACTGAAGTGCTCATCATCTGTGATGACTATCAGCTGCCGCTCGGCAGATTGCGGCTCCGCTCGCGCGGGTCGGACGGCGGGCACCGCGGCCTCGCATCGGTTATCTACCACCTTCAGTCGGAAGAGGTGCCCCGGCTCAGGATCGGAATAGGTCCTTTGCCTGAAGGAATAACTTCCACTGACTTCGTCCTCGGGGAGTTCGCCCCGTCCGAGGAGGAGATAGTGGAGGCGATCCTTCCCCGCGCAGAGGATGGGGCGCTGTTGTACGTGGCAGAAGGAGCGATGAGGGCGATGTCGATCATCAACGACCCGGCGTTCCCCGACGAATGCGAGTGAGGTGAGAAGGGGCTAGGATGACAGCAATACTGATTGCTACAGCCGCAGGATTGTTGGGGATGTTCTTCGCTGTGGTCACGGCGGTAAGGGTTATGCGCAAGCCCGCAGGCAGCGAGGAGATGGTGGCCATCTCGGACGCCGTGCACGAAGGTGCGATGGCGTTCCTCCACCGCGAGTACAGGGCCATCGGGATCTTCGCTGCTGCAGTCTTCCTGGTCCTCGTCTTCGGACTCGGGACTCAGGGGTTCACGTCATCGCTCGCCACCGGAGTGGCGTTTCTCGTCGGGGCGCTCTGTTCTGTCACTGCCGGGTACTTCGGGATGCAGATTTCGACGAGAGCGAATACGAGGACGGCTGAGGCGGCCAAGATCGGGTTCGGTGAAGCTCTTGCCGTCGCGTTCCCGGGTGGAGCCGTGATGGGTCTGACGGTTGTAGGGATCGGTCTATTCGGCCTCTCTCTTCTCTATTTCATCTACATCGAAGTGTTCGACGGCGGCACCGTGATGGAGCAGGTGTTGCGCGCGACCGGGGTGATCGCGGGGTTCAGCATGGGGGCGAGTTCGGTTGCGCTCTTCGCCCGCGTTGGCGGCGGAATCTACACCAAGGCGGCAGATGTCGGTGCTGATCTTGTGGGGAAGGTTGAACGGGGCATTCCCGAGGATGACCCGCGCAACCCGGCGACGATTGCCGACAACGTGGGCGATAATGTCGGCGACGTCGCGGGTATGGGAGCGGATCTCTTCGAGTCGTATGTCGGTTCGATCATCTCCGGGCTCGTAATCGCGGCGGCCGTGTTGCCCGAGGGCGCCAGGCTGCGCGGCATACTGCTCGTCTTCTTCTTCGCCGCGATCGGTCTGGTCTCGTCGCTCATCGGGGTCTTTTTGGTCAGGAGCAGGGGGAATCCCCAGGCTGCACTCAGAAACGGCACCTTCGGCAGCGCGTTCCTGTTCATCGTCGGGTCCTTCGTATTGAGCGCTGTCTGGTACGGCGATCTGCGCGTCTTCTTCGCCACACTATCCGGCATCGTGGCCGGGCTCGTAATCGGAGCTGTCGCCGAATACTACACATCAGGACGTTCGATACGCGAGATAGCGGAGGCCTCGAAGACCGGCACAGCGACCAACATCATCGCCGGACTCGCAATATCGATGAAGAGCACGGTCATTCCGCTCATCGTCATAGCAGCGGCGATAATCATTTCGTTCAAATCGGTGGGATTCTTCGGCGTTGCCCTCGCCGGCATCGGGATGCTATCTATTGCGGGGATTACAGTGGCGGTCGATGCGTACGGGCCGATCGCAGACAATGCTGGAGGCATCGCCGAGATGGCGCACCTGGCGCCAGATGTGCGGAGGATCACCGATTCTCTCGATGCGGCGGGAAACACCACGGCAGCCGTCGCAAAGGGATTCGCCATCGGATCGGCCGCGCTCACAGCCCTCGCTCTCTTCTCTGCGTTCACGCAGGTCGCACCACTGCGCAGCATAGATATCATGGATCCGCGGGTCATCGGTGGGCTCTTCGTGGGGGGCATCGTCCCGTATATCTTCGCATCGATGACGATGCGCGCGGTGGGCCGGTCAGCGTTCCGGGTAGTGGAGGAGGTGCGGCGGCAGTTCCGGGAGATTCCCGGGCTGGCGGACGGGACCGGGAGGGCGGAGTACGCGAGGTGTGTCGACATCACTACGGCTGGCGCTCTCCGCGAGATGATCGGGCCGGGGATAATCGCCGTCCTCATCCCGATCGCCATGGGGAGTCTATTTGGATTCGAAGCGCTGGGCGGCATGCTCGCGGGCTCGCTCGTCGTGGGAGTGCCCCTGGCGATCTTCATGGCCAACGCTGGTGGGGCATGGGATAACGCTAAAAAATACATAGAAGCAGGGCATCTCGGGGGCAAGGGATCAGACTCGCACAAGTCAGCCGTTGTCGGCGACACCGTCGGCGACCCGTTCAAGGATACGTCGGCACCCTCAATGAACATCTTGCTCAAGCTCATGGCCGTGGTCTCACTGGTCTTCACGCCTCTCATAGTCGTCCTGAACGGATACATCGGCATCTTTCGCTAGGAGGCCGGCCGAAGGTGCCGGATCAACCCTGTGCTCGTGACTGAGCGTGCGATCGGTGCTGTCACATGATGCGTCTCGGCATCATAGGATTGCCGAATGTCGGCAAGTCGACGTTGCTCAACGCGCTGACGAAGGCCGACGCCGAAGTCGGGGCATATCCGTTCACCACGATCGATCGGAACATCGGGATCGTAGAGGTGCGGGACGAGCGGCTCGACCGACTGGGGGAGCTCCTCAAGCCTGAGAAGCTGACTCCGGCCCGGGTCGAAGTCGTCGACATCGCCGGCCTCGTGCGCGGCGCGTCGAAGGGTGAAGGACTGGGGAACCGATTCCTCGGCCACATCCGGGAGGTCGATTGCGTACTCCATGTCGTTCGCCTGTTCCGGGATGAGAACGTGGCGCACGTGGAGCAGGGCATAGATCCCCGTCGCGATGTCGAGATCATCAATCTGGAACTCGCACTGGCCGATCTCGATACCGTCGCCAAACAGATCGAGAAGACGAGGAAGGCGGGCAAGACCGGGGACGCCGGGGCAGAGAAGAGACTCGAAGCCCTGGGACGGATCGAGGCTGCCCTCAATGATGGCACGGCGAGCGCCGCGGCGCGGGAGGATGATGAGATCGCGGGAGTGGCACGCGAGCTCTTTCTCCTCACCACCAAGCCGACACTCTACGTGGCAAATTGCGGCGAAGAAGATCTCAGTGCCGGACAGATAGAGGGTGTCCGGATACTGGAGGAGTTAGCGGCGTCAGAGGGGAGGGGGGTCGTCGTCGTCTCCGCGAAATCCGAGAGCGAGCTGGCTGAACTCTCTCTCGAGGAGTGTGGTCGGTTCCGCGCGGAGCTGGGGCTCGAGGAGTTCGACGCCGCTACAGTGGTGGAACGGGGGTACTGTCTTCTCGACCTGATTACCTTTTACACGATCGTCGGCACGGAGACTCGCGCCTGGTCTCTCATCAGAGGTACTCCGATGGTGGAGGCCGCGGGCCGGATCCATACTGATATGGCGAAGGGATTCATCAAGGCGGAGGTCGTCTCCTGTGATCGCCTGTTTGAACTCAGCTCATGGGAGGCGGCGCGAGAACATGGTGAGCTGCGCATTGAAGGTCGTGATTACGTCGTGCAGGACGGCGATGTCGTCCATGTAAGGTTTCATGTCTAGTTCCACGTTGGAAAGGAGGCGCCAGTACATTGCCAGGCACAAGGAGGTATGAGATACTCTTCATCCTGGATGCAGGGCTCGAGGACGCTGCGTCGAACGAGAAGATCGACAAAGTGACGGCGATCATCAAGGACGGAGGCGGAGAGGTCGTTTCGATCGATAAGTGGGGAAGGCGGGAGTTGGCTTACGAGATCGACAAGAAGCGCATGGGGTTCTATGCACTGATCCAGTTCGAGGGATCTAAGCCGATTCTCGACGAGCTCGACAGATTGCTGAAGCTCGATGAGGCATTCCTGCGCTACCTAACGACCAGGACGATCGAAAAGGGTGCGCCGGCGCAGCGCGAGGAGCGCGGAGAGGGGGAGACAGGCGACGACGCAGAGCCTCCTCCGGCTCCCGCCGAGCCCGAGCCCGAGGCAGAGTCCACCCCCGTCAAGGAGGTCGATGGATTCGGCGCCATCACCTGATTCGAGCGGACTGCCCGGTATCGCCGGGCGAGCGACCCTGCGGCCGTTCCGGCGAGAAGGTCGCCGCAGCGCCTGTCGTCATGAGTCGCACGCCGGGAGGTTCGCGCAATGGGAGAACCGGGTGTATGTCTGTCGCATCACGAGCGGTGAGATGTGGAGGCCATCATGGCTGATCTGCGATTGCCTACGTTGAACAGGGTGTTACTGACCGGGCGGCTGACGCGCGACTGTGAGTTGCGATATACGCCGAGCGGCGTGGCTGTAACGAACTTCTCCATCGCCTGTAACCGTCGGTACAAAGATCAGAGTGGGGAGTGGAGGGACGAGACGACCTTTGTCGGTATAGTGGCGTGGCAGAGGCTTGCCGAACGCTGCGGGGAGTATCTGCACAAAGGGAGCGCAATAATGGTCGAGGGCAGGCTCCACAGCCGAAGCTGGGAGACTGAAGACGGCCAGCGCAGGAGCATTCTCGAAGTGAGAGCTGACCGCGTGGAATTCCTCGATCGGCTCGGAGCTGAGGAGAGGGCGGCGGCGACAGCGACGACAGAGAGTCCGAAGGCGGATGAGCCCGAGACCACGCCCGGAACCGATGATGACGTTCCATTCTAGGAAATAGTGTCACGTGGCCTCTGTCTGTGTTATCCTGCCGGGCGGCCCCCAAATCGATGATGTCGAAGGAGGGATAGATGGCATTTGAACGACGTTTTCGCAAGAAGGTCTGCAAGTTCTGCGTCGAGAAGATCAAGGAGATCGACTACAAGGACGACAAGCGTCTGCGCAGATTCATGACTGAGCGTGGACGCATCGTGCCCCGCCGGATCACCGGGACGTGCGCCAAGCATCAGCGACAGCTGACGATAGCGATCAAGCGGGCGCGGCACATGGCGCTCCTCCCGTATGTGACGGAGTACTATCGGTGATTGGAGAGGTGGGCGTCCGTTGCGGTCATTGAGCGACGGTGCGGCGGGCTGAACAGAGGAATCGGCGCCACGTCTCCCCTACTGAGGTGTTGGGCCGTGGGGGCCGGCAGATGTGGCAGCAGGGCACCACGAAAGATACTTGAGGGACGACGAGACTATGCAAGTGATTCTGCTGGAGGATATCGATCGCCTGGGGAAGCGTGGATCGGTCGTTACGGTGGCCGATGGATACGGGAGGAACTATCTCCTCCCGCAGCGGAAGGCGGTAACTGCGACGCCGGGTAACCGAAAGTGGTTCGAGCAGGAGGAGAAACAGGCCGGCGTTCGCGCCGAAAAGGCGCGTCGCGAGGCCGAGAGGATCCAGAAGAAGGTCGAAAAGCTGTCGTTGACGGTCGTCGTCCAGGCAGGAGAGGATGACAAGCTCTTCGGGGCTGTCACCTCGCAGACCATCGCTCAGTTGCTCAAGGATCAGGGAGTGGAGATCGACAGGCATAAGATCATTCTCGAGGGACCGCTCAAGGAACTCGGCGTGTACACGATTCCCATACGGCTCCACAGCGACGTCGAGGCGCACGTGAAACTCTGGGTCGTGCGCGAGTAGGTGTGCCCGGTCGATCTACCTCTGCGCGTATGGGATGAGTGCCTGGACGAGTCGGGAGAGCGTGAGAGGTGATGGTCGGGATCGGGGAGGCGGCCGGGACGCCTGTTCACCGGTAGTGAGCCGGGAAAGGAGATGTGGCTATGGTCGATATAACGGTCTTCGATCGCCGCATCGATCGCCGCACATTCATACGAAGAGGGATCGAGGGCGGGATCTGCCTGGCTCTCGCGCCGATCGTGATCGAGCAACTCCGGAGCCCCGGGGCACTCGCTGAGGAAATCGCGGTCGAGGAGTCGGTGGCCCTGCTCGGCAAGGAGGAGCTCGAACGCCTGCTCGCGATCGCCCTCGAGCATGGGGGAGACTTCGCTGATGTCTACGCCGAGCGCCGCATCAGGCGCAGCATCTCTCTCGAAGAAGACAGGATCACGGCGGTCCAGTACGGCATCGATCGGGGCGTTGGCATCAGGGTGACGACGGGACTGACGACGGGATATGCATACTCCGACGACTTCTCTTCCGACAAACTGGCGGAGGCAGCTCGGACGGCATCGTTCATAGCCCGCAACAAGCCGAGGAGCGAGGTTGTCGGCCTCACCAGGCGCGAGCCCCCGCGCTACATCTGGGCGGACATCAATCTAGAAACGGTCGCCGAGAGGGAACGGGTCGCGGTGATGCAGCGGGCGAATGAGGCGGCCAAGGCGTACCATGGCAAGATCCGCCGCGTCTCAGTCTCGCACGATGAAGAGACGAAGCAGATATTGGTCGCGAATTCGCGGGGCGTCTTCGTGGAAGACACACAGCCGCTCATCTACTTCACCGTTCATGCCTTCGCACAGGATGGCGGTGCGCGGCATCGCGGCAGGCACCGCGTGAGCGGACATATGGGCTTCGAGTTCTTCGAGAAGTACCGGCCCGAGGAGGTGGCGAACGAGGCGGCGAGGGAGGCGGTGACGATGCTCGAGGCCGCACCGGCCCCCGCCGGCGAGATGCCCGTCGTCGTCATCCAGGGATGGGGAGGCGTCCTCTTCCATGAGGCGGTGGGTCACGGGCTCGAGGCCGATGCGATCGTCAAAGGGAGTTCATACTACAAGGGGAAGATCGGAGAGCGGGTTGCATCCGATTTCGTGACGATGGCCGATGATGGCTCGATCCCGCGGCTGCGCGGCACGACGAACGTGGACGACGAGGGCACCCCCACGCAGCGGAACATCCTGATCGACCGGGGGATACTGCGCCGGTACATGACCGATATCGTATCGGCACGGGCTCTCAAGGCCGAGCTGACCGGCAACGGGCGGCGGGAATCGTATCGCTACTACCCGCTCGTGAGGATGACAAACACGTTCCTGTTGAAGGGCAAGGACGACCCCGAGGAGATCGTCAGAGCGACGAAGAGCGGTCTGTACGCCCGCGCCTTCTCCGGGGGTGTGGTCGATACCACGTCGGGGAGTTTCACGTTCACGGTGCGGGAAGCGTACCTGATAGAGAACGGCAAGATTACGAGGCCGGTGCGCGGAGCGACGCTGATCGGCAACGGACCGGACGCCCTGAAGAGCATCGACATGGTGGGGACGAACCTCGAATTCGGGCCGGGGACATGCGGGAAGGGGCAGTGGGTCCCCGTCACGTCCGGCCAGCCGACGATCAGGATGGGAAAGATCACGGTCGGAGGAACCGCAGTCTAGTCTCCTCCTGCCGTGGTGTCTTCGGGATGGTTCGAGCAGATGATCGGGTCCGGAGAGATATATCAGACGGTAATGAGTCATATGAGCGATGGGAGATCTTCCAATGGACCATGAGACATTCGCAGAACAGACCCTTCGCAGGCTGAAGAGCGCCGGGGCAGATAGTGCGGAGATCTTCATCGAGGAAAGTGTCAGTCTCGAGGCGGGCGTCCGGGAGGGAGAGATCGAGACGTTGCGGCAGTCGTCACCCATGGGATATGGCATCAGGGTATTCAGGGGCGGACGGATGGCGTTCGTCGACTCGACAGACTTCTCTCAGGCTGCCACGGATGACGTCATAGACAAGGCTATCGCGCTCGCCCGGGAGGCGGGCGAGGATCCGCACCACGGCCTGCCCGCAGGGCCGATCCGCCAGCCGATGCGGCGGATCTTCGATGCGGGCCTGGAGCGGGTCTCGCTGGAGGAGAAGGTCGAGCGGTGCCGCAGGGCCGAGCAGATCGGGCTCAAGTACGATCGGCTCATCAAGGCGTGCGACGGCGCATACTACTCGGAGACGCGGGGCCGCACAACAATAGCCAACACTCGCGGAGTACTGGCCAGCTACCAGAGGACAGACTGTTCGGTCGGAATCGAACTCGTGGCTGAGCGAGGTCCTCACAAGCAGCCTGGCGGGTATGGCGCCGGTGTCCGATTCTACGGTGATCTGCCCCGAGCAGGGGAGATCGCCAGGGAGGCGGGATATCGTGCGGTTTCACAGCTGGCCGGAGAGCCGGTGCCGAGCCAGAAGGCCCCCGTCGTCTTCGACCGACGGGCCGGGGCGAGGCTCCTCCATGGCATCGGTTCGGCCCTGAACGGGCTGTCGGTCTATCAGGGAGCATCGTTCTTGGCGGGAAGGGTGGGTGAGCGGGTCGGGTCGGAGCTCGTCACGATCATGGACGATGGCACGATGCGGAAGCGAACCGGGACGACACCTGTCGACGGCGAAGGCGTGCCCACCTCCCGGAAGGTGCTCATCGATCGGGGGATCCTCAAGGGATACATGTACAACACGTACGCCGCCAACAGAGCGGGGACGAGGTCGACGGGCAACGCATCGCGCTGGTGGTATGGCGGGCTGCCCGGGATCGGGACCACCAATTTCTATCTGGAAAAGGGGACGACATCGCGCGATGAGGTGATCGGTGGCGTGAAGGAAGGGCTGTTCGTGCTCGGGACGCTCGGATTCGGGGTCGACTCGGTGAGCGGCAGCTTCTCCACGGGGGCGAGCGGGCTCTGGATCAAGAACGGCAAACTGACCGATCCCGTCGGGCGGGTGACCATCGCCTCGACCCTGGACGAGATGCTCATGGGTATCGATGCCGTGGGCGACGACCTCATCTGGCTCGGTTCGATGGCAACCCCCACCTACCGCATCAAGGAGATGACGATCAGCGGGGTGTAGTAGCTCAGCGGGGTTTAGCAGCTCAACGGAGTTTGGCAGCTCAGCGGGGTCTAGGAGCTCAAGGGGGCTCAGCAGCTGAGCGGAGTTTGACAGTTCAACGGGGCCGGGTGGCTGTACCGTCCTCAGTGCGCTTTCATCTCTTGTATGGCGCACCTCACATCGCTCTCTACGCGACTTCTTTGCGTCCAGGATAATGCGCCGCGGCCTCCGTAGACCGCGGCATTGTCATTACCCCCGCGAAGATGATCGCAGCAGTGTCGCGCTGCGCCATCTGGCGCGGAGGCGCGTTAGTACTGCTGCTGAGGGCTTGCCACAGAAGAAGGAGCTGAGGCGGATCTGCGTGGTGCGTCCTCGCCTCAGCTCGTGTAGTTGAATGGGGCCGTTGCTCAGGTGGCGGAGCACTCAGCTACCGAGGAGGTGGCGTACTCGGCAGCCTACCGGCCCCATAAGCTGTCTGATCAACTTGTAGTATATAAGATAGAGTCGAGAGTGTCAAGTGTGAATCTGAACGAGTGCTGGTCACGGCCGGTGAAGGCCAGCGGCGGCCGGCAAAGACCAACAATGGTCAGCAAGGACGAACAAAGGCCGGTGAAGGCAAGCGAGAGCCAGTCGAGGCCAACAGACGCCACCCAAAGTCAGGAATGGCCAGGAAAGACTGGCAGGAGCCGGCGACGGCCGACAAAGAGCGTGAGAGGCCAGCCGGGGGACCTCCCGTGAGCGTTGATCTAGGTCTCTGCTCCAGGTTGATTCCAGCTGATCGATCCCGATGGGAGATTCTCGCGTTGCCCGGCGCCAGAGAGGCGCGCACAGCGATAGCAGCCACGATTGGGAGAATGCCGCCTACCGATAGAAGGCGTGAGGGGGCCAGCCGGCCAGGACGAGGAGAACGGTGATGAGGGTGGTGAAGAGGACGGCCGGGATCAGGAGGCGGTACACACGGCCGAAGTCCGCGCCGAAGTAGCCCTTCGTCAAGACGAGACAGAGGTGGACGGGGGATGCGATTACACCCATGAATCCGCCGGAATAGGCGAGCATGACGTATGTGAGGTTGATGCCGTTCGGCGCGAGGAGATGTACGAGTATCGGGAACGCGATACCGATGTAGGCCACAGTCAGTCCGGTAATGAGCCCGACGGCGAACGGAACGGCATAGATGACGATGAGAGGAGAAATCCCGATCGACACGAGGAACTCGGGGATCACGGTCACCGCTCCCGATGCCTCGATCATCGTCTTGAAGACCATCACTCCGAGGATGAGCAGGACGAGCTCCGGAGTGACGGAGCTGACGATGATGCGCCGCATATCGCGCCAGGGTATGCGCGTGATGGCGATCAACAGTATGAGTGCGCCGACTAGGGAAAGCGCGAGAGGCACACGAAAGCCGAGCGTGGCGACGATGACGAGCACAACGGGCCAGACGGCGACGAAGAGACTCTTCAGGTGTCGGGCAGACTTGTTCGAGAGCGGTGGCGCGGGTTGGTTTGCCTCACCGAGCGACGGTGAGGCCTCGCGCGCCACAGCGACGTTCGACGCGGGCGCCGGCGAGGATGCCGGCTCCGGCCTGGGGAGGGGCCGCAGATAGAAGAGGAGGCCGGCGAGAATAGCGGCGAGCGTGAGGGGGAACTGGGCGATGACGACGTTATTGAGCGGCACACTCAGTACGGCGACGGTCAGGACGATACCGGGATAGAGCGGGAAGAAGTACTCCCAGACGTGGCGGAACCAATAATTGATCAAGGTCTTCTGTTCCGGGTTGAGCGGGTACCGCGTCGAGACCTCCTCGACCATGGGAGCCGAGAGCATGGCTCCGCCGGGCATCGGGAGGAAGCCGACGAAAGCGGCAGCGGCCGCGGCGACGAGGCGCAGATCGCGGAACAGCCCTTCCATGGCCACGATGAGCCGTTTCAGGTTCTCGATGTGCTTGAGGACCGCGCCGAGGATCGTGATGAGGAGCACGGCGGCCAGGAGGTTGAGGGTGGCCGGGGCGATGGCGGCTGATATCCCTGTCCTCGCGATCAGGGGCGGTGACATCCGAAACAACAGTCCGAGAATGAGGGCGCCGCAGAGAAGAACATAGCCGATCCGCCACTTCAGGCGGATGAGGACGATCATGACGGCGAAGACGGCACCTATCTTCAACAGCTCGATCACGCTCTTCTCACTTCCTGCGGAGCCGGCGGCCTGCTGCCTCGCCCTCCCGGCGGACGGGGTCGAAGCAGAGTCCAGGTGGGGAGAGATGCTGCGAGGCTGTACAGTCCGCTTCTAGAGGTTCGGGGGGAGCGGATGCCCCGGCGCGAGCTGGTCGATGATCTTCATCACCGACACCCTGGGGTCCACACCGATAGCCCTGGCATAGGAGACGCTCTTCGATAGTTTCTCTTTGAGATACCGCTCCAGGGGCTCCCGCTCGAAGACAAGCTCCCTCCCTTCCATGTTGTACGGGACGAACATCGCCGCGAACTCCCTGATCTGATTCCGGTGACTGGAGAGGAGATAGAGGAGAAACGGGTAGCGCTGCTCCAGGCGCCGGAACCATTCGCGCACTTCGGGGATTTCACGCGGATACCGATCATCTCCCTCGAATCCCTGGAATTCGAGATAGATCTTGTGCATCAGAGCGCCGCCGCGGCTCTGACGGGCGATGAGGCCGTCGATCTCTGTAGTGATGGGCGAGATGTCGCAGCGCATCATATCGCGGCGCTTGACGGTCAGCACGATTACTCCGTGGGGCATCTCCCCGGGATTTCCATTCGCCGCTGGGACGGGGGCCATTGCGGATTCTCCTTCAGTTCGTTCCTCGGTTCGTGTCGATCGGATCTCCGATAGGCGATACGGGCCGGCAGGCGAAGCCAGCCTCGGCATTCACTGGGGTCCAGAGCCTCGGGCGAAGAGCCTCGCAACCTCATCCACGTCGAATCGATCGAGCGGCCTCGTGCTGTCAGCGGACGAGATCGTGAGTCCGTGTCCGCGCTCCTCGATCGTTCCGATCCGGGCGTAAACGATCCCCTCCCGGTCGAACGCGGAGGCGATCGCATTCGCCTTCTCGGGCGGCGCCGTTACGAGAAGAGCGCCGGATGCGATGAGGCCGAGTGGGTTCAGATCGAACGTTTCGCAGACGGCACGGCACTCGGGCAGTACGGGGATCGCCTCCTCGTCGATCGCCAGCCCGACTTCCGATGCAGTCGCCAGCTCGAGGAGCCCCGTGGCCAGCCCGCCCTCCGTCGGATCGTGCATCGCGCTGGGGAGAGCTGTATCACAGGCGATGAGTGCCTCTCGCACGACGCTGATCCCCGGGGTATCGAGGAGGGAGGCGGCGCTCTCGACGACTCCCTCGCCCCTGGAATCGATCAGCTCTTCGCGCTTCTCTCTGGCGATGATGGCTGTGCCCTCGATCGCGATGCCCTTGGTGAGTAAGATCGTGTCGCCGGGACGCGCACCCGAAGAGGTGACGATGCGGTCTCGCCCGACCTCCCCGATCATCTGTCCCACGGCGATGGTGCGCTCGAGACCATAGGTAATCTCTGTGTGTCCTCCCGCCAGGGTGATATCGAGCTCCCGGCAGGCGTCCGCGACCGCGGCAAAGATCCCCTCGACATCGGCTGCGCTCGTCCGGCCCTGGGGGAGGAGGAGCGTGAGCAACAGGTATCGGGGCCTTCCTCCCATCACAGCGATGTCATTCGCATTGATGTGGACGACATACCAGCCGATGCGATCGCTTGCGAAGGTGATGGGATCGGTGGCGATCACCTCGCATCCCGGGGACGGGCCGAGTACAGCTGCATCCTCGCCGACCTTCGGCCCGACGAGGAGCCGTTTGTCAGGTCGGGAGTATTTCGCGAGAAGATCGGACAGCATGGTCCGATCGAGCTTTCCCACAGGCAGAGGATCGGCAATCATCGGTCGATCCAGGCGATAGCGTGATGACGCACCATCCGTTATCTCTCATCAGGAGGAACTGGGTCAAGACTAACGTTCAGGAGGGATGTTTGTCAACACTCAAACAGGCGCCATGCTCACGGAGGAGCATCGCCTTTCGCTGAGGTACGCGTGGCCTCGTGCGGGGGATAGCTGTCCCTCGCTGCGAATCTCTTTGATTTTCACGTGCGTCGAACCTATAATTGGGCACGTTGCTCCGGTAGTTCAGGAGTCAGAGCGCAATGGTACGGAGAGCATTTCTTCGCCTCATGGTTCCCCTCGTGGGGAGAACATTCGCAGTGCTCTGGTGGCGGCGATCGGGCCGCACAGAGGTACGTCCGGTAGTCTGGGCGATGCGTGCCTGGTTCGGATCGATCGCGCGGATGTACGAGCCGATGGCCAGGAGGCTCGCCGGCGGCTCCTACGATGGCGCGCTGGTGTCGGCGATCTGCGCCCTGCAGGAGTTCGGCGCACTGCGCGGCCGGGAAGCCGCAGATCGAGATGGAGAGTGGATACTCGACGCCTGTGCCGGATCGGGGGCCGTGGCCCGGCAGCTTGCTGAAACGTTTCCCGGGGCTGTCATCGTATGCGCGGACATTTCGGGGCGCATGCTGTGCGAGGTGCGGCGGCGGTGGCGGCCGGGGGACGGCAAAAGACCATATCTCGTCCAGGCCGATGCTACGCGGCTCCCGTTCCGCAGCGACATCTTCGGCGTCGTCTTTCTCCAGAACGCGCCGCCATACGTTGAAGAGATGGTGCGGGTGGGACTACCTCGTGCCGCAGTTGCGCTTATCTATACGTTCGGCGCAGTGGTCCCGGAGAGATATGAGACATTGATAGCGACCAAGTGCAAGCATGCCGGATTGGCGACCGTCCAGGTTGTGCGGACTGGAGGAGGCGCATACGTCATCGGGGAGAAAGAGGCGAAGTGAAGGTCAGATGATATCGAGGCGCCTTGCCTGCCGATACCGATTCTGCGTGTTGCGAGCTTGAGCACGCCCCGTCCGAGCATGAACGAGAGGAGGATCGGACTGAGGCAGAGGATGACCAGATAGGCGGCCCCCACCAGGGCGGCGAGAGGGATGCCGATCAGGGTGGCCGCGAGCGCGATCATGAGGAGCGGCATTCCGACGATGGTACAGAGAGATGTGAGGAGACTGGCGAGCGGACGGGCCGAGAGTGTCTGAGCCGTGACGGTGGTGAACTGTGGCGCTAGGCCGATCAGGACGAGCCCGACCAGGAAAAGAGAGAGGAGCCCGACGACTCGCGAAATCCTTCTTGCATGGACCAGTACGCGACGTGGTGTATCGGGTGGGACCGTGTGCTGGATCGCGCCTCTGATCTCGACGCCCTCGGGGATCGTGGCTGCCTGATACGAGATGTAGGAGAGGTCACCGTCGATCCTTGTGCCGGGAAGGAAGGTGAGCGATTCCGCAACGAGGAGTTCCACGTCGCCGGCGATGTGACCGCCGATGGTCGTTTGTCGTGCGACGCCGCGCAGGTCACCGATGATCGTCCCGAACATCTCGCAATCGCCGGTGACGACGCTGACCGATCCGCCGATCTCCGAGCCAGGAGCGAGCCGAAGAGAGGAGCACCAGGCGTCGAGGTTGCTCGCGACAAACGTGCCCACTCTGGCGTTGGCTGAGACGATTCGCGCATCATCGTAGACCGTTCCGTCGATGTCGACGGTTCGGGCGATGGCGAGAATATCTCCGGCAACGGTTCCCGGAAAGTGGGCCACGGCGCCCATGGCCAGAACGTCTCCGTATACCGTTCCTGCGACCTCGACAGAGCTTCCCAGGAGGGTGATGTCGTCCTGGATGGTCTGTCTGGCCTCGACCGATTCGCCGGAGAAGCGGGGCGATATGAACCGCAGGTGTTCCCAGCGCGGGGCCTGGCTGTGCGCCTGGCATGCAGCCAGGAAGAGAACGATGATTCCCAGGCACGTTCGCATACTATGAGCCTTTCGAGGATGGCGATCCCCTCTGGTAGTGGCCTTGCGCCTTGTCGACAGCCGATTGGCGATAGCCGATTGGATCGAGAGCGGTCCTCGGTGCGGGCACAGGATAACGCCCGCACGCGACTACGTCTGCACCAGACCGTGTCCGTGTGAGATATTGTCCGCACCAGACAAAGCCCATCCGAGACCACGTCTGCACAAAACGATGTTCCTATGAGATTATGTCCGCACATTATGTGCGCGAGCGATAACGTTCGCACAAGAGCACGTTTGCAGAAGATCACGTCCGTACAACAGAGCATCGGCACAGGATGACGTCCGCACAGGGCGACGTCCGAGAAGGACGGTCGGCCCTGAGGAGAAGTCCTGGAATCGATTAGCGCTGAGTGTAGTGACAGACGCGGCAGGTGTCAAGGTGATTCAGTTCTTTCAGGCAGTGGCGGGCCGGACAGAGCGTGCTGGCGGGGTCGAAGGATCTCCGGGCGTGGAAGCCCGGAGAGCGATGGTGCTCGGCGCGATTCTCCTTCTCGCTCTTGCCCTTCGGATCGTCTACCTCGTCGAGATCGCGGATCAGCCGCTGTTCGACACCCCGATGGGCGATCCCTGGTATCACGATGAATGGACCAAGCGGATCGCCACAGAGGGGTGGCTCGGGACTGAGTCCTTCTTCAGGGCACCGCTGTACCCATACCTCCTGGCCCTCATCTTCCAGGTTTCGGATCACAGTTACCTCGCGCCCCGGATCGTCCAGATGGCGATGGGTGTTCTCGGCATCTTCCTCATCTATCTTCTGTCGAGAAGGCTCTTCTCCGATGCGCGGGTCGCTCTTGTTGCATCCCTCATGGGGGCCCTGTACGGCATACTCATCTACTTCGAAGGGGAGCTGTTGATACCTTCGCTCCTCGTCGTGCTCGACATCGGAGCGATTCTGGTCCTGCTGGGCGCCCATCGCCGTCCACGAATGTGGAAGTGGATCGGCGCCGGCATCCTGCTCGGACTGTCAGCCATCGCCCGCCCAAACATCCTCCTGTTCCTTCCCTTTGTACTGGCCTGGATCTGGTGGAGTGCGGGCGCGGGAGCGCGAAGCGGTACGGAGAGCGGCGAGACATCGGCCCCAGTCCGAATAAGCAGCCGGAGGCGAACCCTGGCCGCACTCGCCCTCTGTCTGTGCGGGGTGGGAGTGATCGTGGCGCCGGTGACGATCCGGAACTACATGCTCGGAGGGGATCTGGTGCTCATCGCATCACAGGGTGGGATCAATCTCTATCTCGGCAACAACCCGGTTGCCGACGGGAGGACCGCGCGGATGCCCCCTGGACAGGTCCCAGAGCGGCTTATCCGCGCTGAGCAGATCCGTCTTGGCAGGCCCATGACGTTGTCGGAGCGATCACGCTTCTGGTACGCGAGGACTCTGAACTCGATAACAGAGGATCCGATCGCCTTCGCCCGGCTGTTCGGGAGGAAACTCTACTTTCTGGTCAATTCATACGAGATACGCAACAACCAGGACATCTACTTTTTCCGTCGGTACTCGACGCTGTTCAGGCTCCTGGTCTGGCGCCTCGATCTGCCCGGGCCGTTCGCGCTCGGGTTCCCCTTCGGATTGCTGCTGCCGCTCGCTCTCGCCGGAATGGTACTTGCCGGGAGGCCTGAGCCGGAACACCTCATCGTCTATCTCTTTCTCGCCTCATATGGGCTGTCGATCGTGCTCTTCTTCGTCTGTGCGCGCTACCGCGTCCCGCTCATCCCGTTCCTTATTCCATTCGCCGCGCTCGCTGTCGTGAGGGGAATCGACCGTGTGCGGCGCAGGGATCTCCGGCCTCTCATCGTGCCCGCCGTCGTCTTTCTGGGGACCTCGCTAGTGGCAGATAGCCGGCTGGCCGGAGTCGATACCGATACGTTCGCCCAGCAGCACTTCTGGAACGGGAATGCGTATGTGAGAAGGGGAGAGTATCGAGCGGGGTTGGAGGAATTCGCCGCCGCCCTCGAGATCGAGCCCGGCTTCCCGCTCGCCCACCTGAACCGGGGAGCGATCTTCTACCGCCTGGGGAACGAGAACGAGGCGCTGGCGGAGGTCCGCCGCGAGCTCGAGGTGAATCCCGAGTCGGCAGAGGCACACCACCTGCTCGCCACCATCCTGCGCGAGACGGGGAGGCCTGATCAGGCTGTCGGTCATGCGCTGTCGGCATGGGAACTCGATCCCTGGATGACCGAGGCCGAAGTGAACCTGGCGCTCGTCTATTTCGATCTCGGCAGGCTCGACGAGGGCGAGGAGATCCTCATATCGCTCGCCCAGCGGCGGCCCGACGAGGCCGGCGTGCACGAGGCATTGGGAAAGGTCCTCGCCGCGAGGGGTGATGTGAGGGGAGCACTTGCTGCGTACGCCAGGGCGGTAGAGCTCGAGCCGGAGAGGGACTCCTATCAGTACCGGTTAGGACTGCTGTACGGGCGCCTGGGTGACTTGCCGCAGGCGGAGCGACACCTGGCGAGGGCAGCGGCGCTCGATCCCCTGAGGGCGAAGTATCATGCCGATCTGGGGACGGTGTACCTGCGGCAGGACAACCTGGCCGCCGCTCAGGAGGAGCTGGTGCGGGCACGCGAACTGGCACCGGACCAGGCCGAGGTGGAGCACAATCTCGGCCTCGTGGCCCTCCGGCAGGGCCGTATTGCCGAGGCGCGGGAGCACTTCCTCCGTGCGCTAGACCTCGACTCCGGACTCGATGCGGCCCGCGAGGGATTGCGCATGACGAGTGAACGTTGAAGTAGACCCCTCCTGCCCCGTTCTCCTCAATCGTTGCACGATCCCGTTTCACTCTGCAGTGGATGTCGCGCACTCTCCTGGGCCATCAGCCAGGCCACGTCCGACAGGAGCCATCTCAGGCGGGCGGCGTCCCGGGAGCTCGTCGGCCGGGGACGCGTCTGTGCGGTAGCTCGCCGGCGACGCGTTCGTCCGGTGGCTTATGGGAGACACGTCCATCCGGTAGTTCGTCGGCGAGGCCTTCGTGCGGTAGCTTATCGGCGATACGTTCGTCCAGTAGCTTGTCGGCGACGCGTTCGTCCGGTAGTTGGCCGGCGACGCGTTCGTCCGGTAGCTGGCCGGCTACACGTTCGTCCGGTAGGTTGTCGGCGACGCGTCCAGCCGGTAGCTCGCCGGCGACGCGTTCGTCCGGTAGGTCGCCGGCGATACGTCGTTCCAGTAGGTATAAAGAGCCCCGCTCTTCCCTCATCGGGGAATCGCGGGGCCCTGTTCATGTCTGGCGTCAGCGTGTGCTGTCGATCTCGGCCGGCTTTCCTCCCCGCGGCTACTCGAACAGCTCGCCGGTCGCTGAGACCGTGGTCAATCCCCGGGCACGTGCGGGGCCGGTATTGTCGCCGGACATAGTCACTGTAAACGCGAAGTGCTCCATATCCCACTTGTCATAGGTATACTGGCCGATGTACCCGTTGTACATGAAGTCGCCGCACGGAGCTGCATTCGGTATCTTGTGTTTGAGCGTGCCATTCTTCGTCTGACTGGGCGAGAAATTGACGTTGAACGGCCCGAAGACATCGTACAGGCTGCCGTTCGGGAGAAAGGCGGTCGTCCAGAACGTGCAGCTCACTGAGGAGCTCGAGTTGTTCGTGGCCGTGACGTCGATCTTGAGGGTGTCGCCTCTCGCGATAGTCGTCGACTGCGGCTGGAACTGGATGATGATGTCCTGGCTTCCGGCCGATCCGTACAGCGCCACGATACCATTGATGTCGTCGAAGTAGAGATCGCGCTTGTAGGTCTCGCCGTACGAGGCGTAGGCATACATCGTGGCGGCCGAATACGATGAGTGGTCGAGGCAGAGGAAGTGCCCGAACTCGTGTGCCGCGATGTTCCAGACGTCCATCTCGTTGGAGAGGGGCCATCCATCTGCGTTCCAGGAGTAGGAGTAGTCGTTGAAGATTACATCGCACTCACTGATGTTATATCCGCCCCAGATGTAGGTTGTCGCGATCGACCCGGTGTTGTAGTTGACGAAGGAGGCAACGTTGTGCCCGTCGTGAATGTTGCCGACTATGCTGGTACGCCCGCCGTACGTGAAGATGAAGTCCGCGGTGCCCTCGTTGTTCCATGCCTCTAACCCGTTGAGGTATGCCTCGAGCTGCTGATTCTGTGTCCCCACATTGGGGTCGATGCAGTTCGGGTTGAGGAGGACGTCCTCGCCCATCGGATAGGTCTGCCAGTTCCAGCTCATGTTGCAGAATGCGTACCCGAGGGCGGAGGAGACAAGGAGCGGAGCGACGAGGAGGCACCCCGCAACGAAAAGACTTCGAGATAGTGTGCGCATCGTCGCTCTCCTATTTCTGGGCTGCGAGGATCTCTTCGATCCTCTCGATGAACGAGTCGAGAGACATCCCGTATTCGACCACACTGTTGGCGTGGTCAACTGTCGCTTTGCCCTGGTGCCAGCCGACCAGGTCCATCTCGGCATACTCCGAGGTGAGAAAGAGGACGGCGCGGTCCCCCACACCGAACCACGGAGTGTCGGAGACGGTGAGTGTGACGTCGCCCACTGTTCCACCCGGTATCCGGAACGTGAGCTCGTCAGCAACGTCTGGATTCTTGATGTACTCATCGACTGCGACAGTGATGCTGGTGTAGATGGTGCGGTGATCCGGAGTCCAACTCGATTCGACCTCGATTACCTCGCCGAGAACGATTCGCTCAGCCTCTGTCGTGAGGGCTGTGAGATCCTTATACTCCACAATGGCGAATGTGCTCTGGGCGAGGAGGACGATCAGAGTCACCACACCTATGCCGTGCAGCAAAGGGGAGAAGACACCTTTCATGATTCCGGCCCTCCTGTCTCACGTGATGAATAAGTAGCGGCACAACGCGGGCCCCTTCGTCTCGTCCGCACCACCGTATGGGCTTCCCAGCCTGTGCCGTGCCGTGCTGCGCCAACGACCCACCACTATGATACCGTAGTTTAGAACCGCATGTCAAGGAGAATCGTTCCCTCCACCTCTCTTCTGGCCACTGAGTACGAGTCAGCACTCGAGAACCGGCGCAGATGTGTCTTACGGAGGGGTCGGGGAACTTCCGGAGTGCCGGGATGTTATTGGGTATGAGTAGAACGCGCTGGGTGGACTTTTTTTCTTGCCTTCACGACCTCAGTTGTGGTATAGTGATTGGGCAGTTAGGTATACTTGGAATCAGTCTGGGGGTGGTCGCATCGTTGGCGGCCGCGCCCGGCAGCGAATGGTGAGAGATGCCGTTTCTGGCCTGAAGGGAGGATATCGTGAGACAGGGAGTCGTTGCTGTGCTTTTCTCCGCTGCGTTTGTGCTGGCCTTCGTGGTCAGCATCGGTGCCGAGACGGCCTACTGGGCTGAGACGACTTCGCTGGACCTGTTGACTGAGGGGGTCGTCGATCCTGAGCGTGTGGCGGAGGCAGCCGAAGCCTGGATGGACGAGGCCGTGCAGCGGATGGAGCAGTTCGAGGCTGAGGGGGAGGCCGGCCCGATCGAACGAGAGGTGCTGACGTTCAATCGAGGAGCTACGGCAGGCATGCCCAGGCTCATCTTCGGTGAAGATGGGCCCCTGGGCTGGTTTGTGCCGATGGTCAAGGACGGGGGGATCGTCGGGTTCTTCGTCTTCGATGCATACAGCGGTTCTCTCAAGGCGACGCCGTGGTGGGGGCCCGGCGGTACGGCCGGGATCAGCATGCGCGAGCCCGAGTGGAATGAGCTCGAGGCCATCGTCGCTCCCTGGCTCGGCGCCCACGAGATCGATCAGGCCCGGCTCATCATAATCCCGCAGCGGGAGAGTGCAGTGCTCTATGTGGCGAGTCCGGGTCCGGCCGGCGTCGTCCGGGTCGACGTCAGTTCCCTGTGGAGCCGTGCGGGGCTGATCCCGCGCCTGCTCGAGGCCAGACCTCTGTTCGAGCACAAGGATGGGGTGCCACCTCGAGAGACGCGCGACAGCGCCCCGGCGGTGAGCGGGCACGGACGTGACCTGCTCGACCTGCCGACGCAGTTCACCCTGGATGTGGTGCCGCAGGTGAAGGACCAGGCCGTGTACGGAAGCTGTACGGGCCACGCCGCCCACAGCGTGCGCGAGTGGTGGGAATGCGGGATGATCTGCTACGAGGGGACGGGTAACTCCGAACTGTACAGTTGCGACTGCCCCAAGGGATGGCAGGGTGACTGCGCATGCATCAGCACGCTGTTGAGCCGCGAGTTCATGTACGATAGAGCACGGAGCCGGGGGGGAGACGACTGCCAGCTGGCGGGCTTCTGCGCATCACGATACTGTGCCCAGATCACGTGCACCAATCTCTTGGTCACGGACGGGGACATGATGTCTGACAATCCCTACTGTGGTTCGTGTGGGGGTGCGGGTATTGATGAGGCCAAGACCGCGCTGCTCAGCGATGGCTGCTGTACGGATGCGTGTCAGCCCTATCCGGGATACGGGTACGCCGGGCCGCAGCACGCCGGGTGCACGAACGGCGGGAGGACCACCTGCACCGGCGTCTGCCCGAACGTGGGCGATCCGTGTGGCGACGATTTCGTGCTCGCGGAGTCGTATCAGCTCTGGACGAAGGAAGATATCTACGATGCGCTGTACCACCGCGGGCCGAGCTTCTTCGGAGCCAATCTCTGTAACCCATGCTGGGTCTTCAGTTCGTGTATGTGTCACACCTGCCCGTGTACTCCGTGGGGAGGTCACGCCATGATGTTCTGCGGGTACAACAACGAGGGTTACACGCCTACATTCTATGTGCAGAACAGCTGGGGGACGAGTTGGGGCACGCAGGGAAGGGCGAATACCAGCCAGAATTGGTGGGAGCTTTTCCATCACAGCGGTGACACCTATGCGTTCCTCGGTGTGAAGATCCTCGACGTCACGCTCGAGCCCCATAGCATTTCGTATCATCGAGGCGAGACACTCTCCTATACGGGAGAAGTGCGGAATCTCACTGATCAGCCACAGACCTTCTATATAGAGGCAAACGTGACGCTGCCGAACGGGAATCCGTACCCCAGGAATCCCGTCCTCGGTCCGATCCAGGTTACGCTCCAGCCGTACGCGGTGTTGAGCCGCGACCGCTCGCATTTCATCCCGTACAGCGCACCGTTTGGCTTCTATGGATATAGTGTTGTAGCGTACAATCCGCCCAACACCGTGTACGACGAGGATAACTTCGGCTTCTCCGTTATGCCGTAGTACAGTTGTTGGCGCGCACAATATCAACTGATCGCTAGCAGGTCCGGGCACTCTAGAGAGGGCGGACCTGCTTTTTTCGTGCCGGGCGAGCCGGGCATGCGGGACGTGCGAGTCCTGTGCAGGCCGTGATAGCCGGAACCGCGAGTCCCCTTCCGCTCGATGCCGGTCTGACTCCACAGCGATTCCGCGCCGTTGGTTGTGTCTTCCGGGATGATGCAGGCATGGAGGCGGTCCGGCGGGGGAGCCTTGCCGGCAGACCGAGAGATGTGGTATGGTAGTGCAGCACTTGGCTCCGGGCAGCCAATCGAGAAGCGGTACGGAGGCAGTGACTGTGCGTGAGCGTACGCGCTCTGCGCCCTCGTACGCAGTGAGAAGGGAGGGCATCATGGAACGGGGAGTCCGAGCAGCACTCATCTCCGCTGGTTTCGTCTTGACTATCGTCCTGGGTGCGGGCGCCGAGACGGCGTACCGGACTGAGGTGACTCCTGTTGCGATGTTGACGCAGGGGATCGTCTGTCCCGAGGAGGTCATCGAGACAGCGCAGGGCTGGATTGACGAGACGGTGCAGCGGATGGAGCAGATGGTCGCCGGAGGGCAGGCCGGTCCGATCGAGAGGGAAATGCTCGCGTTCTATCGAGGAGCAACGGCCGGGACGCCCCGCCTCTTCTTCGGCCAGGAGGCGCCGCTCGGCTGGTTTGCTCCCGCGGTGAAGCGGGGCGACATCGTGGGTTT
>Ga0111195_1022_pt1 | contig 38122 bp, 28 predicted proteins | sample DeeMarSWOR324_28_FD_80367 | JGI IMG/M metagenome (GOLD analysis project Ga0111195, IMG submission 80367) | candidate division TA06 bacterium SM23_40
TATCCCGCCGAATCTGCCCGGCTGGGGCGAGGTGCCGCTCGCCTCGCTCATCGAGGGAGCGCTCGGGTACCCGACGCGGGTGGGGAATGACACGAATATGGTGACCCTCGCTGAATGGATGTGTGGTGCGGGACGCGGTGCACGCCACATGGTCTGTCTGACGCTGGGGACCGGTGTAGGAGGCGGCCTCGTGCTCGATTCGCAGCTCTATCTCGGGGCACGGGGTGCGGCAGCAGAGATCGGCCACATGACCGTCGAACCGCAGGGGCCACTCTGTAACTGCGGGAACCGCGGCTGCCTGGAGAGCCTCGTCGGTGCCTCCGCGATCGCGGAGCGCGCGCGCATGGCTATCGAGCGCGGGGAAGGTGAGGAGATGCGGAGGCTCAGTGGTGGCGACCACGAGCAACTCACGCCGGAGATCGTGGCACGCGCTGCCGAGTGCGGGGATGAGGCCGCTCGCCGTGTGCTCTATGATGTCGGGGTCTATCTCGGAATCGCACTCGCCAGCATCGTTAACCTGCTCGATCCTGAGATCATCGTGATCGGGGGCGGGATCTCCCATGCCGGTGACCTCATCCTGGAGCCTGCTCGGGCGGCGATGGAGGAACGCGCCATGCGGCTCGAAGATCGCCATGTCTCTGTCGTCCCTGCGGCACTTGGAGACGACGGTGGCGTGATCGGGGCAGCACTCTTCGCTCTCGGCGACGACGTCGATCCGGTGCAGGGTTGAGGACATCCGGGCAATCCCTCTCCGCCGTGCTTGTCCAGGAGGGAAAGAAAGGAGCGACGACCCATGCGATCTCATGACGTTGGTTATGAGATCCTCGGCGATGATATACAGATCGTTGAAATAGAGCTCGATCCGGGCGAGACGGTGATCGCAGAGGCCGGCGCGATGAACTACATGGACGATGGCATCACGTACGAGGCGAAGATGGGCGACGGGTCCGATGTCGACGAAGGAGTCCTCGCAAAGCTGCTCAATGTCGGCAAGCGCGTCCTCACCTCGGAGTCGATATTCCTCACGCATTTCACCAACAACGGGGTGGGTAAGAAGCGGGTGGCCTTTGCCGCGCCATATCCCGGCAAGATCTTTCCCATCGACATGTCGAAGGTGAGCGGAGACCTTCTCTGCCAGAAGGATGCGTTTCTCTGCGCCGCACTCGGCACGAGGCTGGGCATCGCCTTCACCAAGCGCCTGGGGGCGGGCTTCTTCGGAGGTGAAGGATTCATACTCCAGCGCATCAGCGGCGACGGGAAGGTCTTCCTGCATGCGGGTGGGACGATAATAGTGAAGAGACTGAAGGAAGAGATCATCCGCGTCGATACCGGCTGCATAGTGGCCTTCACATCGCGTATCGACTACGACATACAGCGCGCAGGGAACCTGAAGTCGATGTTCTTCGGTGGGGAGGGGCTGTTCCTTGCCACATTGAGCGGCACCGGCACGGTGTTGCTCCAGAGCCTTCCCTTCTCCCGGATGGCGGACCGCATACTGCAGCACGCCCCCAGAGCCGGGGGCAGACGAAAAGGGGAGGGATCCATTCTTGGCGGCTTGGGAGACCTGATCGACGGCGATTGAGCCCGGCCCCCGTACAGCTCGAAGCGTTACCTACTACATGCATCTTCCGATTGCGGATTTTAGAGGAGAACTGGCCGCTCTCAGTGCGGCCTTTTTGTGGGCGCTCGCCACTGTTGCGTACGGGCGTGCAGGGAAGCATGTCCCGCCGCTTGAACTGAACCTCGTCAAGGGCATACTCGCGATCATTCTCTTGTCCCTCACGCTCCTGCCGCAAGGCGAACTGCTCGTCGCCATTGATCGCTTCTCTCTTCTGTTGCTCCTCCTGAGCGGCGCGGTCGGCATCGGCTTCGGCGACACGGCCTATTTCGAGTCTCTGAGAAGTCTGGGCGCACGGCGGGCCCTGCTTCTGGGAATACTGGCACCGCCTCTGGCAGCACTCATGGCCCTGGCCTTTCTGGGAGAGATGCTCAATCCCGGTGCGTGGTTCGGTATTGCATTGACCGTCCTGGGGGTGGCGTGGGTTGTGACGGAACGGGTGCCTCGTCTATCGCACGAGGCTGCGCATCTGCGGAGAGGCGTCTGGTTCGGGGTGCTGGCTGCGCTGGCGCAGGCCGCCGGAGCAGTCATATCCCATGCCGTATTGACGCAGACTGCTATCAGCCCTCTGCCGAGCGCACTTCTGCGCCTCGTGGCAGGGGTCGTCACCATCCTCGTGTGGATTCTCGTGAGACGGCAGCCGGTGGGCCGCTGGCTGCGGATCGAGCAGTCCAGGAGGCTGTGGGCAGTGATCGCCTTCGCGACCTTCACCGGTACCTACCTCGGGATCTGGCTGCAGCAGACTTCGCTTAAGTTCGCGGAAGCTGGCGTGGCCCAGACCCTGCTTGCCACAAGCCCTCTCTTTGTCCTTCCCGTCGCCGCGGGGATGGGGGAGAGGATCAGTCCGAGGGCTATCGCCGGGGCATTCATCGCTCTGGCGGGGATTGCTCTATTGTTTGGCCTCAAGTCCGCGTAGCTCGTGTGCCAGCGGTCGGCCCCTCATGAGGTTCCTGTGCTCGATCGGGCATGAGAGATCCGGCGTGCGTTTCACGGGACGGCGATGGGTCCGCGCCGTCTGCCAGGATCCCGGAGCTGATGTCGGCCACTAGGTCGAGGTGTCCGGAGTCCCATGATGCAACACGCCATCAAGGGACTCCAGATGAAGCGATGCTGCTCGTGTGAAGGAGGTTCGAAGGCTAGGGATGTCAACTGACCTGCTACCACAGACTGGCGGTACGGCTGGACCGGAGGCGGCGCCGTGCCACGATAGGGTGCCATGGCACGCTCTAGAGATACCGACCGTTGGCAGACGGCTGGAGTCTGACCCAGAGCGCGGCCTGAGCCTTGCGGAGGCCTATCGTCGGCTCAGACAGTATGGTCCCAATCTGCTCGAGGTCGTCGACAAGGTGCGCTGGTATCAGGTGTTCGCTCGCCAGTTCGTGAACATTCTCATCCTCATCCTGCTCGTGGCCGCCGGCATCTCGTTCGCCATCGGGGGCATCACCGATGCGATCACCATTCTGGTGATCGTGTTGCTCAATGGCGTACTCGGATTCGTGCAGGAGTGGAGGGCCGAGCGCGCGCTGGAAGCACTGCAAAGGATGCTCGCGCTGCGCAGCAGGGTGCTTCGGGACGGAGAGGAGCAGATAGTCGACGCCAGGGATCTGACGCCGGGCGACGTGGTTCTGCTGGAGGTTGGTGACCGCGTTCCTGCGGATCTGCGCCTGAGCGAGGTGCTCAATCTCCAGGTGGACGAATCCTCTCTCACCGGCGAATCGGTGCCCATATACAAAGATCGGGCGCCTGTCGACTCGGGCGCGCCGCTTGCTGAGCGTTCATCCATGGTCTGGATGGGAACCGTGGTCACGAACGGGCGTGCCCGTGGCATCGTCGTCGGCACCGGCATGGATACCGAGTTCGGGCGCATAGCGCAGGTGACTCGCGCCGTCGGCGAGGAGGTCACCCCGCTCCAGCATCGGCTGGGTGTGCTGGGGAAGCAGCTCGGTGCAATCGGAGTCATCGTCTCGCTGGTAGTCGCGGTCACCGGATGGCTGCTGGGGAAACCGCTGCTGGAGATGATCCTGACGGGGATATCCCTGGCAGTGGCAGTCGTGCCGGAAGGCCTCCCCGCGGTCGTTACGATCACTCTCGCCCTCGGGGTAAGGGCCATGGTCCGCCGCAGCGCCCTCCTTCGTCGCCTGCAGGCTGCGGAGACCCTGGGAGCCGCCACCGTCATATGTACCGATAAGACCGGAACTCTCACAAAGAACGAGATGACAGTCCAGCGTATCTGGCTGCCGTCGCGCGAGCTCGAAGTGACCGGGGTGGGGTACGCCCCGGAGGGCGAGTTTCGTCACGGCGACGAGAGAATATCGCCGGGCGACCATCCTGATCTGCGTCATCTGCTTGAGACCGGCCTGCGGTGCAACCGTGCGAGCGTCACTCAGGATGAGACAGGTTGGTACGCCGTGGGAGATCCGACCGAGGCCGCCCTCGTTGTCGCGGCGCGGAAGGGAGGGCTCGACTCTGATGGCGCACCTCAGCTCGTCAATGAGTTCTCCTTTGACTCCCGGCGCAAACGGATGACAGTCATCCAGGAGCATTCGGCGGGACTGATCGCGCACGTCAAAGGGGCGCCCGAGGTGGTTCTTGAGCGGTGTACACGTCTTCTGAAAGGGGGAGAAGAACGGGATCTTAGCGACGCCGACCGTGAGGCGGCGATCTCCACGTACGAGCGTCTGGCTGGGGAGGGACTTCGCACGCTGGCATTAGCGCGGCGAGTTCTCCCCCGGGATGCTGAGCTCGGAGAGGACCAGGTGGAACGAGATCTCACGCTTCTCGGCCTGGTCGGGATCATCGATCCGCCGCGTCGGGAGGTGCCCGAGGCCGTGCAGCTCGCGTACAGCGCGGGCATTCGTGTGCTTATGATCACCGGGGATGCCTCGGCCACGGCGCTGGCTGTCGCAAAGAAGATCGGGCTGCGGGCGAGACGCGCGGTCACGAGCCGCGAACTCGCAGCCATGGATGATGAAGAGCTTCGCGCCGCACTCGAGGAGGAGGCGATCTTCTCGCGGGTGGCACCTGAGCACAAGATGCGGATTGTGACGCTGTTGCAGGGAATGGGGGATGTCGTCGCGATGACAGGGGATGGCGTCAACGACGCACCAGCTCTGAAGAAAGCCGACGTCGGCACTGCCATGGGGCTGCGTGGCACCGACGTGGCCAAGGGGGCGTCCGACATGATCCTTCTCGACGACAACTTCGCCACGATCATCGGGGCCGTGGAGGAGGGAAGGCGTCAATATGACAACATCCAGAAGTTCGTGCGCTACCTTCTGAGTTCCAACACGGCCGAGATCGTGGCCATCTTTCTCAATATAGTGTTGGGCGGCCCGCTCATACTCCTCCCGGTGCAGATTCTGTGGATCAATCTCGTGACGGACGGCATGACTGCGGTGGCACTGGGCGTGGAGCCTGCGGAGCGCGGGATCATGGAGCGTCGGCCGCGGCCCCCTCGCGCTCCACTTCTCGACCACGGCAGCATCTTGAGAATCCTGCTCCTGGGCGGGTATATGGGCCTGGGGACGCTGTGGCTGTTTCGGCACTATCTGGCTGCCGGCATCGAAGATGCCCTGCCGCTCGCACAGACGGCCGCGTTCACCGGCCTCGTCCTCATCGAGAAGGTGAACGTGTTCAACTTCCGCTCACTCCGCCAGCCGCTCACGCGTATTGGCTTCTTCAGTAATCCCCTGCTGCTCATCGCGTGGGTGGTGTCAGCTGGCCTCCAGGCCTGTGCGGTCTATGTTCCGTTCCTGCAGCGGGCCATGCACACCGTCCCCCTGAGGGGCGTTGACTGGGCGCTCATGGTTCTTGTCGCGGCTCCGATTCTCGTCGTGGGGGAGGTGTATAAGTGGTCTCTCCGGCGACGAGAGCGCAGGGAGGCGGTACCGGCTCACACCAGGGACATTCGCTAGTCCCCTGTTCGGAACTCACGGATTCTCCAGACCCCACCTCTCTCTGATTCTCTCCTCCAACGTCCCGAGCACGAGTCTGTCGACTACGACCCCGATGGCGACTATTACGACCATCACCGCGATCACCTGCCTGATGTCGTTCAGTTCCCGGCCCATCATCAGAAGGTGGCCCAAGCCAAGACTGACGAAGAGCATCTCCCCGGCCATGAGAGACCGCCAGGCGAACGACCATCCCAGTTTCATTCCGGTCACAATCGAAGGGAGTGCTCCCGGGAGGATCACGCCAATATACTTCCTGATTCCCCTCGCTCCCATGGTCGATGCCGCCTTCAGGTATATCGGCGATATGTTTCTCACTCCATCCGCGGTGGCGAGGCTGATGGAGAAAGCCGCACCCATGACAACGACGAACAGAATCGCCCTCTCGTTCAACCCGAACCAGAGAAGTCCCAACGGCAGCCAGCAGATGCTGGGCAGCGTCCTCAGCCCCAACAAGGGTGCACCGAGGAACTCGTCGAGCAGCTTCATGCTGGCCAGCATGAGCCCGAATGCCACTCCGAATACGAGCGATAGTCCATATCCCAACAGAATCCGCTTCATGCTCACGAGGATACCCACGAGGAATGTCTTGTTCGCGAAGCCGGTAAGGAGTGATTCCAGTACGCCCAGGGGTGAGGGGAAGAGATACTCGGGCCAGAGCTCCAGACGGAACAGAAGTTCCCATAGGCCGAGGAGCGCCGCGTACAGGGCCAACCGCTCCACATGTCTAATCATCACCCATTTCCTCTCTCACGACCTTGTCTATCTCCTCTTTGAGATCTCCCATGATGAGATTTGACGTCTCCACCAATCTTCCATCGCCCAACCTCCGTGGCCGCGGCAGATCGATTCGGAATTCCCTCTTGATCCTTCCCGGGCTGGCAGTGAGGACTATGACTCTGTCTCCCAGACAGACAGCCTCGCGAATATTGTGTGTCACGAAAATAATCGTCTTGCCGATTATCGACCAGATCGTCTGGAGAAGCATCAGCAACCTCTCTCGGGTCTGAGCATCGAGTGAGCTGAACGGTTCATCCATGAGAAGCATTTTCGGGTTCACGACGAGAGCCCTGGCGAGCGCAACTCTCTGTCTCATCCCACCCGAGAGTTCATGAATGTATGAGTTCCGGAACCGTGAGAGATGGACCATCCGGAGGAATTCCTCGGCAAGCGGCCTCACCTTCTCGTTCGGGAATTTCTTCATCTTGAGACCGAATTCGACGTTATTGATGACGTTCAGCCAGGGGAAGAGCGCGTCTTGCTGGAAAATGAGAATCCGGTCTGGACCCGGTCCCTCCACCGGGCTGCCATCGATGGATACTGTACTGTGGGGATCGGGTTTCTCCAGACCGGCAATTATGTTGAGTACAGTCGACTTGCCGCAGCCTGAGGGGCCGATGAAACAGACGAATTCTCCTGTATCGACCTGGAAATCAATGTCTTCGAGCGCTTTGATCGGTCCATTCGCTGTCCGGAAGGTCTTCGATACGTTTCTCAATACGAGTTCCATGAACGGGCAGCCCTCATTCGATCGGTTTGAGTCGCTTCTCCGCGATCACCCGGTTCAGGGTGGCGAGATCGTAGATACCGGAGAGATCCGGTTCCTCGCTGCCGAGAAATCCTGACTCGTATGCCCACTGTGCAGACTTGAAGAGTGAGCTCGTGACCGGGTCATATGTTAAGGTGGTTCTCGAGAGGGCGTCCTCGAGCACATTGGCCGGCAATGCCTTGTGTGTGATCTCCGCGATCCCGGCGTTGATGATTGTCCTGGCTTCCTCGGGATTGTCGTTTATCCATTCTGTCACGTCTACATGGGCGCGTATCCATGCCTCCACCAGGTCCGGGTGGTCTCTCAGGAACTGGGTCCGCACGATTACGTGGGCCGTCACAAACTTCCCTGCAGGCCAGATTTCTCGCTCATCCAGGAACAGTTCTCCATTGCCCTGCCGTATCAACCGAGCCACCCAGGGTTCTTTCGTCCAGGCTGCATCGATCTCTCCCTTTATGAACAGGGAGAGCTGGTCGGGATTCCTGACCGGCACAACCTGGACCGTTCCGCCCTTTTCGGTGAGCTCAAAGCCCTGGTCCCTGAGCCAGGCCCGGCAGGCCACGTCCTGGGTATTGCCCAGCTGGGGAGTGGCGATTCTCTTTCCGTGAAGGTCGGCATTAGTGCGTATGTCGGCTTCCTTCCGGACCACCAGGCCCGCACCTCCGCTCGACGCGCCGCAGACGATTCTCAAGGCTTCGCCCTTCGATTTCACGTACCCGTTAACGGCAGGATTCGGACCGATATAGCCGATATCGACCTCACCAGCGAAGAGCGCTTCAATCGCTGACGGCCCGGCATTGAATATCGTCCAGTTGATCTCCACATTCGGCCCGAGTGCTTCCCGGAACGTTCCTTTCGCCTTGCCGACGATCGCTGCTGAATGGACGATATCCGGGAAGTGCCACGCCCGTACAGCCAGCGGGCGCCCCGGTTCCGTTCCAGCTTGATCGCTCCTGCTGCATCCCAGGGCAGTCAGCATCAACAGCCCTGTGAGAGCGTACCTCTTCTTCATCGCATCCTCCTAGAGGCTGAATTGCAGACTTGTATCGAGAACATTGACGCTTCTCCATTCGCCACCTTGCCGCTTGTTCCTGAAGATATACGAGGCCTCGAGGGCTATCCTGTCGACGAGTTTCGCGGAAAGGCCTATGGACGTTCGGCGTTCGTTTGATGATCCGCCATCGAAATCGTAAAACAGCTCGTGCGACAGGAGAGGCGCTACCTGACGTCCACAAAATCTGACCGGTCTCGCGCCCTTGATTCGGGCCCGATATACCCACCGTTCACTGTCGAAACCATACTCGCCGCGGTTCCTCCAGGCAAACTTGAAATCACTGAGCCCGAAGCTGAGTGTTCCGTCGAGCGTGGCGAGATCTTCGCTTTCCCAGACGTCACCGACCTGCTTGCGTATGTAGACGTAGTAGAGAGCTGCGTCCAGATGGTCGGTGATCTTGAGCGTCGGGCCGACATATGCTTTGAAGTAATAGAACTCGCTCATGTTGTCTCTCAGGCGGATTTCTGGCTTGATCGAGAGCTTGGTTCTCTTATTGAGTGGCACTCTGAAGTCAGTTCTGCTCCAGTACTCCCAATCGTTGGCCTGACATAGCTCGGCCGTCACCATGAGAACGAGAATCGAGAAGAGAGAGAGAATCGAGGTGAGCAGGACGATTGATCGTCTCGGGCAGCCGGAGACGCGGGCGGGGGTCCGTAAGCCGTTCGCGGGTCCAGATCCCATCCGGAGTACCGGTCTCCGCCAGGTAGATGTGGGCTGTAGCTTCACGTGAGTTCCCCTAGTCATTGGCCCTAGCGAATTGATGGTGTGTAGTGATGTCCGACCGCCGTGCAGGGCAATCATCGATATCGTCCAGCCGCGACCGGAAGCCGGACGTCCCGGCTAGCCCCGTTCCGCTTCAGGCCGTAGATCTATGAGATGTACAGAACAGGAGATGCACGGGTCGTAGGCGCGTACGACCATCTGGAGTTTTTCCCTCAGAGCATCCACCGGATCCTTTCCCGCTCTTTCCACCGATGCCCGGAGGTCTTTTTCTATATTTGCGCAGTTCTGAGCTGTCGGCGTAATCACGTCGGCCTTTGTGAGACGGCCCTTCTTGTTGAAGGTATAACTGTGATAGAGTGTACCTCGTGGGGCCTCAGATGCCGCGGTCCCTGATCCCTCGCGGATCTCCGCATGTCGCGGTCTCTCTTTCTTGACTCCCCTGTGAAGGAGCTCGTCGACTACCTCAATCGCCCGCTCTATCGAATAGACGAGTTCGACTGCCTGAGCTGCGTTGTTGTAGAGGATGTTGTCGGTCTGCTTATGCAAACCGAGTCTCCTGCACGCCGTCTTGGCCTGTCCGGAAAGGAACTTCCCGAACAGCATGACCCTGGCAAGCGCGCCGACCATGAACGGCCTCTCCCTGAATCTGCTCTGTTTGGCGTGGGAATAGGCGACAGTCACTTCATTACACAGGTCCTTGTAGGCATGGACGTCCATCGTCTCTCCTGTCGACAGCACGATCTTGTTGCCGAAGAGGCCGAACTTGTTGGAAGGCGGCTTGAGTGCCGCATAGAGTGTGGGGGATTCGGGGAAGGTCGGGACCTCGAGAGCAGCCATGAGGTCGATGGTCGCGAGCGCCTTTCTGATGCCTTTCTCTAGCTCTTCTCTGAGGATGACGAGATCTCCTTCGGAAGGGACGAGTCCGAACCCGCCAACCACCGCATTCACCGGGTGTATGGCTCTGCCGCCCACCATCTCCTGTATCTTGTTGCCCAGATTTTTCAGCTCCAGGCCTATCTTCGCCTCGCCGGGACGGTCTGATGCGAGCTCGATGACGCTGCTGTACCCGAGGAAATCGGGGACGGCGAGGCAGAAGAGGTGCAGAGCATGGCTCTCGATGTTACCTCCCTGGACGAGAAGATCGCGCAGAAGCTTCGTCTGTGGGCTTACCTTGATCCCGAACGCATCCTCGATCGCCATGAGAGAAGTGACGGCATGCACGGCGGAGCATATGGCGCAGATACGCATGACAATGGGTGTCACTTCATGGTAATGCCTGCCGACGAGCAGTGGTTCGAAGAAGCGGGTACCTTCTATGATATCCATCTGCACGTTGGCAGGTCTACCGTCTTTCATCTCCACCGTGATCCCGCCATGTCCTTCGATACGACATACGCGACCGACAGTAATGGTCTTTGTGCTCATCATCTGCCCCGTTCTGTAGGTGCCACCTGCATGACCTCTGATTGGCCTCCAAATGTCCGCAGTCTGTTCTGGATGTCGACGAGGGTGAAACCCTTTTCTCTCAGGAGGTTCACCTCGGAAGCGACGTTAGCCTCCTCGACCGGCCCTCTGCAGCCGATGCACGGCTGGCCATATGCAGGACACCGGGCATTGCAGCCCGCGACCGTGATCGGCCCGAGGCACAATTCGCCTCGTTCCAGCAGAAGGCAACTGTTCTCTCGCATCTTGCATTCTGTGCAGACTGCATAGTCGGGGAGCACCGGGAGGTCTCCATGTATGAGAGAGAGCGCCGCCTGCAGAAACTGATCCTTCTCAATCGGACAGCCCGATATTGCATAGTCGACCCTGACAAAGCTGCTGAGAGGTTGGGATGGGATGATGCCGAAGTCTTTTCCCTTCGGGCCATAGACTTGTCTCTTCAGTTTCTCTCGTTGCTCCTCGTTCTTCATTGCCTGGACTCCGCCCCACACAGCACAGGTGCCGATCGCGATGAGGAGTCTCGCCCTGCTCCTGATGCGCTCGAGCATCTCCACTTCTTCCGGCTGTACGACAGAACCTTCGACGAGCGCGATGTCCAGATCGCAGTCTTCGTCATTGTCGGACATCGCCATATGGAAGGACCGGATGTCGAGGGCTCCAGCCAGGTCGAGCAGTTCGTCTTCACAGTTGAGTATGACCAATTGGTCGCCCGCGCAGCCCGTTAACCCGAAGATACCGACAATTGGCTTGGCCATCTTTCACTCCTTATCAGATCAGTTCGGGAAGGTTTATCGCGTCCCAGTAAGTGAATATGGGTCCATCCAGACACGTGTACTTGTACCCGATGGCACAGTGACCGCATTTGCCGACACCGCATTTCATTTTCCGTTCTAGTGACATCAGAATCCTGTCCTTGGAGAGGTTTCTCTTCAGCAACTCCTCCAGGACAAACCGATACATGACCGGCGGGCCACAGACGGCGGCGTAGGTTGTACTCGGATCTATTTCGATCTGATCGAAGAGCGTCGTCACAACTCCTATGTGGGCAGGCCAGATGCCTTCTTCATCCTTGTCGACGGTGAGCATGCATCTGAGGTCAGGCCTGTCCAAGAGGCTGAGGAGTTCGTACTTGAAAAGCATTTCGTCCGGGATCTTTGCACCGTACATAAGGGTCACGTCCTCGAATCTCTCTCGGTTGTCCAGGGTGTACCAGAGCAAGGACCTGAGAGGAGCCATCCCCAGTCCGCCTGCGACGAGGAGCAGATTATTCCCCTCGAGCTCCTCAACCGGGAATCCATTCCCATATGGACCCCTGATACCCACGAGATCGTCCCGTTCGAGGTTGTACAGGGCATTCGTCACCCGGCCCACCCGCCTGACGCAGAGTTCTACGGTCCCCGGGCGGGTGGGGGAGGAGGAGATAGATATCGGCGCCTCACCCGTACCTATGATGCTCAGTTCTACGAACTGGCCCGGCCGATATGAGAAATTATCCTTCATCGACTTGTCTACGAAAGTCAGCCCGAACAGCTTATGGTCTTCGATTTGGGGTAGAATGCGGGTAATCTGGGCGAGATGGGGAAAATAGATGTTTTCTCTATTCATTGCCTCTGCTCCGTAGTTTGGTGAGGACATCGACCAGGCTGATCGCGGCCGGACACGACACAATGCAGCGGCCACAGCCGACACAGCTCGGCCGACCGAACTGGGCCACAAACCCTCGTTGTTTGTGGAAGTATCTGTTCTTGATCCTTGAGCCCCTGTCGGCGCGGAAGTTGTGACCGCCTGCTACGAGTGCATAGTCTTTGAACAGGCAGGAATCCCATCTTCTCAGTCGGCTCCCGCTCTTGGCGTCCAGATTCAGCTGATCGACGACGTCGTAGCAGTAGCACGTAGGGCAGACCATCGAGCATGTGCCGCAACTGAGGCACTTGTCACCCAATTCCTGCCAGATCCTGCTCTCGTATTCGAGGTCCATGATTTCGGGCAGATCCTCGAGGTGGATTTCAACTTCGAACGAGTTAATCCGCTGAGCCGACCTCCTCTTGTAGGCCCTTCTATCGGTGTCGCCGATTTCCTGAAACAGGGTCGATGTTTCGAGAACGATATCATCTCCCAGGCTTGTGCCGACTCGCACAAGATAGGAGCTGCCAATATCGGACAGGAACAGGTCAAAGCCGTCTTCAGTGAAGTCAGTTCCGGTTGATCGACAGAAGCAGTATTCGTCTGGCATGCAATCCAGACCGACCACGATCGCATTGCGTCTTCTCGCGAAGTAGTACTCATCGCGATATTGGCCGCCGAATACCAGATCGAGTATCTTGATCCCATGAATATCGCAGGGGTGAACGCCGAAGAGAATGATCTTAGTATGGAGATCTTTGTCGGGTGCGCGATATCCTTCCGCCTCTGAGAACGTGAACATCGTATCCACGGGTTTCGTGAAGTACTTCTTTGGAGGCAGAATGGTCCTCAGGCAATCGTGCGCAATCTGCTCGGGTGCGTCGACCTTCTGGAATGCGAAGTCGTTGGTATCCCTCCTCACCGGGCCATGCAAGTCGCCGAACTTCTCGAGACCTGCAAGGAAAGCATTCAGATTCTTCTTCTGCAACTTGACCATCTTCATTGGCATCTCCCTCTATTCTCGCGCCTTTGGCAGGGAGACTACGAAGGTGCTCCCCTTGTTCAATTCGCTGGATGCTGAAATCGACCCTGAATGAGCCTCGACTATTTTCCTGGCGATCGACAGCCCGAGTCCCGTTCCTTCTCTCCCATTCGTTCTGACGCGATAGAACTCGTCAAAGATGAACGGGAGGTCTTTTTCTGAGATGCCGATGCCCGTATCGGAGACGTCTATCAGCACGTTGGAATCGTCCTCTCGTCCAGTTATGGTGATTTTCCCGCCCTCCACGTTGTACTTTATCGCATTGGCGATCAGGTTGATGAAGACCTGGTTCAGGGTCCTCATGTCACCGCGGATGGTTGTCAGTGGGTCGGGCAAGTTGATGTCAAACGTAACCTTCTTGGCCTCGGCCTCCTCACGCATAAGGTCAACAGTCTCGGAGATGATGGGGGCCAGGTCGAGATCCTGAAACTTCTCGACGAGCTTACCCTTCTCGATCTGGGCCAGGTTGAGCCAATCACGAGTCAGTGTGAGCAGGCCCTGAATCCTGATTTTCATGCGCTCCAGTATTTGTCTCTGCTCGGGGGGCACCTCACCTGCTGCGCCTCCCAGAATGACCTCAAAGTATTGGAGGATCGCGGCGAATGGCGTCCTGAGCTCATGTGAGACCATTGTGATGAAATTCCGCTTCATCAGATCCCTCTCCTCCTGAAGGGCCTGGGTCTCGAGGACGAGCCTTCTCTTCTCTACTCCCCTCTTGACGATGATTCTGAGCTCGTCGGGCGTGAAGGGTTTGGGGAGGAAATCGTACGCACCTCGCTTCATAGCCTCTACAGCCGAGGAGACGGTGGCATAGCCTGTTATGACGACTGTCACGATGTTCGGATCGATTTCCGATATCTTCGTGAGCACATCCATCCCACTCATGCCGGGCATCTTGAGGTCGAGCAGGACGAGATCGGGCTTCAGATGTTCGACTTTCTCGAGTCCGACCGTGCCGTCTTCGGCGACGTCGACCGCATATCCAACCTTAGCCAGGGCATGGCTGCATGAATCTCTGACGACTTCTTCGTCATCGACAATGAGAACGGAAGGTAGACCTTGCGTCATCTCAAGCCCCCATATGCTCGAGGCTGGATCATTAGCTCGACAGCTCCCGGATTCTCCTCAGAAGCTCTGCGGGCTCGACAGGCTTGTCCAGAAGAGCCTCTGCTTCGAGGTACTCGCCGTCCTTTTCGGGAGAAAACTTGAGTCCGGTCTTTTCTGTCACCGAGGTGAGCACAATGACCGGAATGTCCTTATACCGATCGTCATTCTTGAGCTCAGTGCAGAGGACGAATCCGTCGTTCATTCTCTCCATCATCACATCCATGAGAATCAGGTCCGGTCGATGTGCCCGAATCTTCTTCTTCGCCTCATGTGTGGTGTAGCTGGAGTCCACCTCGTACCCATTGGCTTCTAAGATCTTCCTGGTGGCGGCCACAAAATCTGCGTCATCGTCTACGATGAGTATCCTGGCCTGGTTTTCCATGATCCACTCCTTCTATCTTCCGAATCTCCTATGCCCGGGGCTTGGAGAGCATCTCGTCGATCTTTGCCAGGAGTTCCTGGGCAGGCACCGGCTTCTCCATGAACTCTTCGACGGGGAAGAAGCGGGGATGCCTCGGTTCCCCGATGAAGCTGAAGCCGGTCTGTTCGGTAATCGACGTGAGCACGAGGATCGGAACCTTGTTCAGTCGTTCGTCCTTCTTGAACCTCCTCGACAGGATGATGCCGTCCGCGCCCTTCTGCATCATTATGTCGAGGATTATGAGGTCAGGGACACTCGCGTCTAAGGCCTCCAGGGCCTCGTCTCCGCTCAGTGCCGTCTGTACACGGTACGACGCGTCCTCCAGGATTCTTCGCGTGGCATCCACGAAGTCCGGGTCGTCGTCGACGATCAGAATGTTCTTTTCTTTGTTCTTTTCTTTTTGCATTTCGACTGCCTCCTCACGGGATGCGTCCCGTGATGCCGGTGACGGGGTCACCTGAGGACGCGGTTGAGCTTGTGCATCAGTCCGCGTCTTTCCTTTCTCCGTGTTTGGATCTCGTTGCGGTCTTCTGAACGCGTTCTGCACGGCGGCTCTCAGCTCCTTTCTGTCAAAGGATTTGATGTAGTAGTAGAAAACGTCCTGTTGCCTGATCTTACTCTCTAACTGCTTTGTATTGACTAAAGCAGTCATGATTATGTGCACGTTCGGGTCGAGGGTTCTTATGATCGGAATGGCTTCACAGCCTTCCATATCCGGCAGGTCCTGGTCGATGATGATGCAGTCGAACCGTACCTTCCGAATTCGCTTGATCGCGTCTGAGATGCGGCTGGCCCTCTCTACGTCACAGCCGTCTTGGGACAGGAGCCGAGAGAACTCGTCCTGGGTCCGGAGATCGGGATCTATGAGGAGGATCGTCTTTGGTTTGAACATTGCGCCAGTCTCCCTGCAGATAGCTGCGAGGCACTCTGCTGCCTCCCGCCGCAGGGTATAGCAAATTCCGCGCCAGACTTCCCGTAGAGACGAAAAAAGCCACTCAGGAGAATACCTAAGTGGCTGCTGTATCGAGTGTTATAACCTTGCCGGCAGATGCCCTGCTTTGAACGCGGGTACCCGACCCAGAAGCAGAGTGGGGCGTTTCTCCCCATCCGGTTGGGAGTTCCGCACCAAACGGATTATGCGGTGATCCCGTACTTCTTCATCTTCTGCCGCAGGGTCTTCCTGTCTATGTTGAGTGCCTCGGCGGTGCGGCCTTTGTGGCCTTCGAACGCTGTGAGCGTCCTCTCTATGTGTTCTCGTTCCACATCCGCAAGTGTCTTCTGCTCCGGTGCGCCGTCATCCTCCTGATCTACTCTGAGACCATAGTACAAGAGATCCTTCGGCTCGATCACGTCGCCTTCCGCGAGAACGACTGCCCTCTCGATTGCATTTTCGAGTTCTCGTACATTTCCCGGCCATTCGTATCTGGCCAGCCGTTCCATCGCCTCATCAGTGATCCCGAGTATGTTCTTCTTCCTCTCCCGATTGTACATCTTGAGGAAATAGTCCGCCAAGAGCGGTATATCCTCTTTCCTCTCGCGCAGCGGAGGGAGCTCAATCGGAACTACGCTCAATCTGTAGAAGAGATCCTCGCGGAAGGATCCCGTTCTAACCGTGCTTGCCAGGTCTCGGTTCGTCGCAGCGATGATTCGAACGTCGACTCTCAGGACCTGAGTGCTTCCGACTCTGACGATCTCTCTCTCCTGTATCGCTCTGAGCAACTTCGCCTGGACGCTCAGACTGATGTTCCCTATCTCATCGAAGAATATGGTCCCGCCATTCGCCACTTCGAATCTGCCGTATTTCGTCGTCGTGGCGCCGGTAAAGGATCCCTTTGTGTGCCCGAAGAGTTCGCTCTCGAAGAGGCTTTCGACCAGGGAGCCGCAATCGACGACGACGAACGGCCTGGGGCTTCGGGGGCTATTCCGGTGGAGGGCTCTCGCCACGAGTTCTTTCCCGGTTCCGCTCTCGCCGTATATCAGTACAGTGCTGTCCGTCGGTCCCACCTTCTTCACTAGCGCATCGATCTCCTCCATCGCCTTGCCCTTCCCGATGAGGACGGCCTCTCCGATTGTCGACTTCAACTCCTCCGCAAGGTATATGTTGTTGAGTATCAGTCTTCTTCTCTCTAATGCACGTTTCACAATCGCACGGAGGTTGTCCGGTGTGAATGGCTTGGGTATGAAGTCATAGGCGCCCGATTTCATAGCCTCGACGGCCGACTCTACGGTGGCATAGCCTGTGATGACGAGCACAATCGCACTGGGGTCGTCGGCCCGTATCGTCTTCAGCACCTCCATTCCATCCAGGCCCGGCATCTTGAGATCGAGGACGACGAGGTCGAACGCCTGCTTCTCCATCATGGCAAGACCCACATTTCCGTCTTCTGCGACCTTCACGGCGTAGCCGTCACGGGAGAGAATCTGTTGACAGGAGTCGCGAATGACCTGCTCGTCATCGATAACGAGTACATTGGGCGCAATAACCATCTATATCTCCTCCGGGCGCATTGCTGGTTCTTCTATCGGTAGCCTGATAATGAAGGTGGCCCCTTCCCCTACCTGGCTTCTCACCTGTATGGTTCCTCCGTGACGCTCGATAACGCCGTAACTTATCGACAGACCGAGGCCCGTGCCACTTCCCACTTCTTTCGTCGTGTAGAACGGTTCGAACAGCTTCTCTACGACGTCCTCTGGTATGCCGGGCCCTGTATCCGTGATTTCGACTTCAACGTATCGTCCATCTCCGCCCAGCCGTGTCGCCAGGAGCAGATCGCCTCTTCCTTCCATTGCCTCAGCTGCGTTCAGCATGATGTTTATGAATACCTGTACGAGTTGATTGCCGTCGGCCATGATCTCTGGAAGGGAAGGTGCAAGTCTTCTGCCGACATTGATATTCTGAAAGAGTGCTTGATCCTCGAGTAGTCCGAGGGCGCTTTCCACGAGGCGGTTCAGGTCCGCGGGTTCTATCTTGGGCTCTGTCTGGTGGGCGAAGTCGAGCAGTCCCTTGATAATGTCCTTGCATCGTGTCGCCTCTCCTGCAATCTTCTCCAGATTCGCCCTCTTCGGATCGTCCTCTGCCGTATCTTCCAGAAGAAGGTGGCTGTAGACCAGGATGCCGCCCAGGGGGTTGTTGATCTCGTGCGCCACCCCCGCCGCCAGCTGGCCGATCGTGGCGAGCCGTTCAGACTCCATGATTCGCCGTTCTGCGTGCTCTTTCAGTTTCTCGTCTCTCTCTTTGAGCGAGGAAGCCATGATGTTGAACGTTTGGCCGAGTTCCCCGATTTCATCTTCTGAGATTTGTCCGACGCGATGGGAGAAATCCCCCTCTGCCAACCGTTTCGATGCAGCGACCAGAGCTCTGATCGGCTTGAGTATGCCATTCGCCAGAAGATATGAGACGATGGCGCCAAGGGCCATTCCGAGAAAGGTGATACTCACGAATGCCCACATCGTTCTCTGTTTCATGTCGGCATACTTCTGCTCCAGCATTCCCACGTACAGCATTCCTATGACCGCTTCATCGACATCTCTCAGGGGCTCGTACGCGGTTATATACCAGTTGTTCACGACAAACGCCCTCTCGATCCACGTCTCGCCCCTCTTAAGTACGGTGTCGTACACCTCCTCCGAGACGCGCGTTCCGATCGCGCGAGATCCATCTGCATTTCTCACATTTGTCGATATTCGAAGATCTCCCTGGAATATGGTGGCAGCTCCCATATCCTGGTCTTCATACGTGACACCCTGGTACACGACATCCTTGACCCGATCGACTATCTCGAAGTTGCGGTTGAGGAGGGATCCACCATAGACTACGCCAATGAGTACTCCCTCATCGCTCAGCACGGGGACTGCCGATTTCAGCATCATGCCGGCTGTCTCCTCAGTCTCCGCTCGCACCCTTGCCCGTGGAGTCTCGATGAACGTGATGTGCGCCTTCTCAGCAAGCTCTTCCCCCTCCTTCTCCAGTTCCAGCCTGGATACGATCTGGGTCGCCGAAAACGCCCTTCGGTGCTGCAGGACTCTCCTGACGAGTGCATCTTCACTCTGGCTGTCCCCATACACATCGGGGTTCTGGGCCCTCGCGACCACACGCCCGCGCTCGTCGGTTATGGCCAGTATGTCCAGGTTCTCCTCTCTCAGCGCGGTCTGCAGCGCGGAGAGAAGCAGCTCGCGGTCGTTCGCCAGCAGCGCGTGCTGAACGGCAAACGTTCTCATAGCGGTCAGCGTGAGCGCTCTCTCGATATCTCTCAGGCGCTGGTCGTAGATTTCCCGCGCCGCATTGAGATCTGTCCTCACTCTTTCCTGGACTTCTCGGACCACATTCGTCGAAATGAAATGGAGGCCCACTGCAGTAGCTATCACACCGGGAATGATGACCACCGGGATGAACGCCAGGACGAACTTGAGTTTCAGAGGGATACGCATTTCCTGAAGACTCCGGGCTCAGGGCAGATGGGGATCTGTCGTGCCTGCGCGGATATCATAGCCGACGAGATGGACGAAGTCAAGGATGCTTCGATGCCGTCGGCGCCGGCCGGCGACAGGATTTCACCGTTCCCGTGCGACTTCCTTGACTCCCTCGGCGTTGCTTGGTATAGTAGGTGTTCGAGTCGTGGGGGACGTGGGGACCAGAGGCGGGATGCGATGTTCCTCCCTGGCTCGAACGGCTGAGTGCAGGCAGCATAGGAGTGTAACAGGTCATCGCAGGTGGAACGTGAGGTTGACTTCTATGGGAGCGAAAAGAAACATCCTCTTCCTGCTCATCGACTGTCTCCGAGCGGACATGTGCTTTGGAGAGGAGAGGTTCGTTAAGACGCCCACCATCGATCGCCTTAAGGAAGGGGGTACGGCGTTCACCCAGGCAATATCGGTGTCGGCCGCCACGCAGGCAACTGTGTCGACCATGCTGACCGGTGTGTACCCGTTTGTGCATGGCATCATGATGAAGCGTCATGGCAAGAGAAGGTTCGGCACCCTTAATCCCAGGTGTGCAACACTGCCGGAGATCATCGGCAAGAATGGGTACCACACCTATGCCATGGTTACGGGGCCGCTTTTGAGACAGCTGGGCTTGGATAGAGGGTTCGAGCAATATCTACACAGAGCTGTGGAATGCGATGTCTACTCTGATTGGGGGAGGGAACTCCTGGATGCACTAAGAGGCAGGACCCTGGAAGAACCGTGGTTCCTTTTTCTCCATCTCTGGGAACTCCACATGCCTCGAGTAGTCTTGAAACCGTTCAACTCCAGACTCTATGGTCGTAACCGATATGAAAGGGCCGTCTCTTGCCTGGACCACCATTTGCAGCGCATTTTGGATTCGGTAGATCTTGATCGAACTATCGTTCTCCTCCACGGGGATCATGGGGAGAACTATGACTACCCGCCTCTTGTGCTCAGACCTTTGTTTACGAGGCCAGGCAGGGTGGTGAATGCTAGATTGGGTATTCTGAGGAAATTGAGAAAGCTGAGAAAACAGTCCTGGAACCCGCATCAGCCAAAGGCGCACATCCGGTGGATCTCTCACGGGGACGGTCTGTACGAGTTCCTCGTGCGGGTTCCTTTGATTGCCGTGGGATCTGGTCTCTTTCCTGAGGCCAAGATCGTCGATAGCCAGGTCTCTCAGGTTGATATCCTGCCTACGATACTCGATGCGATCGGTCTGGCCGATCGCCTGAATCAACGGATTCACGGAAGGAGCCTCTTGCCTCTCGTCAAAGACCAGTCCTTGCCGGAGAGACCCGTCATCCTAGAGACGAGAAAGCGTATGGGGATCAGGACACCTCGATGGAAGCTCATCGTCAGCGCATCCAATCCCGATCTTCCGGAGCTGTACGATCTCCAGAATGATCCCATGGAGGATAACAATCTGCGGGAGGGAGAGGAAGGTATCGTCAGGATGCTGGAGGAGGAGCTGCGGGATATCGAGACTCTGAAATACCCTGAGTTGCTTGCTGAGCCGAGCGTGATGAGCGAAGAAGATAGCAGGCTCGTCGAGAAGAAGCTCCGAGATCTCGGCTACCTATAGTGAAAAAGAGACCCGGGCTCGTAGTGCCTGACGAGCCCGGGCAAAGGACGTGCGAAGGCGACAGCGCCTATACTACTTCTGCTTTCTCCGCATACACCCTTCGGAACGCCTCCACCACTTGAGGATCGAACTGCGTGCCGGCACAGCGCTCCAGTTCCTCCAGAGCCTCCCAGTGGGGCTTGCCCTTGCGGTAGGGCCTGTCGGTCACCATCGCATCGAAAGCATCTGCGACGGCCAGTATCCGCGCTCCCACCGGAATCTCTCTGGTCCGCTGCTTTTGAGGGGTCCCCACTTCCACGAAATATGAGTGATGCGCTTCCACTATGGGCATCGCTTCCTTCAGGACCGGCCCCACCATGTACAGCAGTTCCATCCCCTTTCGAGGGTGACTGTCCACCTTCTCTTTCTCCTCGTTTGTCAGGGCGGCAGCTTTCTTGATCAGGTCGGAGCTGATCTCGATCTTTCCGATATCATGGAGCAGGGCGGCCACCTTTATGTTCTCCACCTCGTGGCGCGGTAGCTCCATGGCGATAGCGATGCTGACTGCATAGTCTGCCACCCGCAGGGAGTGGCTCCTCGTATACTTGTCATACGATTCGAGGTATTTTGCGAGGATCTCGAGCACCCCGACATAGGCATTCTTCAGCTCCGAGACTCTCTTCTCCTTCTGTTCGTACAGTGTCCCGACCACATAGGCGGCCAGGATGAGGAACCCGGCCCAGAGTGCCATGTCGGTGGCCGTGAGAAGGCCGCCCGACAGGGTTGATGCAGCCTTGAATCCGCTGAAGTTGTTGAGAGCGGTGAACGCGACGAGGAGTACGCAGAATACGGCGGTGAGGATCGACATCCTCTTGCCCAGCACGTACCCCGCGATGAGAACCGGAAGATAGTAGATGTTCAGAAATGCTAGCTTCTGCAGGATGAAGAAGTTGACGGAGACGACGACAATAGCCAGACTGAGGACGAGGATCTCCTCGAAGTGCAAGAAGATAAACTGCTTAGCGCGTTCCATGCACCACCTCCGCGTAGATCTGCTCTCGGGAGTTGGCCTGTCTCTGGGCAGCCACGTGAAATTCCTTTACAGCAGCTGTGCCTGCCAGGCGGACGGCCGGTCACACTGACCTGCTCAGGCCGCGCCTGTGGCCGACAACCGCTGTTTCCTGTAATCTGGCGGCCTCCAGCATCAGATCTGCCGCCCGAACTACATACATAAATCTAGTGCAAAACCCCGTTCTGTCAATATTCGGGGCCAGATTTTTCGTTGCCGCGGAGGTCTGTTGCTCCCGTTCGCTGCCTCCCAGGCCTCATTCCGGCTCTCGGCCTAAAGTCCGGAACACGTCATTTTTTACTTGATCTCGAATGGACAATTGTGATATACTGGTTACGGTGGCACGGCGGCATCCGTGCCCCGGCAGTATGATGGACTTGACAACTAAGCACCGCCTTCACTTGTTGTACATCGCTGGTATGGACGCAGGCGAGGCGTGGGGAGGGGAGATAGATGGGACGCTTACGACCCCTCGCGTTGGTTTTGCTCTTTGCCTCGTTCTGCCCTGGACTAGCGGGAGCGCAGTATTTCGGGCAGAATAAAGTCCAATACGACCGGTTTGATTGGTCGACGATCGAAACCGAACACTTCGACGTCTATTTCTACGAAGGCGAGCGTGATGCGGCGCTCGATGCCGCCAGAATGGCGGAACGATCCTACCGTGAACTAGCGGATCTGTTTTCTCACGAACCTCGGGAGCGGATTCCGCTTATCCTGTACGCATCCCACACTGATTTCCAGCAGACCAACATAACCTCATCTCTCATCGGCGACGGAACCGGCGGCCTGACCGAGTTGCTCAGGCGACGTGTAGTCGTCCCGTTCACCGGATCCTACGCCGAACTCGATCACGTGCTCAAGCACGAGCTTGTCCACGTCTTCCAGATCGACATCCTGTACGGCGCGTCAGGCGAGGCGATGCGGAATCTGTTCCTGTTCCAGCCGCCTCTCTGGTTCATTGAGGGGATGGCCGAGTATCTCTCGCTGGGCGGGCTCGACGCGCAGACCGAGATGTGGCTGAGCGATGCGGCGATGGAGGGCAGGTTGACGACCCTCGATCAGCTGGGCCAGGTGGCCGATATCCGCGTGTACCGATTCGGCCAGGGGGTCTGGGAGTTCATCGCCAGGAAATATGGTGTTGAGAGGATCGGGGAGACGATGCATCAGCTGGCCATGACGCGGGATCTCGACCTCGCATTCCGTCAGACCCTCGGCATCGGACTCCAGAGACTGAGCGAGAAGTGGATCTCCGACATACGGCGACGATACTTGCCGCAGGTTGCCGGGCTCGAAGATCCCGGTGATGCCGGGAATCGACTCACATCTCATCTCGCAGATTACTCGCAGTACAACGTAGCCGGCGCAATATCGCCTGAGGGCGACGAGTACGTTTACATCTCGGACCGCAGCATGTACTCCGACATCTACCTCGCCTCGACGGTCGATAGTCGGTACGAGGTGAAGTTGGTGAGCGGCGAGCGATCACCCGACTTCGAGTCCCTGCGATTCTTCCATACGTCGATCGCGTGGTCGCCCGACGCCAGCGTGATAGCGTTTCCCGCCAAGATCGGGGCAGAGGACGCGATCTACGTCATGGACGTCCGGACGCGTCGGATCGAACGGCGCCTCACGTTCGGGCTCGACGGCCTTCTCTCGCCGACCTGGTCTCCTGAGGGGGACCGACTTGCATTCGCCGGGCTCGACCACGGCCGCTCGGATCTATACGTCGTCGATAGAGACGGGTCGAATCTCAGAAAGCTCACCGATGACAGATACACGGTGAGGGATCCTGCATGGTCGCCGAACGGAACCACGATCGTATTCGTTACAGACCGGGGACCTGATACGGATGTCGATGCTCTCACGTTCGGCCAGTCGCGGCTCGCATTGTACGATCTGCCGACGGGAACGATCGAACTGATCGGTGGACAGGAAGGAATGAATTACTCTCCCCAGTGGTCACCCGACGGGACGAAGATCGGATTCGTCTCAGACAGGAACGGTATCTCGAACATATTCGTGTTCGATCTAATCGACCATAGACTGTACCAGGTGACCAATCTCTCGACAGGTGTCTGTGGGATCGCGCAGGGGAGTCCTGCGATGAGCTGGGCTCGGGAGCGTGATCGCATGCTCTTCTCCGCGTTCAAGCGGGGAGGGTGGGACATCTACGTAGTGGAGAGGCCGCTCGACCGGATGGTGGCCGTGGCGAACGAGTCGACTGAAGAGATCCATCCGAGCCCTTTACGGGTGAGTTGGCGGAGGGGCCGGGCCAGGCGAACACGTCGGATGAGAACAGCGGATCGCGGTATGGCCTCCCCGATACGACCTCGTTTGCCATTCGCGGGTACAAGGTCCGGTTCAGCCCCGACATGAGCGCAACCGGCGCGATGTACTCGTCGAACGTCGGGATCGCCGGCAACACGAGTGTGGCGTTCAGCGACGTCCTCGGCAACCATACCCTGTTCGGAGCGGCAAGCATATACGGATCCCTGTCTCAGTCGGACATCCTGATCGGCTATCTGAACCGCCAGCACCGCACCAATTGGAGTATCGCTCTGTACCAGTTTCGGAATGACTTCCTGCTCTTCGTTGCCGAAGAGGAGGCCGGATTCGAGAGCCAGATCTATCGCGGCGGCCAGGTCATGCTCAGCCGACCGTTCGACCGTTTTCGGCGGATCGAATTAGGTTTGGATGCGATGTCGATCAACAGGGCGGTCTTCCGTCAGAGTTACTATTCCGGGCAGAGTGAGACTTCCAGCAAGGGGACTCTCTACTTCGCCAGTCCGTTCGTTGCCTTCGTCGCCGATAATGTGCTGTTCGGGAGCACGGGCCCGATCGATGGTATGCGAGCTCGTCTCAGCGTTGAGCACGCGGTCGGCGATCTCTCCTATTCAAGCGCGACGATCGATGCCCGCAAGTACTTCAACATCCGTCACCGCTATGTAGCGGCCATCCGTGCAGTGAGCGGAGCGAGCAGAGGACGCGATCCACAGCTGTACCGGATCGGCGGCGCCACGACGCTGCGGGGTCTGGGGTACGGCGAGCTCACGGGCACAAACGCTTTCATGTTGAATACCGAATTCAGATTTCCGCTCATCGAGCGGCTGAAGATGGGATGGCCACTACCCCTCCACCTGCGAAATGTGCGCGGGTCTCTGTTCTTCGACATCGGAGGCGCCTGGCATGCAGACCAGTTCCGGCCGTTCACTACCGACGGTCCGGGTGTTCTGAGGATCGAGGACGCGTTCGCCGCATATGGCTTCGGGGCGAGGCTCAACGTCGGGTTCCTTATCCTCAAGTATGACCTGGCGCAGCCCACCGACCTCGTGTCGCACACGGAGAAGATGCGGCACTACTTCAGCATCGGTTCGGAATTCTAGACTGATCGCTGCGGGTGAAGCCAAGCACCCGCCCGGGATTGGAAGGCGGTCTGCCCGGGATTCGCTGGCGAGGTGTCGCCGGTTCGCTGTCCAGTTGTCTGCGGTTCAGGGGTGAGCTGTCCGCGATCCGCTGCCGGTCGCCAGGAGTTCGCCGGCCGGGGAATCCGAATTCCAGGGAAGCTGCCCCGGGATTGGCCGCCAGCGGCCGGCAGGTGTGACTGTCGCGGTCTCTACGCGACCACTCCCGTCATGCTTCTAACCGCTTATATTACATAGAACAAGCTCGATACCGTCACCATAGTGCGACCGTAATGGTCGCATTTCTCTTGTTTGTCCTCCTGATTTCCCACGGAGACCGACCTACGTATCTCTTTGTGGGACAGAATGTTATGGACGAACGCCTGGGCTCCCGGCAGCCTGAGCTCACCTGGCACGGCGATTGCTTATAGTGGTAGGTTGAGCGGACACGAGTGAGCAACATAAGGCGCTCGACAGGAATCGGCACAGGAAGGAAAGGTCTGCTCCCGGTTTTGGAGCGCCAGCCAACCTCTCAAGAAGGGGGAAACAGCCATGACTGCACAGAAGAACCTCACCACCTCGGGACAGATCCTGGGGGCAGGATTGCTCGTCGCGCTGCTGGCGCTCTGTTCGCCCGTCGGAGCCCAGCCACTACTGCGCGTCTGCCCGACCCAGTTCGACGTGACGGTCTCCGAGGAAGACACAGTCGCCGAGATGATGCTCGTCGCCAATGATGGGTACGACGTGCTCACGTTCGACATCACTCCCGATGTCACGTGGGCATGGGATGAGCCGTCCTCGGGCACCCTCTATCCCGGCGACAGCACTTTCGTCACGGTCTACTTCAGCTCCGTGGGTCTCACCCCGGGCGAGCACTGGGGGTTCAACTTCATCGATCACAACGACCCCTTCCATCCTCACCCGTGGCCGATCCCGAAGCACTTCGTCTTCGTCGTCCGGACCATCACCATGATTACCGGTGTGCCGGACGAGAATCAGCCTCCCGCGGGTCTCTTCCCGCAGGGGGGCGTCTTCACGAACTTCTGCGCGCCCACTGCTGCAGCCAACATCGTCAGCTTCTGGGACGAGTACCGCGTCAATCCAGGGGCGATCAAGGTGCTCAACTGCTGGCAGCCGTGCTACGCGATCGGCCGGATCAACGACTGCGCGAAGCGCAAGGAGGCGGCCGACTACATCGGGTGGTTCATGGATACGAACAACCAGGGCGACCCGGTTCGCATGAACGGCACAGTCTTTCCGGCGGCCATGGGTACATTCAATGGCGACGTCGGGCCCGGTCTGACGAACTTCGTCTCCTGGGAGGGGACCTACCCGAACCTCCCGGACACCGCCGGAGTGTGCAAACAGGGGTACAACTGGACCGTCACTCCGTTCTACGGTCCGGATCCCGAGCAGGCCTGGGAGTTCTACAAGGCCGAGATCGATTCAGGGCGGCCTCTCCTCACCAGCTTTCTGTACTGGAATCCGGTTCCTGAGGGGAAGCGGCAGAAGGCGACCGACGCCGCATCGCTCTGGGAAGACGAGTGGGTCGACTACTACACCTGGGGCAATGCGGTCAATGCGTCGGGCGCTCCTGACCCAGTAGAGCAGTGGAACTGGTACGAAGAAGAGCAGGGGATCGGGCACATGGTGACGGGTGTCGGATATGCAACCGACAATCTCGGAAACAGGTGGGCGATCGTACACGACAACTGGCCCACTACACCGCGCAACATCGCCATCCCCTGGGCCAACTGGGCGGCCAACTTCCGCGTGTTGCCCGATGTGACCCCGAACGTCCACTGCGTCGTCTCGCCGATGCAGCGGTCGGTGCCGAAGGGTGCTACGCTCGATTTCTCGGTCGGGTACCACAACAACACGCAGGCGGCGCAGAACTTCCGGATCAAGATCATGGCGTACTTGCCCGGGAGCACGAATCCGGCCAAGACGTATGCGACCGGCGGCGGTAATCCCGATCCGACCCTGCAGGCCGGTACCTCGATGACACGCTACTATGCGCTCGATGTGCCGAACATCCCGCAGGTCCAGCCGGTGAGCGGGTACGTGATCAAGGTGGCAGTCTATCAGCCTCCACAGGCTCTGAACCCGATCGCCAGTGACTGCTTCTGTTTCTCGGTCACGCAGCCGATGAGCAGCATGCCGCTGAACGGACCCGAGTGGGCAATCCGGCCGCTCGGCATGTAGCGGAGTACTCTCTCTCTGCGTCAGAGGGATCGCCTTCAACTCAGCTGCCCCTGGCCTCCACAGCTTCCCAGCCGTGGGGCGCCAGGGGCGCGTCTTTCTGTACGCCGCGGTGCCAGGCCCATGACAGCGAAGCTTCCGGAGGGGGATACGATGAACTTGAGAGATCCCACAGTTGGCCGCAAAACCGCTTGACGCCCCACTCCAGATCTGGTATAGTGGCGCCCAAGTATTCCCCAAGATGTGGTGGCCATCTCGGAGAGCTTCTCCACGATCGCTGAGGGGGAGATTATATGGAACTGAAGCGGCTTGTGATCTCCGGGTTCAAGTCTTTCGTCGACAGGACCGAACTGTCCCTGGGAACCGGCGTGACCGCACTCGTCGGGCCGAATGGGTGCGGCAAGACGAATGTTGCGGAGGCGATTCGGTGGGCGCTCGGCGAACAGAATGCGCGGATACTGCGCGGCGAGCGGATGGAGGACTTGATCTTCAATGGCACGAGAGAGCGGCCCCCCGTCGGCATGGCAGAGGTGACGCTCACCTTCACGAACGAGCAGGGCCTTCTGCCGATCGACTTCGAGGAAGTCGAGATCAGCCGACGGTTGTACCGCTCGGGCGAGAGCGAGTACCTGATCAACCGGTCGCCGTGCCGTCTGCGCGACGTCACCGATCTCATAGTTGGGACGGGAGCTGGACCTCACGCCTACGCGATTTTCGAGCAGAGGATGGTCGAGGCGTTACTCAGTTCCGATCCGGCCCAGCGTCGGGCGATGTTCGAACAGGCGGCGGGGATCGCGAAATATCATGCTCAGAAACACCTGACTCTGCGCAAGCTCAAGACGACGCAGCAGGATCTCCATCGCGTGGAAGATCTGGTCGCTGAGGTCGAGAAGCTGGTTCGATCGCTCTCGCGCCAGGCGAAGGCGGCGGCGCGGTATGGCGGACGAAAGGAGGAACTCCGCAAGCTGGTGATGGAACGGTATCGCCGGCGCCATCACGATGTGATCGCAGCAGCACGTGCCCTCGAGGGAGAGCTGTCGGAAGCGCAGGCACGACGGGACGAGAGGATGCAGTGGATCGCTGCCCGCACCGATGAACTCGTCGCATGGAAAGAGCATCACGATGTGATCGTTCAGCGGCGGACGCAGGCCCAGGACCGAGCCGCAGTACTGACCTCCGCGATGCAGCGGGCAGAGGAACAGTTGCTCGTTCTCAGGGAGCGCCAGTTGGCGTGTGATGAACGTCGCGAGCGTTCGACCGAGGCGACCGCCCGGCTCCGCCGGCGCCTCGCGGAGGTGAAGAATGAAGCCCGGAGTCTCGACCGGGAATCGAAGGCCGTGAGGGAGCGCCGAACGGCAGGAGCTACCCATCTGAGAGATTTGAGTTCCGAGCTGTCGGTCGTGGAGAGCCAGCTCGCCGGACGGCGCGCGCTCGCGTCAAGGATGAAGACGCAGCTCGGTGAACTTCTGAAGCGGGAGTCGGAGCGGAGGGCCGAGTTGAGCGAGGTTGCGGCGAAGACTGACGCAGCGGCCGCTCAGCGGGAGTTCCTCGCTGCCGAGGTATCGCGCCTCGCGGATGAGGTGTCGGGGACGGCAACGCGGGTGAGTGACGTGCGGGAGGAGCTGCGACAGGAGAGGGAGAAGGCAGACGACGTTGCCGCCCGATCCGAGCGCCTGCGGCGCACGAGGGAGGAACTTCAGGCCCAGCTCGAACGGGTGAACGGCGAGAGAGAGGCGGTGTCGCGGGAACTCTCGGCACGCAAGGCGGAGTTGGAGACTCAGGAGCGGGCCCGGCAGCAGCACGAGGGGATGGGCCGGGGAGTCCATGCGGTTCTCGTCTCGCCGCTCGCCGGCGATGCGCTCATCGGCGTTCTCGCCGACATGATCAAGGTTCCGGCCGAATTCGAGCGGGCGATCGAGGGAGCTCTGGCCCACAGGCTGCAGTACGTCGTGGCGCGCGCACGCGGAGAGATCAGAGATGCCGTCCGATATCTTCGGAAGCATGGACGGGGGCGGGCAAGTTTCGTGACGCTTGGCGCCGAGAATGGAGATAGGCCTCGAGAGCTCCCGCCGGAGCTGGCGTCTGAAGGCGGCGTGGTCGGGCTGGCGCGGGATCTCGTCGAGTGCGAGGAATCCCTCCGCGGCCTGATCGCCTCTGTGCTGCGGGACGTCGTCGTGGTGAAGGACTTCGATCTCGCGTGGCAGCTCGCCGATCGATATGCTGAGTGGAGCTTCGTGACGCTGAAGGGTGATCTGATCGAGCGTGGCGGCATAGTCACCGGAGGCAGCACGGTCGAACCCGACCTGGTAGCGCGCCGCAGGAGGGGGGAAGAGCTGCGGACCAGGGTTGAGGCGCTCGCGGCGGGGGTGACCGCGCTCGAGAGAGAAGGAGCTGATCTCCGTCGCCGGCTCGAGGAGAATGATCGGGAGATCGAAGGACACGAGAATGGGGTCCGTCTCTACAGTCTCAAGCTGGCGGAACTCGAGCAGCGGATCGCCGGGTTAGCGGAAAGGGAGAGGCAGCTGAGGGACAAACAGCGCGTCGTCCAGGGCGAGTTGGGCGGGGTGACAGCCCGCTCGGAGGAGCTGCTCGCCGAAAAGGGTCGTCTCGATGAGATCGTCCGGCGGCTCGGGGAGGATCTGGCTGCGTTGGAGCGCGATGCCGCTGCCGAGGACGTGCGGGTCCGCGGCCTGGCTGAACGTCGCACGCAGCTCTCGCAGGGAATCGACGAGTGTAACATCCGCGTCATTCGATTCGACGGTCAGCTCGAGCGCCTTGTGGCCGGTGTTGAGAGGGCGAACAAGGCGGCGGCTGAGATCATCGGCGAGCTCGGACAAGTGGAGAAGGACGGTGCCGAGGCGCTCGAGTCCACCGAGCAACTGAACGAGCTCATCGGTGAGACACGGAGCGAGGTCTCTAGGCTCAAGGGCGAGCAGACCGAGGCAGGCCAGGCGGTGGAACGGCTGGACGAGGAGGCGCGGGATTGGTCGAGGAAGATCGAGCAGGGCCGCGCTGAGCTGGAGGAGGCCAGACAGGCGCTCACCGAGGCGACGGAGCATGCGCACCGGCTCAGGATGCAGGCGCTGGAGCGGGAGATGGAGCGGAAGTCTCTGGAGGAACGTGTGCGGGACGAGCATGGCGACGTCGCGCTCGCCGACCTCGAACCCCTTCCCGAGCTCTCGGGAGAAGAGTTGGGCAACCAGATCGAGACGTTGACGCGGTTGATCGGGAGGATGGAACCGGTGAATATGCTCGCGGTCGAGGAGCATCGGCGTGAACGTGAGCGGCTCGATCACCTGGTGATTCAACGAGCGGATCTGGTTGAGGCGCGGAAGACGCTCGGTGAGACGGTGCGGAAGCTCGATCGGACAGCGCGAACTCAGTTTCTCGAAACCTTCGACGCTGTGCAGCAAAACTTCCGCTCGATATTCGAGCGGCTGTTTGAGGGCGGGTATGCCGATATCAGGATCGAGGAGGGAGTCGACCCACTGGAGGCACACATAGAGATCGTGGCGAGGCCGCGGGGCAAGCGGTTGAGCCGGATCGAGCTCCTCTCCGGGGGAGAGCGCGCTCTCGTTGCGATTGGACTCCTGTTTGCCTTCTACCTCGTCAAGCCGTCTCCCTTCTGCCTGCTCGATGAAATCGATGCCCCGCTCGACGACATGAATATCGGCCGGTTTACGGCACTGGTGAAGGAGCTGAGTGAGCGTACGCAGTTTGCGATCATCACCCATAATAAGCGGACGATGGAGATCGCCGACTGCCTGTATGGCATCACGATGCAGGAGCCGGGTGTTTCAAAGGTCGTCTCCGTGCGGTTCGGTGGCGATGGCAACGGCGGGGAGCCGGAGTAGGGAGATGTGAATCGATGGTCCTTTCGGTTCTCGGGAAATTCAAGGGGTCGCTGCGCCGCACGAGAGAGCAGCTGAAGAGCGGTCTCGAACGGGTGCTGCGCGGGAGAGCGCGCATCGATGATGACCTGTTCGAGGAGCTGGGCGAGATCCTGATCAGCGCCGATGTCGGGGTAGCGGCGAGCGAGAGGATTCTCGACCGGGTGAAGTCCCGGGTGCGCTCGAACGGGGTGGACGACCCGGGTGAGATTCCGCGGCTCCTCCAGGAGGAGATCGAGGAGATATTGGAGGCGGCCTCTCGGCGCCTGACCGCTCCGGAGAAGAGGCCTCCGGGGGAGAGGCCTCGGTGGGAGAGGCCGGAGGCCGGCGAAGGTGCCGACGAAGTTCCGGTGACGGAGGCGTCGATGGCGGCGAAAGAGGGGACGGGCGGTCCAAGGGTGATGATGGTCGTCGGTGTCAACGGAACGGGAAAGACGACGACGATCGGGAAACTGGCCAAGCGGTATGTGGATGAAGGGCAGCGTGTGCTCGTCGCGGCGTGTGACACGTATCGTGCTGCAGCGGCCGAGCAGCTTCAGATCTGGGCAGATCGGGCCGGCGTGGAGATGGTGGGCTCACATAGCGGGGCCGACCCTGCGTCGGTCGCATACGATGCACTCTCGAGTACTGTCGCCAGGGGAGGCGATGTGCTGCTCATCGACACTGCCGGCAGGCTGCATACGAGGACGCCGCTGATGGAGGAGTTGCGCAAGATGAAGCGGGTCCTCGCCCGCCTTCATCCCGGTGCACCGCACGACACACTGCTCGTCCTCGATGCGACGACAGGACAGAACGGCCTGTCCCAGTGTCGTCTGTTCCACGAGGCCCTTGACCTGACCGGGATCGTCCTGGCGAAGCTCGATGGGACCGCGAGGGGAGGGATTGTGATCGCCGCGGCGGAGGAGCTGGGTATACCGGTACGGTATGTGGGAACGGGAGAGACGATCGCTGATATCGCGGAGTTCGACCCTCGTTCGTTTGCCGCCGCGCTGTTTTCGGACTGAGCCGCGCTGTTTGCGCATTGAGCTGCCTCGCTTTCGGACCGAGCTGCCCCGTTTTCGGACTGAGCCGCGCTGTTTTCGGACCGAGCTGCCCCGTTTTCGGACTGAGCCGCGCTCTTTTCTGACTGTCAGGCCCGGTTTGCGGAATGACACGCCGGCCGTGACATAGATGTAGAAAAAACTCGTCGAGTATTGATCGCCGTCGGCAGGCCGGGCAGAGGCTGCCGGCAATCAACAGGTGATGACGAATCGGGCGGCCGGGGCCGATCGCAGGGAGCTGTTGCACGAGGATCTGCTGCAGACGCAGCCTTGGAGAGAGGGCCCCGGACAGGGGTCCCTGGACAGGGGACCCTGGAGAGGGATCCTACATAAGGGGCCTTTCTGGATAGTCGCGCTCTCGCCCGGCGCCGGGCCCGCCCGGGATGCCGTCGTCTGGATTTCTTCGTGTGGTGGGGGAGTCGCCTTTCTTGACAAAGATGAGCTATTAAGGTAGATTTCGCCTGAGCAGTGAACATCAGGGGAGGGTCTTGAGAGGGGAACGTCTATGCGCTTGACGAGAGGGGCCGATTACGGTATCCGTTGTATTCTCTATCTGGCCAAGCAAGGCGGTGAGAGGGCAGTCCTGCTGCGAGATATCTCGCAGGCTGAGGAAGTGCCCCAGAGCTTTCTCGCCAAGATATTCCATACGCTCGGAAAGGCGGGGCTCGTCAAATCGCGCCGGGGCGCAAACGGGGGATTCTTTCTCGCAAGACCGGCCGACCGGATCACCCTCAGGGAGCTTATTGAGGCTCTGGAAGGCCCGATCGCGCTGAACATGTGCCTCATCCGAGAGGGTGAGTGTGACCGCTCGGACGTATGCCCGGTGCATCCGGTATGGGTTGAGGCGCAAGAGCGCATGCTTGAGGTGCTGGAGCGGGCGACGGTGGCTCAACTCGTCGAGAAATCGGCTCCCTCGCCGCGCTCGCGCTCTCGACGCCGACGTTCGTAAGCCCGTCCAATTCTGGATGATTCAATTGAAGACCCGCCGCTGAGGCCCGGCGATTCTCTCCAGGCGCGATCCAGGCCCCGGCGTGATCGCAGATCGAACGCGGTCCGGGGTCCGACGCGATTGTGCGTCGAGCGCGATAGCTGATCCGAGGCGGTCGCGGGTCTGATGCAGCACTGGGCGCAACGCCATCGTTGATCGGACGCGGTCGCTGGTCTGATGTGGCACCGGGCGCAACGCTATCGTTGATCCGACGCGGTCGCGGGTCCATGCCGCGCCGGGCGCAACCCCATCGTTGATGGGACGCGATCCCGGGTACGACACGGTCGCGGACGCAAGGCGGTCCACGGTCCGACGCGATTCTGAGCCCCATGCGGTCCTCGCCCCGACGCGACCATGGATCGTGGAGACGCGCATCTTGTGTACCCAGGCGAGGGAGGAGTCCCCGTGGAGAGGCTATTGACCATCGCCGGCTCCGACCCGGGAGGCGGCGCGGGCATCCAGGCTGACCTCAGGACATTCAGCCGCCTCGGCGTGTACGGAATGGCGGTCGTCACCGCAGCGACTGCACAGAACACGCGAGGCGTCCAGGGTGTCCATTTTGTGCCCGCGGAGTCGGTGGCGCTCCAGCTCGATGCTGTCCTCTCCGACATCGGTGCGGATGCAGTCAAGACCGGGATGCTCGGGAACGCGGAGATCGTGCGCGCGACAGCGGAGAAGATCCGGCAGTACGGGGTACCCCACCTCATCGTCGATCCCGTGATGGAGGCGGAGAGCGGCACTAGATTGCTCACCGAGGATGGGGTGGAGTCGATGGTGGACCTACTCCTCCCGCTCGCGACCGCCGTGACTCCCAATCTGGCAGAGGCGGGAGTGCTCGTGGGCCAACGGGTCGAGACGATCTCTGACATGAAGCTGGCGGCCCGCCGCATCCACGAAAAAGGGCCCCGGTGGGTCATCGTGAAGGGCGGCCACCTGAAAGAGAATCCGGTCGACGTGGTATTCGACGGCTCAGGATATGTCGAGCTGGCAGGTGAACGGGTGCTGGGGCCGAGCGTACATGGGACAGGATGTACATTCTCCGCGGCGCTTGCGGTAGGCATCGCACGGGGGATGCCGGTGACAGAGGCTGTGCTCACGGCCAAGCGGTTCGTCACTGCTGCACTGAGAACGCCGCTGGGCCTCGGGAAGGGGAGATCGATCGCCAATCAGTTTGTCGATGTCGATGAGGAGATGGAGAGTTGATTGTCGGTCGATGGGATGATATGATTCGTCATCGTGGAGATAGGAATTGCCGGCGGGCAGGAGATAGAGGCAGTCCGCCGTCGTGGGAGAGGAGGTGAGAGAATGGCGTTGTTGATCAACGAGGAATGTACGGCCTGCGGAGTCTGTGAGCCCGAGTGCCCGAACGAAGCGATCACCGAAGGCGACCCGATCTACGTGATAGATCCGGATAAGTGCACTGAGTGTGTGGGGGCGTTCGATGAACCGCAGTGCGCATCAGTCTGTCCGGTTGATTCATGCGTCCCGGATCCGGCACACGAGGAGTCGAAGGAGGATCTCCTCAAGAAGTACCGAGAGCTGCACCCCGAGTAGATGAACGATCGATACTTCACCACCTCGTTGCACTGCTTTCCGGAGGGCCTGGCTCGATTTCGCGTGGCGTCCTGAGGATTCACAGCACAGTCAGGATCTCCTGCCCTTCTTCATCTGGTGGATGGGGCCCGGCCTGCCTCGGCTGCCGGGCCTGTATCCATCAACAGGCAGGCGCCGCCCTGCTCCCGGGCAGTGCCTCGGAGTCGTGAGCGAATGGCATATGTCCTGTACAATGCAACTCTCCACTCCTCTCGATTGAACAGAGACGAAGCTGATGCGGTCGCCGTCTCTGGCGGTCGGATCTCCGCCGTCGGCCGCACTGATGAAGTGAGGCGTCGGGCCGGGAAAGGGGCGTCCGAGATCGATCTCGCGGGCCGGAGTGTGGTACCGGGATTCATCGATGCTCACACCCACCTCATCCCCGAGAGCCTGGCAAAGATCAGATTCCACCTCGGAGACGTGAGGAGCCCTGAGGGCCTGCTCGAGCGGCTGCGGGAGCGGGTGAGAGAAGTCGGCGCGGGAGAGGCCATCGTGGGAGAGGGCTGGGATGACAGCGAGTGGGGTGGAGGATATCCGGGGAGGGAGGAGCTCGACGCCGTGGCTCCCCGCAATCCGGTCGTCCTGCGAAGAGTCTGCGGACACCTGGCGATCGCCAATAGCCGAGCCCTCGATGCCATCGGCGAGGAGTGGTCGGAGGTAGACCGGACCGCCGGAGTCCTTCGCGGGATGGTTGCGCTCCAGGTGAATCGGATCTTTCCTCCCTCGCGGGAAGACCTGATTCGAGCGCTTCGCTACGCCGAAGAGCTCGCTTTCGCCTCCGGGGTGACATCCGTGCATGAAATCGCTTCGCGCGGCATGCTGCAACTATGTATGGAAGAGAGGGAGCGCGGGACCCTCAGGCTCAGGATGTACTTCACTCTTCCCCGGGGAGACGTTGAGTCTGCCCGGCAGGATGGGCTCGCGGCCGGTACGGGTGACGAGTGGCTCCGCATCGGCGGATCGAAGATCATGGCGGACGGTTCGGTCGGAGCGAAGACGGCAGCGCTGCTCGAGCCTTACGCCGGGGATCAGGAAAACCGCGGGATGCTCCTCCACTCAGACGAGGAGATGGCCGAGATGGTAGGTCGATTCCACGGCGATGGGTGTCAGGTATTGACTCATGCGATCGGGGACCGTAGTGTGAGGCAGGTCGTGGGGGCGTACGAGCGTGTCATGGGTGCGGGAGGAAATGCACTCCGTCATCGGATAGAACACGTGGAGATGGCGGATCCGGCGGATCTCGAGCGGATGGCCCGGCTGGGGATCATCGCATGTATGCAGCCGAACTTCGTCGTGAGATGGGGTCGTCGAGGGGGGATGTACGAGGCCCTGATCGGCGAAGAGCGGCTTCGCACGTCGAACCGGTTCCGCACCATGCGCGAGATGGGGATACGCGTGGCGTTCGGCTCTGACTGCATGCCCGTCTCGCCTCTGTACGGGCTCGACGGGGCGGTCAATCATACGAACCCCGATGAATCGCTCTCTCTCGATGAGGCCGTCGAGTGCTACACAGCTGAGGGGGCGTACGCTGCATTCGAGGAGGGAGAGAAGGGGAGGATTGAGGAGGGGAGCGTGGCTGATCTCGCGGTGCTCTCGGGCAATCTCCTGGAGGTCGAGAGGCCGAGCGATCTCCAGATCATGACGACGATCGTGGGCGGGGCAGTGGTATACGGAGCGCTTCCTGGAGGTGCGGAAAGCCTATCCGATTTTTCTGTTGACACTACAAAAACCGCGTGATAGGCTCGCGCAAAGGTTGCAGGAGGGTACTCGAGCATAATCAAACGGAGGCATTCGGGTACCTATCTCTTTCCAGAGAGAGGTCTTGATCATGTCCGTAGATACCGGATTGCTTGGTCGCATCGAACTCTTCAAGAATCTCGAGCCGTCAGAGATCACCGAGGTCGCAAAGCACCTCAAACCGCGGCAGTTCAGTAAGGGCGAGGTCATCTTCAAAGAGAAGGCTCCCGGCGATGAGATGTTCCTCATCGAGAAGGGGAGCGTGGAGGTGAGCCTTGCCCGCGATGACGTGCTGCTGGTGCTTGCTGAGCTCGGTCGATACTCCTTCTTCGGCGAGATGGCTCTCCTCACCCAGCGGGTCCGCTCAGCCACGGTTACCGCCCTCTCGGACTGCGTCCTCTACTCTCTGAAGCGGTCCGATCTGAGCCGTCTGGTGGAGGAACGTCCGGCGCTCTCGGCGAAAGTCCTGCTGGCGCTCTCGCAGACGCTCTGCGACCGAATCGCCGCCACCAACGACAATCTGGAAACACACTTCCTCATCAATCGAGCAATAGTCGACAACGAACAGTTCCGGCAGCTGTATATCGGCGCACAGCAGACGAAGGCCCCCCAGGAGGAGAAGGAGACGAAGAGCGCCAAGGAGAGCTAGCGACCGCTCGGACGGATCGGCTCGCCAGTCGCCAGAGCTGTTTGGCGTCATATCGAGTAGTCTGCCCTTCGTGTACCTTCCGGGATCTACCATTCATCCTGCTCATTCTGCCTACTACGTGTCCCCATCGTCTAGCGGTTAGGACTCCACTCTTTCAAGGTGGCAACGCGGGTTCGACTCCCGCTGGGGACACCAGCCTGGGTTTGACTGGTCTGACCCTGGGCTATTATATTGCAGATTTTTCGATTAGCTTGTGGGGCCGGTAGGCCTCCAGACCAAGCCACCTCGGTTGGGAGGCTGAGGGTCCAGCCCCCGGACAACGGTCCCATTTGGAGCTGAGGCGATGGATGCACCGGGTAGAATCGTCTCAGCTCCGCCTGTCTGGGCTCCCAAGCTGTGGTGCGACTCCCGGACCCTGTGGCCGCCATGCAAGTAGTTATACTGTAAGCAGATATGGTGCAACGGGCGACGCCCACTTTTTTCATTTTTCACTTGACTCGCCGGGCCGACTGGGTGTACAATCACCATAGCCGATTCTTCTCGGCTTTGGAGGATTGAGCCCAGGAAACGGCCGCATATTCGCTAAGGTCGACGGCGGCGCCTTCCGCTGCCCGGGCCTATTTGAGACTGATTTCCGGCATCGATAGAGTGGGTGGCACACGGAACCAGAGACGGACTTCGATTTCGCTGACCCGAGCGGTAGAGCTGCTGGGGTCTGTCTATTTTTCGGCGGATACCCCGGCAGAGGAGCGAGGCCACGGTCGGCTGAGTGGCTGTGAGATTGGCAGGCACGAGGCTCCTCTTCTAACCCACGAGAGGAGGTGAATACGAGACGGGCCGAGATGAATCTGCGCAGCACCTGAGCACAACGGATTTTTGGGCAAACATCGACGGTGTTTCCCAGCAGGAGGTCACAACGATGAAAAGGCTCAACAGACGAGGTACCGTCTGTGCGGCGGTCGTGATGGCTGCTGCGCTCGTGGTCGGAGTTTGGTCCCCGGATGTCAGCG